>Ga0307513_10007604_pt1 | contig 14006 bp, 8 predicted proteins | sample 15_EM_MG_FD_202174 | JGI IMG/M metagenome (GOLD analysis project Ga0307513, IMG submission 202174) | Populus trichocarpa ectomycorrhiza microbial communities from riparian zone in the Pacific Northwest, United States - 15_EM | ecosystem: Host-associated > Plants > Roots > Unclassified | place... | reverse complement strand
TTCATAAACAAGTAAATTAAAGCTTCCAAATTTCTAGCTAATAATATGTCTACGGAGCCTCGCCCACGTACTACAGTACAGCATAAAATGGAGGTCTCTGCTAACTTTTTACGTGACCGGGGTAGATAAAAGGAAGTTCAAGATTCCATGCTGCGCTCCATTATGAGCTAGTACGTGTTCAGTACTCCATTTAGATGCTGAATGGAAAGTTCAAAATAATAATAATAATAATAAAATTTTATTTTGTATGTTTATTTTTAAAAAAGTACTAAATAAAATGTTATTTTACCATTTTTATTATTTTACATGTCTTATAAAAATACTAAAATAAGATTTAATAGTTTTTTTCCTTTGATTTTTGTTAAATATATGTTTCTTGGTTTATTTTTTTATAAAATTATCATTTTTTGTTAAATATATGTTTCTTGGTTTATTTTTTTATAAAATTATCATGGTCATATAACTTATATCATGAATTTTGTGAATTCATATTTTTTTATTTTCTGATTTTATGATGGAATATATCTGTTTTTGTTTAACTTCAAATAATTAAATACAATTATTTTGTTAATATTAATTTATAGTTTACAATTACATATAGATTATAATTATCTTGAATAGTCACAATATCAACAAATTCAATATCAACTAATTATCTTGCTTCATGCATGTACTCATTACTTCAATTATTTTAGATTGTCAAGGGTTTTTTTCTTATTTTACACTTTAATTCCCTGGGTTTGAATCTTATCTAATTTATAAATAAATTTTGATAAATTGATCATGATGATGGAAATGGAAGTGTTAGAAAGATCACTGGGAGAAGACAGCTAGTGGTATCATGATTAATTTTGACAACCGTTGTATATTAGCAATTCCCACATCACGCCTCATATATAGCATTATGCCTCCTGATTGTTCGTAGCTTGACCGATCAGATTTCCAGAATAAGCTGAACCGTTAGATGAGCATACCGTGCTGTGAGTTCCAAATAAGACCAATTCGGTAAATATGATTACTCCACCAAATAAAGTGGACTTCGCGTAGGGGAAAACAGAAGTGGTTTCTTATTTAACACATAGGTTTTTTATTATGCTTTTTTTAAAATATTAGAATTATAGTTACTTCTAGTTATAGATATTAGTATTTACTTATTCTACAATAAAAAATCATTTATTTTGTAAATTATTTAATTATTCGGTGACGATATTGCATGTAAATGATAGAGAGTAATTCAGATTTAATAAGAGATAATCTTGGAAAAAAAAACTAATATTTAATTTGTAACATTACAAACTGCTTAATTATATATTGACTTATTATGGTATAGAAATTTATATTATCATCCTGATATTTAATTAATTTTAATGTAATTTTTATAAGTATAATTAAAAAAAACTTGTTATGTTAAAGAAGAACAAAAGTATTATTTATTTTAGAAATTGAAAAACTCTAATTCTTTAGCTTTCTTGCAAATATTTTTCTAGTAAGTCAGCCAATGAAAAACTCTAATTCTTTAGCTTTCTACTTTGCTAGTAAGTAGAAAGAACCAGGAAAACAGCCCTACATAAATTTCAAGTGAAATTTCCAGTCAAGTGAACATATCAAAATAATATAAAAATAATATTTTTTATTTTTTAAAAAATATTTTTGATATTAATACATTAAAATAATTTAAAATCATAAAAAATATATAATTTTTAGAAAAAAAATTAAAATAAAAAAAAAACATGATTTATAATGCGTTCTTAAATACCCTAAATACGCTCTAAAAGTGAGAAGGGATACGCTTTCTTCTTCCAAATAATCAATAATTAATGAAATATGAATCGGTCAACGAAATTATTTATATTCATGTACAGGAGAAGTAATGTTTCATTGAAAAGTGAAGAAACTTCCTCGTATTGAAAAGTGTTATTATTTATTAACTTTAGTGTGAGGTATTTTACCAATTACAAAAGAGTCCTTAACTCTATAATTTATACAAAACAGTCACACAGTATTTTTTTACTTTTTCAATATTAAAAATATTTTACCAACTACAAAAGAATAATTTTTATATTTTATTTTTTATTCAATATTATCAGGATTTTTTAGTTTTTCTATTTAAAAAATAATAATTTTTATATTTACTTATTTTTATTTTAAAAATAATATTTTTTTTTCTATTCAGTGAAAGAATTCTCTGTTGCAAATTATTAGCAATGCAATCATTATTCTTCCTCGAGATCCTTTGCAAAGTTTCCACAACAACTGGTGGGTCCACTTGTTAACATTACTGAAGTCGAACAGGTTACTGCTAACAAAGATTTTGATTCCCCTCCATTATTGTTATCCGCTATTCTCTGTGTACGTGTACGTTAAATATTTTTTATTTAAAAATATATTAAAATAATATTTTTTTATTTTTTAATATTAACATATTAAAATATCTAAAAATACTAAAAAAATATTAATTTAAAATTAATTTTATAAAAATACTTTTAAAACATAAAAATAATAACGTATAAAACAATATAAAACGTTGAAAATAAGCGTGCCTGAAGTGAAATGAAGTTTCGTGCATGCTAGGGATAATAAAAAAAGAAAATGAACAAAGAGATTAGTGATGATTTCAATTATCTAATAATTACACAAAACCTTCTCTTTTATTGGAAAAAAAATAAAATTCGGTGGCCAAAACGAAAATAGGTAAAGACCAAAGCACCCTGGCCTCATGGCTTAATTTTTTCCCACTTAAAAATAAATACGTAATTTTATTATAGCAATGTATAATTAATTGTGTCTAGTACTCCTGTAAAACTTTACTCGCGATTTAGAGTTTTTGTTAATAGATACAGAGATTGGTTTTGAAAAGCAGAGAAGACTGCTTCTTTCTAAGAACATTCAGACTTCTTCAACCATGAAAGACTCTTGAGCTAAAGCAGTAATAACACTAACTTTTATTTGTTTCTTTTTGCCAAAGCCATTACATCAAAGATAGAAAGTGGCATAAAACTCTCACAGTAGTTCCCTCTTTCACGCTCAGTCCAAAGTGGATAGTTCCCACTTGCCACTCGAAAAGGACTCAAGCATTAGTGGGACCTTCTTGCTTTCTTAGATATAAACAAACTTTTACCTGGTCCTATTCCAGGCCCTTGAAGCCATGTTTGTAAATCAAAGCTATTTTATCTTTAAGTCTTCTGTCCTGTCGAGTTCTATGTATTGTCGAAATTACCTCTCTCTCATTCTCACTCTCATACTGATTGAAAATGTAACACATGCAGGAAATTGCTCAAGCGCGTATGGGTAAATAGAATTTGGCAGCAATTAGAAAATAGAAGTTCAAGGAGATAGAGTTAGAAATTAATAACCAATTTTAAAAATTAATTTAAGGTTTAATTGAAAAAAAATTGAAGTCGGGAATCCATTTGGCTTAAAAATGAAGATTGGAAGAATCAATGACTGAAATGAAAGAAACCAAGAAATTAAAGGTGATATATATTGTAATTCGGTTAATAGCAAATTAAAAGAAATTACAAAAAAAGTTGAAAATTGATCAACATAAAAGAATTGAAAGTCTAGGGACCGAAGCACAAAAGGTGTTAAAATGGTGTGTTTAGCATAGTTTCAAACGGTGTGTTTATCATTATTCTAAATGAAGAAAACCTAAAGCAAAATGACGCCTTTTTACAATGTTTGAAATGGTGCGTTTTGCCTAGAAAAGGGGAGAACAAATTTTGATATTCAAAGAAAAACTAAAATGACATCGTTTTGTCCCTAAAATTTGTAGAAATTTGGGTTTTCTTAAACATATATGGAAAGCTGACTCTTTTCTCCTCATTTCATCCCAATCCCGGCTACCAATTGATCCTCCTAGCAAACAAAAAACACCTTCCTATAATCTTGAGCGTATTTTCCGTGATCTTCAAGAAAGAAAACACATTTTCTACCTTGATTCTCTCTCCATAGATCAAGCAAAAGAGGTTGGTGGCTGGCATTTAAGTCAGTTTCCAGTCTAGAATTTTGAGTAGTAATTTCGAGTCAATGTTTAACATATATTATGATCAGACTAATCAAATAACATATACATGGTAAAGAATATAGAATTGAAACTTTGAAATAAAATAGTAAAAGTAAGAAAAATATCAAACAAACTTTTAGAGTAAAGTTCATTTATTCTTAACAAATACTTAACAAGTCAGTTAATCAAGATAGAAAACATACTCAAATCATATTGAGTAAATATATTTATTTTCTAATTATTTTTGGATTATTTACTAGTTATTTCCTATTTATTTTATTAGATTAATTGAGCTATTATATAAATAGTTGATGTTTTATTCTTGATTTTTTTTTAAAAAAATAATTGGATGTTTTTAATAATTTAAAAATTTTAAAAACTCTAACTCTTTAGCTTTCTTGCAAATACTTTTGCAAGTCAATCAGTCAATGACAGCTTTTCTAATAATATACAAGAGAGAGCACAAGGAAATTTCCTCCATAAATTGTTAGGAAATTTCGAGCAGCAAATACTTAGCAAGTCAATCAATGCAAGTCAGTCAATCAATGATAGTTTTTCAATTCATGTATGTCAAAAAGCACAATAAATTTTCTTTGTAATTTACTAGAAATTCTAAGTGAAATCTACAGTCAATGTAGTTGTATTATTTATTTTTGATCCCTAGATTTACATACCGTTATCTTTGGTCCTTATTTTGTTATTAATTTTAGTCCAAAGTTCTGATTGGAAAACCCAAAACTGTCCCTAGATTTAATTACAATTCATACAAAAGAGTTATATAATATCTTTATTATTTGGTTCAAGAGAGACTCTTTAACAATATTAAAAATTATATATTAAAACCTAGCATTATATAATTCTAATACTATATTTTTAATAATTTCAAGGAAGGAATCCTAATTAACTTCTTTGTAGTTATTTTAAATTGAAATTAATTTACAAAAAAATATTCATCATCTTTCCATCGTTAATCTGTTAATCACAGCTGAATTTGTTTTTCATACATTTGGTTTTTCTAGTTTTCGCATATAGCTTTAGTTCACGTCACAAATTATATTATTTTTTGATAGATATAACATATGACAAATGAGATTTTAATATAAGAACTATTGGGATAATAAATATTTTCTCAGTTATTTCTTGCAAATTATTAGCAATGCAATAATTATAATTATAAAAGATAAAAAGGTAACACGTACAGGGAAAGAAAAAAGCAAGGAAATTTCTCAAAAGCGCGTATTGGAAAATATTGAGCTGGAATTTACTTATTGGTAATTTCGTGGCAATTGAGAAAGTATGTTTTCTTGCAAATTATTAGAAATGCGAAGAGCGAGCATTATATAATTGCTAAAGAATAAATTTAGAGTTGTAATTTCACGGTGGTTGCTATTAAAGCTGTGTCAAACGTTGACATGAAGTATTGTGCATGCTAGGGGTAATAAAAATAGAAAATGAACAAAGGAGATTAGTGACGATTTCAATTATCTAATATAATTACACAAAACCCTATTTTAATTAATATTTGTAAAACTATGGACTATAATTATTAAATTCAGACCAACCCAGTAAATCTACTCAGAACCTGCTGTACATTAGAAATAATATTTCATTAATAAGTAAAGAAATATCAAACAGACTCTTGGAGTAAAGTTCATTTATACTTATTGAACACTTAGAAAGTCAATCAAACAAGATACAAAATATACTCAAATCAAACCTAGAAAATATATTTATTTTCTTGTTATTTTTGGATTATTTGCTTAATTTTACTGGTTATTCTTGATTTATTGTAATAGATTTATTTAGATATTATATAAATAGTTGATGTTTTATTTTTTAAAATAATTTTAAAAATAATGAATTTTTTTTAGAATTAAAAAACTTGAATTTTTTTTTCTTTTTTACAAATACTTTGCAATTAAATGACAGTTTTTCTAATAATATACATGAAAAGATCAAGGAATTTGGAGTGGTAATTTCGTGGTGGTTGCAACAACTGGGTCCACGCGGAAAGTTACAGTACTCCACTTATTGATGCGGTGGAGACTCATGACATGTGGAAAGCTACAGTACTCCACTTGCTAAACAGCAGCATTGAAAAAACAAGATTGCTCACGCAGTGCTTTCAGAAACAATCAAGATCAAGCCATGGCTAACGATAACTGGGTCCACGCGCTGACATTATTGTTCTCTCTTGGACCGTTCTTCACTCTGTGCTCTTGCTTTCAGAAACAATCAATATCAAGCGATGGCTCACGATAACACCATTTCTCAAGCGTGTACTGCAATTTGGTTACAACAACTTGATCCACGCGTTAACATCATTGAGGTCCACGCGTTATCATTATTGTTCTGTCTTGAACCGTTTTTCTCTCTGTTTATTTTTATGTTTTAAAAATACTTTTTAAAAAAATTTTAATTTATTTATTTTTATTTATTTTAAATTAATATATTTTTAATATTTTTAAATCATTTGTATACTCTGATATTAAAAATAATTTTTAAAAAATAAAAAAATATTATTTTAATATATTTTCAAGTAAAAAGTAATTTCAATCACAATCATATTTTCAGAAAAATCTAGATAAGTCTATAACTTTTGAATTTATGCAAAACAGTTACACTTTATTTTTTTAATTTTTAAATATTAAAAACATTATTCGACTACTATTCCACGAAACTTCAAGAATATATATATATATATAAACTGTAGAAATAGTATTTGGAAATAGACTTTGATATTTTGATGATTTTAGTATAATAAGCTCCCCCACCTCTCCCTTAAAATCCCTTAAAATCCCACATCCCTTAAGGGAGAGGTGGAGACATTTGTCTATAACTTTTGATGATTTTTTTAGTATAATAAGCTGCCACAAACATTTCCTATCCTCCAAATTACAACGTGTTTTTTAGGTTATTTTAAAAGTTTTTTATTTAGTCTTTATGTTACAGAGGCCAATTCTTGGATCCTTGATTTTGCTAAAATTAATTCGATTGAGAACTGTACCACTTGTGCTCGTAGATCACCAAGCTCAATTATTGTCCTTTTTGGGTAATTTAAAGGGCCAAAGGTTCTATGACAAAATATTGCATAGCATAAAATATAGAATGCAAAGTCCTGGAGGACCTAACTAAAAATATTTGAGGGACTCTAGCATACGGTTTCCAAAGAAACGAAACACATTTAAATACATAATATAATTAATTCTAAATTTAAATCATAACAATAAAAATTGATAATAAATCAAAAAAATATTTATCAAAAAAATATTTTAAAAATTGTTATTTACAACCAGTGACCAAACTATAATTTGTTTTTAGAATTTAGTGACAAAATCATATTTTCCATAATTTCAATATGATTCTTTCTATAAAATTCTTCAATATTTACCTATTATCTTTCAAATATTCAAATTTCTTATAGTATTTACTCATTACATCAAAATATATCAATTAATCAAAGCTTCACACCAACCCATCACTGACCTTACTCCAATTCATATTCATATACACTTATTACTGCCCACACACAAATTAACTCAAATAAATCCAAATCACATCAACTAATATCATATAAGGCCTAGAATTCAACAAGCTTATATATATAAACAAATAAACCTAAGACAATATTATAAACACTTTGATTAATATCTCTTTCTACATACAGACCAATGTTTCAAGCACATCAGCTGAACCTACCTCTAGTTTTGATTGATAAGAGGCAAATGATGCCCTCTATAGTAACTAGAGGTAGGTTCTTGAGACATACAGACCAATGTTTCAAGCACATCAGCTGATGCTCCTTCTTCACATCATGCTGCGGACTCATCTCTGCCATTAGGACTTCTCGTTCAGCTGATGTCTCAAGAATTTTAAATATTTTTGCTCCTTCTTCACTATCAGTTAGAACTTTTCATCCCTCTTTGAAACTCAGAAACAATACCCTCTATAGTAACTGAACGCCTGCAGCATAAAAAAAAAGCATCAATTATGATATTGTATTTAGCTAGAAATCTAAACAAATTTTGGCCACTTTATTAGATTGGAAAATCCTTATAAATATGAAGTGATCATGCTGATATGGAGTGGCGATGTTTTCTCTTTAGGAAAGGGAAAAAAACTAAATTAAAATAAACTAGGCTGATCTATCAAAAAAACAAAATGGCTATGTCAGTAGAATGGAAGTCACCTCTGGTTATTCAATTGCACCAGTTTAGCCTCCATTCTCTCCGATCTCACAATAGTTCTGCCGCCATTACTTAATTTCGAGAGGTAGTTGCTGATGGAGTGTAATTATAAAAATTAAAATTAAAATTTTTTAGAAGTAATTATAATGTAGTGGTAAGACTGTGGATACAACATGTTGTTGATACCTAAACTAAATCAGATTTATTTTTAACTGAATCAATGTGGCCTGGGCCTACTTGATTGTGTTTAAATTGAAAACCTCAATTTAGTCTCAAAATATACTATGTCATCATTAATTATGTTTCATGTCTTTAATTTTATCAATTTTATTTCAAACATAATTTATATTCGAAAATAAGTCATTATTCAATATTGATGATTAATAATAAATTTTGTATAATTTGCATAGGATTCTCTCATTCTCGTCAATTAATCCCAAAGCGAGGTTCCAAGATAAACCTCAACAAACCTTATTTTGTTATTTTAAAACACTAAATCTACCACACTCCCAAATATTCATATATCTCTTGTTTTATAGCATCTAATAGTGTTCTTGAGGACTCAAGCAGTGTAAAACGTTGAAACCAGGAGCATCATTAAGTGACATAAAAGTTCTCTAAATAGTTGGAAAATATATGAAAAAAAAATAAGAAGAAAATGAACACTAATAAAGTAGAGAATTTGATAGAATTTTAATTTCTACTCAAAATTTGAGTGAAATCTCTGGTCAATGCAGTTGTATTATCTTTGATCCCTAGATTTACATACTGTTATCTTTGGTCCTTATTTTATTATTAATTTTAGTCCAGAGTTTTGATTAGAAAACCCAAAACTGTCCCTGGATTTACAATTCATACAAAAATTATTGATATTTAATTTATAAAAAAAAATATTGTTACCTTAAGCACAAATAATTGCTGTAAGACTATGGATGCAACAAGTTTTTGCTTAATTCAGTACACTCTTTACACCTACCCCCTGGGATGACTGGACAGAAGGTGTCATAATAGTCAATGACTGGGCGTTGATGAAATCCTTTGACTAGAGTTAGGAGGTAGGAGTTGCCAGGTTCCATTTCGAATAAGAGCATTATATTCTTCTGACATGGCTTGATGCCATTTTGGATCTTTGAGTGCCTGTGCTCATGTCATGGGTTCAAGATCAGAATTCTTGGATAACGAAGTGTGAATATTCAGTTTTTGAAGAGGTTCGTGAATGTTATTCTTGGCCCTTGTTTGCATGGGATGGTTCGATTGGGTAGCTGTTGGTAGGTTATTTGTGGTACTTATTTGAGGTGTCTGGTTTTGGGTAATGGTTGTGTTGAGTGGAGAAGTTTCAGAGTCAGGGGTTGTAACGTGTGTGACTGTTGGAGCTTCATTGCGGAGTTGCTGGTGAGGGCCACCTACATATGGTGGTATGAGTGTTGGAGTGACAGTGCTGAGTTTGATAATTGGTGGTGGACATGTAGAGATTGTGGATGATTCGGGTGGTTGAGTTTGTGTAAGAGTTTATTTAAAAGGGAAAATTGATTCAATAAACTTGACATGCCTTGAAACAAAATTTTTTAACATTGATGGATCATAGCAGAGATAGGCGCTTTGAGTTAGAGAATACTAAAAAAAGATACATGGTTTAGAACGAGGTTTCAATTTATGAGAGGTGTCGCACGTCACCCGCGCAACATCGGCTGACGATTTTTCGTTCGTTTGCTTGATTGGTTCGTTGGGAGTCACCACCTAATATTTCATTGAGGGCTACTAGAAAACCCGGGTATACTAGTCTTGTCAAAGATTCATGGGTAAGGGACTGGTTGTGGTTAGGGAAAGTATGAGAACTCCTAACGCACCCTACCTGAGGTAAGCTGCTTCGTGGCTTTGAAGTGTTAAAGAAGTTTTAAAAATTGTCTTTTCATCGGATATTAGAAATACGACTTACGTGTAAGTTCATAATTCTTGACCGTGATCAAATCAAAATATTAAATTCTTCTTTATTCTTTGCAATTTTATCATAAAAAAAAACATTCATAAAAATAAAAAAATACAATCAAACACATTCACTTTCACTATATTTTTTCTTTTCTTTTTCTTTTTTTCTTTTTCACATCTACATTACAAAAATTACATTAAATAATTTGAAATTACAAAAATAGCCCCAAAACAAATCCATAACAGTGTTGGGAAGCTTTCTGGAACTGCATGCAGTGCCGAAGAAGGTTTTTGAACAGTTGAACAGTGGCAGCGCGTCTTTCCCACGTGCCACCGCCACTGGCGGCGCGTGGGCTCACTCGCAGCCGCGAGAAATTCCAGGCAGTAGGGGGGCTGCTGCGGCTTCCTCCCCTCTTCACTTCCCTGTCAGCGGTTAGGGTCTTCATCACCTGCAAAAGAATAAAACACCCAAGCCAGTTGATTTTAATTTTTCTTTCTTTTTCGGATCTGTTTCGGTCTTCTCCTTTTCAGATCTGCTTCACCGTAGATCTTTCTTTGGTTTACATCTTCTTCTCCTTCGCTTCAGGTGGCCGGCAGTTGGGCGGCGACGGCGCTGGATTCAGGTTGTTGCTTTGGCCACTGCAATTGGTGGCTGAAGGAAATGGCGTCGTTCTGTGGGTTGCCGTTTGTTGGCTGCGGTGGCTGACGGTGTGGGCATCGCTAATGGGAGGAGGAAATGAAGGAAAAGGTCGGGGGGAAAGAGAGGCAAATCTGTTCTAGGGTTGCAGGTCTGTAGCAATGAAATGGGGGAGATCGACTGGCTGGGGGGCTGGTCTCTTTTGGCCGGTTTTGAAGCTGTGGAAGAATGGAGTGGCCGAGGGAGGTTGGCGCTGGCTTTGTGTTGATGAGAGGGAGAGGGGACAGTGTATGGGGCTGCTTCGGGTGCAAGGGAGAAAGAGCTGAAGACGGCGCTGATTTTTGGTGGGCAAAAATGGAGGAATGGCTTTTGAGAGGGAAGGAATTATGGGTGTTGGTCAGCGGCTGGGGAAGGGAAGATGAGCAGGAAAAAATGGCCAAAGGGGCGAAGATGGCCGGGGAAGAGGAGGCTTGAGTCTGGCTGGTTTGGGTCAAAAAAATCCAAGCCGAGGAGGAGGCGACTGTTTTGGAGAAGATGAGAGGAAAGGGAGGGGGGCGCTGCTCCTTGGAAAGAGATGGGTTTAGGGTTAGGGTTTTCTTTTTTTTTTTTTAATTTTTTTAATGTTTCAAAATTGCCCTCTCCTTGTGAATGAGTTGGAAACTCTTATTTATAGCAAAAAATATTGCTAGGTTCCCAAACTTGGTCCCTCAACTTCTTTTTTTTTTGTAAATTTGATTTTTCTTAATTTTTTTTTATTTTTTTTTAAATGAGCAATATCAATGCCGACTCAATGAGGAAAATCAATGATTTTAAAAATAACGCGTGTAAAGTCGAACGCGTTCGAAAGACCTTTGAAAATTTAAATTCTTTTTAGACAACGCTGAAAATGCTAAAAACGATGCAAATATATTAAAATATATATATTTTGGATTTTTGATGTTTTTTGCTATTTTTGAATTTTTTTGAAAATTTATCAAAACACGAGTCAAAAATTGGGTAGCAAAAAGAGGTATAAGGACGAAGCCAAGAGTAGCAGAGACAACGAAAAACCTTGAGTTTGGAGTAATTAGGAGGTGAATCAAAGATTTTTTTGTAAGGAGAAAACATATTTAATGTTTGTGTTGGCATCCTATTAATTAAGTAGACTGCTGTAGCAAATGCATATGACCAATAACTTAAAGGAATGGAAGCATGAGAGAGGAGAGTAAGACCTGTTTTAACAATGTGGAGGTGTCTCCGTTCAGAAAAACCATTTTGTTTAGGTGTGTGAGGTGGAGTTGTGAGGTGAGAGTTATCATGAAACGTAAGAAGGTTAGCAAGCGTAATATACTCACCGTCATTATTAGAGTACAATGTATGAATGTTTTGATTGAAGTGTTTTTTTGTGATGGCTTTGAATCTAAGAAATATGTTTTTTACTTGTGATTTTTGTTTTAAAGGATAAAGCCAGATATACTTATGAAATAATCAACAAAAAAGACACAATACTTTAAACCAGCAAAAGACATAATTGGTGAAGTCCATACATCTGAAAAGATGATTTGAAGGGGGTGGGTGGAAGTAATTGTTGATTTGGAAAACGAAAGTTTGTAACTTTTATTGCAATGACATGCAATACAAGATAAATTTTAAACATTGGAAGAAGATAAACCAAGTTTGTTTTTAGAGATGACATGCTTTAGAATAGGAAGAGTAGGATGTCCAAATGGGTGATGTCAGTTGAATGAGGTGGTTTAGATGGTGGAAAAGGCAAATAGAGGTGTGGAAGTTGGCCACTCATAAACACCATCCTTAGCTTTACCCATCAAAAGCGTTGCTCCTGTGTGAAGATCCTTGACAAGAAAAATAAATTGTAAGAATTCAATGGAAGAATTGTTTGAAATGCAGAATTTAGAAATGGAAATTAAATTTCTTGCAACGTTGGGTACACAGAGAACATTAGTCAAAGAAAACTGAGTATTGGAGTTGTGAAGAGAGGTAGAACCAGTGTGTGTTATTGGAAGTCTTGTGCCATCTCCAATCATAATGTCATCAGATCCATTACATGGAGCATGAATTGAGAGGTTGTTTAGATCGGAGGTGACATGATGAGAAGCACCACTATCTCACGGCCAAGCTGGATTGTGGTTAAAGCTGGTAGCAAAGTGTGCTTTTGGTTGCAAGTGTGAGTTTGGCATTGCTGAAGTGATGTTGTTGGGTGCTGCAATAGGTATGAATTTGAAAGAGTGATAGTACTTAGTTGTACGTCCTTGCATTCTGCAGATTTAGTAAAAACCAAGGTATGGCTTTTAAGAGTTGTGAGAATTGTGAGATCCAGGTTGTGGAGAGGAAAGCCAATTATTATATCTGTTAGACGAGCGCCAACCTATATTGCTGTTGTTCGTATTGGATGATGAATGCCAGCCTGTGTTTTTTCCAGAGGAAGAGGTTGAGTGTGGCAAGTGACGTGAGCCAGTATAGGCACTTTTAGCTATATGAGCAAAGGCAAGAAAATAGGCTTGGGCAGTGTTATTGGTATTTTGCAGAGATGCTTCAAAGTTCAGAAGTTTTTCATGTAGCTCATCAAAAGAGATTGGAGTATCTCGAGCTTGTACTGCTCTAGCCAACTATTTATATTCAGCACCAAGTCCCTCAAGAATTCTTTCTAAGAGATCTTCAATATCAACTAGTGCTCCAAGAATGGCAAGCTCATCATCTCGGGCTTTCATGGTCTGAAGGAACTCAGAGACACCTATCGATCCCTTTGTGATTTGTTTTAATTGGTTTTTCACTTGCTTGATTCTGCCACAAGATGGTTTGGCATATGTATCAGCCAATATTGTCCAGGCTTCCTTTGATGTTTGTGCTTGAGTAATGAACGACATTATTGTGGGTGAAAGAGAACCAAGAATGACATTGAGAAGTAGTTCATCCTGTCTCATCCATAGTGTGTAGTGGTTCCTTGAAGATTTGATGCTGGACAGGAAAGTGATCCATCAATGAATCGAAGGAGATCATATCCTATGAATAGAGTCTGGAATTGAAGTTTCCAGGCTAGATAGTTGGTGGAGGTAAGTTTTAATGGAGTTTGGGCCGCTAACAGAAAAAAAAGAACAGAGCTAACATGGGGAAGCGGAGGGGAGATAGTAGGTTGTGCAGAAACAGTGTTAGAAGGAATTTCAGGGATAGGGAGGGGAAGAACCGGGGAAGATGTGGGATCTGGGGTCAGGAGATGATAAGGGAAAATATTTTCTTCAAATGTAACATCACGAGA
>Ga0307513_10007603_pt1 | contig 14008 bp, 20 predicted proteins | sample 15_EM_MG_FD_202174 | JGI IMG/M metagenome (GOLD analysis project Ga0307513, IMG submission 202174) | Populus trichocarpa ectomycorrhiza microbial communities from riparian zone in the Pacific Northwest, United States - 15_EM | ecosystem: Host-associated > Plants > Roots > Unclassified | place... | reverse complement strand
CATAATTTCAGTAGGTTCGGGCCTGGGATTTACACATCCGCGTGCTCTTCGAGTGAGGCCGTTTTCATTCCCTCAATTTTCCAGTGACCGTGCAACTTACCGTATAATAGAGGCAGATGATTACTGCAAGAACCTCATCTCGTCTTCTAAGACTGAAACCCGCGCTCTTCTCCTGAACACAGTCGTGTACGGAAATCCCCACAAGTTACACTACACCGACACCTCTGCGAGTTCACTTAAATCTGGGTTTCACTCTGTGGGTGCCTTCGAGCTTTGTGATTCTACGGTATTTGGCTGGGCTAATGCATCGTTCAGGTGATGGGGATCCCTGGAGGCGATCTCAACTACGATGAGACGGTCGTGTATAAGAACGAGGCGATTCGACCCGTTTATTTAGTCACTTATGGTCAGCCTGAACCCGGGGAAGTTGAGGAAGCGTCGACCGCAATGAAGGTTCATACCTGGATGCCCAGTTGAGGACGAGGGATATCTTGGCCCATGTACCTAATATACATTCGCGCCCACACCATAGTTACCACTACCACTCTTCCGCGTCTGCATTTTTTATCTCCATGGATAATCGTGAGCACTCTCGGTTTTTTACGTTGAGCTCCATCTCCGAGTTGGCCGATTACCATCAACCGCGGACTTTGTGCCGAAATCCCTTGATTTTGTTCATCCACCAACAACCATGGCACTATCAACGCACACGACCTCGACGGGCTTCCTGCTACCTTCTATTCACTCTGCGCCGCCGTTCTTCACGTTCGTATGACACTTCCTCCGGAGCAACCGTCTCACTGCGCCTCTTCCGGGGGTTTAGCCAACAGCCGAATCCCACTACACAAGCAACCTTGACCGAGCACTGGACGAAGCTCATACTTTCCTATGCGAGGTTTAGGAAGTTGTTCACTTTGAGAATTGAGGATGCTGAAATCGGTGGGGGTGATTGGGACGAGCTGTTGAGGAATCCGAGGATCAATCGTGAGTTTTCCCTTCGTATTGAAAGGTTTCTTTCCTTATGGCCATGTCGCGTGTTTAGGGAATTTGCCACCGTCCCACTTGCAATATATTATCTCCCAGATGGTTGCGAAGGGCCTTGCAGTTTACGAGCCTGCCAAACAAACCCGTTCTGTCCTCCTGCATTGGCGACTCCCGGAAGAATGGGCCGAAGTGTTACACGAATGGGTACGCCTTTACAGCCAATTTCTCGAATCCTACGGCTAATTTTGGTTCAAATCCATGGGGTCTCTTACCCAGGCGTCCTCGACCGGTCAGCTCAATACCATCATGACCTTCTATGAGATCGTAGAGCCTCCCATTCCCTCCGTGCTTTCGAATCTGCCGATCCCATTACTAAAGAGGGCGATTGGGATCTTGTCAAAGACGGCGAGAGCACAGATCATCGCTGTCGCAGATGGAGAAGGAGTTAGATTCCTGCCTGGAACTTCCGGGAGGTAATATTTACGCCCTGTGCCTGGACGTCCGCTTCACACGTCGCGTTTTCGGGGAGAATGAGATATATGTTGAATCACATTGTTCGAAACGGAAACCGGGCGACTCCGTGATATCTCTCCTCCCCCCTCCCACTTATGTCACACCCCATCGTCACAATTGATGAGTTGGCGAGGCTGGTTATCGATGAATTGGTCCAAATAAGTCCAGGAACAACTATTTCTTTTGCTCTCACTTGTCGATCCCTCGAAGAACCAGCCCTCAGTTCGCTTTGGAAACGGCAACATTCGTTGATAAAACTCGTGTTGGTGTTGCCGCAGCACGTCCTTGCCGTTGTCGGGATAGAGGGGCCCCGCAGCAGAACTATCGTAAGTGGGTGCGATTCATCCTCGGTCCGCATCCTATACCGATTCTCCTAGGCGATTAGACACGACCCTTCAGCGAAGGACTGGGAGAGGTTGCGAAGATATGCTTCCTGGATGCGCGGATTGATTTTTAGTTGGAGCACGTTGATTCCCGACAACACCTTCTTTCGTCTTTGGTCCAATTCACCCGGATTGTTGTGCCCACACTTGGAATGGTTAGACTGGGACGTCCGGGCTGCAGCGATGTTCTTGTACTTCCCCCAGTTTTTCCTCTCCCCCCATTTGAAACGCGTCACTCTCCACAGCCGCTACCCTCAGTCTAGAGCTCTGCAGCAGGAGCTGAGACTTCTCCCCGAGGTTATCTCGTTTTTGCCCACTTCTCTTGAGCACTTGTCCCTCGAGTGTGGCCCGTGGGAAGAAGAAACTCTCAAGGATGCGATATCCTCCCTGGTTCTACGTTGCGGGCCATCACTGAGAACCTTTGATGCACGTGAACCCCTATCGGAGGCAGCCCTTCACCACCTCATCCAACTTCCAAATCTATGCCACTGGAATACCACCCAAGGACCCTCTCAGACTATTTCAACACCCATTTTCCTGTCTCTCGAGGAACTCCGCCTCAAGGAACGACTGGCCCTAGTGTGGCTCCATCTTCTTGTGTCACATGGGAAGGGTATCCTTCAGAATGAATTTGCATCAGCGACATCACACACAAAGGTTAGAGAAACGCTCAAATCCCTCGGCTGCTACGAATACACAATCGATCCGTCCTTATTATCTTCCGTTGTAAAATTTTGAAATTTGGTTACTCTGTGCATGGATCCCGGTTGTTGGTGCAAGAATGGCCCCTGTGCATTTCACCTGGGGTACGATGACATAAAGAACTTCACTGTCACGTTGCCTCGTTTAGAGACCCTGGAGCTGGGACGGCCGTGTTGCTCCGGTGCCTGCAACACCACCGTCGCCTCCCTGATGTTGCTATCCACCCATTGTCTACAACTTACACTCCTGGAGATCCACTTCAATACCCTAATGATCGCTCGTGATATGCAACTCCTGCTCGGCAGAGGCCTTGGGTATGACACGCCGAGGTGCAAACTCAGAGTTGTGTAGGTTGGGTTTTTGCCACTCGAGCTGTGTGAAGACAATGCTAGCACGATCGCGAGGGGATTCGCGGCTATTTTCCCGTATATGGAGAAGTTTTTGGTTGACTATTTCAATGTTGCAAATTGGAAAGAAGTGGAATCTCAACTATGGGGTTTGTGGGTCAGTGGTTGACCCCGTTTCTTCTGTTCCATTCAACTTCTCATCGGTGTTTCAATAGTCACTTTTTGCATTTTGTGCGTAGTGATTCATATATTACCCTCTCATGAACAACTGGATGACATTTCGTGAGTGGTTCCCACTCACCAATTGAAATAAGATAGGGATCTCATCTCTGGGGTGGGGGGCTCAGTAGTGTGTGATGCTTAGGATTTAGAAGTTGAAGATTTGGGTCAAGTTAGAACACTATCACATTAGGTTTAAAAGCAGGGACTGAGAATATTGAGGGTTTGAGATGGGAAGCAATGGGGAAGCATTTTTGTCTACTTGCCAGATGGTACAACAAAGTACACCATGCAGAGATGGTAGTGAGACTGTTACTCATGATCAGTGGGTATATTTGGGGTTGGAGGCACAAAAAGCAGATTGAGGTTATGGGAACTCTCAGTGACAAGGAGTTTATGCCTGAGCTGAAGGAGGAGGTAGAGGTTGTGATTAGCTGTAAATAGGTCTCAAGTGGGTGTGGAAATTTTGTACATTTGGTAGGGTCTGCCTTTGATTTAAGCCTCAGTACCCATGTGTTGACCTTGTGAAGGGTCAATATTCTAGATAGCTTCTTTACCCTCTGTTATAGGGTTCTTCATGCCAGCAGGGTCATGCTTAGCCAATGTACTGGCTAAAGAACCACAAGCTTCACTATGTTCTTCTGGAAATACTCCCTCAGTTATGTCATTGTAACTTGTATGACAACCATCATCAAAGGTGCACTTTCATAGATCAATGAATACAGTTACAGAATAATATGCAAACTATAAATCTCCATTAAGAAAGCATATGGCTGAGATCCAGAATAAAGACTTCTCCTGACCCATAACCAGCAATTAGATAGTGGCCATCACACTGTGTGGTAGAAGGCATTGCAAATGTACTGTGTAACTGGAAAACCACCTTTCCAGTGACCCTATCCTCAATCCCAACAAATCCAATGTCTGACCAACTTGTACTACCAATAAAATCTAACTGAGGCCTATCTGAGGATGCTGTGGATATCTCTGTGGGAATCAAACCTGAAACCCCAAAGTCTAAACCCAGGGTTGATGACCCCTCCAAACGAACCAAGACCTTTAAACCATCTATCCAGAGGGGGTCAAGGAGGTATGGTCGTTTTCGCCCTAGTAATGCCCTACCTACAAGCACCCCTGTCTGCATGGACCAGGCTTGAATATTAATGTCATTGACACAAAAGACTCTGGACCCATCTCCTGATATCTTAAGACCCCTGGGTTGGAGTCCAGCTCCAATCATTGTCTGGAGTTCACCTTTCTCAGCATCCCAGACATGGATTTTCCAGTCCTTGCCAGGACCCCTTTTGCATCCAACAATGATCAACCTACCACCAATCAACTGTATATCTCCTATGTGGATGTCTCTGGCTTGAGTTTCAAAAGATCCCTTACAGAGGCCAGTTAAGGTACTCCAGGTCCTCACTACCCCTGCTGAATCAACTGAAAAAGCTAACCCCCCCTCTGCTTGGAGACTGACAGCCCTAATTGGGGCTAAAGTGAGCAATATGGGCTCTGTGTGAGATGTAACTGGGTTTGCTGATGAGGCACAAATTTCCCAGAACTTGACTGAACAGTCTCCAGATGCTGAGACAAGGGTGAGGGAGGAGGTAAAGACCGTGGAGGTAATCTCCCTTGTGTGTCCAACAAGGGTTTTGATGAGGTGAGGGGTTGGGCCAGTGATATCCCAAATGTAGATAGTGTAATGGGCAGCACAAGCAATGAGCCTCCCATTGGGGGAGAAACAGCAATAGTTGGGTTCAGCATGTGCAAGGTTAAAGACTGTTATGGTTGCCCCAAAATCAGTGTTTTGAACAGTAACAGCTGTCCCATTGCATGAAACAAATTGACTGCCATCTGGAGAGAATGCAACATGGGAGCCAGCAATTGGGAAACCAATCTGATGACCATCTGTATCCCACTTCTGCACAGTACCATTCTTAGTTGCAGACAGGAGAAGTTGAGAGTTTGTAGGAGAGAAGGTGACAGTTATAACTTCATAATTGTGTCCCTTTATAACATAATGCTCTCCTGTCCTGATGTTCCACAAACAGATTGTCTTATCCTCAGATCCTGAAGCAATCATGGTGTTGCCTACTGAGATGGAAACAGAAAGAACTGCTCTGGTGTGGCCATGGAAAGATTTGACAACTCCACCAGTCTGGACATCCCAGAGCTTGATGATTCCATCATCACTCCCAGATACAAGCAATGCACCATCTGATGAGAAGGCAAGAGCCCCAACATAGTCCTTGTGCCCACAGAGAACAGCAGTCTGGCTGCCTGTCACTGCATCAAAAGTGGTAATGTTTGTGCCTGGACAACCAGTAGCAATGATGTTGTTCTTGTATGCAAGGCAAGGTGTATACTCTCTATCCCAGGAAATTGTACGGGTACATGCACCCCATTCAGTTCGTCTCACTACTGCCTTGACCCTCTGAGGAAACTTTGCAGTGTAGCACTCATGGAGCCGGGATGAAGAAGGACAAAGCATGAGAGCAGAGTCATATATTTGGGAAGGAGAGTTGCAGATTATGTCAAAGTTTTCCAGGATAAAATGCCTGCCATCACTTGTCCACTTGTCAGGAACTCCTGTCTGAACAGATGTAAATACAGGTTTTGGCTGAAACCCAAAAAACAGATGACTCACCAAAACACACCACTGCTGGATGTCATTGAGAGCATAAACACCAATGTCAAGCTTTTCCAAGAGGACTAGGACCTCAACCCAAAACAGAAAACCAGTTGGAAAGAATCCATCAATTGCCCTCTGCACTTCTTCAATACAATGCCTAATGCCAGAAACCTTTGTAAGATGCTTTGTCCAGAAGCAGCATGCATATTCCAGGGAATCTCCAATATAGGTAGCCCTTTGTGTTTTAAGGTCCTTGACCTTGCTGAGGACAGCACAGTCACCCAGGTTGCAGATGTTCCTTTTTAACCTCTCCTCCATCATGTTGAGGCATGAAAGCAAGATTTCATTGTGATGAGTTGAAGGTTCTATAAAGAACCAGGTGTTGGTACACCGTCCTGGGTCTGTGAGGAAGTCAGGAAATGACTTATGGAAGATGCGGACTGGATCTTCTGGACTGTCTGGGATCAGGAGGAGAGAGTGAAGGGTGCACAGGGCACTAGAGATTCTGGATGGAGTGCCACAGTTCCTGAGGAGATTGGAGAGGGCCTTGATGGAGAGTGGATGGAAGATCAGGATCATTGCCCCAACCACAGATTTGAAACGGGAGCAGAGCTCATGGTCACTGGAATCAATGTCATGGAAAGCTTCCTCCAGAACCTGGGTATAGAGGAGATCAACACCTGATTTTCCTTCATGAGAAGTGTCTTGTGAGAGGGAAATGATGAGAGCAAGTCTTTCATCAGGTGGATGGTGACGTGATGCAGTAAACTTGATAACTGTTGAAGCAAAGATGAAAAACCCAGCTGCTTTCTTGCAGAGGATATCAATGTTGTGTGGGCCTGGCCAATCCTCTGTGAGGTCACAGTCACATCGGTTCTTGGCAATCTCAATGAGCTGAGTTTTCAGGAATAGCTTGATATCATTGTCCACCAAAGAGGGTTCAACCTCATGGAGCCTGAGTACATCTGTGTGAGGTTGAAGTGACTCCAGACGGAATCCAGAGTGGATCCGAGGTTCAGGCCTGCCGGTGATAAAAAATTTGACAAGTGGGATGTCGTCCACATAACGGGAGAGGACGGACAGGAGTGCGGATGCGGGCTCCTCGTCTCGACACTCGTCGAGGGCATCAATGACAATGAGGGTAGGGATTCTTGTTTCCTGGAAGGGTCCAACGATGAGTTTCTCCATCTGTGAACAGAGTGACTCTCTCCCGACATCAGGGTTCTCTGTCAAGACCGGAAGCAACTCTTGTCGGAAGCGTGGATACCGGTGAGCGAGCTGGAAGGCCAGGGTAGGGAGGATGGATCGAAGGTTGCTCCTGTCGTCGAAATTCCGTGAACAGAAGAAACTGGCCCCCAGTTTCCCGTCCGCAAAACACATTTCCGCAAACGTCCGAGCGATCGTCGATTTCCCCGTCCCGGCGAGACCGTTGAGCCAGAACACTCGTTTATCTTGTTCATCCTTTGACCACTGTTCGAGCTGGAATAGGACTTCTCTCCTGGTCCCCTTCATGCATCCCTGTCTGTCTCCGCACAGGTACCCGGCGTCGGGGACATGATACATGCGATCAAGGAGGATCAGGTCCGCTCGATCCTGTTGGCCAATTAATACACACAAGTATATAGTTGAGGTGAAAGGCTTACGATTAGCCGACGGGAGTTGTTGTAGATGCTCTGTTGTAAGGAGGTCTGAGGTGGATGTTAGACGCGATGAGAATGAGCCCTCCAGAAGTACGAACCTGATATTCCATCACGGCCTCGCAAATGTCATCCACCAGATCGTTCAGCCTCTGCGCGTTCTTGACATTGCTTAAGAATTGGACAATATCTTTTTGAGTTGCCATTGGGTCCAGAGCCTTGTGGACGTCCCCCAATTTCCTAGCGATCCCCGTTCATCAGCCTCAGCTCCCAATCCTGGAGAGGCTGAGCTTACCGTGCCAGCTTCTTTCTCCTCGCTTTCTCCTTGAAATCGTTCTCAGAAGTAGGTGCACAGAGCGATCCGACGAGGGCTTCGACTCGGGATCCCAAGGACTCTATCGTCCGCTTGTTGACCTTTGTTTGCTGGGAGAACAGTAAGCATCACGGATCGAGCAAACGAAGGCGGACCATACCTCGCAACTGTCGAGGATAGCGCAGAGCCCTCCAGCAATAGATTTGAGTGGGGGGAAGGCGTCCGAAGCTCTTTCCACGGTGCGGAGGAATAATTTGGCTGCGGAGGTCGCAGTAGATTCTCGGTTCGATTCGTCTTTGGGTGTGGCGACGTCGCCAGGGCCATGGCCAGGAGCTGGTAGGTTTCCCACATATCATCTGTCAGAGGCAGCGGCTGAAATGGTGTTGTTCACATACCCTCGGATTCCCCATCTTGTGACGAGATAAAAGGAATGGGTGTCCTGTTCCCAACGTCCGATCGAGGGGAATTGGCCCGGTCTCCTCCTTCTTGACCAGACACACTCTCGACCTCCATGTGCGGAAGCGGATGTGGATTACCTTGACTGGTTTCTCCCAGGTCATGTCCCTTTTCAACCACCGATCGCGGAACTGAATTGTCTTCTCCTCTGGCCCCGCCCTCCACGACGATGCTGACAGGTCCTGATTGCAAAGATAATGCCGAGCGGTCAAATCCCTTGTCACCGACGTCGGGCCCCTCTCTCCCTAGCTTGTCTCCGATTTTGGACAATTCGCGTTTCACCTTCTCGCGAACTTTAGAGAAGGGCTTTCGGAAACTCATGTTGTCGCAGGGGCGGTGTGGATGCTCGTGGATGGCGATATGGTAGGAATGATGGTCTGACACGTGGCTTCATCCCGTTCGGGTCTCCAGCAAGCTGACTCCTATTCCACCCCCCTCCATGATCCAAATTCCTGCAAAGAGACGTTCGCCCGCGCTCTTGTCTCGTTTTCGGGGGTCGCTCGCTCCGGGGGTAATATCTTCGGGTTCATACACAGCCGACCGTGGTTCGAAACTCTGGGGGTGAGGTTTCTGACATCCCATTGTATACGGGGGTCGTTATCCAAGCGACGGACCCGGCGTTGACCTGCCCATAACAACGATGTGCCAGTACGAGAAGGACCCCGTCCGCATCGCACACAACTACCGCTCCCAATTTTGGGCTTATCCCCCTTTCAGTTCTTCACTGTCAAGGGCGGGGGCCCTCGAAACTGTGTTTCGTTTCCATACTTCTGCATCTTTCCGTCCGAACAGATGGACACTCAACGGCGACATTCAAGTTGGAGTCGCTCGTCGTCCCCACCGCCGACGTGTGCGCTACCCACAACAACCACTTTCACGCTTGGCTTTTCCGCTTATAACAGCTTGCCCTGAAAACCTCCCGCTGCTGTGTCTGCGCCAGATACCCTGGAAGTTGTTTGGAGTCCCCCCGTAACATTCTGAACGGATTCAACCCACTTGGATCTTTCGCCGCCGTAAGACACGCGGTGAGATTTCATTGTTGTCGCGGTTCGGATGCGCTCGGTTCGGCCTCTGTCCTCAGCTTCAGCACACCGCCCACTGAGCTTCTCGCTATTCTCTCCGCCCGTTTGGCCCGGCTCCTCGTCGCCAGCGCGTGTGTGCATCGTTCTGTACTACGCCCCGCGCGTCCGCTCAATCTCTTCAACTCATGTCCCCTCTGATCCGTACAGTCAAGTTCTAACTGAGGCCACCATCCCCAACCGCTCGATTCCATCTGAGCTCTCAGCGGAGTGACCGAGCTCAATGGTCCACCGGGATCACTGTTCCCGACCCAAACTGGAACCGCTGTTGTAGGTAAACCTTGCCCCCATTCAGGTGACCATTAGATCTGATCCCCCTGATTCCACCAGAATCTAGGTCTAGGCAGCCGTGCAGCTCCTTGACGAGGACGTCGAAGGAACTTTTATAAACAGATTTCCTACTTTTTACTTTTGTAGAATCTCGTTTGCCCGTACACGTATGAATGTCGTGGCCAACAGTGTTTACGCTGTAGCAAATAAAAGAATCCAGTGAGCTGCATTCGAGACCGCATCCAGAGGAGCGAGTGGACAGCGATATCCATGAAACGCCCCACACGTCGCCGTTGAGTAAGCACACTGAACACCCGCAACCAGCGGAAACGCCACAAGGAGCCCCGGATTTGTGTTGTTATCCCTGGCGTCGATATCGCACTTTGGATTATCTTCACCGTCACCGTCTGCATAGCGGTATACTTAGAATCTTTAGAATGCTGCCCGGCGCACATAATTCATAGGCTCGGGCCATGGTTCAAAACAGCGGAGGGGCGAAATCTCGGACTTGCCTATCCTGGAGACCGTGTGATACAACCCCACCCAAGTTCGGCTACCCACCACCACGTCCTATCATTACGAATCTCCCTCTCTCTCTCTGGTGTCACCACCGTCGCGTCTTCAAACCCAAAGGCTGGCTACGCGGATTACCACCCATGTTCTTGCGGTCCCCCCTACCCTGACCTGTCGCCGGGCTCCCAGAGACCTAGCTCCCAGACCATTTAGGGACGCGCGGGACTCGTTCGCGGATCTCATTACACGTCTGTTGTCGACGGACGTATGGCGCTTTACCTCCCAGGCGACGCCAGCCCCCGTCTACTCGTGAGTTTCCTTGTCAAGTAGAATTTTGCATGCTCATGGATCACGACAAACCTAGCAGGCATTGAATGTATCATAAAGCCATCCACTCACTGCGCGTAGGAGCTGGATGAACGCACGCAATCTCAACGGGTTCCCTCATACCTTCCATCCGCTTCGTCCCACCGTTCTTCGCATTCATATAGCACTTCCTCCGGAACAACCATCTCACCACCCCACCGCGCCTCTTCCCGGGGTTTAGTCGACGGCCGAATCCCGTTACACAAGCAACCCTGACTGAGGACCGAACGAAACTCATACTTTCCAATGCGAGGGCTGCGGGGGTCGTTTGCGTCGAGAATCGAGTATGCTGAAATCGGTAGCGGGGGTGATTGGGACGAGGTGTTGAGGAATCTGGGGTCAATAGTGCGTCCACTCTTCATACCGGAACCTTCATTTCCTTATAGTCATGTTTCCAGGTATTAAGTGAAACTGCTACCGTCCTGCTCGCGATGTCGTCTCCCGGGCGGTTGTAAACCTCGCGGTTTACGAGCCTGCAAATAAGCCCGGTCTGTCATGCTGCATTGGCGACCGCTGGCGGAAGAATGGGCCGACGTTCCAGACGGGCGGGCACGTCCCGATAACCAATCCCCCGAATCCGATAGCCAACCCGGGCCACCATTATGATATCCCACAAGACCATAGAGCCTCCCATCCCTTCCGAACTTTTGAGCCTGCCGATGCTCGTTGGTCGCGCTCGCTGTGGTGTTGCTGTGCTGTGCCCTTGTCAGGAGAGGAGGGTTCCACAGTGGTATCGTGAGTGGATGCGATTTTTCCCCGGGTCATGTCCTATACCGATTCCCCCAGGTGATTAGATGCAACCCTTCGGTGAACAGATGGGAGAGATTGCAAAGATATACTTCCTGGAGGCGCAGATTGATTTTCGGTCGGGACACGGAGATTATCGAGGGCACCTTCTCCCGTCATCTGGCGGAGTGTTACGCCCACACTTGGAACGGTTGGAATGGGAGGTCCAGGGTGTATTCATGTTCTGGTACTTCCTGGTTTTTCTCTCCCCCCACTCGAACGTGTCACTCTCCACACCGACCTCAATATGTCTGGGATTCGTCTCTCCGAGTTTATCTCCTTTACCCACTTCACTTGGCTACTTGTCCCTCGACATCTTTCCTGGTCACATCATCCAACCTCCAGACCTATGCCGCCGGATTACCATCCAGGGACCCATTCAGACTGTTCCAACAGACATTGTCTCGTCCCTCCAGGAGATCTGTCTTGAAAAGTGACCAGCCCTAGCATGGCTCCATCTTCTCGCGTCACATGAAAGAGCATCCCTCGAAATGGATCCGCGTCAGCGACATCACCCACAAGCATCAGAGATACGCTCAAATTCCTCGACCGCCATGAACGCACCATCGAATCAACCCTATCATCTTCCGTCATAGAGTTCCGGAATCTGGTTGGAGTGTGTATGTCCGACAATGACGTGGAAAACCGCGTTGTCCCGCTTGGAAACTCGTCTAGGGCCCACATCCCTGGAAATCCATTTCAACACCTTAACTATCGCCAGTGATATGCAATGTCTGCTCGAAGGTGACCCTGGACGTGACACACCGATATACGAGGTCGAGATTTTATCGGTTGGGTATTTGCCACTCAGGCTGTGTGATGACGTTAGAACGGTCGCCAAGTGATTTGTGGTCATTTTTCCGTGCTTGAAGAAATTCGATGTTGACCGTGATTAGACACGCTGGAAAAAGTGGTATATAAAATACGAGATTGGCTCCTTTTCTTGTGTTCCATCCAACTTCTCGTCTTTACGCGTAGCGATTTTCTTCAACTGTTCTCTTTCTATGAGCTGCCCAATCACCTTCTGCACATGGTTCTGCCTACAAGTTGAACGCGGAACGCGAGCCTCGTCTAGAGGCTCTGAAACGCTCATGGCATTCAGAAGTCAAGGATCTGGGTGAAGCTGATTAGTATTGGATTACGTTCAAAAATACCTGGGACTAAGCATGTTATCGAGGGTGTGTCACTATGGGATCACCGGGATGTGGGGTGGGATTTGCCGTTTTCTGCCAACCTGGCAATTGCCGCTTCCACTTGGAAGAACGCGACCAGGTCGATCCCATACCCAGCACTAGTCTCCGCTATACCTTTCCTCCCTCCTCCCTATGCTCCACCCAGTCTTTGGGATCGACGAGCTGGTGAGGTTGGTCGTCGGCGAGTTGGTCCAAACCAGTCCACGAACGGCCGTTTCGTTCGCTCTCACTTGTCGGTCCCTCGAAGAACCTACACTTAGCTCACTTTGGAATGAGCAGTTTTCGTTAACTGACCTCCTGAAGGTGTTGCCGAATCACACCTGGGTCCAAGATGAGTACGAGATTGAAAGTATCGTAAGTGTTTGCCACTTTTCTGCACATCGCATCCGATATAATTCCTTCTAGGCCATCGAGAGCGATCCTTCAGCGGAGGACTGGATCAGGTTGCGACGATACGCTTCCTGGATGCGCGGCTTACACCTCGGTTCTGACGGAAATATTCCCCGCGGTACCTTTCTCCGACTTTCGCGCAATCCGCCCGGTGGGGTACTGTGCCCCAAGTTGGAATGGTTACACTGGGACTTCGATGGAACGCAGATTGCCTTAACCTACTTCCATCTTTTCCTCTCTCCCCATCTGAAGTGTGTCACCCTCGACCGGTCTAATATGGGTGACATCCCATGGATTCAGTTAATCGGCCTCATCTCATCCTTACCAAGCTCCCTCGAAGAACTGACTATTATGTGCGGCCCGGGAGGAGAAACTCTTAGCGATGCTACGTTTTCCCTTATCCGTCGATGCGGGCCGTCGCTGAGAAGACTTTGCTCCCACGTACCTTTGTCAGGGGCAGCTCTTCACCACGTCATGCAGCTCTCAAACCTTCGCTCCTGGATCGCTGTTCAGGAACCCCCTCGGACCGTTCAAACGTGCATTTTCCCATCCCTGGAGCAGCTCCGTATCGACAAATTCGTGGCCTTACCGTGGCTTCACCTTCTCACGCTTCATGGAAAGGGCAACCCTCGGGACAGTTCCTCGTCAGTAATACCGCATCAAAATGTCGGAGAAACAATGACATCCATCTACTGCCCTGAGGGCACCGTCGTCGATTCAAACCTATTCTCTTCCCTCTTGGTGTTCCGGGGTTTGGTCACAGTGTTTGTGGACACCCACTGTTACGAGGAGGGAGTTTGCACCTTTCGCCTGACGGATGACGACATGAGGGACCTTTCCGTTACGCTCCCTCATTTGGAGCACCTACGCCTCGGACGCCCTTGTGGCTCCAATTCCTGCAACAACACTGTCGCATCCCTCTCGTCAATATCCACCCACTGCCTGGGCCTGACACGTCTGGAGATACACTTCAATACCCGAACGATCGTTGGTGATATGCAACACCTACTCGATGGAGACTCTGGACGTGGCAGTGCCAAGTGCGGGCTCCGGAAGTTGGTGGTTGGATACTTACCACTTGGGGTGCGCGGGGAGGATATTGGAACTCTCGCGGATGGCTTCAAGGCTATTTTTCCATCCCTGACGGATCTTACGGATTACAGTGGTCGTTGGCTCGAGTTAGAGTCTCGGTTGTGCGATTGACGGAGTAGTACATTTGATGTTG
>Ga0307513_10007602_pt1 | contig 14009 bp, 11 predicted proteins | sample 15_EM_MG_FD_202174 | JGI IMG/M metagenome (GOLD analysis project Ga0307513, IMG submission 202174) | Populus trichocarpa ectomycorrhiza microbial communities from riparian zone in the Pacific Northwest, United States - 15_EM | ecosystem: Host-associated > Plants > Roots > Unclassified | place... | reverse complement strand
CGAGCGGGATCAGATCGGCACTTCCATGGGCCAGCGTTTGCGCCGCCAACCAAACCCATGACGCCAGAAGGATGATAGCGAGTATGCCGCTGGACAGCATTCTAGCCGCATAGCCGTAGGCCAGGTTGATCACGATCTCCAGGAACAGGGACCATGACGGACCGTTGAAGGGGAAGAGGTTCGGCGCCTTCAGGGATGTTCCACCGATCGCCGGCATGAAGAACATCGAGGCAATCAGAGAGGTGGTAAACAGCATTGGATCAATTTGCTGATTTCTGCTGAGCGACATGCCTGCATATGCAAGCACGCCCAGCAACAAGCCAAGCAAATACAGGGGATACAAGCGTATGAGGCGCTTGAGGGCGAAATCGTTGGCAGAGAGTGAAGACTCTTGAATGAGTTTCTTCTCATAGGCGTGGCCGATCACGAACCCGCTGAGGCAAAAAAACAGGTCGACGGCGAGATAGGCAGCAGGCGCGGCATCAAATCCGACAAACCCTTCGGTATGATGCACTGCCACACAAATGGCCGCCAATCCGCGAATTCCGTCGAGGCCAACCAGTCGACGATTATTTGAACTCATATTTTTAGCCTGATGCATGTTGCTCGCCAGCCTGGGTCGGTTTGCGGAAGCGTGAGAGAAACTCCGGGCCAAGGCTCGCAAGTGCGATCACGGTATGGGGCCATAAGATGAAGGGGGCCAGCATCATTCCGGCTTCGGTGAACGCGCCGATCAAGATCAGGAGGATAATGACAACCTCCTTTCTCTTCGTGATGGCGAGCGCTTGACTTAAGGGTGACGAGGTCATCTTCGCGACGAGGCGCACCACGACGAACGACGTCCAGATCACTGTGGCGGGGATGCCCATGTTCAGCGCGAGTTCGATGTACGTATTGTGTGTGGATTGAGCGTCCCACGTAAGACGAACATATTGCTCCATGATCTCAGGCTGTCGGAACAAGGCAAATCCCCAGCCCGTAAGGGGCCGCTCGGAGATCAAGGGCAGCAACTGTTCCCAAACATTCGTACGTCCGCTGAGCGTAAGGTCTTTCCCGAATGACTCGGCAACCGCCTGTGCCACACCCATCAACGCGACGGAGACCAAAAAGCCCAGCAGGGCGAATGCAAGGAGAACGACGAAGGACCTGAAGATGCGACCTGGAAAGCGCTGAACCCAGCTCATCCCGTAGTACACGGCTATTCCGATCGAAAGCAGGATGATCGCAGTCGATGATTTCGCCAGGACGATGAGCACGAGGTAGAGCAGCATCGCCGCCCATCGCAGTAAATCATAGTAGCGCAGACGCCACATCGGCAGGGCTGGAAGCAGCAATATGAAGTTTGTTGCCGAAAACTGGCCAAGCATGTTTTTGTGGTAGAATGCGCCTTTCACCATCCCGGCATAACTGCCTCTCATGACCGCAAATTGAGGAAAGGCTGCCGTGTAAAGAATATTTATGAAAGCCGTCGCAATTGCGAATTTCGCCAGGCTTTCAAATGTTTCAACGGCTCCATAACGGGCTCTGTAAAGAATTGGTCCAATTGTCAGCAATGTGAGGGCTACGAGGGCTCGGAGCGAGGCTCCCACGCTGACGGAAAAAGCAATCGAGAGAAAGACGCATAAGCAGATTATGCCGACCAGCGGCGAAGCGCTGCGAATCAATGCAGCAATGCGTCCGGGTTCCAGCACGCAGTAGAGGCCAATCAGTGGAACGAGCGACATCAGCAACAGTCGCATTGGCATGGGATCTTTGCCGACGCCCTCCTGGAAATCGGCTGGCAGCCCATACCACATGCCGGTCGCTCTCCAGAGGGCAATATAGAATATTGCCGTGAGGACGATCCGCACGAGGGTTTCACGCTTGACGCGGTACTGCGCTCGAGCTCGGGGTTTATGTCTTTGCAGGCCAATCGGTTGATAGCTGTCGAATGAGGTGCTCATGACACTTCGCCTTACTTTTTGGTACCCACCTGAGGGCAAAGATCAAAGCTGCAGACCCGCTGCAGCGAGGAAGCTCCTGATCAGGTCGTATGCTCCTTCATTGAAATGAAGACGGTCAGGCTTGTAGTTAGAACATTCCTTATCGCTTGGCTTTCCGCACCGCAACATATCATCGTTCATTTGAACAAACGTGACGTCCGGAAATCCAGCCAGTGACGACGCTACAAGTCGATTGGCCGAAATGCGGACATCGTCGTATGATGCATAGCGCTTGCCTCGGGGAGGTATGGATAAAGAATAAATATGGGCGCTTGGCCACAAAGCTCGAACTTTCTCTACGGCGGCCACGACACCAGCTGCCACGGCGCATGGCGCAGTTTTTGAACTCAGGTTGTTCGTGCCAATAAGCACGACGACATCTTTTGGATGAAAATCTGGAAGGTTTAAACCATCGAGGCGGTACAACGCATTTTGCGTGGTGTCACCAACGACCGCGAGGTTCATCGCGTGGCGAGTAGGAAAGCTGTCCTTGATCCAGGGCTGCCAGAGCTCGACAAGCGAGTCGCCGACAAGAGCCAAGTCATATCGGCCAGATTTGTCGCGATAGCTGGGAAGAGCGCGATCATACCTCTTACTCGCCGGCTTTTGTTGGGCCGAAGCGGTTGTCGCTGTTGCGGGGTCGGGGCATTCTTGCCCGAAGGACGGGGCAGCATTGCTGACGATTAAAAAGAAATTGAATGCGAGGATGATGGATAGGTTGGCGAAAAGTCGCAACATTCAGATTACCGGTATCCTAACGTCTTTGGCCCTTCATTATTGAGTAGGAAAATGGACGTGGCAAGGAAAAGAGTGGTTCCGGCCTCTGCCCCTTGGTGCTCAAGCCCGTTCTCAACGGACCGCGGATAAAACGCTCATGCGATTGTGGTCGAAATGCGCACGACCACCATCTGATCCGCGAAATCTCCACCTCCTGGAACTAAAGATCGTATCCACCGTTGAGTGCCATATCCAACCGTGTCCGGGAGACAGGGACAGATATGGCACGTCAGACATTCTGGAAAGGCTATCTCAAGCTCTCGCTCGTCACCGCCGCCGTCTCGTTGACGCCGGCGACGACCGAGAGCAACAAGGTCCGGTTCCATGTCCTCAATCGCCAAACGAAGAACCGCGTCGAGAGTCGCTATGTCGACAGCGTCACCCATAAGCCGGTAGCCGAGAGGGATCAGGTGAAGGGCTATCCGCGCGGTGAGGACGATTATGTTCTGCTGGAGGACGAGGAGATCGAGGCGGTCGGCCTCGAAAGCACCCGCACCATCGATATCGACAGCTTCGTGCCGCGCGGCTCGATCGACTGGATCTGGTATGACAAGCCGCATTTTCTGGCGCCGGAGGATAAGGTCGGGGTCGAAGCCTTCTGCGTCATTTGCGAGGCGATGAAGGCGAACGATGTCGTCGGCATCGCCCGCCTGGTTCTCTATCGCCGCGAGCGTGCCGTGCTGTTGGAGCCGCAAGGCAAAGGCATCATCCTTTGGACCCTGCGTTATGGCGACGAAGTGCGCGCACCGGTGGCCGAACTCGATGAAAAGGCGGAGATTGACGACAAGCTGCTCACCTTGATGAAGCAACTGGTAAAGGAAGAGATGAAGGATTGGAACCCCGCCATGGTGCAGGACCCGATCCAAAAGCGGCTGAAATCGATGATCCGCAGCAAGCAGAAGAACTTGAAGAAGGCGCCGCCAGCGCAAAAGCCTGCACCGGTAAAATCCACCGGCAACGTGATCAACATTATGGATGCGCTGAAAAAGAGCCTGGCGGCGGAAGGCGGGCGCAAGCCGCGCTAGATTTCTGATACGCGAGCAAATGAGGGAAATCGGGCAAGACGCCAGCGAAGCTATTGCCGACCCTCTATCGCTTCTTCCTCTCCAACGGCTTCGCCGCTGCGAAAAATCCATCCCATGGGTCTTTCGGCAGCGCGTCCAGCCGGGTCGGCGTATTGTCCACCGTGAAGTAGTCGGGTCCGATCTCCGCGCCGAGTTCGCTCCACTCCAACGGCATCGAGACCGCGGCACCCGGCCTTGCCCGCGTCGAATAGGGAGCGACCGCCGTGTTGCCGCGGCCGTTACGGAGATAATCGATGAAGATCCTGCCCTTGCGCTTGGCTTTGGTCGCCGTCGCAAGATAGAGGTCGGGATCGTCTGATGACATGCTGTCGGCGAGCCATTTTGCAAAGCCCTTCACCTCGGCCCAGCCGGCCTTCGGCGCAAGCGGCGTCACCACATGCAGCCCCTTGCCACCTGACGTCTTGACGAAGGCGGCGAGACCTTCGGCTTCCAGCCGCTCCTTCAATTCGTAAGCCGCGGCTATCACATTCACCCACTCCACATCTTCGCCGGGGTCGAGGTCCATGGTGATCATGTCAGGCTTTTCCCAATTGTCGGTCGTCGTACCCCATGGATGGATTTCAAGCACGGCCGATTGCACCAGCGCCACGACACCGTCGAAGTCGGTAATGCGCAGCAGCTTCTCGCCACGCTTGTCTTTCGGATCGGTGATTTCCTCGATATGTGGATTCATGCCCTTCCAGGCATGTTTCTGGAAAAACCGCTGGCGGCCGTCGATCCCGTCCGGCAGGCGCAGCAGCGCCAGGGGCCGGTTGACGACATAGGGCGCCATGAAGCGCCAGACCTGGGCGTAGTAATTCGCCAACCCCTCCTTGGTGATGCCTTCATCCGGCCAGTAGATGCGGTCGGGATGGGTCAGCGCCACCGCCGATTTCGGCAGGCTGCGTGCCGTCGTCTTTTCCGTCTCGCGCACCACCTCCTTCGCCGGCTTGTCCTCGCGCAGGCCGCGAAAGGCGGCGTGGCGCAGATTGCCGTCGGCCGACCAGGCGCGGAACTCCACTTCGCTCACCAGTTCCGGCTTCACATAGATCAGCCCGCGCCGCTCTTCGGCCGTGAGCTTGTCGTCGAAGGAGTTTTCGTTTTGCGCAAGCTGCGACAGCCTTTCGTGCAGCATCTGAGCCGTTGCCACGGTATATCCGGTGCCGACGCGGCCGACATGTTTGAGCCTGCCGTTTTCGTAGTAGCCCATCGCCAGCGAGCCGATCGCATTCTTCATCGAGGTCGAGGGCACGTAGCCGCCGATGACGAATTCCTGCCGGTGCGAGCATTTCGACTTGATCCACTCGCCCTTTCGCCCGGAGGTATATTTGCTATCGCGCTGCTTGGAGATCACCCCTTCGAGGCTGAGCCGGCAGGCATGGTCGAGCACCAGTCCGCCGCTTTCATTGAAGTGCGCGCTATAGCGCAGCTTGCCGCCGTCGTCGGGCAGCAGCATTTCCAGCAAGCGCTTGCGGTCGATGAGCGCCACGTCGAGCAGGCTATGGCCGTCGAGATGGAGAAGATCGAAGGCATAGAAGACGAAGCGATCGTAGCGGCCTTCGCTGAGATCATGCTGCAGCGCCGAGAAATCCGACGCGCCGGTATCGCGCTCGACGACGATCTCGCCGTCGATCACAGCCGATTGCACCGGCAGGGCGGCCAAGGCATCGAGCACGTCCTTGCCGAATTTCTCCGTCCAGTCGAGCCCGCTACGGGTCAGCATCGTCACCTGCCCGTCCTCGATCCTGACTTGCAGCCGATAGCCGTCGAACTTGATCTCGTGGATCCAGCGATCGCCGGCGGGCGGCTTCGGCTTCAGCTTCGCAAGGGCCGGCTCGATGAAATCGGGCATCGCGGCCTTGCGTGCGCCCTTCGGCCAGGTACGGCTTGAAGGGGCAGGGGGTTTTGCTCTCCGCGCCGGGGTCTTGGCAGCAACGGCCTTGCCGCCCTTCGGCTTGGAATTCCAGGTCGCATCGGGATTCTTAGCCACCTCTTCCAGCTGCCGGCCGGTCTTGGCCGATTCCGGCCGTTCGCCGAGGATGTCGCCATCGTGGCGGGCCTCGGCGTCGTCGCCCTTGATCAGCAGCCAGTTCTCGCGCTTTTCGCCTGGCCTGCCGTGCATCCGGACGAGATGCCACCGTCCGTGCAGCTTTTCGCCGTCGAGTTCGAATTCCATATGGCCTTTGCGATAGGCCTTGCGGGCGTCGCCATGCGGCGTCCAGATGCCGCGATCCCAGACGATCACCGTGCCGCCGCCATATTGCCCCTTCGGGATGATGCCCTCGAAATCGCCATAGGAGAGCGGATGATCCTCGACATGCACGGCGAGCCGCTTGTCCTCGGGGTTGAGGCTCGGTCCTTTCGTCACCGCCCAGCTCTTCAGCACACCGTCCATTTCCAGCCGGAAATCGTAGTGCAGCCGGGTCGCGTCGTGCTTCTGGATGACGAAGCTGTTGCCGATGTTGCGGCCCTTTTGTCCGCGCGGCTCGGGGGTGAGCTTGAAATCGCGCTTCGCCTGATAGGTTTCGAGAGCCATCTCAGCTTGCCTTCTTCCGGCGGCTGTCGCTGCGCGTCGACGTCTTCTTCGCCGGCGCCTTGCCGTCCATCTTGGCGCTCTCACGCAGCGCCTGCATCAGGTCGACGACCTTGCGTTCCGGCGGCTGTTTCTTCTTCGGCGGTGCCCGGCCCTCGATTTTCGCCTTCACCAGTTCGACGAGGGCGGCATCGTAGCGGTCTTCATATTCGCTGGGTTGGAAGCTGCCCTGCTTGGTGCCGATGATATGGCCCGCAAGTTCGAGCATTTCCTTGTCGAACTTGATCTCGGGAATGTCGTTGAAGACGGTGTCGGCCTTGCGCACCTCGTAGTCGAAGTTCAGCATCGTCGCGACGATGTAATCGTCATGCGGGCGGATCAGCAGCGTCCGGTTGCGCCGGAAGAGCACGGCTTCGGCGAGTGCTACGACGTTGCCGTCGCGCATGCCTCTGGCGATCAGCGCCAGCGCCTCTTCGTCATGATCGTCGGCGGGCGCGAGATAATAGGGCCGGTCGAAATAGAGCTTGTCGATCTCCTCGCAGGGGATGAAGGCCTTGATATCAAGCACCTTGTCGCTTTCCGGCATGATCGCGGCAATCTCGTCGCCTTCGATGACGATGTAATCGCCATTCTCCATCCGGTAGCCCTTGACCTGATCGTCGCGTTCGACGGGCTTGCCCGTCTCGCTGTCGACGAACTGCCGTTCCACCCGGTGGCCGGTCCTGCGGTTGATGATGTTGAAGGAGACGCGGTCGGAGGAGGAAACGGCGGTGTAGAGGCCGACGGCGCAGATGAGGTCGCCGACCTTCAGATGACCCTTCCAGCTTGCCCGTGTGGCCATGCGATCCTCCATCGCAAATCAGAGCCGGCTGCCGCTCTTGTCGGTTTCGATCGGCTCGAATTCCCAGCCTTGGCCGTCGGGCGTGGGATAGGCCAGCAGCGCATCGCCGTCACCGATCTTCTGGCGCGAAGCCGCGTCTTTCGCGTGGTTGATCGCATCGTCCGCCGTCGGATAAGTTTCCGAAAGCGTGTCGCCGAGCTTGTAGGCCCAGCCACTGTCATGCGGTACGACCTGATAGGTGATATCGGCCATTTCGGATCTCCTCTTCTTAATCCCGCTTTGGTTTGCGCCGTTCGTCGAGCGCGATGATCTTCTCCACGGAAGCGATATCCTCGCTGGTGACGACGGGAACAGGATCGGCGGCGATCGCCTCGAGCACCTCTAGCGAGACGGCGCCGTTGCGGATTGCCCATTCCAGTGTCTCGCGCGTTTCCCGCTCGGCCTTCAGCTGCGCATAGAGCGCAACGATCAGCCGATCGCGCGCATCCATCCGCCTGGTTTGGTGATCCATGCTGCGGACATCCGGCATCGCAATCCACCTTTGTCGCTGAATTCGTTCAGTGTATTCAACTGATGACGGGTGGAAAGGTTCCGAAACCAACGGCGAACCATTGCCATTGCGGCTGAGCGCAGACATCACTATCTGCAAGCATCGTCGTTCGAGGGTTTCATCATGGCCGATCTCAAGGTTCGTCCCCGTCCGACCGGCGCCACCGCCGTTGTCGGCCGCACCGGTTTTCCGCACGTCACCTCCGCCACCAAGGGCGAGATCGATATCGTCACCGCGCCGTCGCAGCCGGGCTTCAATCCGCTCGACCTGCTCTATTCCTCGCTCTCGGCCTGCCTGGTGCTCAGCGCCCGCATCGCTGCCAGCCAGATGGGCATCCTCGACAAGATCAGCGAAATCACCGCCGAGGTCACCGGCGAGAAGGCGACGGAAGGGCTTTCGCGGGTCGCCAAGTTCAATATCGCCTTCTCGATCAAGGGCGATATCGACGAGGAAACCCGCCGGAAGATCGCCCATGCCGCCGAAGACGAGATCTGCACGGTGAGCAACACGATCCGCGGCAATCCTGAATTCTCGACGACGATATTGGGCTAAGTCCGTCTGCAATCTATAAAAATTATAGACGATAACGGTGGAGCATTGCGCGACCGCTGCCCGGCTTCTATGTTCAAGCATCGAAAGCAATAACCCCGGCCACCATGCAGCCCAAGCCTCTCCCGCCGTCCGATCAGCCCGTCGTCGCCATCATCGGCGGCGGTATCTCCGGCGCGGGCGTCGCCTATCATCTCGCCCGGGCGTGCCGCGACGAGCGCCCTGTCATCATGGTGTTCGAGCCGCGCGCCGAACTCGGCCGGGGCCTTGCCTATGACACAGCCGATCCGGCCCACCGCATTAATGTTCCGGCCGCCAAGATGAGCCTGCAGCCCGACGACCAGGGCGAATTCCAGGCCTGGATCGAAGCCCGCGACGCCGTCGCCGACGACCCCGGGGCGAAACAGCCGGATGGCAATCTCTTCCCGCGACGCCAGCTCTTCGGCGCCTATGTCGCCTCCATGCTGAAGCCGTTGCTGGAGGAAGGCAGCGTGAGCCATCGCCGGGCCAGGGTAACGGGTGTCGAGCGCCGGGCTGGGCGTTGGGTGATATCTGACGACAAAGGCGGCGTGACCAAGGCCGATATCGTCGCGATCGCCACCAGCCATCCGCCGCCGGTTGCCCCCGGACGGCTTGCCGCCAGGCTGGCGGCCCACCCCCGTTTCATCGCCGATACCACGAAGCCGGGCGCGCTTGAGGTGATCCGACCGCATGACCGGGTGCTGGTCATCGGCAACGGCCTGACGGCTGCCGATGTCATCGCCTCGCTGGCGCAGCGCGGGCATGACGGCCCTGTGACGGCAATCTCGCGCCGCGGCCTGCGTTCGCGCGGCCACGCGCCGGTGCCGCAGGAGCTCTTCGGCGATTTCGTCTCCGAGGCGGCGCATTCCGCTGCCTCGCTGCTGGCAAAGGTCCGCGTCGCGATTCGTGCGGCCAAGGTGCAGGGCATAAGCTGGCACGGTGTCATCGACCAGGTACGGGCGCAGGGGCATGATCTCTGGCAGGCTTTGCCGATTGCCGAACGGCGCCGCCTCGTCCGCCATCTGCGTCCCTATTGGGATGTGCACCGCTTCCGTATCGCGCCGCAGGTCGAGGCCGTGCTCGACGCGGCGGTCGCCGCCGGCCGGCTCGATATCGTCGCCGGCTCGGTCGCCGATGCGCGCATGGACGGCGAGGCAATCCTCTGCAGCCTGCAGCCGCGCCATCAGCGCCAGCCGTTGGAGAGGAGTTATGACGCCGTCATCGTCACCACTGGCCCGGCGCATGGCGGCATTCTCGACACCCAGCCCTGGCTCGCGGCCCTTGCCGCGGGCGGCCACCTGGCGCTCGATCCGACCGGCCTCGGCCTTGCCTGCAACGAGCTTTCGGAGGCGCTCGGTTCATCAGGGAAGGCCGACCCCTCGCTGCTGATCTCCGGCCCGCTGGCGCGCGGCACATTCGGCGAGCTGATGGGCCTGCCGCAGGTGACCGAGCATGCCTTCTTCGTCGGCAACGAGATCGCCGGGAAGCTGCGGGCGCGCGTGACAGACAGGCATCCTGCCTGATTTTCCATCGATATGTCGCTCCCCGACTGTCACCGCCGGCCGACTCCTGATACTCACGCGGCGGCAACTCAAAGTGTTGCAGCATCCCTACAGCGCCGCGCGTCTTTTCAGACGCGGCATTGGCATATCCCGCCGCCCGGCGTCCGGGTGGCCCAGAAAAGCATCGAGATCATGTCGCAGGCCGCTTCCACCCTTTCCCAAACCTCGCCGTCCAACCGTCTCGCCCTTGCGGCGCTGGTTCTCGGCGGCGCGGCGATCGGCGGCTCGCCGATCTTCGTCAGGCTGTCCGAAGTCGGCCCGATGGCGACGGCCTTTTGGCGCGTGGCGCTGGCGCTGATCCCGATCTTCATCGTCTCGCTGCTGAAGAAGGATGCCGGGCAGAAGCCGCAGAGCCTTTCCGACTACGGCATGCTGATCCTGCCGGGGGTCGTGCTGGCGCTGGATCTTGCCGCCTGGCATCTTTCGATCACCATGACCTCGGTCGCCAATGCGACGCTGCTTGCCAACCTCGCCCCTGTTTTCGTCACGGTGATCGGCTTCCTCTTCTTCAAGGCGCGTATCAGCCGCGTCTTCCTGCTCGGGCTTGCCCTGGCGCTGGCCGGCATCCTCATCCTGAAGGGCGGGCCGGCCGCACTTGGCAATGGCGACCTGCGCGGCGACGGCATCGCTGTCATCGCCGCCTTCTTCTACGCCTGCTATATCCTGGCGATCGGCAGGCTGCGCAGCCGGTTCGATACGATCCGCATCATGCTGTGGAGCACGGCGTCCGCCGCCGTCTGCGTCTTTCCGCTCGGCTTTTTCTACGAGGGCCATATGCTGCCCGCGACCCTCTATGGCTGGTCGATGGTCCTTGGCCTGGCCTTTGTCAGCCACGCCAGCGGCCAGGTGGCGATCACCTATGCGCTGGCCTATCTGCCGCCGGCCTTTTCCTCGCTGACGCTGCTGCTGCAGCCGGTGGTCGCGGCAATCCTCGCCTGGGCGCTGCTCAGCGAGCCGATCGGCCCTATGCAGGCGCTCGGCGGCGCCGTCGTGCTGGCCGGCATCATGACCGCCCGGCGCGGCTGAGTGTTAAATAGCTAGAGCATGATGTCGTCCGAAAACCGCTCACACTTTTCGGCATCCCGCTCTACCGGTTTTCCTGCAGCAGCCATTTCTGGATGACCGGTATGTCAGCGTCGCCGAGGTCGTGGCCGGCGGGGATGACGTCGGAATCGACCGTGGCGCCCGAACTCTTCAGCCTCTCCTCCAAATCGCTCGCATATTTGCCGTAGGCATCCGTCTTGCCGCTGATGACAAGCAGGTCTGTGCCCTTGAGGTCGGCGTGTGGATAATCGCTGAGAACGGGCATGGAGCGCAGCAGCACTGCCTTATGGACGAGGTTCGGGTGCAGGTAGAGCAGCGAGTTCAACAGGTTCGCGCCGTTGGAATAGCCGACATAGACGACCTTCTTGGGATCGAGCCCATAGGATTTGACCGCGCCCTCGATGAAGCTCGCAAAGGCTTCCGCTTCGCTCTTGATGTCGGTCTGGTCGAAGGAGAAGGGGGTGATGCGCTTGTACCAGCGTGGAAAGCCTTCCTCCGTCGCCCGGCCGCGCACGCCGAGCAGCGTCGCGCGCGGCGCCACCTTGTTGAGCAGCGGCATCAGCGTCGTCTCGTTGCCGCCGGAGCCGTGCAGCAGCACGAAGACGCTGCCGTCGGGATCCGGCGGCGTATAGAAGCGATGGACAAACGGCAGATCGCGATAATTGATGCGCGGCTTGCCCGGCATCGAGAATTGCGGCAGCACCACCTTGATATCCCTGAGATTGGTGATGGCTTCGGGCGGCGCGAAGAGCTTCGTCCCGAGTGCGGCGTGCTGTTCGTCCACAGTCATGCCGGGCTTGTCGGTCGCAAGTTCCACCAGCGTGCCGCCGGGTTCCCTGGCATAGAGCGAGCGGAAATACTTGCGGTCGTGCATATTGGTCGGCGAGGCGTCTGTCGTTTCCAGCGCCTTGCGGACCGAAAGCAGTGTCTCATCGTCCGCGGCGCGAAAGGCGACGTGATCGACCGTGCCGGCGCCTGGCGCGCCAGACCAGAAGCCGCGCGCATCGCGCACATCGACAATATCGCCGGATTTCGAAACCAGCCGGTCGATCGTCCCCCGGTTGGCCTGGAAGCGGTAGCCGAAATGATTTTCGAGGAAGCCCCGGCTTTCCGCTGGTTTCTCCGTCAGCATGGTGACGCCGCGCACGCGCTGGATGGCATGTTCGACCGGGATCGAGGCGCCGTCCCAGACGGCCGGAGACCGCACAGTCTTCGCCCCGGCAAGCTTGAGGATGATGTTATCGGGGTCCTTCAGCCGCAGGACCGGCTCGCCGAATTCATCGGCCGGTCCTTCGGAGCGCAGGCCGAAGCTCATGGCGCGCGTCAGCCAGTAGCCGATGCTGGCGGGATCGATCGCCAGCGACATCTCGCTGATCTGGCCGTAGCCGGCCCGCCCTAGCGCGCCATCTTCCCAGACGAGGAAGGTGACGAGCGAACCCGGCGTTCCCGCGGCATCGCCGTAGAAGAGATGAAGCTGCGTCGCGTCCTCGTAACCGGCCGTTTGCTTGACCAGCCGAAGGCCGAGAAATCCCGCATAGAAATCCACGTTCGCCTGCACTTTGCGGGTGATGGCTGTGACGTGATGTATGCCTGATACCATCGGAAGCAGTCCTGATTGAAGGGGCGTCGTCAGGAGCGCGAGTATGAGAGCTGCGAAGGTCATACCGTTGCCAATGACCATCGCTTAGTTTTGTTCCGCACAAAGCGCAAGCGAATCGCCGCGCTGCAGCAATTCCAGATGATCGACATCTTCGAGGGCCTCTTCCAGTTGCTGCAGGGTCGGCGGCTTGACCATATAGGCGAGGGCGCCGAGATCCCTGGCCCGCTGCATGTCGGTTTCGTCGCTTGATGTGCTGAGGATGCAGACGGGAATCCGCTTGAGCCGGGCGTCGGCCGAAAGCGCGTGCAGCACTTCGAAGCCGTCCATGATCGGCATGTTGATGTCGAGCAGCATCAGGTCGATCTGCGGCACGTCGGCAACGCCGGCGCGTTCTTCGAGCAGCCGCATCGCCTCGCGGCCGTTGGTGGCGACGTGCAGGTTGAAATTCACCTTCTCGCGCCGCATCAGCTTGATCTTCAGGAGCTGAATATCGGCGGGACTGTCTTCCACCAGCAGCACTTCGGCGAGCCTGCCGGAACCTTCACCTGGCTGCCCCGCCTGCTTGGCGCTATGCGTCGCAGCTGATGCGGCGGGCGATACGATCCTCGCCTCGGCCAGCGGCAGTTCGATCATGAAGGTGGCGCCAGGCCCTTTTTTTGCCTCACACCGGATCGAGCCGTGATGCAGTTGCGCGATGCGGCGGCAGATGGCAAGGCCGAGCCCGGTGCCCTCGATGCCGCGGCCGACGAGGCGCTTGAATGGCTGGAAGATCAGCTCGCGGTGCTCGGGATCGATACCCGGTCCGTTGTCGCGTACGGTCAGCCGGCAGGTAGCGCCTTCTGCCGTCGCCGAAATCTGCACCTCCGGGACAGCTTCTTCGCAGTAGCGGACCGCGTTCGACACCAGGTTCTGCAGGAGCTGGGTCAGCAGCGTCGCATCGCCCATGACCTCCGGCAGCGCGCCGCGGATAATGACGGCACCACGGCTTTCGATCTGCTGGTGCAGATTGTCCTCCACCTGATCGAGCACGGCCGATAGCGAAACCGGCCTCAATTGCGGCCCGCCGGAGACCTCGAGCTTGGTGAAGCCCGAGACCTTGACGATCAGGTCTTCCATATGGTCGGCGGCGCTCAGCACATAATCGAGCAATTCCCGGTCTTCCGCTGGAAGCTCTGCAGAACCGTGCAGGATGCGGCTGAAGGATTTGATCGTCCGGAGCGGCTCTTTCAGATCGTGCGCCATGGCGCGCGTGAAGATCTCAAGCGATTGCCGCTTCTGCTCCAGCTGCGCTTCCAGCGCGCCGTGCATGATGGCGTTCTGGATGCAGCGATGCAGTGTTTCAGGCGAAAGCGAATCCTTGGTCAGATAGTCGCGCGCACCGCTCTTCATCACCTCGACGGCGACGGTCTCGTTGCCCTGGCCGGTCAGCATGATCACGTTGGCGAGGGGGTCGTCCTCCAGGATATCGGCAAGTACGCCGAGCCCG
>Ga0307513_10007601_pt1 | contig 14010 bp, 13 predicted proteins | sample 15_EM_MG_FD_202174 | JGI IMG/M metagenome (GOLD analysis project Ga0307513, IMG submission 202174) | Populus trichocarpa ectomycorrhiza microbial communities from riparian zone in the Pacific Northwest, United States - 15_EM | ecosystem: Host-associated > Plants > Roots > Unclassified | place... | reverse complement strand
GAGCTGCCTGGGGCGAGCCTGGCCGACTGGCCGATCGGGCTCGCCGAGCTCGCCGCGTACTACGACGATGCCGAGCACGCCATCGGTGTCACCCACCGCCACGGCAAGCCGCCGCTGCCGGCCAACAACAACTACAAGGTGCTCGCCGAGGGCGCCCGTCGCCTCGGCTACCGCCACTACGCCACGGGCCCGTACGCCGGCAACGCCGAGCCCTACGACGGCCGGCCGGCGTCGCTGCAGGACGGCTTCAACTCCCAGGGCGACAAGCACGGGTCCAAGTGGAACCCGATGGTGCGGGAGATCCCGCGGGCCGTCGCCACGGGCAACGTCGAGGTGCGGCCGGAGAGCCAGGCCGTGCAGATCACCGTCGGGCCCGACGGGACGGCCGACGGCGTCGTCTACGCGGATGCCGCCGGGGCGCTGCACCGGCAGCGGGCCCGGGCCGTCGCGATCGCGGGAAACGCCATCGAGACCCCGCGCCTGCTGCTGCTCTCCGACAACCTCGCCAACTCATCGGGCCAGGTGGGGCGCAACTACATGCGCCACACGACGGGCGTGGTGCACGGGCAGTTCCCGGACCCGGTCCACTACTACCGCGGCGAGAACATGGCCGGGGTGCTGAGCGACGAGTCGCGCCACGACGAGTCGCGCGGGTTCGCCGGCGGCTACTACCTCGAGATGATCTCCCAGGGGTTGCCGTCGTTCGTCACGTTCGCCCGGCCGGGCGGGTGGGGCCGGGAGTACACCGAGCTGGTGGAGGGCTACACGCACACGGCGTCGATGTGGATCTGCGGCGAGGACATGCCGCAGCCCACCAACCGCGTGACGCTCAGCGCGACCCTGCGGGACCGGCTGGGGTTGCCCGCCCCCGAGGTGCACTACGACGACCACCCCAACGACGTCGCCATGCGCGAGCACGCGATCGCCACGGGCGAGGCGATCTTCCGGGCGGCCGGTGCCACCCGCACGCTCACGTCGCCGGCGATGCCGTCGGGCCACAACCTGGGTACGGCGCGGATGAGCGCAGACCCGTCGCAGGGGGTTGTGAACGGGTTCGGGCAGGCCCACGACGTGCCCAACCTGTTCATCTCCGACGGCTCGGTGTTCCCGACCGGCGCCGCGGCCAACCCGACCCTGACGATCGTCGCGCTCGCGATGCGCCAGGCCGGCTACCTCGCGGATCTGCTGGCACGCGGCGCCACGGACGCCGTGCGGTCGAGCGCGTGACGCCTACCCGCGGCCCGACGGTATGACGTTGATCAAGGGCAAAAGGTCGTTCGTCGATCTTGTTCAGCGACCTTTTGCCCTTGATCAACGAACCTCTGGCGCCTGCTCGCGCACAGGCGCGGCCAGCCTCCCCCTGAGATACTCGGTGGCCGACTGAGGGGGAGCGGATGCTGCAGGCCGTCGCCGTGCGGTTGCTCCGGCGCACGCTCGCCGGAGCCGAGCTGCCGCGGCACATCGGGGTCGTCATGGACGGCAACCGGCGCTGGGCCCGCGGGCAGGGCATGGCCGACCCGAACATCGGGCACCGCTACGGCGCGCGACACGTCGCCGAGCTGCTGGGCTGGTGCCGCGCGCTCGGCATCGGGCACGTCACCGTCTACGTGGCCTCGATCGACAACCTGCGCAAGCGCGACCCGGACGAGATCGGCCATCTCATGACGGTGCTGGAGGAGGTCGTCGCGCACGAGCTGATGCAGCCGGGCAACCCGTGGCGGCTGCACCTGGCCGGGCACCTCGACGCGCTGCCCGACTGCACCGCGCACGCGTTGAAGCTCGCCCGTGGCGGGACCCGCGACCGCGCCGGAGCCCACGTCACCATCGCCGTCGGCTACGACGGCAGGATCGAGATCGTCGACGCGGTCCGCGCACTCCTCGATGCCGAGGCCGGCGCCGATCCCGTCGAGCTGGCGGGGCGGATCACCGAGGCCGACATCGCCTCCCACCTGCCCTCGGCCGGGCAGCCGCCCTGCGATCTCGTGATCCGCACGAGCGGTGAGCAACGGCTCTCGGGGTTCCTGTTGTGGCAGTCGGCGCACAGCGAGCTGTTCTTCTGCGACGCCTACTGGCCGGCGTTCCGGGAGCTGGATCTCCTGCGGATCCTGCGTACCTACGCGGTTAGAGCAGCGCGTCGAGATCGATCGTGAGCGGGAACGGCGCTTCGGTCGTGAAAGCGCCGGTCACGGCGCCGGAGTCGGAGTAGCCGAACTCCCCGGCGAGGTGGCAGGCCAACAAGGAGACCGGCTCGGCGACGTCGAGGATCCAGTAATGCGGGATGCCGGCATCCGCGTACTCCGAGCGCTTGAGGACGTTATCGGTGCGGCGGGATCCTGGGGAGAGTGCTTCCACCGCCACCAGCACGTCGGCGGCGGTAACGATCCCGCCGTGCTCACGCTGGCGGCGCCGCGCTGCGCGCGAAACGATGATCAGATCCGGCCGGCGGACCGTGCCCGGCGCTTCCGGGCCGGTCAGCTGCAGATCGACATCCACCTCGAGGCCCACCTGGAGATCGGGCGGAAGCTGACCACGAATCTGGACGCCGAGCTCGAAGATCGCGTTGTTGTGGTCGAAAATCGGACCAGGTGACAACAGCAACCGCCCCTCGACCAGCTCGGAGTACCCCGACTCCAACTCCCCGATCTCGAGGTACTCCGCCACCGTGAGGAGGTGGGTCGGCATGACCGGCTGCAGGGACATGCCCGGGAGTATCGCAGCTCAGCCCGTCGGTTCGAGGACGAACACGGGGATCAGGCGGTCGGTCTTCACCTGGTAGTCGGCGTAGGGCGGGTAGGCGGCGACCGAGCGCTTCCACCAGATGTCGCGCTCTTCGCCGGACAGCTCGCGGACGGTGTAGTCGTTGGTGACCGTGCCGTCCTGCAGCTCGACGTGCGGCTCGTCGCGCAGGCTCGTGTACCAGCCGGGGTGCTCCGGCGCTCCACCCTTCGACGCGACGGCGGCGTAGGCGCCGTCGTGCTCGACGCGCATGAGCGGCAGCTTGCGCAGGTTGCCGGTCTTGCGGCCGCGGTAGGTGATCAGGACGACCGCCATCCCGCGGATGTCGGCCACGTCGGTGGTGCCGGCCTGCTCGATCTTGTCGATCTGGTTCTGCGCCCAGTCGGCGTGCTTGCTGGTGACGTGTTCTCCGGTCAACGGCATGATCCGCGCAACCGTGCGCGAACCGCGGATGTTCCCGGGCTACCGTCGCCCCATGGCTGAACGGGCGGTGGGCGAGACCCCGCCACGGGTGATGACGATCGCCGGTACCGACTCCGGTGGCGGCGCCGGCGTCGCGTCGGATCTGCGTGCGCTGGCGGCGTGCGGGGTGCACGGTTGCGTGGCCGTCACGGCGGTCACGGTGCAGAACTCCGTTGCCGTGACCGGCGTACATGTGCTGCCGCCGGAGACGGTGGCGGCGCAGATCGAGGCCGTCGCCACCGACATCGGGTTGGACGCCGTGAAGACCGGCATGCTCGCCACCGCCGAGATCATCACCGCGATCGCGGAGGCGTGTGATCGGGTCGGGATCGGTGTGGGTGGAGTCACACCGTTCGTCGTGGACCCGGTGGCGGCGTCGATGAGCGGCGTGCAGCTGTTGGCCGACGAGGCGCTCGACGCGTTCCGCACCCAGCTGTTCCCGCGCGCGACCGTGCTGACCCCGAACCTCGACGAGGTCCGCCTGCTCACCGGCATCGACGTGCACGATCGCGATGCCCAGTACGCGGCGGCGAAGGTGCTGCACGGGATGGGCCCGCAGTGGGTGCTGGTGAAGGGCGGGCACCTGGTGGAGGACGTGGAGGAGTGCGTCGACCTGCTGTACGACGGCACCACGTTCACCGAGTTCCCCGGGCCGCGGTTCGTCACCGGCAACACCCACGGCGGGGGCGACACGATGGCGTCGGCACTCGCGGCGGGCCTGGCGCGTGGGCTGCCCGTGCCGGAGGCCGTGGGGCGCGCGAAGCGGTTCGTCACCGAGTCCGTGCGTCACTCGTATGACCTCGGACACGGGCATGGGCCCGTGTCGCCACTGTGGGCAGTGCGCCGATGGTGGGACGCAGAGAGCACGTCCTGAGCAGCCGCATTACGCTCCGCGTTTGATGAGCATCTTGGGGACCCGCGTGCTGCGGGTAGAGGATCCGCTGTTCCTGACCCGCGGAGCGGTGTACACCGACGACCTGGTCGACGAGCGGCTGGCCGGTGCGTTGCACGTGACGCTGGTGCGGTCGCCTATGGCGCACGCCCGAATCACGGCGATCGACGTCACCGCGGCGCGCGAGGCGCCGGGCGTGGTGGACGTCGTGACCGGCGCCGAGCTGGGGCTGCCGCCCGCAGTGCTGTTCGGGGCGGCGCCGAAGGAGACGGCGCGGTCGTTCCTGGCGACCGATCGCGTGCGTTTCGTGGGCGAGCCGGTGGTCGCGGTGCTGACCGAGGAGCTGTACCAGGGCCTGGACGCCGCCGACCTGGTGGAGATCGACTACGACCCACTGCCGGCAGTGGTCGACCTCAAGGCGGCGCTCTCGGACGAGGTGCTGCTGTTCGAGGACCTGGGCACCAACCTGGTCGGCGGCTTCGGCCATGACAAGGAGTTCGACGAGCAGCTGTTCGACGGGTGCGATGTCGTCGTCACCCAGGAGCTGGTGAACCAGCGGGTGGCTGCCGCATCGCTGGAGACGCGGGCGGCGTCGGCGGTCTGGAGCGACGGCCCGGACGGCCGGGTCACGCTGTGGGCCTCCACGCAGAACGCCCAGAGCGCCAAGGCAGAGGTGGCCGGCTGGCTCGGCGTCGAGCACGACCGGGTGCACCTGATCGCGCCGGACGTCGGCGGCGGGTTCGGCGCGAAGATCGGCGCCGACCCGGAGTTCGCGCTGGTCGCGCACCTCGCGCGGCGGGCCGGACGGGCGGTGCGCTGGAACGAGTCCCGCTCGGAGAACATGACCGGGATGCAGCAGGGCCGCGCCCAGCTGCAGACGATCACCATCGGCGGCAACCGGGACGGCGACGTGCTGGCCTACCGGCTCGACGTGCTCGCCGACGCCGGCGCGTACCCACGGATCGGGATGTTCCTGCCGTTCTTCACCCGCCAGATGGCACCGGGGGTCTACGACATCCCGAAGGTGGAGTCGCGGGCACGGACCGTGGTCACTACGACCACGTCGATCGGCGCGTACCGCGGCGCCGGCCGCCCGGAGGCAACGACTGCGATCGAACGCGCCATGGACCTGTTCGCCGCCGAGATCGGGATGGATCCCGCTCAGGTGCGGCGACGCAACGTCGTGCCACCGGACAAGTTCCCGTTCACGACCAAGGGCGGCGCCACCTACGACTCCGGCGAGTACGCGGCCGCGATCGACAAGGCGCTCGAGGCCGCCGACTACCCCGGCCTGCGCGCCGAGCAGGCGGCCCGCCGCGAGCGCGGCGACACGGTGGCGTTGGGCATCGGCGTCTCCGCGTACGTGGAGATCACCGGCGGTGGTGCGTTCAGCGAGAACGCCGCGGTCGAGGTGCACCCCGACGGCACGGTGACGGTGCTGACCGGCACGTCACCGCACGGGCAGGGGCACGCCACAGCGTGGGCGATGCTCGCGAGCGAGCACCTCGGCATCCCCGTCGAGAAGATCACCGTGCTGCACGGCGACACCGACCTGATCCCCAAGGGCGCCGGCACGATGGGCTCGCGCAGCCTGCAGACCGGCGGCGTCGCCGTCCACCAAGCGGCCGGCGAGCTGGTCGAGCTGGCCCGGCAGCGCGCCGCCGAGGTGCTGGAGGCGAGCGTCGACGACCTTGAGGTGGTCGACGGCGCGGTCCGCGTGCGCGGCACCGCCACGGCCGTGACGCTCGCGGCGCTCGCCGAGCGGGAGCCGCTGCAGGTGCGCACCGTGTTCGACAGCGGCGCCCCGTCGTTCCCGTTCGGGGCGCACGTCGCGGTCGTCGAGGTCGATCTCGACACAGGTCGGGCCGTCGTGGACCGGATCATCACCGTCGACGACGCGGGGCCGGTGCTCAACCCCCTGCTGGCCGACGGGCAGCGCCACGGCGGCATCGCCCAGGGCATCTCGCAGGCGCTGCTGGAGGAGGTGCGCTTCGACGAGGACGGCAACCCGATCACGTCGACGTTCGCCGACTACGCGTTCCCGTCGGCGGCGGAGCTGCCCAGCTTCACGCTCGTCGACATGGCCACTCCGACGCCCCTGAACCCGTTGGGCGCCAAGGGGATCGGCGAGGCCGGCACGATCGGTGCCACCCCGGCCGTGCAGAGCGCCGTCATCGACGCTGTGGCCCATCTCGGGATCCGCCACATCGACATGCCGCTCGCGCCGTTGCGCGTGTGGGAGGCCATCGCGGCCGCAAGGGGGGAGGACGCGTGAAGATCGCGATCACGGTCAACGGCGAGGAGACCGCCGCCGACGTCGAGCCGCGGCTGCTGCTCGTGCACTACCTGCGCGAGGTGCTGGGGCTGCGGGCCACCAACATCGGCTGCGACACCACGTCCTGCGGGGCGTGCACGGTGCTCGTCGCCGGCGAGTCGGTGAAGTCGTGCACGGTGCTCGCAGCGCAGGCCGACGGGCTGTCGGTCACCACCCTCGAAGGGCTCTCCGACGGGCCCGACGACCTGCACCCCGTGCCGGCGGCGTTCCGCTCCGAGCACGGCCTGCAGTGCGGGTTCTGCACCCCGGGCATGGTGATGGCGACGGTCGGGCTGCTGTCGGAGAACCCGAAGCCCACCGAGCGCGAGGTGCGCGAGGGGCTGGAGGGCAATCTCTGCCGCTGCACCGGCTACCACAACATCATCCGCGCGGTGCTCGTCGCGAGCGGTCAGGACCCCGACGAGCTGACCGGCGTCGCCGCACGCCCCGGCGTCGAGCGCTCGCCCGCCGGTGGCATCGAGGCCGCCCCCGGCTTCTCGACCGGAGGGCCCGCATGATCCCCGTCGGATTCGAGTACGTGCGCGCCACCAGCGTCGACGAGGCGATCGCACTGCTCGTCGAGCACGGTGAGGAGGCCAGCCTGCTGGCCGGCGGGCACTCGCTGCTGCCGGTCATGAAGCTGCGGCTGGCCGCGCCCGATGTGCTGATCGACATCGGGCGGCTGCCCGAGCTCGACTACGTCCGCGTCGACGGCGACGTGATCGCGATCGGTGGCGGCACCCGGCACCGCACGCTGGAGTCATCGCAGCTGCTGGCCGAGGAGTGCCCGCTGCTGCCGGCGGTGGCGCACACGGTCGGCGATCCGCAGGTCCGGCACCGCGGCACCATCGGCGGCTCGCTCGCCCACGGCGACCCGGCCTCCGACCTGCCGGCCGCCGTGCTCGCGCTCGGCGGCGACGTCGTGCTGCGCGGTCCGCGCGGCGACCGCACCGTGCCGATCACCACCTTCTACACCGGCGTCTTCTCCTCCGTCCGCGAACCCGACGAGCTGATCGTCGAGATCCGGGTGCCGCGCACCGGCCCGGCCGGCTGGGCGTACGAGAAGTTCGTGCGGCGGGCCAACGACTGGGCGATCGTCGGTGTCGCCGTCGTGGACGGGCGGATCGGGCTGGTCAACATGGGCCCCACCCCGCTGCGGGCGTCCGCGACGGAAGCCGCGCTCGCCGACGGCGCGTCGATCGAGGACGCCGCGGCGCTGGCCGACCGCGGCACCGACCCGGTCTCCGACGTCCCGGCCACAGCGGACTTCCGGCGTCATCTCGCCCGGGTGTTGACGAAGCGGGCGCTCACCACAGCCGCCGGCTGACGGGCCCGCAGGCCCGCACGGGACGCGAGTCTCCCGTTCGGTCCGGCGAGTCCTGCGTTCCGTCCGGCGAGTCTTGCGTTCGGTTCGGCGAGTCCGCCGTTCTGTTCCGCGAGTTGGCCGGTTCGACAGGGCGAGTTGGCCGGTTCGGCAGGGACTTCAGTAGGGCGAGTTGGTTCGTTAGTGCTGCTGCGATGGCCGACTCACCCTGCTGAGATGGCCAACTCGCCGGACCGAACGGGAGACTCGCCCGGCCAGACGCGGGACTCGCCCGGCGGAACGGGAGACTCGCCGGCGGTGGGCTCAGACCGCGCCCGTCCACAGTAGTACGGCGGCGACGATGCCGGCGATCACGACGAGGGTGCGCAGGAGCGTGGCCGGGAGCCGCCGTGCCACCCGGGCGCCGACGTAGCCGCCGACGACCGAGCCGGCCGCCAGCAGCACGACGATGAGCCAGTCGACGTCGGCCACCAGCACGAACACGACGCCGGCCACGACGTTGGCCGCCATCACCGAGGTCGTGCGGATCGCGGAGATCACGCGGAACGCCACGTCCAGGCCAAGCGCCAGCGTCGCGATCATGAGTACCCCGGCGCCGGCGCCGAAGTAGCCGCCGTAGACCCCGGTGAGCAGCACGAACACCGTCGTCGTCGCGGAGAGGGTGAGCCGCTCGCCGCCGCCGCGGCGGGCGGCGAGCCACCGCGAGAGCCGTGGCTGCACGCCGACGAGCAGGCACGTGCCGAGGATCAGCCACGGCGCGATCGCCTCGAACACCGTCGCCGGCAGTGCCAGCAGCAGGACGGCTCCGGCCGCGCCGGCGATGCCCGTCAGGATGATCACCCGCCAGGTCAGGGCGGGCTGTTCGCGCAGCTCCTCGCGGTAGCCGATGGCGCCGCCGATGCCTGCGGGGATCAGCCCGATCGTGTTCGACACGTTCGCCACGACGGGCGGGATCCCCAGGGCGAGCAGGATCGGGAAGCTCAACAGCGAGGCCACCCCGACGCTGGACACGAGGATGCCGGCGCCGAAGCCCGCGAGCACGACGGCGAGCTGCTCCAGCGCGGTCAGGGGCTCCTCCTCGGTGAGTGCGCCCCACTGCACCACGTCCGTGGTCGATGATCAACCGTGACGAACCTCGCGCACCCACTCCGCACGCGGCTGGGTGTGCAGCGCCCAGTAGTGCTCGGCGATGTCGTCCGGGTCGTAAGCGGTGCCGGGCGCGACGGCGCCGCCGACGGTGACGCTCGCGACGTGCACACCGGCCGGCCCGTACGTCGCGTCGAGGAGTTCGACCGCGGTGCGCACGGCTGCCTTGCCGATCGACAGGCTCACGTATCCGGGCACCGGCTCGGGCATCCCGCCCGTCACGACGAACGTGCCGCGGCCGTGGTCGGCCATGCCGGGGAGGGTGTGCGCGGCGGCGGTCAGCACGCTCGCGACGTTCACGGCGAGGGTGTCGAGCAACGCGGCCGCCGAGAGCTCGCCGACGGCGTCCGCGCGGATGATCGCGGCGTTGTGCACGACGACGGTCGGTGGGCCCAGCTCCGCGGCGGCCAGATCCAGTGCGGCCCGCAATCCCGCCTCGTCGGCGACGTCCGCGGTGAGCGCCACCGCTCGGCCGGGCAGTGACCCGGCCACCGCCTCGACCGTGGCGGAGCTGCGGGCGATCACCGCGACCGAGAATCCCTCTTTCGCGAACCGGGCCGCCACCGCTCGGCCGATCCCCGGACCGGCCCCGATCACCACTGCTGTGTCCATGCGCTCGACGCTAAGCCCTCACATGGATGTGAAGGTCAAGCGAGGAATCGTGACACGATCGGAGCGATCAGCTCGGAGCCCGGCACCTGCTGGTGCATGTGGTCGGGCAGCACCGCGAGCTGCGAGCCGGGGATCAGCTCCTGCATGTCGACGGCGTGCTGCGGGCGGACGAAGTCGTGGTCGCCGATGACCACGAGCGTCGGCGCGGTGATGGCGCGCAGCTGCTCGTCGCTCCAGCCGGGCAGCGGGAACAGCGCCTGCTGGGTCTTGCGTGCGGACTCCTCGAACCGGTCGGGCGTGGGCGACACGTCGGCGTGCGCTGTCACCATCGCCGCGAAGTCCTCCGCCGTCGGCAGCAGTGGCGAGTTCTGGGCGGGATCCTGGATCTCCGGCCGGTAGCCGCCCTCGCGGTAGTGCGCCGACGCGACCACCGCGCGGCGCACCCGCTGCGGATGCCCCGTCAGCAGCTCCATGGTCACCAATCCGCCCAGGCTGAACCCGAACACGTCGGCCCGCTCGATGCCGAGGTGGTCGAGCACGCCGACCACGTCGGACGCGAGATCGGCGAGCGTGAACTCGCGGTCGGCGTCGGCGGTGTGGCCGTGGCCCTGCAGCTCGACACCGATCACGCGGCGGTCCTTCGCCAGCTCGGCGAGCACCGGGCCGAACGTGAGGTCGATCGTGAGCAGGCCACCGTGCAGCAGCACGAGCGGGTCTCCGCTGCCCAGCTCGGCGAAGTAGATGTCCTGGCCCTTGACGGGTGCGTAGGTCATACGAATGAGACCCGGCTACGCGCCCGAAGTCATCGACCCGCCACGAGACCGGCGTCCTGCGCCGCGATCGCGGCCTGCACCCGCGACCGCAGCCCCAGCTTCGTCAGCACCCGCGACACGTGGGTCTTCGTGGTGGCCTCGGTGATCACCAGCTCGGCGGAGATCTCCGCGTTCGACAGTCCCCGACCCAGGCAGGTCAGCACGTCGAGCTCGCGCGGGGTCAGCTCGTCCAGACCGGCCGGCGGCGTGCTCGGCCGTGCCGGTTGCCCGAGCCGCGAGATCACCCGCCGCGTGATCTCCGGGGCCAGCACGCCGTCGCCGCGCGCCACCGCCCGCACCGCGTCGAGCAGCGCGGGAGCGTCCACGGACTTCAGCAGGAACCCGGCGGCACCGGCGGCCAGCGCCGCGTCGACGTAGTCGTCGAGATCGAACGTCGTCAGCACCAGCACGTCACAGTCGCCCGCGGCCACCACCCGGCGGGTCGCCTCGATCCCGTCGATGCCGGGCATGCGGATGTCCATCAGGACGACGTCGGGGCGGTGCTGCGCGGCCAGCGAGACGGCAGCGAGCCCGTCCCCGGCCTGGGCGACGACCTCGATGTCGGGGGCGGAGTCGAGGATCATCGCCAGCCCGGCTCGGATCGCGGCCTGGTCGTCGGCGACGAGCACCCGGATGCTCACGACGCGCTCCCCACCGTCGCCGGGACGGGCAGTACGGCGTGCAACCGCCAGCGGTCGCCGTCGGCGCCGGCCGTGACGCTGCCGCCCACCGCCGTCGCCCGCTCGTGCAGGCCGAGCAGCCCGGTTCCCGTGCCGCCGCCCGGTGCCGCCCCCGCCACCAGCGGGTTGATCACCTCGACGGTCAGCCCGGAGTCGTCCTGGGTCAGGGTCAGGGTCAGCGCCACTGCGCTGCCGGGCGCGTGCTTGGCCACGTTGGTCAGAGCCTCCTGGACGATCCGGTACGCGGCGAGATCGGTCGCGGCCGGCAGCGCGATGTCACCGGGCCGCCGATCGGTGACGGTCACGTCGAGCCCGGTGGATCGGGCCGTGGCCAGCAGCTCGTCGATGCGGTCGAGGCCGGCCGGCGCCGTACGGGGGTCGGCATCGCCGGAACCGTCGGCCCGTAGCAACCCGATCATCGTGCGCATCTCGGCGAGCGAGGCCACGCTGTCGCGGCGCACCGACGTGAGCACCTTGCGCAGGGTGGCCGGATCGGGATCGGGGATCGACAGCACCGCCTCGGACTGGATCGCGATCGCCGAGAGCTGGCCGGCGATCACGTCGTGCAGGTCGCGCGCCATGCGCGCGCGTTCCGTGGCGACGGCGGCCGCCCTCGACATCGCGGCCAGCCGGTTGGCCTGCTCCGCGCGGGCCCGTTCGGCCTCGGCCGTCTCGGAGTGCCGACGCACCTCCAGCGCCCAGAACACCGGCACGGCCAGGAGCATCCCCACGTTCAGCAGCGACAGCAGCGCCGCCCGTCCGCCTCCGCTGACCAGGCTGAGCAGGGCGGTCAGCGTGGCGATCGCGGCGGCCAGCCCGGACACCGTCCACGCCGCCCTTCGCGACCCCAGCAGCACGGCCGAGTACAGCGCGTCGGCGAAGCACAGCATCACCCCGAGCGGGGAGTTGCCGATGCCGAGAATGCCGACGACCAGCACCCCTGTCGTCACCGACAGCCCGACAAGCGGATGGGCCGAGCGCAGCGCGACGCCGACGCACGCCACCACGAGCACCAGCACCGTGCCCGCGGATCCGATGTCGATCGGGTTCGGCCACCAGTCCGCAGAGACCTCCGGGACGACCAACCAGAGCAGCAGTCCCACCGCGAGGAAGCCGACGGCGCGCAGCGCGTCGTCGCGCCACTGCCGGCCGGTCATCTCACCACTCACGCGCCCATCTCAGCACGTCGGCGCCGCGCCCGCGTCGATCGAAGGTGGTACGCGGAGGGTCGTGAAGATCCGTCCCTCGCCCGACGCGTCGGCCCCGTCCCGGGCGGCACGCTCGTACCGAACCGAACGAAGGGACGGCACAATGCTCGAGGTTCTCGGAATCATCATGGTCGTGCAGGGCGTCGGCGGCGCCATCAACAACATCGTGGGCGGCAGCCCCAGCTGGTTCCTCGTGAACCATCTGTCGTTCCTCGACGGGATGGAACTCCCGGCGAGCATCGTGCTGGCGGTCGTGGGCGGCGTGCTCACGATCGCGGGGGAGCGGGCGCGCAAGGCAGCCAAGCGCGCCTGACGGACGACACCGTCCGGGACGATCCGATTCGGATCGCCCTCAGTCGACGAGGATCTCCTTCTCCAACTCGACGAGGCTCTCCTCGAGGTAGCCGAGCAGTCGCTGCAGGTGCGGCACGGTCTGCCGGCACCCGGTGAGCCCGAAGTCCATGGAGCCCGCGTAGCTGGTGACGGTGATGTTGAGCCCCTGGTTCTCGAACGGGATCGACACCGGGTAGCTGCCGACCAGCTCGGCGCCGTTCCAGTACAGCGTCTCCCGCGGGCCGGGGACGTTCGAGATGAACAGGTTGAACGTCGGCGAGATGACGCGGTTCGACCCCGGCATCATGTTGACCAGCATCGGCACCAGCGCCTGGGTGGCGGCGAGCATCTGCACCTGCGTGGGGGAGAGCCCGGACAGCTCGTCCTTGGTCTCGATCATCGTCCGATTGATCGACACCAGCCGGGCGACGGGATCGGCGAGATCCGACGCCAGCGGGCAGAGCACCATGCCGATCGAGTTGCCGCCGTCGGTGCCGGCTCCTTCGGCGCGCACCGATACCGGCACCGCAGCGACGAGCGAGCGGTCCGGCAGCCCGTCGTGCTCGGCGAGGTAGCGGCGCAGGGCGCCGGAGCACATCGCCAGCACGACGTCGTTGAGCGTGGCGCCCACACCCTGGCCGACGGTACGCAGCCGCTCGATCGGCCACGAGTCGGCGGCGAACCGCCGCCCGCCCGTGATCGGCACGTTCAGCATCGTGGCCGGGGCCTGGAACGGCAGTCCGGCGGAGTCGCGGCGCACCGCCTTGCCGGCCAGCCGGGTCGCCGCGCCGGCCACGCCGGCGACGTCGCGCACCGCGGCCGGGACCGCCTTCGCTGCGATCCCGAGCAGCTCGGAGATCCCCTTGCTGACCCCGGCGTCGGCCGGGCGGCTACTGGGGCGCTTCGCCCACACCGGCGGCTTGTCGCGCACCTCCGGGTCCGGCGACATCGTGTTGGCCAGCAACGACATCGCCGCCACGCCGTCGACGACCGAGTGGTGGATCTTCGTGTAGGTGGCGAACCGGTCGTCTTCCAGCCCCTCGATGAGGTGGAACTCCCACATCGGGCGGTGCCGGTCGAGCAGCGACCCGTGCAGCCGGGACACCAGCTCGAGCAGCTGGCGCACCTTGCCCGGCCGCGGCAGCGCGGACAGCCGCACGTGGTACTCGAGGTCGAGATCGCGGTCGTCGGTCCACCACAGCTGGCCCAGGCTGCTCACCGGGTCGGCGGGTCGCCGCAGCAGCAGCCGCCGCACCTCCGTGTGGGTCAGCAGCTCGCGGTACAGCTCACCCACGTAGTCCGGGCCGGCGCCCGCCGGTTTGCGGAACAGCTGCAGCCCACCCACGTGCATCGGATGCTCCCGCGACTCGCCGATGAGGAACATCGAGTCGGCCGGAAGCATCACTGGCATGGGGTTGTCCTCCTCGACGGCGAGATGCCAGCTTAGGCGCTCGGCGGGGCCCTGGTCCCGATACGATGTGTGGCATGCGG
>Ga0307513_10007600_pt1 | contig 14011 bp, 7 predicted proteins | sample 15_EM_MG_FD_202174 | JGI IMG/M metagenome (GOLD analysis project Ga0307513, IMG submission 202174) | Populus trichocarpa ectomycorrhiza microbial communities from riparian zone in the Pacific Northwest, United States - 15_EM | ecosystem: Host-associated > Plants > Roots > Unclassified | place... | reverse complement strand
CGGTGGTGGCGCCCTGAGCGAGGTTCGTTGTGGTCGCTGTCAGGTCGGCGCCGGCCTTGGCGAACAGGTCGACCATCCGGGCGCTGTTCTGCACCACCTGGTTCGGCGCCTGCATGCCGGGCACGGCGACGTTGTAGGTCACGTTCGCCGTGGCCCCGGTGAACGTGACCGACCCGGTGGCCGGGTTCCACACCAGCGGAACCAATTTGTCGACGGTGAACGCCCGAGACCCGTTGACGTACACCGAATATCCCTGCGGCACACCGGCGTACTTGGTCACGCCGTCCGCCGGGTCGTCCCAGACGATCGACAGATCGGTGTTTCGGTAACGCAGGTTGTTGACCGCGAAGTTCGGCCAGCCGATGGTGATCGGCGACAGTTCCACCTGGTTGTCGTTGCGCGGCCGCAGGCCGGCGACGTCCTCGATCACCGTCCAGTTGCTGCTGCCGAGGATGTTGTGGTGAATCCACGACCGGTAGTCGATGGTCTTGGTGGCGGCGTTCCAGTTGGCCCAGAACTCGTTGGCGTCCGGCCACTGGGTGTTGCCGCCGATGTACTGCGCCCAGGCGTTCCAGTACAGCAGTTTCTTGTAGTCCTCGTTGGTCATCCACTGGTTGGGGTACTTGCGCAGCACCGACGAGTAGAGCCGGAACTGCACGGTGGAGTTGATCGTGGAGAAGTTGTTGCTGCCCGGGTTCCCCGCGGCCGCCGCGGCCGCCTTGTCCTTCTGGTTGGCGGTGAAGAACGGGAAGATCGGGTACTCCGCCGGGTCGGCGAACAGCCGCAGCGCCTGCTTGTACTGGTCGGTGTTCGGCACCGCCCCGACCGAGAACGGGTAGTAGTTGTTGATCTCCTTCCAGGGCACCCACTCGTTGGTCGACTTCAGCCGGTGCTCGAACAGCTGCCGGTTCGGGTTCCACAGCACCGAGGTGATGGCGTTCTTGATCCGGTCCGCGATCGTCTGCATCTCGTTCGCCTTGGCGGTGTTACCGATCGACTGGTAGGCCTGCACCGCGGCCAGGGCCCCGCTGTAGACGTAGGCCGACTCGGCGCGGTCCATGTTGCCGGGCTTCCAGTGGAATGAGACGGCGTCCGCGTCGTTGCCGGTGAGTGCGCCCCAGTCGTACTCGATCAGGCCATTGTTGTCGTGGTCGTAGAACGACAGCTGGCCCTTGACGTCACCCTCGGCGTACTTCGCGAGGTTGCCCGCGATCGCCGGCTGGCCGCCGTGGATCTGGTAGCTGCGCCACGCCGCCTCGGAGATGTACTGGGTGTAGCTGTTTGACCAGTTCTCCGGATCTCCAGGGTTGTCCATGAACCGGCCGTTCTTGGAGACCTGGCCGACCGACGTCCACGGACCGTAGGAATACTCCGGTTTGCGCAGGTACTTGAGGTCGTCGATGTGCATCGGCTGGGTCAGCACGATCGCGTTGTTGTAGCCGAGCGCGCCCTCGACCGAGCTGGGGAACTGGAAGTCCTGGCCGGGGATGTCGGCGTCCAGGTAGTTGAACCTCATCAACCACCAGCGGTAGTAGATCTCCTTCTTGATCGCCGGGTCCGGCACGTCGAGGTACGGGATCGTGTCCGCCCACCAGAGGTTGTACTCGCGCACGTGGGTCGCGAACGCGGTGGCCGGGGTGTAGCCCTGATAGCTGGTGTACTCGCTCAGCGAGTCCGGCAGCTCGGTGGTGACGAAGCCCAGCTGCACCTTGGTCTGCACGCTCTGCCCGGCGCCGACCGTGATCGAGCGGGTCAGTGCCCCGCTGCCGGCGACAAAGCCATCGCCGGACAGTCGCGGCCGGATCGTCGTCAGATTGTTCTTCGACGCCACGCTGCCAGTCAGCTCGGTGCCGCTGCCCGTCGTCGCGTAGGGCGAGGTGACCCGCAGGCTCAGCGTGGTCGACGCCGTGCCGTTGTTGGTGATCGTCAGGTTCGTCACCGCGACGTTGTTCTGGGTGATGAACTTTGCCTCGTCGACCCGAACCGAGCCGCTGGTGAACACGCTCTTCCAGTGGCTCGGCGCCTGCCAGCGCTGGGCCACCTGCTCACTGAAAGTGCCCGGAGTGATCGCGACCGAGTACGCGCGCTGGGCGTTGATGCTCTCCCAATAGGCGACGTCACCGCCGAACCCGATCACCGCCGGGTCGTGCGTCTTCATGAACACCGCCCGGCCGCGGCTCATCAGCCACGGACCGGCTGGATCATTTCCCGGCCGGGCCAGCAGCCGATCCATCCAGAAGTCGGTGCCACCGCTCTCCGCGTCGTAGATCGACTGCATCATGTTGCCAGTGCTGTACCCGACCGGTGGTTGCGGGACCGCCGGACCGGTGAACGTCGGGTAACCGATGGTCTGGGCTGCTTCGGCCGGAGCAGCCAGCGCCACCAACCCGACCGCCGCCAGCGCGACCGGCAGCCCGATTGCCACCGGCCGACTCCAGAACTGCCTGCGTTTCAGCATCTTTCCGGTCCTGAGAAGGTTCATGATGCCCGCACCTGCCATTCCAGAAGCCCGGTTGAGAACCCGCTGCGGGAGGTGATGTTGAGCCGCAGGCCCGTGGTGGACAGGGACGTCCAGGTGCTGGTGTTGAACTGGTTCGCGGCCACGCCACACCCGGGATTACCGGGCAGGTTCACCCAGCCGCTGCCGTTCCAGTACTGAATCTGGCAGGACGCGGGTAGGTCGATGCCCTGGTTGTCGTCAAACCAATAGACGGACGAACGACCGACGTTGACCGGGGCGTTCCAGTGATACTCCACCCACTGGGCGCCCTGCTGCGGCCAGTTGCCGTACACGGCGTGCGCCCGATCGGCCGAACTGGTCGGGGTGAAACCGTCATTCACCGCGGCCAGGCTCTCCCACGGCGACACGTAGGACGTCGTCGCCGTGGCCGAGAGCGCGAGGTTCGACGTCGGCGGCTGGGTTGTCCCCCGGGTCTGCACGACCTTCTGCATCGTGCCGTCGGCGTTGAAAAACAGCTTGTCAACCGCCACCGAACGGCGGAAGTTGCCGCCCCCCGGCGCATCTGCCGTGTGGTAGACCATGTACCACTGGCCTTTGAATTCAACGATGGCCGGGTGGTTCGTGGTTGAGGTCACCTGGTCGAGGACAACCCCGCGCATCGTCCAGGGCCCGAGCGGGTTGCTCGCGGTCGCGTACCGGATGCAGGCGTAACCCGGCGCGGAGCAAGCGCTGTCGTTCGCGGAGTAGGCCAGGTAGTAAACCCCGTTGCGCTTGAACATCCACGGCGCTTCCCAGAAGTTGGTCGCCCCGCTCGGGCTGACCACCGCGCCGTCGAGCTCGATCATGTTCGACTTGAGCTTGGCCGCCCGGAGCCCGTAGTACGAGCCCCAGTACATGTACACCTGACCGTCGTCGTCGGTGAACACGGTGGGGTCGATGTTCAGCGGGGACGAGTTCGGGGTGCTGTCGCTGACCAGCGGGCCGCCCTTGGCATCCTGGAACGGCCCGAGCGGGCTGTTGCCGACCGCGACGCCGATGTCCATCCAGCCTGCGCCGTTCCCGTTCACCGGGACGTACCAGTAGTACTTTCCGGCATGCGGCTCGACCTCACCGGCCCAGGCGTCGGCGCCGGCCCAGGGGAAGTTGCTCAGTGAGAGCTTGGCCCCATTGTCCGTCCAAGCCGAGGCGTCGGTGGACGACAGCACATGCCAGTCGCGCATGAAGAAGTTCGTCGCCCCGGCGGCGGCCTCGTCGTGCCCGGCGTAGATGTACATCGTGTCCCCGACGACCAGGGCCGCCGGGTCGGCGGTGTAGATGTTCGTGATCACCGGATTGGGCGCTGCGGCCGCCAATTGAGTCAGGCCGAGCACCAGTCCGACCGCAAGCACGGTCGTGGGGACGGCCCGCCAGGGTTTCTTCATCGTGCTGTCCTTTCGTCGGGAGGCGCTGAGGACACCGCGGGCGGGCGGCGTGGTGCGGGTGCCGTGGGGGACGGCGCCCACCGGCCCGGGATCGGCCGGATGCTCTGGTCCGGGCCGGGCCCGGAGCTGGTGGCTACTGCCCGGAACCGGCGAACTGGGCGACCTCGGCCGCAGTCAGCACCCGGCTGTAGATCCGGAAGCCGTCGAGGGCGCCGCTCAGGTAGGGGTCACCGGCGTACTGGGAGCGGCCGAGCCAGTTCTGCGTGGTGCTGCCGAGATCGGCTGGGCGCACGGTCAGCGCGGCGTTGCGGGCCACCTCGGCGCCGTTGACGTAGAGCACCCCGACCGAGGCGCCGAGCGTGACCGCCACGTGCGTCCAGACCCCGGTGGGCAGGACGGCGGGGGCGTCGATCCGTTGCTCGGCGCCGGCACCGGCGGTGGTGATGGCGAATCGGGCCGTTCCGGAGCCGCTGCGCGGGGTGAGAAACAGGTTCGCCCCGCTGCCGGTGCCGAAGTCGAAAACCCTTGACCAGGTGGCCAACGTCGCGATCTGGACCCAGGTGGCGATGGAGAACGCGGTGGCTCCGGCCAGGATCGCGGTCGGCAGGACGACGTGGGCGCCGGTGCCGTTCAGGGTCACCGCGTTACCGGTGCGCCCCGCTCCCCACCCGGCTCCCCCGGCCAACATGGCGGTGCGGCCGTTGCCGGTCGCGTCTGTAGCGGTGCTGCCGGAGCTGGCGTCGAACGGGTAGTGGGCGACGAAGGCGGGCAGCGCCGGGGTGGTCCCGACCTTCCAGTAGACGCTGTATCGCTGGCCGTGCAGGGTGTGGAACGGCGCCAGCACGACCGGGCCGGTGCTGGCGGTGGCGCTGAACCGGAGCGGAGTCGAGGTGGGGGTGATGCTGGCCGGGGTCAGCGTCGGCATCGCGGTCAGGTTGCTGGTGCCGTACTCACCGGCCAGCACGATCGGCCCGTGGCGGACCGCCTGCACCGTGGGGTCGTCCGGGGTCGCCTCCCGGGTGATGGACATCGGCAGGCTCAGGTCGACCATGTCGCCGGTGGCCCAGGTCCGGCTGACGGTCGCGAACGAACCCGGGGTCACTGCCTGGGCCGTGCCGTTGACCTGCAACGCGGCCCCGACGGCCCACCCCGGGATGCGCACCTTCAGGGTGAACGCGCCGCTGCCGGCAGTGATCCGCAGCCGGGTGGACGCGACGGTCGGGAAGGTCGTTTCCTGGATCAGGGTGATCCCGCGCTCGGCCCAGGTCAGGGTGGACGCGCTGAACAGGTTCACGTAGAGGCTGTCGGCGGAGTGGAAGTAGATACTGTCCGCGAACTTGGTGTTGCTCTCCAGGCCAGTGCCGTGGCAGCAGACGAAGCTGTCGTAGTCGTTGCTGTAGGTCTTGATCCCGCCGGAGCGCAGCGGCACGTAGTAGCACTGAAAACCGTGACTTGAGTTCGGGTTCTGCGAGGCCAGGATGTGGTTGTAGAGGGCCCGCTCGTAGTAGTCGAGGTAGTCGACCCGGGACGGATCGGTGACGAAGAGCAGCCGAGTCAGCTTGAGCATGTTGTACGAGTTGCAGCACTCGGCCGTGGTGTCCGACAGCTCACTGGCGATCCGGCCCGGCGCCTTGAAGTATTCGCCATTGGAGTTGCCGCCGATCACGTAGCTGTGCCGGCCGACGACGATGTTCCAGAAGTTGACCGCGATGTCGCGGTACCGAGTGTCACCGGTGGCGTGATACTCCCGCAGCGCCCCGATCACCTTCGGAATCTGGGTGTTGGCATGGTAATTCGCCAACGCGTCGGTGTTCGCAGCCAGCGGGTCGAAGACCTCGGCGTGGTCGAACTGTCGCGCGGCCGCGAGATGGGCCGCGTTCCCGGTGAGCTGGTAGAGGTTGGTCAACACCTCGTTCATCCCGCCGAACTCGGTGTCCAGCATGTTCTGCTGCTGGCTGTAGGTCAGCCGGTCGTTGCGGGCCTTCACCCAGGCCGCCATCCCGCTGAGCACGGCCAGCGCCTGAGCGTTCCCGGCCAGCAGGTGCATGTCGAGCAGGCCGGCCATGATCTTGTGCAGGGTGTAGTAGGGCGCCCAGACCGCCTGCCGGGTCTCTACCCGGTCGATGAAGCTCTCCGGGAACGCCGACAGGTAGCCGGTTCCGAAGCCGGCCGTCATCGCCCGGGCCTGGCAGGCCGCGAGCGAGGTGACCAGGTAGTCGCCCTTGGTCTTGAACGCCGCGGTGCCGGTGCCGGCCCAGGCCTGGGCCAGCGCGCTGAGCACGTGCCCGGTCGAGTGTCCGCGCAGCTCGGTACTCGGCGACTCCCAGCCACCGCAGGCCGCCGCCGAGGACGGCAGCCCGACGTTCAGCCGGAAGGTGTGCAGCAGCCGGTCGGCGTCGAGGAAGGTCAGGTAGCTCTGGGTGCGAGTGGCGTTGGCCAGGAATGGGCCGGTCTGCAGCCGGACGTCCGCCAGCGGGAACGGCTGGAGGGCGACCCCGATGTCCGGGCGAGCGGCGACGGTGACGGCGGCGAACGAGACGCGGGACGTGGTGGAAGCGGCGGCACCGACGGCAGCGACAGCTCCAGCCCGCAGAACGGTACGTCGGGAGAAAGGCATGACCGAACACCTCCGGACAAAGACGGATAGGTGAAAGATGCTTTCGGCGACCGCTTTCGGAGGGGGTGGCCCGGCCCCCGCCCGGGTCCGGGCCACCCCGGTTCAGGCGGCCCGGGGAACCGGGCCAGAATCGGACCTTCATCCCGAAAGCCCCGAAAAGGTTTTTGCTTAGGTTGCCATCAGGTTACATACCTGTCAATAGCCCTGTAGGGCGAGGAACTACCCATCTGAAAAGGCTTTTCTGACAGCGTCCCAAAAGCCTCACCGAAAACGTTTCAGCGCACCGGAGCCAGACCCGCATGGTGGCGACATCGGCGATCCGGCCGGCGGTCGCCTGGGCCAGATCGACCGATTCCAGGCAGAGCACCTGCGGTCCACGCTCGGAGCACCAGGCAGCCCCGCACCGCGTCGATCCGCGGGTCGGCTGCGCTTGGCCGGTGGAACTCTCAGCCCCGAGGTAGCAGGAAAGACGCCGTCGCCGAGCCCGGCGGCGACAGGAAAGAGGCCGTCTCCGGATACCGGAGACGGCCTCTTTCGTTGGAGTACAACAGCCAACTACAGCCTGCTGTCGTGGCTGAGATCAGGACAGGAAGCTGCCGTACGGGCCGTTGAGGATGCCGTTCTTCTGAGTCTGGCTGAAGGTGCAGTTCGGGTAGTCGTAGAGCGACCCGGACATGCAGGTGCCGTCCGTGGAGGTGGAGTCTGGAAGTCCGAAGGCATGCCCCAGTTCGTGGACCATGCCGCCGTACCACCGGTTCATCGCCCCGTTGACCCCGGCGGCGCCGTCGGCATCGTGGCCGCTGAGCAGCACCCAGCCGCTGCCGCCCCCGCCGCCGCTCTGGTTCACCTCCTCGGCGCTGACCTCTTCCACCACCAGCCATCGGCGGTCCGGGTTGTTCAGGCCGAACCTCTGCTGCAGCTCGGCCTGGCCGTTGAACACGACGCACCAGTAGTGGTCACTGCCGCTGCAGTTGTTATTGATGTACCAGTTGGTGTCGTGCAACCCGTTGACCACCTCGACCGCCGGGGTGTTGAGCTTGAACGTCTTACCGAATTGCCGGTTGAAGAAGCTCTGCGCCTCGCGCATGACGGCGGCGATGCCGTCTTGGTACCGCTGGTCGAAGGCCTTGTCCGTCGGCCTGATCCAGAAGACCCGCACCGTCTGTGCCGCCGGCGGCACGGGCGTCGTCGAGGACGGCGTCACCGAGGGCGTCGTGCTCGGGGTGCCAGGCGTTCCGGTAACGCTACCGGTGCAGGTGGCACCGTTGAGGGTGAAGCTCGCCGGTACCGGGTTGCTGGCGGTCCAGGACCCGTTGAACCCGAAGGAGGTGCTGCCACCGGTGGCGAGTGCGCCGTTGTAGCCGACGTTGGTGGCGGTCACCGCGTTGCCGCTCTGGATCACTGTGGCGTTCCACGCCTGGGCCACCGTCTGCCCGGCGCCGAAGCTCCACCGCAGCGTCCAGCCGGAGAGCGGGTCACCAAGGTTCTTGACGATGACCCCGGCCCCGAAGCCGCCCGTCCATTGGGAGCTGACGGAGTACGTCACCTCGCAGCCGGTAGCGGCGTTGGCGGTGACGGCGGTCGCCACCGCGCTGCCGACCAGACACGTAACTACAGCCGCAGCACCGAGACCCAATCGGCGTCGTCGTAGTTTCATCGAGTACCTCCGTTGCCGTCGAACACGATGTGAAATCGATCAGCACGTTCATTTACCGGTGTGGCCGGTTGCGGCAGGACTGCTGGGGGCGCGGTCAACGGTGTCAGGAGGCCCTTGAAGTCGCCTGGCGCAGCATTGAATACGCAATTCCTGACGGGAACGCTTCGTGGATGACGCTTACCCAGCCGACCCGGAGTGTCAAGGATTCTCTCCATGGCTTTGGCGTCACCTGCAGGTTCGGGGCGGCAGTGTTGAAAGAATTTCCGCGGCCCAGCATGTGCGTCATTCGCCGTAGCCATCGCTGGCACGCGTTTCGGATGCAGGCAAATGCAACCGCACCTTCCGGTGCACTCCTGGTTCAGGGAGACGATTCCTGTACCGCACCGGTATCAGCGAGTAACGTGACAATTACTGTGGTTGCCGTAGACGCGGCGACGCTTCGACGATGCCCTTCTGGTCATCGGCTCCGGGTGAACCATTCCGCGCAGCGTCCGGCCGTTCCCCAGAACGCCGGGATCCGCACCGCGTAAGAGCTCGTGGACGACCGCCTGTAGCCCTCGGGACGGTCACATGTCGATCCCCGGAGCAGGCCATGAACCCTCGCGTCCATCCCAGCCTTCCTCCCGGCACCACTCCCCCAACACCGACGGGCGAGGCTGGTCGCGGCTTTTCGACGACCAGATCCATGACCTGTGCTCACGCCGAACTCTCGGCGATCGTTCTTGACGAGCAACCGCTCGGCGCGGTTCTGCTCCAGATCGTCGTCCTGGCGACCAGAACCATCCCCGGTGCCGGCCAGGCCTCCATCACCATGATCCAGAAGACCCGGATCCACAGCGTGGCCTTCTCCGGCCAGCTGGCACCCGCGCTCGACGAGCGGCAGTACCCCAGCCCCATCGGTCCGTGCCTGGACGTCGCCCGCACCGGCAAAGCGATCACCATCAACACCGCGCACAGCCATCGCTACCCCGACCTCGCGGCCCTGGCTCATCGCGACGGCATCCATCACATCCTCAGCGTCAGCCTGCCCGGCCGACACGACGTCGCCGGTGCGCTGAACATCTACGGTTACGCCGCGGCGGCCTTCGACCGCACCACCATCGAGGCCACCCACACCTTCGCCGGCTACGCCGCCGGCGTCGCCCTGAACGCCACCCTCTACGCCATCGCCCTCACCGAAGCGACCCAACTACGCCGGGCACTCACCTCCCGCGCCGGCATCGATCAGGCCAAAGGCATCCTCATGCGTGAGCTGTCCTGCACCCCTGACGAGGCGTTCGCCGTCCTCGCCGCCGCCGCCTCCCGCGACAACCGCAAGCTCCGAGACATCGCCCAGAACCTCATCGCCAACACCCGCGACCAGCTCCCCGCAGACCTGACCGGCCACTCCTGATCGACTCGTGCACCGCCGACGAGCCCGGGAGTGGTCGGCGCCGGGCAGTCAGCACCGCTGACCGCCGCCGCAACGGACTACGGCTTGAAGTAGGTCCGTCCGCCGGCCTCGGCCTGGGCGTCCGTGTAGGCCTGCAGGCCCTGGGCGAGGATCAGCTGGGCCATGGCCTCGAAGGAGACCCCGCCGTTCTCGGCGTAGAACTCCAGTGCCTCCACGTCATCGGCGGGGATCTCTACGGTTCGTGCGTCTGCCACTTCTTGTCCTTCCGATCGATGACGTCTCGTCGAGATGGGTCGTGCACAAGGTCGCGCGCATCGAGTATGAACGCGCGCGGCGGTCCGGTGTCAACGTAACCGTCCCGGGCGGTTTGATCCGGTGTCCCAGCTATCGCAGGACCGCTGCCCATTCCGGTAAAAACCGGCAAACCATTTCGATTGCCTTCATGTTTCCATACTGTGACATTTCTACAACCAATGTCCGGCCGAGCACCTGCCGCCCCGGGGACACCGCATTCCTGCTGACGGGCGGCCTTTCGGCACAGGCCGCAGTGACTCCCCGTTTCCCGCCACCCCTGAACGGCATCCATCGCGACAAGGAGAATCATCCATGGCACCCACACCACGCGCCCGCCGGCTGCGCCAGCTGGCCGGTATCGGCGGGCTGGTCACGCTGATCACCGCCGGGCTTGTCGCCACCGTGACGAACGCCGAGGCGGCAATCGTGTTCAGCTCCGACTTCGAGTCGGGCAGCACGAGCGGCTGGTCCAAGTCGGGCGGCACCTGGTCGATCGTCAGCGACGGCTCGCAGACATTGCGCCAGACCAACGCGAGCAGCGAGAACGCCCGCGAGTTCGCCGGTGACGCCTCGTGGACCGACTACAGCGTCTCCGCCAGGGTCAAGCCGCTCTCGTTCGGATCCGGCGGCTTCGCAGGCCTGCTCGTCCGGGCCAAGAGCTCAACCAGCTTCTACCGGCTCGCGCTGCTCCCCGGCCAGGTTCAGCTGCAGGCCGTGAACAGCGGCAGTGTCACGGCGCTAGGCACCTTGACGCGGACAGTCTCCACCGGCACGTGGTACACGCTCAGCCTCACCGTCTCGGGCTCGACGATCAGCGGCACCGTCGAGGGCACGACAGTGGGTTCGGGCACGAGTTCGGTCTCGGCCACAGGTCGCATCGGCCTGCAGACGGGCTACGCGTCCGCGGGCTTCGACGACGTCATCGTGACCACAAGCGGGGGCAGTACGCCCACCACGCCGCCGGCGACGACTCCCGCGACCACGGCGCCCACGACACCGCCGACCACCATCCCGCCGACCAGTGGCGCGCTCTACGTGTCGCCGAGCGGCAGCGCCGGCGCGTCCGGCACGCAGTCCGACCCGACCACGCTCGCCTCGGCGGTCACCAAGATCGCGGCTGGCGGGACGATCTATATGCGCGGTGGCACCTACTCGCTGGCCACGACGCAGACCATCGCGGCGGGCAACAACGGCACGGCGAGTGCCCTCAAGACGCTCTCGGCGTACTCCGGTGAGACGCCGGTGCTGAATTTCTCGGCCATGGCCGAGGCCGATGCGAACCGCGGTCTCGCGCTGAACGGCAACTACTGGCACGTCTACGGCATTGTGGTTGAGCATGCCGGTGACAACGGCATCTTCGTGGGTGGCAGCAACAACACCATCGAGCGGACCGTGACCCGCTTCAACCACGACAGCGGCCTGCAGATCTCCCGGATCGCTTCGAGCACTCCGAACTCGCAGTGGCCGGCCAACAACCTCGTGCTCAGCTCCGAGTCGCACGACAATGCCGACTCCGACGGTGAGGACGCGGACGGCTTCGCCGCCAAGCTCACCGTGGGCACCGGCAACGTGTTTCGGTATGCCGTGTCGCACAACAACATCGACGACGGCTGGGACCTGTACACCAAGACCGACACCGGCGCGATCGGCCCGGTGACCATCGAGGACTCCCTGTCCTACAACAACGGCAGGCTGACCGACGGCACGGTGAACGACAGCGGCGACCGGAACGGCTACAAGCTCGGTGGCGAGGACATCGGGGTCAACCACTTCGTCCGGCGTAGCATCGCGTACAACAACGGCCACCACGGCTTCACGTACAACAGGAACCCCGGCTCGATGACGATCTCGAACAACATCAGCATCGACAATGCCGAGCGCAACTTCTCGTTCGACGAGGGCACCTCGACGTTCCGCAGCAACACGTCGTGCCGCTTCACCGTGGACGGCTCGAACGACAAGACCATCGGCGATGCCGACAGCTCGAACCAGTTCTGGACGGGCACCAACGGCTCCCGTTGCTCCTCGTACAGCGGAGCGCTGGCCTGGTCGTTCATCTCGGACGGCAAACTGGTCGTCTCATTCGGCGGCAAGACCGTCACGTTCTGATGACCACCGACCGGGCCGGCGCGACTTCCGTGCCGGCCCGGCTTTTCGCCGGCCAACCGTCCCCTCCCGGACTGCGAGTTCAACCGCGACCACCCTCTTGCATTGAACGCTTTTCATGAGGGCCGGTGATTTCATCTGGCAACGGCGGGATTGCTGTCAGAGCAAGCGCCTGAGGGCGCTTTGTGCGTGATCATTTCATCTCTGCTGGAACGGCTGAACAGCCAGCAGGAAAGCGCATTTTCGCATCCGGTCGAGAAGCGGCCCCGGCGGCGATACTCTCCGGGCGGAAACGTACCAGCAGGTAATTTACCGGGAAAGACAGTATCCGGAAAGGGAGCTGAGATTCGTTGACCTCAGCTGATCGAGCTGGATACCGTTTTGCGGTAAGCGCTTTCCTAACACGGTCGTCGCGACGCCGGCCGTGACGCAGGCCGGTCGACAGTCAGTGCCGGTCCGATCGGAGGTAGCTCAGCAATGGCGCGATTAAATCGGGCATCCAAGATCCCCCGTCCCTGGCGGGCACGCTGGCGCCTGACGCTGGTGAGTCTTGGGGTACTCGTCCTCACCGGCACGATGACGCTCCCGCTACGTGGGGCCGAGGCCGCAACCATCACCCAGGGCACCTGGTACAACCTGATCAATGTGAACAGCAGCAAGTTGATGGAAGTCACCGGCAACTCCACCGCCGACGCCGCCACGATCACCCAGTACTCCAGCACGGGGTGCCAGTGCCAGCAGTTCCGATTTGAGTCCGCCGGCTCCGGCTACTGGCGCATCATCGCCCGGCATAGCGGCAAGGCGGTGGATCTTTGGGAGTTCAACGCCGCCGACGGCGCCGAGTACCGGCAGTGGCCCATCACGGCCGGGTACAACCAGCAGTTCTCGGTGCAGAACATCGGCGACAACCTCCAGTTGATCAACCGGCACAGCGGCAAGGCGCTCGAGGTCTGGGAATGGTCCACGGCCAACGGTGCTCGGATCTCCCAATTCACCGATACGAACGGCGCGAACCAGCAGTGGCGCCTGGTCGCGGCCGGCACTGGCGGGACGACGCCGAGCACCACCTGGCCGACCAAGACCGGTGATGCCGGACTGCCGAACGGCACCATCCCCGTGTCCGGCACCTTCGATGGCGGGATGAAGCGCTATTGCTGCATCGGCGACGGTGGCCAATCCGAGTCGCAGGATCCGGTGTTCGAGGTCGCCAACGGCGGCACGATCAAGAATGTGATCATCGGGTCACCGGCCGGCGACGGGATCCACTGCCTGGGGACGTGCACGATCCAGAACGTGTGGTGGGAGGACGTCGGCGAGGATGCCGCCACCTTCCTCGGCACCGGCGGAGGCACGTCCTACGTGATCGGCGGTGGCGCCCGCTCGGCCAGCGACAAGACGTTCCAGCACAACGGCAACGGCACCGTCAACATCTCCGGCTTCTACCTCGAGACCGCCGGAAAGCTGTACCGGGCCTGCGGCAACTGCACCAACTCCTTCCAACGCCACGTGGTGGTGGACAACATCATCGTCAAGTCGACCAGCGTGATCGCCGGGATCAACATCAACTGGGGCGACACCGCCCGGTTCACCCGGATCACCGTCTACGGTTCGGCCACCATCTGCGACAAGTACAACGGTGCGCCCAAGGGCAGCGAACCCACCCACGTCGGCAGCGGCGCGGACGGGGTCAACTGCTTCTACAGCGCCTCCGACATCACCTACAAGTAGGTACCCCCACGGGTGGCTGCCGGAACCTCGGGCAGCCACCCGTGCTCGGCGGCGCAAAAGCCTGAACTGCACGGACTTTTGGCCCATTCACCGGGTCATATCCCCGCCCAAATCGTGTATCGCACCGAGCAGCACCACCCCGCCCACCGGTGGTGCCGGCACCGCCGGTGGGCGGGTGCCGCCGATCACCACCGCCGAGATCGCGCTGAGCTCCAGCCCGACGCCGACAGTCCGGGCGAGCAGGGCCGGCGGCGAGCTCGCGGGCCGGCAACGTCACCAGACCCGGACAGTTAGCCAAAATCTTTTTCTCCAAAAGCAAACATTTCCATGCATA
>Ga0307513_10007599_pt1 | contig 14011 bp, 4 predicted proteins | sample 15_EM_MG_FD_202174 | JGI IMG/M metagenome (GOLD analysis project Ga0307513, IMG submission 202174) | Populus trichocarpa ectomycorrhiza microbial communities from riparian zone in the Pacific Northwest, United States - 15_EM | ecosystem: Host-associated > Plants > Roots > Unclassified | place... | reverse complement strand
AGTTGGACCAATTACAAGATTAAGAGCAAAGAAGCTCAAAGATACATTTAATAGGCTTATTCATAGTATTTGGGTCAAGGTGAATTTTAAGGAGGTTACAGTTTCAACAAGTGATGATTAGATCTTAGTCGATTTAATCTATATGCAAGAGGGGTTTGATCCATCTACAACATGGGCTTAATTATTTTGCAATGGTGGGATAATTAATTTTGGCATTAGAGGCGGTTTTGAGCTTATTTTTCCTAATGCATGGTTTTACTGCAACAAGCATAATGTTTTATCCGATCGTTAGATCGGGTTGAAACTCCACCGTAAGTTCTTAGAGGTTTTTTTCTATATTAGGTTAAACTCTCAAGGCAGTTAGACATTGCCAAGGCCCAAAATCTATTATGCATGAATTATATTAGTTTTCTTGTTGATTTAAGATTCTTTTTCCTATTTAATTTAGAACTATTTTATTAGTTATCTAGAATTTTTAGAAAATTTCTTACCTATTATAATTTGGGTTATTTAGCTTGTACTTAGGGTTTTTTTTTTTTTTTTGCACACTTTGATTTTAACAATTATTAGTGTGTGTGTGAGGCTTTGCTTATATTTTTTGGTTCATCATTAAACTACTCTAGCATATCAAATAATTAACCAAGGTTCATAACATTTTCTATACTTCTTATTCATGTCTCTTTACAGGTGTTGAGTCGGGGTTCAATTACTTATAGTATTGGTTTCTAGGTACAAGTTATCTTTATGTCAAGCTCAATTCCAAACTAAATCTTAACTTTCTTGGAAAGAGTCAATTTCACTATAAGTTTCTGGATCTTTATTTCTATGGAGTTCATATAATTTGGTATTAGAGTAAGGCTCTAAATCAGTTTATATTCCTTTTATCTTGAAGTTTTTGCATACTTTATTATTTTCAGGTTCTTTATCTTTTATAAAACTAGTTACGACATCAAGTTAAAAAAAAAGTTATTTACAATCTTGATTAAAAAAAGGTCTTAAAACAAAGAAAAATTTCAAAAAAAGAAATTTTTAGGGTTCGTCGTAAAACTTGATTCAAGAAAAATAGAATGTAACCACTTTTGCTTTAAGTATGAGAGAAATTAGCTTCACAATGTCCAAATAAAAGAATTATGGTTATTAGAGAGTATGAGAATATTGAAACCAAAAAGTGACAAATATAACGAGGATGAGATGCCACCACTTGAGAACTATAGTGATGTTGAATATCTAGTTGATAAAGAGGTTTGGGTGATTAGAAAATCATTTAATGTTCAGATTAAGAAGGATGATAAATAGTAACAAAGGGATACCATATTTCATGATAGATATCACATAAATAATAAGGTATGTAGTATGATTATTAATAGTAGGAGTTGTGCTAATGTTGCTAGTACTACACTTGTTTTGGGGTTTTTCATTAGGAATCATAGGGTTTATATGATGAGTCACTATGCTGACCCGTCAGACTTGATTAGGCTTAATAACTTTGTTAAAAAGTTCTTTGTAATAACATACGAGTAATTGGTTGGTTGATGTTTAAACTACCTATATCATTGTCAATTTAGATAGCACGTCTATAGTTTTTAGAGTTTTTTTTTTCAAGTAGCACAGTAGGAATAAAATATTAGGAAAATAGCATAGCTGAAAACTTAATTAGAGAATTGGCATTGTTTATGAAGTTGCATGTGACATATGCAACTTCAATAGATTAAATGTTAGATGCTTCTTTTCTTTCCTTTTCTTTTATCATTTCTCCTCTTCTTCCACCACTATCATTGATCTAGTTTCTCTCTATCAATCACAATTGTCTCCCATTCTCTATTATGACAAACAACCTATCTCTCTCTTTCTCTCTCTCTTCACCATGACAATCTCTTTATTTACTCTCACTCGCGCAGCTTTGCACAAATCTAGCTACCATTGCTACCCACTTTCAATAATTTTAGGTATATTACACACTTCTCACTCTATTAATTTGGTGTTTTGTATGCTAATTTTTAATTTTGGTTATGTTAGGGTTTAAGCTTAGAGTTTTTAGGTTAATTTAGGATTTTGTTGAATTAGGTATAAATTATGTTAATTATCTATAAAACACATCAATTGAGTTAATAAATTATGTTATTAATAAAGGAAAATGATGAATTAGGTTTTTGTCAATTATGTTAGGGTTAAGGTTTTTTTAGTTAGTTTAGAGTTTTGTTGAATTAATTATATATTTGGTTAATTAACTTTAAATTACACTAAATTAGTTGATAGATTACATTATTTAGGGATAAATATGATGAATTAGGGTTTGGTTGATGATGTTAGGGTTTAAGGTTTCATTGATCAAAGTTTTTTTTTTAAAATCATGTACCTTGATTAATTTGTGTTATTGTTAAATTAGGTTTGGATTTGTTATATTGTTTCACAAAATGTCTTATAGTATCGGATTACTATGCTTTTATAATGGTATTATAATCAATATTGATAACGGTTATTACTTACAATGGAGAAATAACAAGTTCCTAACTACTAGTTTAGACATGTCTCTTACCGAGGTAAAAAGATGTATATGTGGTCGAATCTTGTTGAGCTTAGGGGAAATTAAAGTTAATATTACTTAGAGGAAGCAAGCTAGGGTGCATCCAATTCGTTATGTTGGTGTACTAATTTTTAGTGATGACAATTTGCATTCGATGTTGAGGTGGTCACCGAAAATTGTAAATTTTAGAGTTCTACTCAAATAGAAGGCCTAGACAAGGAAAGTCTTATAGTATGGAGTTTATTTGGGTCCCAAGTTATATTCAAAAGAGCATACAAGCATCATCAGTTGGGGCATCTAGTTTTGGTGGTGATACAATGAACCTAACATTGGTACTATAAATTATGGATATGAAAGCTTAGTTAGGTATGGCAAATGCTCCATATTATTATGGAGAATCTGAACCAAGTGATGATCAAGATAACTTTTATGTTGATATAGTTGAGAAAATGAGTTAGTTGGGCTACTAAGTTAATTAATAGGACCTCTCATTCTTAAATTTGAGGATGTGAGTGGGTATGCCTAAAGGACATGCAATGATTAGGCTTTAAATCATAAAAACTCAACCTTATCGAGCAATGAATTAGAGGGTGGTATATAAATAATTTATTACAATACAAGGTGCAACGTTCAACCAAAACTTATATGCAATTGCAATGTATTTATGAATCATTCTGGAAATGGTATTTCCATAAAGGTGCCACCAGAGGTCTAATTCATTTTAGATCTCAAAATTGAAAGGGTCATACTCATGTCAAAACTTACTAGTTATGTAAAGCCACCATCAGATTGACTTATATCTAATTGTTGAGGTGATGTTGAAAATTATAAAAGCCAATATAAGTATACAATTTAGAAATATTAAAGTTGTTATACATCTATTGAGATGCATGCCTTCATCAATTGGTTTTAAAGGTGATAATATCAAGTAAATGTGGTTGTCTGGTAATTTTAAGAACCCCTAGATTATATGATAGAGGTGTATTTTATTATGTATGCTTAAGCATAAATAATGCACATGTTTAGGAGTATAATATTCACAAGTTTGACTAGCAATGCAATTTTAGTTTACTTTCTGACACTCCTTAAGGACTTTCAGGACATCCCATGGCTAGGGGAAGAACATGCTTTCATATTTGCACTAGCAGGTATGTAAAACATGTATGAAATAAAATAAACAAATAGATGATTATTTACTATTCCTTTCAATACAATTATTTTAAATATTCTCAGTTAATAATTTCTTTTTAAAATTTTAATTATTTTTTAAACATTAAGTAATAGTTTTAATCTAAATATATCTAGCTTTGGTCGTAGGAGCGCATATTCACATCGGTCATCTAAAAGTTAGAAGGATATAATGTTCAAAGTTGAAACGGGAAGGCAACTTTAAATGGGAACTGAATAATAATAATTTTTAATAACTAAAAAGGCACTAACTTTTTGGCTTGTCGTATCAAATGGTGTGACTCTAGATATTTTACTGTAAATCTTATCCACTTTTATGAGTTTTACCGAGACAAGTTAGATGCACAATAACCTCATAAAGTATGCATCACATAATTATTTTATTTCTTATTTCTTATTTGTGACTTTATTTTTTGGTGTCAAATTATTTTCTTATATATGTATTATATTTATTAATAAGTCATTTATGATTTGATATTAGCAGCTTCTCTAATGTGCTAGGAGGGGGATGATTAATGGCTAGTAGTGGTCCCAATACACTACTTTGATATTGTTAAGATACATTGTCTTGATCAGATAATGCGACAGCTTGGTTTATCTCAACACATCACATATTATGTTGATACAAGTGATGAATTGCATAATGGCCGTCACTAAGGCAGAAGAGAAAATAATTGTTTCGTAATTCCTGTAACTTATCTAAATCCTTAGCATGCTAAGAGAAATAAGATATTTGTAGAGCGATACTCGACAATTGATTTAGAGAGTTGCATGAGATGATATATAAGTATAACACAACGAATTATTACATTAACATGAATGTATTTTTCAAGGTGTCCACAAAATCTAATGCATTACGAGGCTTGTTTTTTGAGACAGAATCAATTGATATGCGTTAGTTTTTTTTATAACATTTATTAAATATCTTGTTTATATATTATAGATGATGATGATGATAATGATAATTATATATATATATATATATATATATTAGATACATTATTTAATATGAAAATAAAGAGGCTAAGCATCTCAAAAGATACTTTTTGATACTACGCTATCATCATCCATGGGTCGTTTAAGCTCGTCCACAAGCTAGAATAATTTTTAGATATAGGTTAATGTTATACTTGTTATGGGAATTGATTTTATTTAATTAAAAATTTAGTTGATATTAAATTAAATTAAAGGTTATGTAAATTATGATTGTGTTGAATTATATAGAACTTCGAAATATTGACCTGATTGTTTTTTATAGCATGGAGTTAAAAAGCTCGAGAAATGGTCTCTAACAAATTATTTTTGAATGGAGTCATATCACATTTAATTTCCCAAACTATGCTATTTTTTAATTAAGCATTTGTTTTGCATAAAATATTTTTCATGAAGATATTATCCAGATTTTCTGTGTTTGATTTCTAAAAATGTTTTTCTACCTTCGTTTCCGTAAAATATTTTATAAGAAAACTGTTCATTAAAAAATATTTTATAAACCCTCAAACTTAATTTATTTGCTAAAAAATATTTTTAAGTTGTAAATTTTATTTTATGAATAGTAATTCATTTACAATATTATCCACCAACTATTTCAATCACCAACACCATCTTACCATCACCACCATCTCTTCCACCATTAGAACTACCTCACCATTATCTCATCTACCACTATCACTACCATTGAAAAATACTTTACATGTAAACTAGAAAACATTTTCAACCAAACATTAAAAAATATTTTACATGTAAAATTTTATGAGAAAACACTTCACATGTAAACTATTTTTCATTTATAAAATATATTACACAACAAACAGAACCTAGGGTTACTCGGGGAAATAAAAAAAAAAAACTATTCCTTCTAGCCATGGCTTGGGTGAGGAAGAGAGTCTGAAAATACCACAATTATTACAATATAACAACAATTAAATTGTAACTGCGATTACCTGCTACAGAACATTGGCTATTTATTAGTGATATCTGAAAAGCTGATGAATTAACAACCAGAGCTCACTCTTTTGGTTCCTAAATAAGTTGATTCATGCCTGTTTACCCTCACAAGATTATTTTTTACTCCAATTTTGCACTCATTATTATGAATCCTTTTTCACTCCCAAAAACATGGATTGCTCTAAGCCAAAACCTAAATTAAAAACTGCACACCTAATCCAACTGTTGTAAGTTGTAACCCGAAATCATAACAAATATGCACCTTCATATTTGGCTACCACATCAATCAAAAGCAGATGAAAGCTGGAGCATACTCATACTGTGAAATTTATACACGATACAGCATTTCCCCGAAGAGAAGCACTGTTTATTGAGTGTTTCAGACACACAAAGCACATTGAAGGAAGTTTCATCATCCTAACAAACCAAAGATACAAGATACAAGGTCCATTTATCAAGCATGATGTGGCACTAGACATGCCCTATGCATATGTAGCTTTTCATAGTTACCCCCAACGGTCCTTAAGATTTTTTCCAAACGACATGTTAATATAATTTCTTAAATTAGACATTTATCTCCCACGGTGTAAGAGAATATAACCATCTAACTTGTCACACAAGCTGGCTAAGCACCATCATCTTCCAGGCTGTTGACCCTTTCACATTCATCAATCCATTCGCTATATCTACAGTAAAAAACAGTTAGAAAAGTAAATATCTTGAGATTCTTGTCTTATTCTGAGCAAATATGAAATATGCATGTCAACTTACATGTCTATGGGCTCAGTCAAAGCTGCAAAAACACGACAGAAAAGGAAGGTTAGTTCATCTCTGTTCTCACACATCAAAGAAGGGAGCAAAAAAATGGGTGGGAACAGAAGTTCAAAGACATACATTAAAAATTGCAGACTAAACAATCATGACTTAAACTGGTATAATAGTTAATGTACAAGGCCTAATCATACTTGTCAAACCTCACAGAGATAGATCATATGAAGCATCACAACCTCTGGTGGAAAAAACAAACCAGTAATGCAAGCATATTGAAAGTTCTTGACAACATCACAGAAACCAGTAATTAACTGCAGAAGAACACAGAACTAGCTATTTCCAATGGATTCTTAATTGAAATGGTTTGTCTGCAGGCTAGGAAGTCCCGATGGGCTAAAAAAAATTGCATATCCAATATCTCAAAATAAAAGGTCGAAAGATATTAGGGGAAATTGCCATAGAACTAAAAATGTTGTTAGGCTCCTCCTATTTGCAAATCTAAAATTGCCTATAATGCTTGACCACATCTACACGCACCACAACCACCAGGCACAAGTGACAGCATATTGTTTTCTGATCTAGCTACATGAAATCATAAATTTTCAAACAGATTAACACCAATGCACTCCTGAAGCACTTATAACTCACAGGAAAACAGGAAAACAGAAAATCCTGTCACATCCCAACATCCTTAACTATCAAGGGTATAGGAAATTCTGGAAAGTCTCTAGATAATGGGTTTTCAATCCTGAATTTATGCATTTTCTCGTTAATGTTCAGGCAAAAGTCATTCCATAAATTAATGAAAGTCTTCTCTAAAACTCCATTTTCTACACAGAAGTAGTTCTCTTTATTCTAGGGAAAGCTTTTAATCCCTGGGATTCCACGGGATAACTTGCGAATTCAATCAGCAAAGACTGTGATTCATATTGAGCATGCTTTGTCACAAGATTTTAGTTGGGGTTTTGGGTGGTTGTCGGATGTCATGTCCTATTTTGTTAGGTCTTTCTGTTTTTGATGTTTTAGTTTTGTTGCTACTATCCTTATGGTATCTTTGGAATAAAAAGTGAATGGACATGTGCAAAATTTGGGTTGTTGCTGCAAATCGAAGAGATGGTGGTTATTGGATGGTTTTCACACCGAGACTTGACGTCATGTGCACTTTATGCTGTCAAATCCTCAACAGCCTAGACTAAAAAGTGTTGGTGATTCCAACAAGAAGAAAAATATGGTTCAAGGAATCTAAATTGAGGATTTAAAGATACAGGGCTAATCTCAAATTAAGCAAAGCATGGGACGCAGAGGTGTAAGTATGTTTTATCCTTTGTTTTTTAACTCAGATTCAGAGGCTGCCTAAATAAGCTCAAGTGTCACTCACATGCTAGTCACATTCACAGTACTAAGGTGTGGCAACTTCTAACTAGTAAGATGGCGACTCAGGGCTGGAGGAGAAAGACTACAACCTTAGATATTATTTTACAACATCAAATAAGAACTCAAAATTCTTTGGCAGTCACCATCTAACAAGTGAAGATATACTTCACTGCTTCTCTTTCCCACTTTCTCATTCTCTCCTTTGGACTCCAACCTTACCATCCCTTCTTGTTTCTCATTCCTAATCATTTCCTTCTACGTATATCTCCACTCTCCAATCTTAGTTCACTTTTTTATCAAGTTCTCTTCAATTTCCAAAGCATTAAAATGTGTTTCATGGCACATAACTTGAAGCTGGATTAATCAAATCATAATGATACCATCATGACATTATTCAGGTCTATTTTTACACATCATGGAGTGATATGGTTGTTTATAAGTTAAGTTTCAGTATTTATTTCAGATTGCTACCTAAATTGATTTTTAACTTCTCAAACTGCAGTGGATTGATATAAATAAACTAGAGTTCACCAAATTGAATTAAGCATGACCCAAAACGAGCTACCAAGTACTCCAAGCCGAGGCAGCGCACAAAACCACCAGATCCTACACATCTGGCTCAATATCAAAAATTAAAGTTAACTTTCTTCTTCCAAATTATAAAACGATTAAGTGACCCTGCTTTGAACTTTTGCATTATCATCCCCTGAACTAGCAGCATATAAGCATACACCTATTATTTAAAGAACTTTGATGTTCTGATTCCCATTAACTTTTTTTGACAAGCAAAATCTACCTTCACGTGTAAATTTGGAAAGCCCCTACTTCTAGTTAAGGAGTATCAATTTCTTCTACTTTTGGCATTCATAATTTACAGAGCAAAATACCTGTGATGGTCATGCTGAAGTTCTCCTGGCAAATCCCACACACAGCCTCACCAATCAAGTTCTTCATATCACTGAAGCAAAAATTAAGAAAAGGAAATTAATGATAGCTTCAATACACAGTAACAAGTGGCATAGATCCTCCTCAATTAATGATAGCAAATGTCCCTCAAAAGTGGAAGCGCAACATCCCAAAAATTCTTTAAAATGATTTTCCACTAAGACAAAAATGATAAAAATCAGATGAAAAAGAAAGTGATTGAGAACTTACATGCGACATTCAACACTTGTACCATGGTTGCAGAAGGGGCAACTAAAAACAGTATCAAGCTTGTCCATCCGCTTCTTTGGTGGTGGCTTTGCTCTTGACTTTCTTTTCCCCATTTCTAAATTCAAACCTGCACCACACCAATCATGCATCTAATTAGAACACACCCTTAACCCATATTGCACACGAAAAACACAGCCAGGATAATAAGAATTAACTGAAATTAAAAAAAAAAATATATATATATATATATATATATATATAAAGCATTAGAAATCGAAGTTTTTTTTACTTTCTCTTTGCTAACTTCAATTCATTCTCACACACAGAAGGCATTTAACACCCCAAATGGACAGTACCCTTCTTTAAACGTTCCAGTTTTTATATAAAAATCAAAGCCCATTCTTTTGAATCAGAAAAAATACCCAAAAACAACATAAAGAAGCCTCACATAAGGATTTCTCTCTTCTTCTTTTTTTCCATAAAATTTGGCAGTAACAAAACACAGAATAATGGTAACATAAAAGCAAGCACTGTTTTGCTTCAAAGGAAAAGAAGTATCAGAAGCAGAGAAAAAAGATGGGAGTAAACGAGACCACAAACCCTAGAAATGAAAAGAAACAGAATAATAATGAAAGAAAAGAAAAGCGAACCTGAATCAGAAGAGAAGAATGGGTGGGTGTGTGAAGAGGGAGAGCGAGGTAGAGGAGAAACACCAAGACAGAAGAAAAAGTGGAATTCTCGGGCACTCTGTTCTGTTGACACCTCACAACAAGATATTTGAGTCTTTGACCCCTTTCTATTTCTAATTTATGTTTTAATTAAAAGAAGACGCCATCATCAGCCAACTTCTCCTGTATAATCATAGTTATCGAACGGGATTGACTCGTTCAAGACACCGGGTTTTGGATTACATGGATTGATGTAAGTCATCTAAAAAAAATTAAAAAATATATTTAAACTTTTAATAGTTTATATAAAAAAATTAAAAAATAATTGATGCAAATATAAATTATACATGTTGTAAATAATGAAGTTTTAAAAATTATTTTAAAAGGTTTTTTTTCTCTAACATTGAAAAGATACTATATTATTTTTTTAAGTTGAAGTATTTAAACAAAAAAAAATTTTATTCCATATTGAAAAAACATAATTTTTTTTTATGGACATAGAGTATATATACTAAAAGGTTTCAAATCCCACATTGAAAATATAATTTTTTTTCTTGTAAATATAAAGTATATATATACTAAAAGGCTTCAAATCCCACATTGAAAATATAATTTTTTTTTCTTGTGAATATAGAGTATATATATTAAAGGACTTCAAATCCCACATTAAAAAAATAAAATATTCTTGTAGTATTTATATAGTGAATTTTAAAAAGGGTTAATAACCAACCAAATTTTTTTGAAAAAAGGGGTTTCTGGCTAGGAAAAAAAACACTTTTGAAAAAAAAAAAAAAACAGGTCTCTATCGAGTTTTGCCAGGTTGCCCGGGTCACGAGTCAACCAAATTTGATTGTTTTTTTGCTATTGTGGGTCTTTCACCTTACCCAGATTGATCCATCCACTGGATCGACCGGGTTCCAGGTCGACCTGCTAAGCCGGTCCAGGTTTAATAACTATGGTCCAAGTTAAATGAAAGGAAAACGACATATATTACCGTTCCTTACTAGCATGATTCTTCTTTCTTCTCCTTCTTGAGGTTTATCCTTCAATTAAATTATTAATAAAAAAAATAACCAAAATTACAAAAAACAAAAACTAGCAAAAAGAAAAAAAATGCAATCTTTGTTGTGAGTTCAATGAAGTTAAACAAGATGTTACGAAGCTCAAAAAAACTTCACCGATAAAAGGATCCTCTAGTGCAGAAGTTAGTTTAGGAATTTTCAGATAGATTTTATATAAGAAAAGTGATAAAGAGAGTTAGATGTTTTTCTTATGTTCTGAGATGAGAAAAAAATCCATTTTCTCCCATAAACTTTATATATAGCTTATTTTGGAAAAAATCTAAAGCTATTTACCTGGTAAGGTGGCAATTCTATTACATAGCTTATAGCTTATATCAAGGATAGTTTACTCATGTTACTTATAGCAGGTAGCAATTCCAGCTAAAGTATAGATGAAGTTATAGCATATATAAATAGATATTCTCATAAAAATAGATGGGTGATAAAAATAAGAGGGGTATGGATGAGAGAGAAAATGTGATGGGTCGCAAAGATCGAGCCCTATCAGGCTTGGTTAATTGAGTTTAATTTGGATACTAACAGTTTCAAGGGAAATTTATTGAAGAAAAATAATCCAACTTAAACAAAAAAAATCCAATTTGGGTAGGAATGACTTCAGAGCTCGGTTAGGACCAAACTACAAGTGTAGGTCAGTTAGATCGTGCTACAAGTATAGGTTGATTGGACCAAGCTACTATTTAGTTTGGTTTGATCCATGCTGAGAAATTTAACTTGTAGAAAGTTTCATTTTAAAAAAAAAAATCAGGATAGATGATCCATACAGATATATAGATATTATCAGGAAGAAAATTACAAAACATTAACTTGGAGAAAATGACCAAAAGAAATGAACTTTGAAGAAAATAATATGGAGATATGAAGATTAACTTGGAGAAATAAGATTTCATTGTTAAAATTCTAGTTCGAAAGCTAAAGGCAATAGAAAATATACATAAAAGTAATTCTAGATATATACAGGAGATGTAAATTTATTAGAGATACAAGAGTCATTTTATACAAAGCTAACTGAAGATGTAAGAGATTCAAATATCTAGCTTGATTGCATCAATTTCATGAGGATTCAACAAAAATACATCTTTAAATTGTTTGAATGTCATGTATGAGGAAGTATTTTTCCTTCTTTATCCTATAGATAATATGTGTTAAACTTAATTACTTTAACCACCTTAAATAGGCAATCCTATTAATTTTGGCACCAATTTTTCCCTTCCTTCAGAGTTGCATGTTGCCTCCAGTTTTCTCATTACCATGTCTCCCACTTTGAATCTTCTATATGTTATTCTTGCATTGTGGTACTAAATGGCTCAATATTGAAATGTTTGGTTCTTAACTACCGCACTAAGTATGACTTCCTTAATCAAATCCAAATATGCCCTAGTTATTCATCATTGTTGTTGGTGGAGAAGTGTAATACTTTATAACTAGGGCATCCTATCTCTGCAGAGATTACAACCTTTGTGCTATAGGTTAGTAGGAATGGTGTTTCACTAGTGAAATTTTGTTGCGTAGTGAAGCTCATTCAACAAGATTTTGGTAGTTTAGCTTATTCACTATTAACTTTTTCTATCTTCCTTTTCAACCCGTTCAACAAGATTTTGTTAGTGATTTTGTCTTGTCCATTTTTTTATGGGTGTGAGATCGAAGAGAATCAATGCTCAATCTTGAGCCTTTAACATTAATTCCTTATCTTTTTGTTATTGAATTAGGTGCCATTACTAGTTATCAATATTTGGGGTCCATAGGAAGAAAATAACTTTGCAAGTGGTTATCTCAATTAGAGCCTCTACTTCTATCCATTTGTTGAAGTACTTAATTGCTACCAAAATGAACTGTCTTTTTTCACAGGTTTTTGGAAATGGTCCCAATATATTCATTCTATACTAAGAACACAAAAATGAAGAAGCAATGGTTTTTAGCTCCGTAGAAGGTTGGCAAGATACTGGAGTGAACTTTTGGCATTTGTCACATTTCTTTACCATATATGTGGCATCTTTTAAAATAATATTCAAATAAAATCTTTCATGCGTTGTTCTAGAAACTAAGGCCCTCGCTTCTATGTGGATCTCATTGAGTACATACTCACTCTCTTCTAACGGTATACACTTTAACAATGGAGCAATGGTTGATCGTCTATATAATTCAACACCTTGAAGACAATACCTTAACGCTCTTGATGTTAACCTGATCACTTCAGTCATGCTTGGTGGTAACTTCTAAGTGAGCAAGTATTGTTTAACTGGGGTTCTCCAATCTTCATCTAATGTGGTTGCCTATATAGTCGCCTTCACCATACTAGTTTCTTCTTTAATGCTTAATTCTTCTAACACCTCAACCTAGATATAAGTTAGTAACTCCGTTATATTATGGTTGTGCAGCTTAGAAAAGAGATCAGTTTTGTTGTTATCTTAATGAGCGACTTTAAAGATAGAAATTTGTTTTGTTTTGTTTTCTTTTCTTTAAAATGGCATGTTAAAGCATCTTATATTGGTAGTTTATCATGGAAGGCTTTTTTACCTTAAATAACTTTTGACATTGCAAAGCCACAAATTAGGAGTCATTAAACACATAGAGTGGATATGCCTTCAGGCTATCTACTATATTGAGGTCGACTAAAAGATCCTTGTGCTCAGCTATATTATTGGAGGATGGAAAGCCCAAACAGATTACATGCTCAAAAACTTGCTCTTTTAAAGCTAGTTAACACAAGTCCAACTCCACTCTTATTAATGTTTGATGTTTTATCAACACGTAACACCCATAGATCAATGGTGGAATTTGAGTCTACTGTTATTCATTCGACCTCTTGTTGAGATGATTTTATGAGTGAGCATTTTATGATAAAATCAGCTAGAGCTTATCCTTTGATAGGTTGTCTAGGTCGATACTAGAGTCTAAACTCCCTCAACTTAATGACCCACTTGACTAGACACCTTGACAAGTCAGATTTATAGAGAGTTTTCCTTAAAGGCTAGTCAGTTAACACAATAATTTGGTACGTTTAAAAGTATGGTTTTAGTTTTTTTACAGCACTAATCAATGCAAAGGCTATATTTTCAATCTTCATATATCTTGTTGTTGTACCATAGAGCACCTTATTGGCATAATATACAAGTTTTAGGACTCCTTCATCTTGTACCAATATTGCATTGACTGCTAAGTTTGTAGCCCCTAAATAAAAAAAAAAAGGTTATCTCATTCTCTAGGTTATAAAAGAATCTTTAAGGAAGGATAAATAGAGCTTGAGCTCTTCAACGGTTGTTGGCACTCTAGAGTTTATTCAAAATTGGAGATATTTTTTAAAG
>Ga0307513_10007598_pt1 | contig 14012 bp, 11 predicted proteins | sample 15_EM_MG_FD_202174 | JGI IMG/M metagenome (GOLD analysis project Ga0307513, IMG submission 202174) | Populus trichocarpa ectomycorrhiza microbial communities from riparian zone in the Pacific Northwest, United States - 15_EM | ecosystem: Host-associated > Plants > Roots > Unclassified | place... | reverse complement strand
GTCCGGTCCGGCCGGCCCGCCGCCAAGGCGTTGACACGTACGCGCGACGAACTTCAGTCGTTCGGTGCCAGGGCGGTGAGGATTTCCTCGGCCCGTTCGCCGGCGAGCTTGGGGTCGGCGGTCGGCGCGCCGATCAGCGGGTCCCAGTTGAGGTCGTAGAACAGCTCGGTCACGCCGGCTTCCGCGTACAGCTGCGCGCCGGCCTGGATCTGCGCCCAGTCGCCGGAGAGCGGCTTGCTGTCGTCACGCCGGCCGGCCCGCACCACCCCGCGGACCACGATCCGGATCTTGTCGGGGTCGCGGCCGGCCTCCTCGGCGGCCCGCCGGACGATCTGCGTACCCCGGGCGATCTCCGGCAGGCTGGCCCGGCTGCTGCTGACCCAGCCCGCGGCGAGCCGGCCGGCCCGGCGCAGCGCGATGTCGGCCGTGCCGCCGAGCAGGATCGGCGGGCCGCCCGGCTGCACCGGCCGGGGCTCCATCACGCTGGGCGGGACGGTGTAGAAATCGCCGTCGAACGAGCTGACCTCGTCGGTCCACAGGGTGCGCAGCACGGCGAGGTATTCCTCGGTCCGCCGGCCGCGGGGCTCCGGCTTCGAGCCCGTCGCCACGAACTCGGGCTCCGACCAGCCGGTGCCCAGGCCCAGGTCGGCGCGGCCGGCGGAGAGGACGTCCAGGGTCGCGACCTGCTTGGCGAGGTGGGCGGGGGAGACGTACGGCAGGTTGATCACCGCCACGCCGAGCCGGATCTCGGTGGTGCGCGCCGCGGCGTAGGCGAGCGTCAGCAGCGGGTCGAGGACGCTGCGGTAGACCGGCGCCAGCTCCTGCCCGGCGCCGACGAGCAGCCGCTGGAACGTCCACAGCCCGTGGTATCCGAGCTCCTCGGCGCGGATCGCGAAACCGGCCACCGACGCCGGATCGGCCCACACCCCGGACACCGGGCACCCGGCGCTGATCAGCATGGCGTCACCGTATCTCCGATCGTGAGATCACCGGAACGGTCAGCGGGTTGAAGAAACTCCGGCGATATGAACCCCTGTGGCGGTGGTCCGTCCCTTTCGTACCGGAGGCTGTTCGGGCAGGCCGGTAGCGGTTCCGCGATTAACAAGATAGAAACATCGACATCCCTTCGGTCATGGCGCGGTGTCGATCGTTTCGAGGCGTGAAAGCGCTCTCTGGAGCCTCGGATCGGGCCGCACGTACTGGACAAGGCAGGTCGATGAGCATCCTTTCCGACCCACAGGTCTCCCGGCGTACCGTCCTCGCCGCCGCCGCTACCACCGCCTCGGTCGCCGCCCTCGGCGTCGCGCCCGGCGCGGCCGGCGCGGCGGCCCCGTCCAGAGCGCCCCAGCCGACTCGCGAGCCGGACTTCGGCCCGAACGTCTTCGTCTTCGACCCGGCCACCCCGGCGGCCGACATCCAGGCCAAGTTCGACGCGATCCTGGCGGTCCAGGAGCACAACGAGATGGGCCTCGAGCGGTACGCGTTCCTGCTCAAGCCGGGCGCGTACAACCTCAAGGCCAAGATCGGCTACTACACCACGATCGCCGGGCTGGGCGCCTCGCCCGAGGACGTCGCGATCACCGGCGCGGTGACCGTCGGCCCGCAGCCCGACCCGAACGGCCCGTCCGGCATCACCGCGCTCACCAACTTCTGGCGGTCGGCCGAGAACCTCACGGTCACCCCGACCGACTGGTCCAACCAGTGGGCGGTCTCGCAGGCCGCACCGATGCGCCGGGTACACGTCAAAGGGATCCTCTGGCTCGAGCCGGGCGGCGGCGCGTACTCCAGCGGGGGTTATCTCGCCGATTCCAAGGTCGACGGCATCACGATCAACGGCTCCCAGCAGCAGTGGCTGACCCGCGACAGCGAACTCGGCGACGTGTGGACCAACGGCGTCTGGAACCAGGTCTTCTCGGGCGTGCTCGGGGCGCCGGCCGCGGACTACCCGACGAACCCGTACACCGTGCTCGCGACCAGCCCGGTGACCCGGGAGAAGCCGTACCTCTATCTGGACGCCGGCGGCCGGTACCGGGTGTTCCTGCCCGCGTTGCGGCACAACACGTCGGGCACGACCTGGGGGCCGGGCAAGACCGAGCAGGGTACGTCGGTCTCGATCGACACGTTCTTCATCGCCAAGCCCGGCCACAGCGCTCGGACCCTCAACGACGCGCTGGCCTGCGGCAAGAACCTGCTGTTCACGCCCGGGGTGTACCGGCTCGAGCGGGCGCTGCGGGTGACCCGGGCGAACACGGTCGTGCTCGGCCTCGGCATGCCCAGCCTGACCACCGACTCCGGCGACGCCGTGCTGCGGGTGGCCGACGTGGACGGCGTCCGGATCGCGGGCCTGCTGGTCGACGCGGGCGCGAAGTCCTCGGCCACGCTGCTCGAGATCGGCGACCGGAACAGCCACCGCGACCACAGCCGCAACCCGATCTCGCTGCAGGACGTCTTCGTCCGGATCGGCGGGCCCTGGGTGGGCAAGGCGGACGTGTCGATCACGGTGCACGCGGACGACACGATCATCGACAACATCTGGGCCTGGCGCGCGGACCACGGCAACGGCGTGGGCTGGGCCGTCAACACCGCCGGCACGGGCGTGGTGATCAACGGCGCCGACGTCACCGCGTACGGCCTGTTCGTCGAGCACTACCAGCGGTACCAGACGATCTGGAACGGCGAGCGCGGCCGGACGATCTTCTACCAGAGCGAGCTGCCGTACGACCCGCCGAGCCAGGCGGCCTGGCAGCACGACGGCGTCAAGGGCTGGGCGTCGTACCGGGTGGGCAGCCGGGTGCACAGCCACGAGGCGTGGGGCCTGGGCGTCTACTGCTACTTCAACCAGGGCGTGGACATCCGCGAACAGACGGCGATCGAGGTGCCCACGAAGCCGGGCGTCGTCCTGCACGACATGGTCACCGTCTTCCTGAACGGCAGCGGCGGCATCGAACGCACGATCAACGACGTCGGTACGCCGCTGATCGGGGCGTTCGGCACGAGCTATGTGGTGCGCTACCCGGCAAGCTGAATCCGGTCGTCCCGCGCGTAGAGGCATGAAAGAGTCACTGCATGGCAGCTGTGACTCTGGTCGAGATGACCACGGCGGAATTCGCGCGGCGGCGCGGCCCGATGATCCAGGAGTACGCCGAGAGCGTCGCCGCGTTCAACGGCGTGCCGCTGCGGGACGCGGTGACGCAGGCCGAGCAGGAGACGGTGAAGTCGCTGGCGGACGGACCGCAGACGCCGGGGCAGCTGCTGCGTACGGCCTGGGTGGACGGCGCGGAGGTCGGCTGGATCTGGGCCTCCATGCCCGGCCACGCGGTGCCGGAGATGGCCTGGATCGACGAGCTCGTGGTGGACGAGAAGTACCGGCGGCTCGGCTACGGCCAGGCGATCATGCAGGCGATCGAGGCCGAGCTGGCCGGCCGCGGGGTGTCCCGGCTCGGCCTGAACGTGTTCGGCTACAACGACGTCGCCCGCCGGCTGTACGAGCGGCTCGGCTTCGAGGTGACCCAGCAGCAGCGCGCCCGGTCGCTGTCCGGCGTCGCGGGCGCGCTCGAGTCGCCGGTGACCCTGGTACCGATCACCTCGGCCGACTTCCAGCGCCGGATGGAGTCCTACCTCGCGGCGACCATGGCCGACTACGGGCTGTCGGCCGAGGCGGCCCAGGAGCGGGTCTGGCAGCCGCTGCCGCACGGGCTCGACACCGAGGACGTCTACCTGCGGGCGGTGTTCGCCGACGACGCCGAGGTCGGCTGGGTCTGCTACGGCCTGCGCCACCCGACCCGGCCCGGCTTCGGCTGGCTCTTCCGGCTCGACATCGATCCGGCGTTCCGCTCGCACGGCTACGGCACGGCGACCGTCGCCGTGGTGGAGGCCGACCTGGTCGCCCGGGGCGTCCCGCGGATCGGGCTGTCGGTGCCGGGCCGCAACGCCGGGGCGCGGCGGCTCGCCGACCGGCTTGGTTTCACCGTGACGGCGCAGCAGATGGCCAAGAGGTTGCCGGCGACCTGAGCCCGTCGGCCCCGGTCCCGGGTGGATCTGCGCCGACCTTCACCCGGACCGCGGCAAAGTCCGGTGGAATGGGTCCGGGCGGGCTCAACCCGGAGGACGGATGATGTTGCTGATCGTGGGCGAGGCGATCGTCGCCTACCGGCGGGAGTTCGGCGCGGCGTACACCGGGCCGTGGCCCGGCGGTTCGTCGGCGACCACCGGATATGTGGCCGGGCGGCTCGGCGTGCCGACCGTGTTCGTGGGCGGGATCGGCCGGGACGGCCACGGCAAGGTGATGGCCGACGGGCTGGCGGCCGGCGGCGTGGCGATCGACCACTTGGCCGTCGCCGACGACGCCCCGACCGCGGCGGTCCGCATCACCCACCACGGCGGCGCGCGCGAGTTCGACTTCCGGGTGGCCGGCTCGGCCGCGACGCTGGTCACCGAGGAGCACCTCGCGGACCTGCCGGAACGGGCCGACTGGCTGCACCTGTCCGGCACGGCGCTGATCTTCGGGGAGCCGCTCGCCGAGACGGCCCTGTCGGCGCTGCGCCGGGCCCGCGCGGCCGGTGCCCGGATCTCCGTCGACCCGAACGTGTGGCCCGCGGCCCTGGACCGCCCGGCCCGCAGCGCGCTGGTCGAGGCGCTCGGGATGGCGCACGTGCTGCTGCCCGGCGAGGGCGAGCTGGCGGCGCTCGAGGTGGACGCGTTCGCGCTGGCGGCGGCCGGGGCGACGGTGTGCACGACGCTCGGCCCGGGCGGCGCGAGCGTGACCGACTCGGCCGGGACCACGCACCTCGACGCCCGGCCCGTGCGGCCGGTGGATCCGACCGGCGCCGGCGACTCGTTCGCGGCCGGTTTCATCGCGGCGGCCCTGGCCGGCGGGGACGCGGTGGACGCGGCCCGGGCCGGGATCCGGGTGGCCGCCGAGGCGATCCGGGCCGAGGGCCCGATGACCGTGCGACCGGACCCCGGTCTGCTGGCCGGATAGCGAGCGTTCGGTACGCCACTTTCCCTCCCGGATGTCGCGTTCGGCGTGGAACGCTCAAGCCATGACCAACGCGCTCGTTCTGGCCGGCGGCGGCGTCGCCGGCATCGCCTGGGAGCTCGGCGTGCTGCGCGGCATCGCCGACGCAGACCCGCGGCTGGCCGCCCGGATCCTCGCCGCGGACACCGTGGTCGGCACCTCGGCCGGCTCCGCGGTCGCCGCTCAGATCACCAGCGGCGTCCCGCTCGCGGATCTCTACGACGCTCAGTTGCGCGCGGAGACCAGCGAGATCGAGGTCGAGCTGCACGTCGAGGAGTTGCAGGCCCGCTTCCTGGCCGCGATCGCCGGTGTCACCAGCCGCACAGAGGTGCTGCAACGGATCGGGGCGCTGGCCCTGGCCACCGAGACGATCGAGCCGGCGGCGCGGCTCGCCGCCGTCGACGCGCGGCTGCCGGTCAAGGATTGGCCGGAGCGGGACATCCGCCTGCCCGCCGTCGACGCCGTGACCGGCGAAACCGTCGTCTTCACCCGGGAGTCGGGCGTCGCGCTGGTCGACGCGGTGGCCGCCAGCTGCGCCGTGCCCGGGGTGTGGCCGCCGGTCGCGATCGCCGGGCGGCGCTACGTCGACGGGGGCGTGCGCTCGAGCACCAACGCCGACTTCGCCGCCGGGGCCGACCGGGTCCTCGTCGTCCAGCCGGTGCTCGCCGACGCGCCGTCGTTCCTGGGCAGCCTCGCCGACGAGATCGAGGCGCTCAAGCCGGGCGAGGCGTGGATGATCAGCGCCGACCAGGATTCGGTCGCCGCGTTCGGAACGAACCCGCTGTCCCCGACCACCCGGGCGCCGTCCGCCCGCGCGGGCCGGGCGATCGGCCGGGCCCAGGCGGCGGGCCTGTCCGCGTTCTGGCGCTGACAGGTCAGTTGCTGTAGATCCGGGTCGGGGTGATCAGGACGGCGGTGCGGCCCTGCTCGAGCATCACCCGGTCGTACTCGTCCCAGTTGTCGTGGGTGCCGCCCGCCGCCGCGAAGATCTCGCGCAGCAGCAGGCGCAGGCGTTCCGGGTCGAGCCACGGCTGCGGGTCGTCCGGGCCGGCCAGCTCGGCGGTCCCCTCGACCGCCGCCCACTGCCAGCCGTTGCGGAAGGTCGTGGTCAGCTGCGGCCGGACCCGCAGGTTGGCCAGCTTGACCTTGCCGTAGGTGACGAAGGCCAGCACCGGCGCGCCGGTCGACGGGTGGGCCAGCACGCCGGCATTGACCAGCGAGGACTGGATGGTGCCGGCGGCCCGCAAGGTGGCCACGATGGCCAGGCCGCTCTCGTCCGCCGCCAGCGACCACGCCTCATCCAAACTCGTCACGCCGCGCCCTCCCGAACCTCGTCTGGCCGCCGTTCAATGCCCGCGGGACAGCGCACGGTAGCGTCGTCCGCGATGCAGCCGTCGACCGTCCTCGCCGTCCTCGCCGAGCTGGCCCCGGCCGGCGGCGACCGGATCTACGACGTTACCCGGGGTGGGCAGCCACTCGCCTGGATCGCCGACGCCGAGCGGACCCCGCGCAAGGCCGAGTTCGACCGGCTGGCCGCGCTCGACGCGCTGCACCGCGAGGAGCGGATCCTGCGCCGCGGCTGGGGTTTCATCGCCGGCCGCACCGAGCTAGACGGCGCCGCCCGCAAGGTCCGGGTGCCGCTGCTCAGCCAGCCCGTACACCTGGAACGCGGCCTGGCCGGCTATCGGATCGTCCCGGCCGGCGACATCGAGATCACGGCCCTGCTCGAGGACCGTGAGCTGGCCGCCGCGATGGAGGCCGCGCCCGGCCTGGCCACTCCCGGCTGGCTCGACGCCATCGGCAGCCGGGCCTGGCTGTGGTCGGTCGCCGAGGCCACCGGGCTGCCGATCGACGCGATCACCGAAAGCGGCCGCCGGCTGCCCACCGACCGGCTCGTGCTGGTCGCCGAGGCCGCGCTCTTCGTGGTGCGGGACGTCTTCGGCGCCGGCCTCGGCGACAGCCTGCGCAGCTGGGCCGGCCGCGACCTGGGCGGCACCGCGCTGGCGGCCCTCTACGGCGAGGAACGCGAGACGGCGCCGGACGAGGCGCCCGTGCTGTCCCCGTTGCCGCTCACCGACGCGCAGGCGGAGGTCGTCGCGCGGGCCCGGACCGCGCCGGTCACGGTCGTCTCGGGGCCGCCGGGCAACGGCAAGAGCCACGCGGTCATCGCCGCCGCCCTCGAAGTCGTCCGGCGCGGCGGTTCGGTGCTGGTCGCGACGCAGTCGCCGCATGCGGCCGATGTGCTGGCCGGCCTGCTGGCCCGCTATCCGGGCCCGACGCCGGTGCTGTTCGGCGATGCCGAGCGGCGCACGGCCCTGGCGGCCGAGCTGGCCGCGGGCACGGAGACCGGGACCGCGGAGCGCGAGCTGCGAGCGGACCGCGCGGCCATCGAGCAAGACCTTGATCTCGTACGGGAGACCCGGGCGGCCGTGCTGGCGGCGCTCGACCTCGAACGGCACGCCGCCGCCCTGCCCACTTGGCAGCCGCAGCTGCCGGGGCTCGCGGCCGACGTGCCGGGCGCATTCGACGACACGGTCGACCTGGCGCAAGCCGCCGCGCTGCTCGCCCGTGGTCGGGGCGCTGGCGGCGTGCCGGACGGCGGCTCGGGCGACGGGCCGGCGCTTGGTCGGGGCGCGGGCGGCGGCTTGGTTGGCGGCCGGTATGCGGGCGGCGGTTTGGCGCGCGGTCGGGGCTCGGGCGACGGGCTGGCGCTTGGTGCGCGCACGGGTGCGGGGGCGGCCAGCGGTGGGGGCTTGGCGGGGCGGTGGCGGCGGTGGCGGTCCGGCGTTGCGTACCGGCGGGGGCGGCGGCTGCTGCGGGTCGCGGACGGCGTACCGGAAGGGCGGGTGACCGAAGCGATCGCGGCGGCGACCGCGCAGCGGGCCGCGGCCCGGCTGGCCGCGACCGGCGGCACGGACCTCGCCGCGCGCTGGGCCGCCCTGCACGCGGCCGAGGCGGCGCTCGCCGAAACCGTCGGCGTGGCCCTGCGGCGCGCGACCCGCAGCGCCAAACGCTGGACCTCGGACGCGCGGCGCGGCACCGCGGCGCTGGCCACCGCGCTGCGTTCGGGACGCAACCGGCGCCGCGAGTTGCTCGCCGCGCTGGACGGGCCGCCGCTGATCCGGGCGCTGCCGCTCTGGATCGGCACCGTGGCCGACGTGGAGGACCTGCTGCCCGCCGCGCCGGGGCTGTTCGATCTGGTGGTGATCGACGAGGCGTCGCATGTCGACCAGGTGCGCGCCGCGCCCGTGCTGGCCCGCGCCCGGCGCGCGCTGATCGTCGGCGACCCGCGGCAACTGCGGTTCGTGTCGTTCGTCAGCGATGTCGACGTGGCCGAGGTGCTGGCCCGGCACGGCGCCGACGAGCGGCTTGACGTGCGCCGGGTGAGCACCTACGACCTGGCGGCCGGGGCCGCGCCGGCGGTCTGGCTGGACGAGCATCACCGCTGCGCGCCGCATCTGATCGGCTTCTCGGCCCGCCGGTTCTATGCGGACCGGATCGCCGTGGCCACCCGGCATCCGCGCACCGAGGTCCGGGACGCGATCGACGTGATCCGGGTGACCGACGCGGCCGTCGCGAAGGGCGTGAACGCGGCCGAGGTGGCGGTCGTCGTGGACGTGGTGCACGGGCTGGCCGCGTCCGGGCGTACCGGAATCGGGGTTGTCTCGCCCTTTCGACCGCAGGCCGAGGCCCTCGAGGCGGCATTGCTGGCCGCGTTCACGGTGGACCGGATCGAGGCCCTGCGACTGCGGGTGGGAACCGTGCACGCGTTCCAGGGCAGCGAGGCCGACGTGGTCGTGGCGTCCCTCGGCCTGGTGCCCGCGGACGCGGCCGGGCGACACCGGTTCGTGGCCGACCCGCACCTGTTCAACGTGCTGATCACCCGGGCCCGGGAGCGCCTGGTCGTGGTGACCTCGCTGACCTCGGCGACCGGCCTGCTCGGCGACTATCTGGCGTACGCGGAAAAACCGCCCCCGCCCGACCCCGGCGCGGACGCCACCGGCTGGGCCGCGACGCTGAGCGCCGAACTGCACCGGCTCGGACTGCCGGTCCGGCCGGGATATCCGGTCGGCGCGTGGCCGCTGGACCTGTGCGTGGGCCCGGCGGAGACCGCGATCGGCGTGCTCTGCGGAGTGCACCCGGACGGCCCGGCCGCGCACCTGGCCCGGCAGCGCGCGCTGCACCGCGCGGGCTGGCGGCTGGTCGACGGCTTCCCGAGCCGCTGGCAGGGCGATCCGCGGCGGGCGGCGCTGGAAATCGCCGAAACACTCCGCGACGAGGCAGCGCGGCAAGAGGCTGGGCAGGGTATACCGATCAGGTGACCGACATCGATCTGACGGAGTCCAGCCGTGCGCGGGGTGGATCGCAGCCCCTGCACGCCTACCTCGCCAAGCCCGCCGGCCCCGGCCCCTGGCCGGGAGTGGTGATGATCCACGAAGCGTTCGGGCTGACCGACGTGCAGCAGCGACAGGCCGACCGGATGGCCGGCGCGGGCTTCCTCAGCCTGGCGGTGGATCTCTACAGCCAGGGCGGCGCCCGGCGCTGCCTGGTGTCGACCTTGCGGGCCAGCATGACCGGCGAGGGCCGGGCCTACACCGACATCGAGACGGCCCGGTTGTACCTGAGCGAAGCCGCCGACTGCACCGGCAAGGTCGGCGTGCTCGGCTTCTGCATGGGCGGCGGGTTCGCCCTGCTGCTCGCGAACAGGGGCGACTATGCGGCCGTGGCGCCGAACTACGGCCGGCTCCCGAAGGACGTGGACGCCGCGACGGCCGGCGCCTGCCCGCTGGTCGGCAGCTACGGCGGCCGCGACGCCGGTCTCAAGGGCGCGGCGGCGAAGCTGGAGGCGGCGCTGACCCGGGCCGGCGTGGTGCACGACGTGAAGGAGTACCCGGCGGCCGGGCACTCGTTCCTGAACGACGCTCCGGTCGGCCCGCGGGTGCTCCGTCCCCTGATGCGGGTCGCCAACATCGGCCCCGAGCCGGCGGCCGCCCACGACGCCTGGCAGCGCATCGACGGCTTCTTCCGCGAGCACCTGAGCTGACGGGTTCTTACCCCTCGGGCTCGGATGGGGCTTGGAAGGCGCTGCCGGTCACGTCGGCCACCAGTTCGACGAAGTCGGCGCCGTAGACGGCCGGCTCGACGATCCGCAGGACCAGGCAGAATCGCCGGTCGCTGCCGTACGTGCGAGACAGCGTGCGGTGCTGGGCGGTCAGGTAGCGGGCCGCGGCCAGGTTGGTCGGGGCGGTCTGGCCGGCCAGCACGAACACCGGGCGGTCCCGGGCCGGGCCCCAGGCTCGGGCGAGCACGACGTACTCGGCGACGCCGGGCTCGAAGCGGTATTTGACGCCGCCGACGGTGATCGTCTCGACGCCGTCGGCGAAGGTGACCCCGCGCAGGATCGTGCGCAGGTGGGTGGCCGTGCGCGGGTTGCCGCTCGGGCCGCCGACGCAGAACTCGGTGAGCCGGCCGAAGCCCTGCGCCAGCGCGCCGTCGTTGGCCAGATCCGCGTGGGCGCCGCACTCGCGGGCCAAGGTGGTCAGCTCGACCAGGGCGGCCACGTCGCGCCGGTGCACGCTGGCCCGGCGCGGGGAGGAGAAGTGCCGGGCCACCGACAGCAGGCAGGTGCCGTTCTCGGCCAGGCCGAAGAACGCGCGTTCCCGGGCCATCCGGCGACGGCGCAGCACCCGCTGGGCCAGCCACACGGCGACGCCCGCGATGACGCTGGCGAGCAGATTTATCAGCAGATCCTGCATCGCGTACGTCAGGCCGACTCGCGGATCACCAGGGTCGGCTGGAACGTCACCGAGCGGGGCAGCCGGCCCGGTGCGGCGATGTGTGCCAGCAGCATCTCGGCCATCTCGGCGGCCATCGCCTCGACCGGCTGCCGGACAGTGGTCAGCAGCGGGCGGCAGTCCAGCGCCGCGCTGCTGTCGTCGAAGCCGACCACGGCGATGTCCTCGGGCACCCGCCGGCCCAGATCCTGCACCGCGCGCAGCGCGCCCTCCGACATCAGGTCGCTGGCCACGAAGAGCCCGTCGATCTCGGGATGCCGGCGCAGCAGCTCCCGGGCCGCGTCCTCGCCGCCGGTCCGGGTGAAGTCGCCCACCAGGTAGGGCACCTCCGGGAAGCCCTTGCCCGCCAGATAGGACCGGAAGCCGTCGAACCGGTCCTGGCCGGCGGGCATGTCCAGCGGGCCGGTGATAGTCGCGAGGTGGTGGCAGCCGCGGCCGAGCAGATGCTCGGCGGCGAGCCGGGCGCCGAGCCGCTGGTCGACGTCGACGAAGCTGGCCGCGATCGGCGCCGCCGGCCGGGCCGAGACCACGGCCGGGATGCCGAGCTCGTGCACCTGGCGGGGGAGCGGGTCCTGCTCGTGGCTGCTGATCAGCAGCACCCCGTCCACATGCCCCTGCCGCAGATAGCGGACGACCTGGTGGTGGTCGCCCGAGTCGGTCGGGATGATCACCAGGTGGATGTCGTGCGGGCGCAGCGCGCCGGTCGCGCCGGCGGTGACCCGGCCGAAGTACGGGTCGGTGAAGATCCGGTTCAGGAACGAGTCGTCGTGCGGGCGGTCGGGCTCGCTGATCACCAGGGCCACCGAGTTGGACCGCCGGGTGACCAGGCTGCGGGCGGCGACGTTGGGGACGTAGCCGGTGTCGGCGATGGCCCGCTCGACCATGCCGCGGATCTTCGGATCGACGCTCGAAGCGCCGTTGATCACCCGCGACACGGTGGCCCGCGAGACCCCGGCCGCCTCGGCGACCTGGTCCATCGTGGGGTGCTGCCCGCCGCGTGCGGGACGACTGGTCATGGCGTCCGTTATAGCACCGGGCAGAAATCGGTCGAAATCGCTCCCTGCCGCCGGCGTTGCCGGGCTAGCCCGCGTGCGACGCCATCGAGCCGGCTCGCGCGTGCGAGTCGACCGGATCGGCTAGCGCGCGTGCGACTCCACCGAGCCCAGCACGCTGGTGACGAATCCGGTGACCAGCCGGGTCCAGAACACCGGCCGGCGCACCAGGCCGTGCACCTCCCCGGGCACCGGCACGAACGACGCGCCGAGCCGGGCCGCATAGGCGACCGACGCCGCAGGATCCGTCACCCGGTCATGATCGCCGTGCGCGATCAGCACGGTCGCGCTCGTCGGGTGGACCGCCGGATCGCCGGGCTCGATCCACGGCGCCAGCGCGCATACCCCGGCCACGCCCGGCTCGTTCGCCAGCCAGAGCGCGACCCGCCCGCCCATCGAGTGCCCGACCAGCACGATCGGCGCGTCCGGGTGCCGCCGCCGAGCCTCCGCCAGGGCCCACCGGGCGTCCCGCACCGGGTCCTGCGCGTCGCCGTTCCAGCCACGCACCCGATAGCGCAGCAGCCAGACCGCCACCCCCCGGCCGCGGGTGGCCCGGCCGATCGACCGCGCGAACGGCACCATCCGCAGATAGGCCGGCCCACGCCGGCTTGCCGCGGTGCTCTCGACCCGGCCACCGGGCAGCACCAGCACCACCGCGCGGGCGCCGGCACGCGGGCCGCTCTCGGCGAGCCGTGGCTCGTTCGGGTCGTTCGACATCGCATTTCCCATCCATGTCACCCGGCGCCTGGGGAGCGGCGCCGGATCTCAATCTGTACCCGGTCTTGCTGGGTGGCGACTATGAAATCCCCTGGTCATGCCCGGATGGGGGGATCTCGAACCGCTTCGCGAGTGCCCGGTGCTTGTCGGCGGCCCGGCCGGCTTGATCGCCGCTGACGCTCGCGCCCGGCATCCGGCCCAGGCGCTCGACCGCGGTTGTCTGCTAGCCGGGCGGGCCCGAGCCGATGCTGTGCGTCCCCGGCAGGTGCTGGGCGGGGGCGGCTTCGGCGTCCGGCTCGGCCGCGGTGACCGGGGATCGGCGGGCCGCCAGCGCGAACAGCGCCACCGCCGGCAGCAGGAACAATCCCGATGTGGCGATGCCGGCGCCGATCGAGCGCCGCTGCCCGACCAGGCCGGCCGGCGGTCCGCCCGCGATCTGTCCCAGCGCGTCGGCCTGGGCCTGCAGCGAGAACACCGTCGCGCGCGACGCGGACGTTGTCGCCGACACCAGCCAGACCGTCAGGACCGGGGCGGTGGACTCGCGCAGCAGCGTCGCCACCAGGTAGATCGCCACCGCCCACCAGAACGAGCCGGTCAGCCCGAACCAGATCACCGCGGCCGCCGTTACCCCCTCCACCAGCGCCAGCAGCCGGCCGACCCGGCGTGGGCGCGCCGCGTGGACGTGCCGGCCCAGCACTCCGAGCAGCACGATCGAGCCGAGCGCGGCGACCACCGCGAACGCCCCGAACCACAGCGACGGCGCGAAGCCCGCGGGAAAGCGCAGGTCGGTGAGGAAATGCGGCTGGCTGAGCCGGTCGAAACCCTCGCTGCTCATGCCCGCGAAGACGGTCCCAGCGACCACACCCAACAGCAAAGCGCTGCGGCGTACGGCGCGACCGCCGTCGACGACCTGGGCGCGCATCGACCGCCAGCCGGTGCCGCCGCCGCTGGGCGACCAGCCGTTCTCGGTCATCGCGAACGCCAGCGTCGCGCCGAGGGCCAGGGTGATCCCGGCCGCGACGACGATCGGCAGCGCCAGGCTGACCGATGCGAGGGCGACCGCCGCCACGATGCCGAGCAGCGTGCCCGCCTGGCCGAACTGGCCGGCCCGGACGAAGGCCCGCCCGGCCGACTCGGGCCCGATCTCGTCGGCGGCCCAGGCCTCCAGGGCGCCGTCCACGCAGACCGCGCCGACCGCCCAGATCGCGTTCGCGGCCAGCACCGCCGCGTACGTCGGAATCAGGCCCCAGAGCAGCAAGCCCGCGCCCATCAGCAGGTAGCCCGCGATCACCGAGAGGCGGCGGCTGTACAGGTCGGCGAGCACGCCCGTCGGCACCTGGGCGACGAAGCAGACCAGCTCCATCAGCGTGCCGACGAGGACGAGTTGCAGCGGGCCCAGGCCGACCACCTGGCTCTGATAGACCAGGTTCA
>Ga0307513_10007595_pt1 | contig 14015 bp, 9 predicted proteins | sample 15_EM_MG_FD_202174 | JGI IMG/M metagenome (GOLD analysis project Ga0307513, IMG submission 202174) | Populus trichocarpa ectomycorrhiza microbial communities from riparian zone in the Pacific Northwest, United States - 15_EM | ecosystem: Host-associated > Plants > Roots > Unclassified | place... | reverse complement strand
CGGAGATGACGCTCGCCCAGCGCAGCAGGATCGCGCGGGCGTCGGCGCGCCGGACGGTGGCGAGGCACAGGCCGCGCAGCGAGATGAACGTGTCGCGGCCCCAGTCGGCGAACCACGGGTAGCCCGCGATGATGGTCCGGTCCGCGGCGGCCGGCGCAGGCGCATCGGGCGACGCGCTCGCCGCGCGGAACACGACATACGCGTCCGCGGCGCGCGCGAGCGGCGAGGCAAACGCGGCGCGCCGGCGCGCCTCGCCGGCGAAGATCTGCGTCGCGATCGCCGTGGCGTCGCCGGCGATCCACGCGGTCGACAGCACCATCGCCGCCGAGCCGCTCGCGAGATCGAACGTGAACACGCCGGGCGACGCCAGATCCTCGACCGCGTCGAGCCCGCGCTCGGCCTCGACGGCGTAGCTGAACGCGCGGTACCAGTCGGGCGCGTGCTGGTAGAGCGCGTTGGCGGCGCAGTGGATCGCCGGGAGGCCGGCGTAGGGCTGCCAGGTCACGCAGTCGCCGGCGAGCTCGGGCTCGAAGCGGAACGCGGCGTTCTCGTGGTGCGTCGCGTGGTAGTCGCGGCCGGCGAGCAGCGGCTGGACGTGCAGGCTGGTGATCGTGCCCGCGAGCCTCGTCCAGCGCAGCGCGACGCGCGGCGCCCAGTCGGCGGCCTCGGCGTGCTGCACGACGAGCTCGCCGGCGATCCGCGAGCCGTCGGGCAACGTCCAGTCCCAGCGCGGCCACGGCGCGTGGGTGAACCGCGCCAGGTGGCTCGCGCCGTCGGGGTAGATCACGCCGTCGGGGTAGCGGTGCGACGACAGCGCGAACCGCCCGGCCGTGGTCTCGACGAACACCTCGAGATCCGCGACCAGCACCACGCGGCCGTCCGGCGGGTGCGCGGCGACCAGCAGGATCGCGTGGTAGCGCCGCGTGCGGATGCCGTCGGCGGTCCCCATCGCGAAGCCGCCCAGGCCGTCGGCCTCGAGCCACTCGGTCATCGCCCTGCCCGTCTCGCGGTCACGGCTCGCTCATCCGCCGGTTGGCCGCGACCCGCTCGATCAGGTTCGCCGCGAGCGCGGTCCACCCGGTCTGGTGACTGGCACCCAGGCCGCGACCGTCGTCGCCGTGGAAGTACTCGTAGAACAACACCAGATCTCGAAACTCCGGATCACGAGCATAGCGCACGCTGTCGCCATGACACGGCCGGCGGCCGTGCGCGTCGGGCATGAACAGCGAGACCAGGCGGCGCTCGAGCTCCTCGGCGACCTCGCCCAGCGTCATCCGCACGCCGCTGCCGGTCGGGCACTCGACGGTGAGCTGGTCGCCATAGAAGTGGTGATAGCGCTTGAGGCCTTCGATGATCAGATAGTTCATCGGAAACCAGATCGGACCGCGCCAGTTGGAGTTGCCGCCGAACAGCCCGCTGTCGGATTCGCCCGGCGCGTAGTGCACCTCGTAGTGCGCCTGATCGACCTGCAGCCGGTACGGCTGCTCGGCGTGCACGCGCGACAGCGAGCGGATGCCGTGCGGCGACAGGAACTCGCGCTCGTCGAGCATGTAGCCGAGCACGCGCACGAGTCGCTCGCGGTTGGGGATCGCGAGCAGGCGATGCTGGCGATCGACGTCGAGCGTCACCGAGATCGCGCGCGCGAGCTGCGGCCGGTTGGTGAAGAACCAGGTCAGCCGGTCGTGGAACACCGGCAGGTGCTGGAGCTGCTCGTCGTCGAGCGCGGCGGCCGCGAACAGCGGCACCAGGCCGACCATCGAGCGGATCTTGAGCTTGTGCGGGCCCTGCCCCGGCCTCTGCATCAGGTCGTAGTAGAAGCCGTCGCCGTCGTCCCACAGCCCGGTGCCGCCGAGCTCGTTCGACGCCTTGGCGATCGCGACGAAGTGCTCGAAGAACTTGAGCGCGAGATCGGCATACGGCGCCTCGGCCTTGGCGAGCTCGAGCGCCATCTCGACCATCGTCGTGCAGTAGAACGCCATCCACGCGGTGGCGTCGGCCTGGATCAGCCGGCCGCCGCCCGGCGTGGGCTGCGAGCGATCGAACACGCCGACGTTGTCGAGCCCGAGGAACCCGCCGGTGAACAGGTTATCGCCCTCGGCGTCCTCGCGATTGACCCACCACGTGAAGTTGATCAGGCATTTATCGAACGCGCGCTCGAGGAACTCGCGATCATAGCCAAGCCCGGCCTGGCCCGACAGCTGATAGACCCGCCACACCGCCCACGCGTGGACCGGCGGGTTGACGTCGCCGAACGCGAACTCGTAGGCCGGTAGCTGGCCATTGGGGTGCATGTACCACTCGCGGCACAGCAGCAGCAGCTGGTGCTTGGCGAACTGCGGATCGAAGCGCGCCATCGCGACGCAGTGAAACGCGAGGTCCCACGCCGCGAACCACGGGTACTCCCAGGTATCGGGCATCGAAATGATGTCGCGCGCCCACAGCTGCTGCCAGCCTCGGTTGCGGCCGCTCGCGCGCCCGGGCGGCGGCGGCGGCTGGGCCGGATCGCCCTCGACCCAGTGCTCGACGATGTAGTGGTAGAACTGGCGCGACCACACGAGGCCCGCGTCCGCTTGCCGGACAATGCGGCGCTCGGCGTCGGTCATCGGCGCGTCGCGCGTGGTCCGGTGGTAGTGGTCGGCCTCGGCGATCCGGCGCGCGAAGATCGCGTCGAGCTCGGCGAACGGCGCCGGCGACGCGACGCCGCCCTCGCTCAGGCGCAGCCGCAGGACCTGCGTCCCGCCGGCCGGCACGTCGAGCACGTACCACGCGGCGCACTTGGTGCCGGTCTCGGCCGGGTTCACCGCGGCGAGCTCGCGATCGATCACGCGGCGGTGGAACGCGTCCTTGCTGTAGGCCGGCCCGGGCGTGCCCCACAGCCGCTCGGCGTTGCTCTCGTTGTCGGTGAACAGCAGCGTCGGCCGACCGTCGCAGTCGAGCCGGAACGCGCCGAGCGTCGGCTGCGAGATCTGGACGCCGTTGCCGGCACGCGCGAGCTGGCCCTTGGGGTCGTAGCCCTCGCCGTGCCGGCCCCACGCCCAGGTGTTGCGCAGCCACGCCGTCGGCAGGACGTGCAGGCGCGCGGCGTCGCCGTGGTTGGTCACCGTGATGCGGATCAGGATGTCGTCGCTCGCGGCCTTGGCGTACTCCGCCATGACGTCCCAGTAGCCGCGATCGAACACGCCGGTGTCCTCGAGCTCGAGCTCGCGATCCGCCTTGCCGCGCGCGCGGCTCTCGTCGACCAGCCGGGCATACGGAAACGCCTCGTGCGGATACTTGTACAGCGCCTTCAAGTACGACGCGGTCGGCGTGGCATCGAGGTAGTAGTACAGCTCCTTGCAGTCCTCGCCGTGGTTGCCCTCGGGCCCGGTGACGCCGAACAGCCGCTCCTTGAGGATCGGATCCTGGCCGTTCCACAGCGCGATCGAGAAGCACACGCGACACTCCCGATCACAGATCCCGAGCAGGCCGTCCTCGCCCCAGCGGTAGGCGCGGCTGCGCGCGTGGTCGTGCGGCAGGTAGCTCCAGCACTCACCGGTCGCCGAGTAGTCCTCGCGCACCGTGCCCCACTGGCGCTCCGCCAGGTAGGGCCCCCAGCGCCGCCAGTTGTGGATGCGACGGCTGTCGTCGGCGAGTCGGTCGCGCTCGGCGTCATCGCCCATGGCCGTCATGACCGGTGAACGTACCGTAGCGCGGGCCCGGTTCGGGCCGCGCGCCATGACGGCTTGATGAAACCCGCCTCGCGCAAAGGCGAAACCGCGCGCGCGCGGCGTTGTCGCACGGCCATGAAGCACATCGTGGTCGCGCTCGCGTTGATCGCAGCGCGTGGCCTGGCGCACGCCGATGACCTGGCCGCGACCCGCGGCGAGCCGCTGCTCGAGGTCTCGCACACCGTCGACATCCGGATCGCCGATGGCGTCGCGACCTACAAGGTGCGCCGGCAGTTCGCCAACCCCGGCAAGGTCGCCGACGAGGCCAGCCTCGCGATCGACCTGCCCGCCGGGGCCGCGGCGACCGGGCTGCGGATCCGCGCCCACGAGCGCTGGTACGACGGCGAGCTGATGGAGCGCGGCCGCGCCGCCGCGCTGTATCACGAGCTCACCGGGCACGGCGCGTGGCAGCCCAAGGACCCGGCGCTGCTGCAGTGGCAGTGGGCCGACAAGCTGCACCTCCAGGTGTTCCCGGTGATGCCCGGGCAGGTCTCGACGGTCGAGTACACGCTGACCGTCCCGACGCGCTACAGCAACGGCCGCTACTGGGTGTCGTACCCGCGCGTCGTCGCCGGCGGCAACGCGGGCAGCGACGCGCGCAGGCTCGCCACGCCGACGGTGACCGTGCACCCGGCGTGGGGCGACGCGACGACGCGGATCGCGATCGATGGCCAGCCGGTCGCGAGCGACACGCCGGTGGTGCTCCTGCCGCCGCCGCACCAGGCCTGGCAGGACGCGGTGGAGCTCGACGCCGCCGCGAGCTACGTGGCCAGCGCCCTCGCCGTCCCCGCGTCGAGCCACACCACCAAGCCGCTGGCGTCGCTCGTGGTCACGCTCGACGTGAGCCATACGTACAGGGGCGATCTGCGCCTCGAGCTGGTCACGCCGCAGGGCAAGGCCGTGCGCGTGCACGACGGCGCGGGCGGCGGCGACAACGACGTGCGCGGCGCGTTCCCGCTCGCGCTGCCGCCGGGGACGACGGGCGCCGGCACCTGGCACCTCGTCGCCAGCGACCACGCCGCGCTCGACACTGGCGCGATCGACGGCTGGTCGCTCGCGTTCGGCGCCGGCGCCGACGCGACCACCGCGCGGGCGAGCGACACGCCGGTGTTCATCCCCGACGCGCCGGAGACCGCGAACGACGCCGGGGTCGCGGCGATCGCGATCGCGCCGCCGCCGATCGCGACGTGGACCGCGCGGTTCGGCCGCGTCGTCGCGTCGGAGCGCCACGCGTTCGCGCGGCTCGAGGTCGACGTCGCGCCGCAGCTGACCGCGCTGCCGCGGCGCGCGCAGGTCGTGTTCATCGTCGACGCGTCGTACTCGGTCGGCGAGGCCCACCTCGCCGCGCAGCTCGCCGTGATCCGCGCGTACCTGTCGCACGTGCCCGACGCCGAGGTCGAGATCGTCGCGACGCGCCGGCGCGCGACCCGCGTGTTCGGCCGCTTCGTGTCGGTGTCGACCGCGCTGGCGGCGCTCGCCCGGCCCGACGGCTTCGCGCTCGGCAACGGCAGCGCGCTCGACGACGCCGCGCGCCTTGCCACCGTGGCGCTCGCCGATCGCGCCGGGCCGCGCCGCGTCGTCGTGACCAGCGACGAGCTGTTCCGCAGCGCGCTGGTGCCCGAGCTCGCGGCGCGGGCGTTCGCGCAGCTCTCGCCCGCCACCGTCGTGCACGTCGTCGTGCCACAACCGGAGCCCGACGACCGCGTCGCGCTGTCGCCCGCGTCCGACGACCGCTTCGCCGCGCTCGCGACTCGCCACCACGGCGTCCACGTCGACCTGCGCGGCGTGCTGGGCGCCGCGGCCCCGGCGGCCGCCGCCAAGGCCCTCGCGCCGGTCGCGCTCGAGCTCGTGCGGCCGACAAAGATCGACCACCTCGTCGTCACCGGGCTGGCCACCGACGTCACCGAGCTCCACGAGGGCGACGGCCTGCGCCTGTTCGCCGGCCTGCCCGCGGCGCCCGACCAGCTCGCGATCGCCGGCCGCCTTTGGAGCGATCCGATCCGCCTGCAGCTCGCGCCGCGCCCCGGCTTCTCGCGCCAGACCGCCGCGTTCGTGTTCGGCGCCGACGAGCACCAGGCCCTATCGCCAGAAGAAATGATGACCGTCGCGCTGCTCGGCCGCGCCGTCTCGCCGGTGACCTCGTACGTCGCCGCCGAGCCCGGCACACGGCCCTCGACGATCGGCCTCGCGCTCGCCGAGCGCAGCGGGTCCGGCGCGGGCGGCGGCTACATGATGGGCAGCGGGACCATGGCGGCGCCTCCCGCGACCGATCTGCGCTCGCTGATCGATCCCGCCGCGTGCGAGCGCCAGGTCAAGCCCGCCGCCGGCTGGCGCGTCGTGCTCCAGGTCGAGACGACGCGCGACGAGATCGTCGACGTCACCGGCGGTCGCGACGCGATGGCCGCTTGCCTGATCGAGACGACCTGGCAGCTGCGCCTCCCGCCGTCCTTCACCGTGAAGCACAGGATGTTCAAGGTCGAGCTGGCCGCGCGCTGAGCGGATGAACGATCGTGGCGCGATCGGTCCTCGGACGTCCGCGGCCGCACGCTATCGTTGTGGTCATGGCCCAGCCCTCCAAGCTCTGTGAGCTTCCTCCGCTGATCGCCCGGGTCGCCGCCGCGATCGGCGACGTCGCGACCGTGCGGCCGTCGTCAGGTGGGTTCGCGCTGGTCGAGCATATCTGGCACCTCGCCGAGCTCGAGACCGAGGGGTTCCAGGTCCGGCTCAACCGGCTCGCCACCGAGCGCGCGCCGTGGCTGCCGGACTTCGACGGCGATCGGCTGGCGAGCGAGCGTGGCTACCTCGCCCGCTCGGTCGCCGCGGGAGTCCGGGCGTTCACCCGGGCGCGCGCCGCGACAGTGCGCGCGCTGGGGCGCGTCCGCGGCACGGCGTGGTTGCGCGGTGGGATCCAGGACCAGGTGGGCTACGTGACGCTGGGCGAGCTGCCCGAGCGCATCCTCGCCCACGACAAGTCGCACGCCGGAGAGCTGGCGACGCTCCTCGCGACGATCCGCGGCGATCACCCGCTCGTCGATGAGCTGCGCCGCTGGGCGGACGCGATCCCCGACGTCCCTGCCGGGCCGTGCGCACCCGGCCGGCGCGGGGTCACGGCACCACGGGCGAGCTCGGCGCTGCCGCTGCCGCGCATCCAGCAGGCGGTGGCGGCCAACCTCATCGCCGGCGAGGTCAGCACCGCCGCGCTCGGCCGCGCGCTCGCGGTCAGCCCACGCACGCTGCAGCGTCGGCTCGCCGACCACGGGCTGACGGTCCGGTGCGTCGTCGATGCGTCGCTCCGCGCACTCGCGCTCGATCGGCTGCGCACCGGGGCGGACTGGCGCGCCGCGGCCGCCGCGCTGGGCTTCGGCGATCCGCGCGCCTTCGCCCGCGCATTCAAGCGCTGGACCCAGGTCACGCCGTCGCACTTCCAGCGCGCGCCCGCGATGACCCGTCGCGGCTGTGCGTGACGCGCGGCTACTGCGGGCGATCGCGAGCGATCTGCGAGTGGTGCGCCGCGGTGGCCCAGGCGATGCGCTGCGGCGTCGCGAGGCCGAGCGTGACGACGGCCGTCGATAGCTGGACCTTCATCGAGCGCTGGTAGGCCTGCGCGGCGCGCAGCCGCTCGCGGGTCAGGATGCCGCTGGCGACGAGGTACTCGCCGAAGCCGGGGAGCTCGGGGGTCGAGGTGCGCGCCGTGCGAGCCGGACGGGCGGGCGGCTGGAGCGGTGGCCGGCCGGCCAGCGTCGTGGTCTCGACCGAGGAGGACGGGGTCGGCGCGGGGGGCCGCGGGACCGGTCGCCGGGCCGCGCGCTCGGCGTCGTGGCCGAACGGCTTGGTCGGCCGCTCGATGCTGGCCTCGGTCCGCGGGTCGGCGCACATGATCCAGGACTCCTGCGCCGGCACGGATGGTGGTCGCGCCGGCCGCGGCTCGGGTGGGCGGGCGATGCGGGCCGCGGTGCGCGGCTCGCCGCGAACGTCCGCCGGGTCGAGCGGCTGCGTGCCACGGGCGAAGCGCGGAGGCTCGTCGCGCGTCGCGCGCTTCGGCGCCGCGGCGTCGACGATCTGCAGCCAGTCGTGCGCCGAACGGTCGCCGGGGTCGAGGCGCAGCGCCTCGCGGAAGAACACCGCCGCCGACTCGTTCTCGTCGCGCCGCGCCGCGAGCTCGCCGAGCAAGCGAAACGCGAGGCTGCACTCGCCGTCGAGCCGGATGACGTCGCGCAGGTCCGCCTGGGCGTCGAGATCGCGCCGCAAGGCGATATGCGCGCGTGCGCGGAGCAGGAGGAGCGGGAGGCAGTCGGGCTCCTCGTCCAGCGCGTCGCCACACACGGCGATCACGCTGGGATAGTGGCGGGCCTCGAACAACTCACGCGCGGTAGCGATGACTCCGCGATCCACGCAGACCGGCGCAGCAAGCAGCGGGCCATCGCTGCAGCGAGTCAAGTCGTCAGAACCATGGCGCATTGCCGGGAACCCGATCGGTGACTCGAGGCCCCCGGCCTGGGACTACCTCACCCGCCGGGCCCGTCGTGTGGCCTGGCACGCCCCCAGCTCACCCTTCATACTGAACCAGTGCGTCGGGCCGCGATCGTTGCGCTGTTGCTCGCGGCTGCGTCGGCCGAGGCCAAGCCCGACGTCGACGACGCCAGCGACTTCTGGCGCGACGTCCTCGAGCCGCACGGCCAGACGGTCGCCGCGATCCTCGGCAACGCCAAGCGCGCGCTCGCCAAGGCGGCCGACGACGACGAGTCGCCCACCCAGCGCCAGCGCGCCCTGGCCAGCGCCTACGGCATGCTGCGCCACGCGCGCGCGCTCGCGCCCGAGCAACCCGAGGTCCTCGCGCTCCTGGGCTACGCCGCCGACGAGCTGGGCAAGGCGCCCGACGCGCTCGAAGCGCTCGAGGCATGCGCGCGGATCCAGGGCCCCGAGCGCGCCGGGGCCCGCGTCACCGGCCGGCTCGGCATGATCTATCTCCGGCTCGGCCGGCTCGACGACGCCGTGCGCTGGCTGCGCTACGCCCAGGGCCCGATCACGATCGCCGAGCACGCGACCGCCGCGGTCTACCTGGCGACCGCGCTCGCGGCGCGCGGCGAGATGGCGAGCGCGATCGACGTCCTCGGCATCGCCGTCCCCGCCCGCACCAGCTACTACACCGATCCGGTGACGCTGGTCAGCTTCGCCCTCGCGGTCCACTACGATCGCGACGAGCAGCCCGGCGCGGCGTTCGACACCCTCGACCGCATGCAGGCCACGCTGCAACAGGAGCTCGGAAACTTCGCCCAGCGCTCGTTCGGCCTCTTGCGGTTCGCCCCGCCCGAGGATCGCGACTACTATCAGGCCTTGCTCTACGAAGCGCTCGGCGCGACGACCGAGGCCCGCGCGGAATGGGCGCTGTATGCCCAGGTCCCCGACGCGCCATGGCGCGGCCGCGCGCTCCAGCACATCCGCCTGATCGACGCGCAGCAGCGCGCGGCGCCTCCGACCCCTCACAAGCTGCCGGTGCCCTGATGATGAAGTCGACCCTGCTGATCGTGCTGCTCGCCGCGACCGCCCACGCCAGCGTGTGGGATCGCGCCCTGACCAGCCCCGAGGACGAGGTCGCGCGCGAGCTCTACGACGCCAAGATGCTCGAGGGCGACACCGCGACGCTGTCGTCGACGATCGAGAGCGCGAGCATCAAGACCCGGATGTCGGCGATCAAGCGCGCCGAGGCCGCGTACCGCGGGGCCGCCGAGCTGCGGCCACGCGAAGGCGAGCCGTTCTTCCGGATCGGCAACCTGATCTACGAGGTCCACTTCGACTGCGACTCGCTGATGGCGCGGCCGCTGACCTGCAGCCTCGACCTCGCGACGCCCGAGCGCATGCGCACCGCGGTCGAGGCGTGGGACCAGTTCGAGCAGCGCGCGCCGCTCGATCCCCGGGTCGGCGAGATCCTGCTCAAGCGGGCGATCCTCAATACCAAGCTGGTCAATGGCACGGCGACCGACAACGTCCGGCTCGCGGCGGCCGCGCGCGACTACCAGGCGGCGCTCGATCGCAGCGACGGGCTGGCCGGCACGAGCGGCGACGAGCAGCTGCTCGGCAACCTGGCCGAGACCTACATGATGCTGGGCCGGCTCGACGAGTCGATCGCGACGTACCTCCAGGCGATCGCGTCGGGCGCGGCGCGGGTCTCGACCGTCTACGGCCTCGCGGTCGCGCTCGATCGCGACGGCTCGGGCGATCAGGCGATGCGCCGGATCCAGAGCCAGGGCGCGCAGGGCTTCGACGCGTTCGACAAGGAGTTCCACCGCGGCGCGGTGTTCTTCGTCCCCGCGGGCGAAGCCAACTACTACTTTGCCCTGGCGCACGAAGCGTTTGGCAATAACGGCGCGGCGCTCGAGTTCTGGAATCGCTACCTCGCGAGCGGCGCGCACCCCGAGTTCCAGTCCCGCGCGCGCGAGCACGTCGCGCAGCTGCACAAGAAGCACGTGCGCGCGGAGGCGCCGCCGCTCGAGCCGGACGACCTGTGAAGCGGACGATCCTTGGCCTTGGCCTCGGCCTGGCGGTGCTCGCGATCGCCACGCCGGCGGCCGCGCAGTCCCGGCGCTATCCGCCCGAGCCGGTCGACAAGGACGCCGAGCAGGCCGCGCGATCGGATCTGTGGAGCGCGGCGATCACGCCCGAGCGCCACCCCTATCAGGACCTCGTGCGCAGCGCGACCGAGGCGCTGAGCCAGCGCACGACCGACCAGACCACCGAGGCGATCAAGAAGCTCGACCAGGCGATCCTGCTGTTGCCGCGCGAGCCGATCGCGTATCGCCTGCGCGGCGATGCCCACCTCGAGCTGCGCGGCTGGGCGAAGTGCGCCGCCGACTTCGCCGCCGCCGAGGCCTACGCGCAGCGCGACGACGACACGCCGCGCGCGGTGGTCGATAGAACCGCGCCCCCATCCGGGGGCGCTGACAGCCGGGGGCGTGCCCCGGCCGTCGAGCTGCACCGCAAGCTCGGGCTGTGCCAGGCGCGCGCCGGCAAGCTCGGCGAGGCCGAGAAGACGCTGGCCGAGGCCGCGGCGTCGGGCAACGCGCCCGGCGAGGTCTGGATGCGGCTCGGCGAGGTCCGGATCGCGATGGGCAAGCTCGACGAGGCGATCGCGGCGCTGCGCTCGGCGATCGACAACACCGAGCCGACCGCGCAGGCGATGATCCACTTCCTGCTCGCCGCCGCGTACGACCGCGCGCGCCGGCCGGCGCTGGCCACCACCGAGGCCGGCGAAGGCGTGAAGCTCGATCGCCAGCTCGCCGTGCTGCAGAACCCGGTGGTGCCGCCGCTGGGCACCGGCGAGCTCGACTACATGCTCGGCCTGGCGTACGGCGCCGAGCCCACGGTGCGGCCCGAGTACGCGCTGGCGTATTTCCGGCGCTTCGTCAGCGTGGCGCCCGACAGCCCGTGGCGCAAGCGCGCCGACGAGCACATCCGCGATCTGCGGGCGAGCGAGCTGCCCGAGACGGTGACCCGCACCGGCACGGCGCAGCTCGATCTCGAGGTCGCGCGCGCCGTGGTCCGCCGCGCGATGCCGCAGCTCCGCGCCTGCCTCGCCCGACAGCCCGCCACCGTGGTCGAGATCGAGATCTCGCGCGCCGGGCCGCGCACGCCGGTGACCGACCGGATGCGCCCGCGGTTCTTCAGCCCACCCGACGGCGTGACGATCCGGCGCGGCGCCGGCGATCTGTCGGACCGCGAGCTCGAGGCGATCGATCGCTGCCTGCAGCCGCTCGCGCTCCGCATCGCGCTGCCGCCGGTCAAGGAGCGCGACACGTACTACAAGGCCATGTTCTATGTCGTGGCACCGTAGCGTCGTCGCCGCGCTCGCCCTCGCCGCCTGCAAGGACGCCGCGCCGCCCGCCGCCCCGCCGCCCGCGCCGGTCGCCGGTCCGCGCGTGATACAGCTCGAGCAGCCTCGCGACCTGGCGATGGTCGAGCCCGAGGTCGAGGTGCCCAAGCTCGAGTCGTTCCAGCTGCTCGATGCCGGCGCGAGCGGCGAGCGCGTCGCGCTGCGCTACCAGCTCGCCACCGGCACGCGATCGTTCTTCGCGAGCACCACGCTGTCGTCGCGCCACCTCGAGCACGGCGCGTTCACCGCGCCGATCCAGTTGCCGGCGATCCGCGACGGCTTCGCGCTCACCGTGGACGCGCCGCGCGGCTCGCTCGCGCTCCGCGCGCTGCCGGGCGAGGCCGCCGCGACGACGCCGGAGGCCGCGGCGTACCTCGCGAGCTGGCGCCAGCTCGAGAACCGCCGGGCCACGATCGCGGTCGACGATCGCGGCCAGCTCACCACCGTCCGCCTCAACGACGACCCCAGCGGCGCGCGCAGCATGCCGGCCCGCAACGACCTGGTGCAGCGCCTGCTCGCGACGATCGTGCCGCTCCCCGTCGAGCCGATCGGCGCCGGCGCGCGCTGGCGCGTCACGACGATCCTCAAGCAGGGCCCGGCCTACGCCAAGCAGACGGCGACGTACACGCTGATCGCGCGCGGCGCCACGCGCTGGAAGGTGCACGTCGCGCTGCAGCGCGTGGCCGAGACGCAACGCGTCGTCGATCCCGCGCTGCCGCCCGGCACCTCCGCCGAGCTCGTCGCGATGTTCCGCGCGCTCGAGGGCGACGTCGACGTCGATCCCGCGCAGCCGCTGATCACCGGCGGCGCGCTCACCATCGAGTCGCGGCTGCACGTCAAGCTCACCGCCGCCGGCCAGGCCGCCGATCAGGCCAGCGACCAGATCTTCGAGGACACCGGTCGCGTCGTGCTGTCGACGTCGCCGTGACGCACGCGCCGGCGCTCGTCGCCGCTCGCGGTGTGCGCTCCTGTCCGTGGCGTGCAGGGCGCGCCGCCCTGGACAGCGCGCGCCTGGGTCACAAAGCCAGCCCAGGCGCGGCGCAGGCCACGCGACGCCGGCGTGGGAGTCCAGACTTACGTTCAGGGCATGCGCGGTGCATTGGCAACCTGCATGCGTTACCTATCTAGATTATCTTTTGCATTGATCGTGACGGGGTGCGCCACCAGCGACGACGCCACGACCGCGCCCGAGACGTCCAATCCAGACACCACGGATCCGACGATGGAGTCGATGGAGGCCGACCCCGCAGTCGAGACCACGCCGGCGTCGGATCCGGCGACGTCGGGCACGACCGCGCCCACGCCGCCGGCCCCCACACCCACGTCCAGCACACCGCAGCTCGCGGCGCTGCCAGCGCCCAGCGTCACGCTCGGCGGCACGAGCACGGCGACGGTGACGACGTCGCTCGCAGGCCCGGGCGTCCAGATCAACGGCAGCACCAACTACGACGGCTACGCGCTGGTGAGCTACCGGATCACGACCAACGCGATGGCGGCGACTGCCGAGTTCACGGTGAACCCCGCGCCCAACGCCGCGTTCGTCTACTCGCTGGCCGGCGGCGGCGGCGGCTACAGCTCCAAGCTGCTGCGTCTCGAGCGCGTGCCGGGCTCGGACAACCTGCGCGCCTCGACGCCGACCGGCAAGGTCGTGTGCGGCGCGCTGCCGTCGAACCAGTCGACGGCGGTCACGCTGGCGTTCGACGGCACGACCAAGACGTTCGACGTGCTGCTCGGCGGCTCGCCGTCGGGCTGCATGGGCCTGGCGACGCAGGTCATCGGCCCGGTCACCGGGTTTCGCCTGATGGACGCCACCAACATGGGCTACGGCGGCCGCGTCGACTTCTCGAATCTCACCCTCCTGTACTAGAGCTCGTAAGCGCCCTTGCGCACGCGGCGTGAGAGTTGATTTGCGCGGCCGTCGACGGCACGCGCGGCGCGGACGCCTATCATCACGCCGATGAGAACCCCGCGTTGGATCGCGCTGGTGTGGCTCGTGGCGCGGCTCGGCACGGCGCGCGGCGATGGCCTCGATGCCCAGCGCTTCGTGCCGTCGATCGGTGCCGCCGGCACGTTCGTCAACGAGCATCCCGCGGTGCCGTCGCACCTGGGCTGGAGCCTGGGGCTGTTCCTGAGCTTCGCGGATGATCCGCTGGTGGTGCGCGACGGCGACGGCGATGTCGCGAGCCGCCCGCTGCACACCGCGCTCACCACCGACCTCACGGCGTCGCTCGGCCTGTTCGGCTGGGCCGAGCTCGGCGTCGCCTTGCCGCTCCACCTCATCTACGACGGCGACACGTACGTCGCGGGCACCGCGCGCCTCGACGCGAATGCTGGGGTTGGCGATCTGCGGCTCGTCCCGAAGGTCGCGCTGCTCCGGCGCGGCACGCTGCGGCGCCACGTCCTGCTCGGGCTCGCCGCGCCGGTGAGCCTGCCGACCGGTG
>Ga0307513_10007594_pt1 | contig 14016 bp, 3 predicted proteins | sample 15_EM_MG_FD_202174 | JGI IMG/M metagenome (GOLD analysis project Ga0307513, IMG submission 202174) | Populus trichocarpa ectomycorrhiza microbial communities from riparian zone in the Pacific Northwest, United States - 15_EM | ecosystem: Host-associated > Plants > Roots > Unclassified | place... | reverse complement strand
GTTTTCAGCCAAATTTGAGCTCGATTTTTTTCTCCTTCTCAGAATAAAATCTGCTCCTATTTATAGGGGTGGAAAGAGGGTAATCTTGTCTTCGCTGGGGAAAAAGTCTCAGCCCTTGATTCGGCTCGAAGAATCCAAGCCGTCGGTTCAAAGTGTGCACCTCGAACTACCAAATTCGGCAGTCCAAGGCTGCAGACTGCCCGAGGTGGCCAATTTAGGCTAATCAACGGAGTCGTTTCGATGTTTGTAGGCCCGACCGGACAGCGCTCAGGAATAAAGGGGTTTCAAGTGGCCATGTTGGTGCACTCTTTGTCGATTTTGGGGGCCAAACGAGGCATCAAATGCGCCTGTAAAGCTGCTACTCGGACAGCTTCGCGAGGAAGATGATGAACAGTGACCAGGCGACGCGTCGCCTGGTCTCTTCCCTTTTTTTTTTAACTCAAAAACGGCGTTGTTTTGGGTTAAAATTAGGGATTTTTGCCGATTTTCAATTTAGTCCTCCAGCTTTCAATTTCTTTCAATATAATTCCCTAATTGACCCTAAACTTCTGATTTAATGCAATTTGGTCCCGGCGTAACTTCAACTTCAGCCCCAGATTTATGTGCCTTTTGCAATATGGTCCTTGGTCTCGGATTTATGCAATTTCATCCCTAATTGACCATTAAACTTTCAATTTGACCCCCGGATTTTGTCAATTAAACCCCTATAATTTGACGCCTTTTGCAGATTGGTCCTTGGCTTTGGATTTTGTCAATTTAACCCCTAATTGGACCCAAAACTTCAATTTTCTTGCAATTTGGCCCCTGATTTCAATCAATTAACTTGGTAAAAATTAAATTTGGTCTCTTAAAATTCCAATCTTCTCAATTAAGCCTAAATTAGGCTCCCAAACTTAATTTTTCACCAATTAAACCCCAAATAAAATTAATTTGACCCATTTAAAGTATAATTAAGTCCTTGAACTTAATTAAATCCTTCATTTGGACCTAAATTAATTCTTAAACTTAATTAAAATTTAATTTGGCCCATGATTAAATCAAATTGGCCTATTAAAAATTTAATTATGTCATTGGACTTAATTTTTATGCAAATTTGTCCAATAATCATTTAATTTGACCTTGAATTTGCATTTTTTTTCTCCAATTTTGAGCATAATGGGGCGCAACTAGGTCTTGAATCTCCTCTAAAAATTACAACTTGATTTCCTGGCCTACTTTCTCCACGTTGCCAGCCTTTATTATTTTTTGTCTTTATTTAAAAAAAAAGAAATTTATTTTGGGGAATAACCCAGAATTGGGTTATGACACCTGCTACGACAAAAAAAATTAGAAAACAATTATAATTATTAGGGGTGAGCAAAAACCCAAAACACCGAGAAAACAAAAAAAAATAACCGAAAAAACCAAACCGTGAAAAAAAAACCGATTAAAATTTTGAAAAAACTGACCGGTTCGGTTCGGTTTCAATTTTATAAGCCTATAACCAAAAAAACCGAACCGAACCAAACCCAAACCGGAAAAAAACCGAGCCAAACTGGAAAAAAACCGAGCAAACCGAGCCAAACCAAAAAAATTAAGCCAAACCGGAAAAACCGAGCCAAACTGGAAAAAACTAAGCCAAAACTGAGTTAAACCAAAAAAACTAAGCCAAACCGGTTTGAACTGATTTTTGTCCTAAAAAACCGAACCGAACCGAAACCGGTCAGTTTGAACTGGTTTCGGTTCGGTTTTGGTTTTTTTTTTTAAAAAATCAGTTTGGTTACTTTTTTTTGATAAAAACCAAACCGAACCGAAAATGATCACCCCTAATAATTATATCATTTCTACTAGAATTACCATTTCCTTTTACTTTTTAGTACATGTATAATTTTTTTTGGATACTAAAAAGATTAAAACAATAAAAAATATTAATTTATTTTTCACTTAAAAACACCATAAACACTCCCCAAATCACATAATAACCCAAAAACCTCAAAATCATCTAAAAACTGAAAATTAACGAAATTAAAATTCTTTAAACGAAGCCCAATCTCCTTTCTCAAAGATGTTTAAATAAAATAATTATCACTATTAAACTTTCATCGTCAAATGAAACACCAAGAACGAGAAGTGTTATCACTAAAAAGTGGCTCAAATGATTATTTTTTTCACTTTATCTTTTTCAAACGACTTTCTTCATCTTTTTCAAACGACTTTCTTTTTTCTCTTAAATGCAATAACTAAAAGATAAATAAAATAAAATTTTTAATCAAAATAAAAAGTGTCATAAATTTTGTGTCAGGCAAGTAATTTTTCTAGTTTTACTTTTCAGTTCTCTTTCTTTTAGTTTTATATTTTTATGATAATTTGAACCTAATTTAATTTAATTTGAAGTGAAATTAAAAGGAAAAAAAAGTTCAAATAAAACAACAAGCAAAATTAAATGGTTGAATGTTCACATGAACAGTAAAACTGACCTATGTCTTTGCTAATACTAGTTACATGACCCGCGCGATTCCGCGGGTCATTTTTTTTGCATAAAAATTTTATAAAAAACTAAGATTTAAAAGTGTTAGGTCTTTCTGCAAAGCTATACTCAAGAGTCTTGGGTTTGGCTGCAATGTCTGACCTAAGAGTAATATTTATAATATTAATAATAACATTAAACTTGCATAACCCAAGTTTAAGTGGGTTTGACTGCAATACCAGATCCAATAGCCTTGGATGTAGGTCTGGCTGCAAGGTCGTGTCATAAAAGTGTGATAATTAAATAGATTAATTAAATAGAAAAAAACTAAGAAAAAAACCAACAGAAAGAAAAAAACTAATGAAGAAAAAAGAATTCTGAATTAATTGGGTTAACCCTTCAAAGCAGGTTAACTCGTCAAACCTTGGATTCTTGTCGTGAAAGTTTGATAACTAAATAGAAAAAAAAATTGACGAGTTACTCAGAATTAATTGGGCTAACCCGTCAAACCAAGTTAACTTGTCAAACCTGGAATCCGTGTCATAAAAGTCTAATAACTAAATAAAAATAATTTAACATTAACAAACTAAATCAAACAAAAAAAATCATTGAAAAAAAACACAAAAAAAAAAAAACGAAAAAAAGAAGAAGACAGAAAAAAGGCATCAACCAATAACTAAATAGAAAAAAAATTATATTAATGAACTAAATTAAATAAAAAAAATATTAATTCAAAAGAAAAAATAACAGAAAAAGAAACTTATAAGAAGATAAAAACTAATGAAGAAAAAGAAAAAATAATCTAAATTAACTGAGTTAACCCGTCAAACATAAAATCCGTGTCATGAAAGTTTGATAACTAAATAGAAAAACATTTAATATCAACAAACTAAATAAAAAATTAATTAAAAAAAAAGAAGGCATCAGCCTTTTTACCATGGACTGCAGTATGCAGACCACAGTGAAAGGCATAAAAAGAAAAAAAAAGCAAAATAAAATAAAATAAAGGCATCAGCCTTTTCACTGTGGATTGCATACAATATTAAAGATGAAATCGGAAGAAAAAAACTAATGAGAAAAAAGAAAAAAGATCTGAATTAGCTTAGTTAACTCGTCAAATCAGGTTAACCAGTCAAACATGGGATTCGTGTCATGAAAGTGTGATAACTAAATAGAAAAAAGATTTAATATTAATGAACTAAATTAAAAAAAAGATTAATTAAAAAGGAAAAAGCAAAGAGAAAAAAACATACAGGAAGAAAAAAACTATTGAAGAAAAAGAGAAAAAAATTAAATCAACTAGGTGAAACCGTCAAACCTGGAATCCATGTCATGAAAGCCTAATAATTAAACAAAAAAAATTTAATATTAAGAAACTATAGAAAAAAAAATAAACTAAAGGCATAAGTTTTTTCACTATGGACTGCACTGTGCAGTTCACAGTAAAAGGCTTAAAAAGGAAAAGCAAAAGGAAAAAAAACAAAGTCATACGCCATGGGTAAATTTTTTTTCTTGCATAAAAAATATCAAAAAAAGCTAAGATCTAAGAGTGTTAGGTCTTTTTGCAAAGATATACCCAAAAGCCTTGGGTTTAGCTGCAACGCTTGACCCAAGAATAATATTTATAATATTAATAATAATATTAAACTTACATGACTTAAGTTTAAATGAGCCTGGCTACAACACCGGACCCAAGAGCATTAGATGTGAGTCTAGCTATAAGGTCGTGTCATAAAAGTGTGATAATTAAATAGATTAATTAAAAAGAAAAAAAAACCAGTAGAAAGAAAAAAACTAATGAAGAAAAAGAAAAAAATCTGAATTAACTGGGTTAACCCTTCAAACTAGATGAACCCGTCAAACATGAGATTCGTGTCATGAAAGTTTGATAACTAAATAGAAAAAAAAATTGACGGGTTTACCCAGAATTAACTGGGTTAACCCATCAAACCAAGTTAACCCGTGAAGCCTAGGATACGTGTCATGAAAGTCTGATAATTAAATAGAAAGAAATTTAACATTAACAAACTAAACTAAACAAAAAAACTAATTAAAAAAAAAAATCCGGGTTAACTCGTCAAACCAGGTTAACCCATCAAATCCGGGATCCGTATCATGGAAGTTTGATAACTAAATAAAAAAAAATTAACATTAACAAACTAAATCAAATAAAAAAAATCATTAAAAAAAATGAAAAATGAAAAAAGAAGACAGTTCTATAATATAATATATTAATAAGGAGAAAGTGAAAATCGTGGAAATATACAGTGTTTTCTTCATGTCTTTTAAAGTATTCTATAATATAATAATAATTAAAGTACTAAACTCTTCACTGTGTTTAATTTATAATTTTATATAGGTCAAAGTCTGTTTATATATATATATATATATATATATATATATATTATAATTGACTGAACGGGCCAAGACGACCGCTACCTTGATTTTGTAATTGCTGCCTTCACTTTCTTTGGTGGGAACCCTTCATGTTACCATTATGTACAGCTGTAAAAGGCGTGGCACTGTTCATTTTTATAAAATTCAAAGTTGGCTTCTCATGTAATTTCCTAATGCTTCAGTAGGAACCATGCCTTAATTAATTCGTAGACTTGACCCATGATCGGTCACTTTCGTATTGAATGAGGATGGACCCAGCTTATATAAAAGAGTATTGTTCTCAAGACCACACACACACACACACACACACATATATATATATATATATATATATATATATATATATATATATATTCAGGTATATTCAGGCAGAGTAACAAAACAAAACCATTATTTTTATTTCCCTGCAAGTTTTTTCTCGATGTTGAGTGGAATATCAAAGCACCATTTCGGTGCATATCCAGCCCTTCTTCTTCTAGTCGTCCTAGCCGGCCACCAGAGTTGCAGTGCTAGAAAGAACAGTACTGTTTACTGTGTTCCATCTTCTTGTGGCAACTTCCATAATATTAGCTACCCTTTTCGACTAAGTACCGATCCCAATAGCTGCGGCAACAAAAAATATGAACTTACTTGTGAAAACAACCGCCCAGCTTTATACTTGAATGAGACGGTAAAATATTACGTTCAGGCAATCGATTACAGCAACTTCACGATTCGACTTGTGGATGCTGATGTTCAGAAGGATGATTGCTTCTCTATCCCTCGTCATTCTTTCATAGATGATTATTCCTCCGACAACAGGGGTTATTATCTTTCATATAATACATCAACTTTAGTTTTTATGAGTTGCCGAAATCCAATATTGATCAGTCCTTCATACAATATTGTGGATGCTTCTTCATGCAAAAATGGTAGTACTCTTTTTAATTCTACGTCTGATATTTCTTCTCCGAGTTCCCAGAATTATTCCTATGTCTTTATTGCCTCTTCCGATTACTATGACTCTATTGGTTATCATCGTTTGAGGGACATACCGAACTCGTGCCGTGTAAATTTGACGTATCCCGCGTCTTTCACTTTTGATCGGCCGAAAAATTGGACCAATATTTCCTATATAGATGTCCACGATAGTATTGTATATGGGTTTGATCTTTCATGGTCTAGGGCCTGCTGTGATTTTCTGAAAGAGAACCCCTGCAAACTTGATGAAGCCGACAAAAACAAGTATTGCGGTACGTTACTCTCTCTCTCTCTCTCTCTCTCTCTCACACACACACACACACACACATAAATATCTTAACAGCACACAGTTTGCTGATAAAAGGAGAAAAATAATGCGTTGCCGTTTGTCTTAAGCTCTTATTAGCTCTTTCATTCATATCAGCTGCATATAATTATCCTCTTAAAAGGATTTTATTAATTTAACTCTTTCTTTTATATATATATAGATGTAGGATTAAGCGTTGCTCCAATCCGAGTTGCAATAGGTACGTAAGTAGCTCTCTTTCACATCACAGTTATTTTTTTCAGATCAATCTGTAAATATAAACATGATCCGAACAACTTTCATAGAAAAAAGATTGTCATATTTATTTTATTTTATAATTTGTTTGTTTTGTTTGAAATAATAATAACAATTAATAATAATAATAATTAATTGTTATTATTATTACCACTACACGGAACATTAACATATATTATCTAATGGGCAATGACCAGGTTGCAAATCACTCCTGTACTTGGCTTGATTTTTAAACACCCCGTATATGAAATATCTCTCTCTCTCTCTCTCTCACAAATTTTAAAATCTTATTCCTCTTTCTTACAGTCTTATTAATTTTTTTAAAAAAATATTTTCTCTATCACAATTTAAATTCTACACCCCATATATTATATAAAACTGAATTTCACCTTGTAATAATAATTTAAAATATTATATACAATTCCTCAACCTTTTTACATCAAATGCATAATTATTCTATATTCTCCAATAAAAAGTAATATCAATGTTACTTAGTCTCTTTACTATTTTTTTGTTTTCCTTGCAGGTTTTCTGGCTAATCAGATACTCAATTATATTGGTAAGAATTTTTCTATTTATCTACTTTCTTGAATATAAAACCTAAATAGGGTTGAAGACATTAAAAAAATGGATTGGAGAGAGAGATCTTGAGAAATTGAATGTAAGAAGGTGATTATAGGTCGAGTACGAAGTAAGGATATCCACTCTACCCATCTCAATAGATACCCATTATTATGAATTTAACCCAATTGAAAATATGGCTGATATTTGAAAATATTCATTTAAGAACATATGGAATTTAACCCATCTCTAACTTAATCCTTGAACTTAATATTTGAAAATATGGCTGATTGAAAATATTTATATTGAATGTCAACAGTGATATAAAAAATCACATCATAGCAAAAACACAAGGTAAGATTAGGAATACAAGGGGTAATTGATCAAATAAAAAAAAAATATATGAATAAGAATCAATAACTCGAGTAAATTTAAGAAGTTTTGGCATTAAAAATATATGAAATGGTTGAAATGGTTAGCTCTCAAAATGATAATCCACTCTGTCAATAATGAATTCAATTCGATAAGTTTTTAGTACATTTCTTTTTAATTTTGCTTTAAATTCTCTAAGTCTATTTCTAGCTATCAGGTTATTTGAATACCAAAACAGACTTACATACTCTTTCCTTCAGTTAAATTTATGAATTATAAGATTCTGAACGTTGACGCAATATTTTCTTTTCCTTGAAATGTAGTTGTATGGCCGCTAAACAAGTATTCACGAGGTGAGGAATCTTGATTTATTATGGCTCAATCTTGCAAATATGGATTGGATTTGATACGTTTAACTCATAGGCATTTTCTTTATTTTTTTGTATACCAAAATCTTAGACACTGACAGTACCTTTTCTTCTTCTTCTTTTTTGTGAATATATATAGCTGGCAGTTGGATAACATATCGAAGCTCGGGTGAGTTAATTTATTTTATCTTATTATAACACTTTCTAATAAGACGAGTATGAATATATACTAATATTCTACTAATAAAAAAAAAACTAAAAGCGAATTGTTATATATGAAAACAAAACGTGTATATCCTACAGGATTTAAAGACTGGCCTTTTTGTTCTATATATATCCTACAATATTTCACATATTTACTTTGCTCTTTAATTTTCTGTTATTGTAGGCCAACCGCGATTGGAATTCCGCTATTCTAAATACGGTGAGGATTAGTCAATGCATGTCTTATTTAGGCTAAATTAGAATCTTCCTCTTACCAAAATGGATGTGAAAGTTTTCTTTCATTCGGTTCAAATAGTTAACCTAAATATTTGGTGTTAATTTAGATAATTAAAATTAATTATATATTAGTTTAATTATAAGTATCATAAAATCATTACAAAAACCATATACAGAAGCTTAAAATTATTACAATTCAAAATTCCTTAATTAATTTTTTTTCTTGAAGGGATGGTTTTAAAAAGTTCAAGGCATATTGGGTATAAATAGAGAATTTTTTTTAATATTTTATTTTCCTTATAAGAGGTTATTATAATTTAATTAAGAATCTTACGACTGCTAAAATATGATGTATAAACTACATTTCCATACATGCATTGTTCAGCACATGAGAGCATTGAGATAGAAGTTGTTTTGAATTTAACAGAGATTATTAGTAAAAGTGAGCAAGTTTATCCATATAATCTTATCTATTCTTGGTTAAAATTACAATTTTAGTTTCTCTCTTCAAATTAGGATTTTGTTGAACTTTCTTGACTCATGAGATGTATTTATTTGGCAGGACAATATCCTGATAATTATACCACGAAGACCATCTCTTCGGACGCACTAAGCATTCTCATAGTTTTGCTCTATACACTACTTGTGCTACTTGTGCTCATCGGTAAGTGTTCTCTTTTGCTTTCTTGGAATAACTTATCCACTTGTGTCATTAAATGTATGTATTAAGATGCAAAACCATTAATGTGCTACTTGCACTTGCTTATTTTCATCATTTAAATTGTTAAGAATAAGTCTTTCAAATTTAAATTCCTCAATTCAATTCTAATTACTTATTTTCTTGCAACCAATGTCAATTTTTCCATTAAATATGGAGAAGTCAAAAATATAGAAATGCAAGCTCAAATTTTACCAAAAATAAAAGAAAGATAAAACAAATTATAAAAATGACAAATGGGAAACATTAGGAAAAAAAATCAAACTTAATATTTCTAAAACTCTTAGAAACAAATTAAATATTAGATTAAAATGGAAAAAATAAATTGTAACCCTTCATTTAAATTTTAAAATGGACAATGAATGTATTAAGATGCAAAACCATTAAGTGCGATAGTATCTCTAAGTATTGGTACCTCAGTGGTTTCATCCATTATCTTTTGCTTATCTAAACAAATTATCAATTAAAAATAAAAAAATAAATTGAATGAAATGGAGTATTTAAAAAGTTATTAAATATTAAAAAATAAAAAATGTAAATAAATAAGAATGACTTAACATGTTTTATTTTTCTTTTTTTCTCTTTTATGACAAATTAATATTGTTTAATTCAAATAAAAAAGAATTACTCCATGTTTTTTTTTTTTCTAATGGTTTGTCAATTTCATTTTTAAATCTAATTTTTTAATTCAAATTTATTTGAATTTTCAAACTTTGAATTTTTATTTTTTTCTAATATTTCTCAAATATTGTTGATTTTAAACAATTTTTTAATTGTTTTTTTAAAAAAATTATAGATGTCAAATTCTATATTCTTGGCATGCGTTGACATTTATCATATTAAAAAATATCTAGAGTAAAGGGACTATATAAATAAAAAATAATATTAAAAAATATCAAGAACAAAGGTGTGAAATATACAATTATTTCATTGTTTATTAGAGCTTTGAGTTTAAAATTAGAGGATTATGATGAAATTAAAAAAAAAAAATTAAAGTTTGAGGACTCATTTTAATGATTGTTCGAACAAATAAAGAAAATCGATATATATATATATATTTAATGTTTTTCTGTTTTGCATTTTCCCTAAAATCAATGAAATCTCAGTTAAATTTTATTTGGTGATAAGAATTTCAAATTTGAAAAACTTTGATGCTTTTATGGATGCATGTTTGAATTAAGAATCATAATTTCATTTAGAAAAAAAGTATTTACATGGCAATCAAATAACAAATAATATATTTTCATAATTGATTGTGGTTCTTATAATGTCTATATGCAGGGATATATCATACATTATTATTCGTTTGTGGGCTTCCATGTCTCATAACCTTATTGATCTACAAATGGCGAAGAAGGCATTTATCCATGTATGGTAACATTGAAGAATTCTTGCAAAGTCATGATCATAATCTCACGCTTATAAGGTACTCTTACTCAGAAATTAAGAAGATAACTTGCGGATTCAATGACAAGTTAGGTGAAGGAGGTTATGGCTCAGTGTACAAAGGAAAGCTTCGTAGTGGCCGTTTTGCGGCCGTAAAAATTTTGCGCAAAGAAAAAGCTAATGGGCAAGATTTTATCAATGAAGTTGCCACCATTGGAAGAATTCACCATTGCAACGTGGTGCAGCTCATAGGCTTTAGTGTTGAAGGCTTGAAGCATGCCCTTATATATGAGTTCATGCCTAATGGATCTCTTGAAAAGTATATATTTTCTAGGCAAGGTAGCATACCGTTGAGTAACCAGAAAATATATGAAATTTCTCTTGGGGTGGCTCGTGGCATTGAATATCTACATCAAGGTTGTGACATGCAGATTTTGCATTTTGACATCAAGCCTCACAACATTCTTCTCGATGAAAATTTCATTCCAAAGGTCTCAGATTTTGGACTTGCAAAATTGTATCCAACTAATAATAGCGTTGTGTCTCTTACTATGGCTAGAGGAACGATGGGATACATGGCTCCTGAGTTATTTTACAAAAGTATCGGAGCCATCTCTTACAAAGCCGATGTCTATAGTTTTGGGATGTTGTTGATGGAAATGGTTGGGAGAAGGAAAAATCTGAATGCATTGGCAGATCATTCAAGTCAGATGTACTTCCCTTCATGGATTTATGACCAGGTTAATGAAGGAAGGGATATACTTGAAGATCAAGCAACAGAGCAGGAAAAGAACACAATAAAAAAGATGACTATAGTGGCATTATGGTGCATACAATTAAAGCCTATTGACCGTCCATCAATGCACAGAGTTGTACAGATGCTTGAAGCAAATATTGAATCTCTACAAATACCTCCTAAGCCTTTTCTCGTTCCACAACAAACATCAAATGATGATAGGATCAATATGGCTAATCCAACAAGTTTAAGAGATCCGTCGAATGTTTGCAGCATCGATTCTTCATATCAGTTTGGTCGTTGATATAAATACTCTTACATGTTTTATTTATTTATTTATGTAATATGTTAATTTTGTATGCCTTAACTATTTGAAATTTGATGATAGTCGTGTTTCTTAAAACTTGCAATTAACTAGCTTACAAAGCATCCAATATACACTAGTCATGTAACGTTCTCACATTAAAATATGAATTTCTAAAATTACTTAATGTTTGTTCCTATATGACATTGTTTCCTTTCCTTTTATTTTATTTTATTTTTATTAAAAATCTGGAAAGGTATGTAAGTTATATGGCGAATAGGTATTTTTATATTAATTTTCGTAACTTTTTTTGTTGAGGATACTTCTGCTTGCAAAAATGGCTCTGCATATTATAATTCTACATCTAATAACATTCCTATGTCATGGTTAGAGTTGACTTATGCCGTATAAATTTGATTTATCCTGTGCGTGGATCTTTTTTAATTTGCTAGAAAATATAACCAATATGTTCTATGTCCATGATATTTTGTCCTATTTTCATGGTTTCAAGCGCAATGTGATTTTATCAGTGAGAGTTGCTGCGACCTTGGCAATGACACCAAGGATTTCAACTTAGCTCAAATATGAGCTCTGATAAGCTGTGAGGTATCGTGGCCTTGTAACGCTCAAAATACTTATCAATGTTCGCTTCTATTTGTCTTTCACTGGATCTATAGAAAAAAGATTCTACATTGAGTGTATAGCTTGCTTGATCTTCCATAGACTTGACAAAAGAAGGGGTGATGATGAGTGAGACCTTCGGGCCTTTGGAGGCTAGTGTTTCGAAAAATTAGAGCATTGAGTTTATATGATCCTGTATAGGCAAAGACAATACTAGAACAAGACTTTTACTGGCTCTTTTTTTTCTTGCGATTTTTCTCTAATTCTAGACCAAGCACAATATATATTTAGTTAATGAATGGAGTTACGAAACATGTGCAAAATAACTCATGGTGTTTATAGGTGTCGCTACCTGAGGTCACTAAAACCATGGAAAAAAAAATACTTGTTGGGTGTGTTTTTTGATGAAATTTTCAAAACTTGTGAAATGAAGTTGCCTTGTATGGTTATTAAAAACTTTAAGTGGTCTCTTAGAGATCTATGATAAGGGACATGTTATGTTTAAGAAAAGATAATACCATCCATAAAACAACCTACTTGAAATAAATTATATTAATTGTCAGTCTTGTTTTAATTGCTAATAGTTTGTTATGCTATACTATTATGATTTATTTATAAGGTGACGGTGAGTTCATCATAATAGATTAAACTCTTCATTGAGGGTTCAACCTAACCATTTTAAAGTCTAGTTGGTTAATTATGTCACTCTCAATTATTTAGTGAATGGACAACTCTAAGTTGATGAACCCAAATCACAACTCAAGTTATGTCTATGAATATACTAGTGGGCCTATATTAAGCTTAGTGAACCTAACTCAGATCAACACTTCCAACTCCAATGTAATGTCAATAAATATTGAACTGATAAAAACATCCTTTTTAAAAAAAATTAGGAATGTGTCATATTTCTCTAAACATTCAAAATAATGGCTTGTTATGAGTACATTTATTTTAAGCATCAAAAGTAAAGAACAAAAAACATTTTTTTATTTGAGAAAAAAACTTAATATGACTAATAAACTTGTCATTAAGTCCAAATATGCATGCACAAACATTTTTTTTAAAAAAAAATTTATATTTTTATACTAAGACAAGTATTTTTATACAATGCTAATTAGGCTGCGTTTGTTTCTCGAAAGTGATTTCCGGGAAACCACTTTCCAAACTTTCCTATGTTTGTTTACCATTAGAAAAGTTGGTCAACGGAAAACACTTTTCGGTCAATGGAAAACACTTTACAATCAAAGGAAAATTTGGTTTGATTTTCAGGAAAGAGTTTTTCTTTTATTTTGGGCAAAAAACACTTTCCTGAAGTTGTGAAAAATTTAGAAATGTTATATTATTTGCTGATTATATCAAATTTGATCCTCAAACTTTTGATTGCTATATATATTTTGTTTTGAATATTTGTTTTTCAATTTCACCTTAGAATTTAATTTTTATATTAACTTTGGTCCTCATTTTTATAATTGTTATTTTCTTTTCCCTTATCATTTTTTAATTAAAATTTTATATCTATCAAATTTGGTCCTCATTCTTTTGATTGTTACTTATTTTATTTGAAATCATTTATGAAATGTTAATTATTTTAATTTCTTCATCTTTCAATTTTTTTATTTTTTAGATTTGATCTCTATTATTTTGATTATTATTTATTTTATTTGAGATAATTTATGAAATTATTTTTTTTTCAATTTCATTCTCATTGAACTTTTTAATTTGTAAGATTTATTCCTCATTATTTTAATAAATTTGAGAAAAATAAAACATTAATAAGTTATTTTCCAGCTCATTTTTCATGACATAACCAGACACTGAAAAGTGTTTTCCAACTTATTTTTCATTACACTACCAAATATCAGAAAATAATTCACTTTCCCGGAATTCACTTTCCAAAAGAAAACTACTTTCCAGCAAACAAACGGGGTCTTAATATGAAAATATTTTTTTGCCTTCTTTTTTTTAAGAAACAAACTAGGAAGACAAATGCTTTTTTTTTTCTTACAATGATAGAATATACAAAAATGTTTTTTTTTTGTAAGACTTATTATAGAATGTATATCATGTATCTATCAGAATAGGAAATTAATATAGGATGTTGTAATCATTACAGTTACTCATGTATCTATCAGAATAGGAAATTA
>Ga0307513_10007593_pt1 | contig 14017 bp, 14 predicted proteins | sample 15_EM_MG_FD_202174 | JGI IMG/M metagenome (GOLD analysis project Ga0307513, IMG submission 202174) | Populus trichocarpa ectomycorrhiza microbial communities from riparian zone in the Pacific Northwest, United States - 15_EM | ecosystem: Host-associated > Plants > Roots > Unclassified | place... | reverse complement strand
GCAACTTATCTCCAATACTTGTGAACCGTGGGTGTGAGAGTACTCTTGTTCGTAGAAGGACTCGTGGAGAAGCGTATGTTTCTTTCTTTCAATCCATCGAGCAAGGAACTTCAATTAACAGTACCTGCGTCTTTAGGACGCTGTGCACCTCAGCCACAGCGGAGCAGAGACACTAGAGGAGCGAAAATAGAATAACACCGGGTGGCGGCAAATATGACGTGCCAGCGGAGGGACATGATGGACATGTGTCGGAAGGTGATTTTGATATGGATTATGGATGATGAGAACAGATATCTGTATTAATGGTAAAGAGCCGTAACAGGAGCGGGTTATAGGCTGTGACTTGAGGCCTCACCAAAGGCAAATGTGCCGATAGCGCCGGGATTCGCACGTGGTCGTAATAGGGTGGCTTGAGAGGCTGTGTGGGAGGCCCCAGATCTCTCAGCAGCCACTGCCCAACCTGTCGTTTGATCCACATGGCGCGCGTGAATGCTTTCCAAACACTCGAACCGAAAAAACAAACTGTCCCAATTCTCGTTTGTATTAACTCTTTGACGGATCCTTAAATGGATTAACCACCTTTTAGTGGACTGGACCGAAGCAAGGGGGCTAGGGGACACAGAGAAACTAGTCGAGGTAGCCAAATAATACCTCCGCATCTCGGATGTCTACTCTTCACGTTCGCGCGCAGTGAAACGTCCTTTCATCGGCCAGGAACGGACGTCATTGAACAGTGCGTTGGCCCACAAACAAAAGCGACATGCTGGGTAGTCGCGGTACTCGGCTTGAACGCCGTCTGTATTCCAAAAATTCTCTTTTGAGTGGTGATTCAAGTATTGCAGAAGTGTCATAGAAAAGAGGTTCAGACGACAGGGTAATCGATACAACAAAATGCCACTTGGAGCTCGGAGGATGCCTAGGGAGTAATGAGCAAGATTCAAGGCAGATACTGGCTACATAAACCCAGATAAGGTCACAAGGATAAAACGGTCGTGAGGCATCACCCTCGATCATAAGGAACTATAGCCATGGGCAGAGGCGGCGGTGGTCCTCATATATCTGCCGTTGGAGGGTCGTGCAATGGAATGGAGACGGTCTGCAAATCGTACGTAGCGATGGCTCTCCCTAGACCCCAGGCCTCACTAGCCTGTTGCTCAACTTCGTCCATGATATCACCAAGGATGTCGTACCGCCCTTTGTGGTTGTTTCCTCTTCTTGGCGGGCTTCGATCGCGGTGGTGCGGATCGTCTCGTGCGCCGTAAAGGGAAAGTCTGTACAACTATCAGTAAGGGTTGATACATGAGGAAGGAGAGGAGTTGGACGAACTTGACGCTGAAGTGATTCAAGCACAGCCTCTTGGCGCGAATATCCCTAGCAAATTCGCCTGCCATGGCGGCCGTGGAATGACCGTGTTTATGCGCAATCTTCCTCGCTTCTTCTTCTGAACAACCTCGTCGGAACTGTGACACCCGGTGTGCCAGATCTCGCGGTATGGCCATCTGGGTGGCCTCGTGAACGAGCAGACTGGCGTCATAGCAAAGCGGCATAATCCCGCGTGAATCGTAGGTATCGCCTAGGATGACAATCTTGCGTCCCGATACGTCAGTTGGTGGTGGGTTCAGGACCGTTCCGTCGGGAAGCGAGACGCTTTCACGGAGGCCGAGGAGGCGACGGAGGATTGATCCTTGGATATCAGAGTCGGGCATTACATCTGTTCGCAGATGGTGTAGATTCCGTTGGATGTGAGGGAGGTAGTCTTCCAGGTGGTAGGTGTGCTTGTCGCCTTCTTGGAAGACGTATCCTACAGAAGGAGCTACATCACAACGTATATATATATCAGCGACATGAAATCAGAAAATTATACTGGTGTACGCACCTCGGTGCTGTAGCGGGCCAGCGTGCACCGTCCAGTCCTTGTCGGAGAGTACATTCTTCCAGAGACCTTGCTCGTCAGAACGAATATCGTCGCCAGGGTTTTCATTAAAGTGAAGCAAATCCTTTTCGCATGCTACTGATGGCGCATCGCTCGGTCCCAAAAGCTCGTGAACGGTATATCGGCCACGGAGCTCGGTAAGGGTGAGCTGGAGGTTAACTCTGACAAATTTACGGAGACCAGAGGGTCCATAGATCTGCATTCTGAGCCGCTTCTGGAAGTTAGAGATGCATTGTGTGTATTAGCGGCGGAAGAGACTGACAGTGGAAGTAGGTTCATCCTTGTTCATTACTGTCCTCATGAGGGGAATGAGACCCATTACATGGTCGACTATTGTGGTGTGATGAATATGTGCGCAGCAGGGCGAGAGAAGGAAAGAATGGGGACGCACCGTGCATATGGGTGATGAAGACTTTGGAAATGTGTTCGGGCTTGAATCGTGCTCGCTTCAGTTGTATTTGGGTTCCCTCTGCACAGTCCACCACTGCGGATTCCACGCAGTCAGTAATCAAACCGTGTGTCCTAGCGTTACGGGGACGGACACCACTGAGCGTGATCGATATTCAACATCGTGGAGCTGCATGCTCGCGAGAGCAGAGGGCCACCTCCCGAGCATGTCCCAAGAAAGGTGACTGAGAGAGGCTTCATAGTTCGTCGTTGTGGGTGAACCGTGTTCTGAGTTCGGCGCCTGACAGACTGCCCTGCTCATATGACTGCTTACTTGCTTACTTCAAATTTTTGCTTACTGCAAATACGGGCGATAACTTTGCCACATTATTCCTGGACATGGTCGTCATTTAATTCCTAAATAAAGGGTTCTTGGTCCAAAAGGGGCTCCAGCCTCATTTGACCTCATTTGAACTGAACTGCACTAACCCGCCGCCCTAATGGCTAAAAAATTTCCGGTAGGGCGTCATGATGGCAGATCGAGAGCGTCTTGACGATGACACCCGCACGGAAACAACGTGGCTGGCTGCCGACGACGGCTAACACGACACCGACGGCCATCGTCCTTCCTTGGCCACCCACCACCACACTCTCCCTTAGACTCCCTGGCTCGTCGCCGCCTTAGCTCTGCTTCTTCTATTATTGCAGTCCTTTACAGCACCGCTCGTTGCACCACACTTCCCTTGCAGCATGTCCTTCCTCGTTGTGTTCATTCTGCTCCTCTCTCAAGCCCGCGCTGCGCACCAGCCTGGGCACCACCATCTTCGCAAGCGTTTCAGCGGAGAAGCAACGTACTATGATGTTGGTCTGTGAGTCCCATCTCTTGACTTAGCTTTTCTGCGTGCCCATGAATAATCTTGCCTCCTAGCGGCGCTTGTGGTGGAACCAATGTCGCCTCGGACTTTGTAAGCACTCCAATTCAGCCCTGTATTGCATAAATTTCCAACCACACATCCTCTCCGTATAGGTTGTGGCATTGAACGCTCCAGTAAGCCCCCGTTATTTGCGTTTCGTTACTTCGAATTTGACTCGCCGCAGCAATTCGATGAAGCGGGTTCCGGATATCCTAATCCTTCTTGCGGAAAATCTCTCACAATCTCTCATAATGGAAAAACGGCACAGGCCATAGTTGTAGACAAGGTTCAGAAAATTTCCTTCTTGTCAGGAGTCATGCTCATCGCCTTGCAGTGCCCCGGATGTGCATACGGTGATCTTGACTTGAGTCAAGGCCTATTTGAGTTCTTTGAACCAACTGGTGTTGGTCGATTCGTCCTGTCTTGGGACTGGGGCAATTCGCCCGCACCTGCACCTGCGCCGACCACCTCAACAAATGCAGCGCCGGCACCAACCACTTCTGCAGCACCTGCACCTTCACCCACGGCTACTACAACTACCGCACGTTCTCCCACCACCACTCGTGATGCAGCGCAAACCACCAATTCACCTACTACATCGGCATCCTCATCGCCGTCCTCGACTAGCTCAGGAAGCGGCTCTATCGCCTCTTCTTCAAGCGATTCCGCAGCCTCATCTCCTAGCGGTCAACCCAACAATAATACCTACGGCACAGGAGATGACACATCTGGACTTCCAGGCAATGTCCTTGTTATGCAGGAAGCGATAGTCAACCTCGGGAGCCTGATTCGCCATGCAGCCGGCCAGAGCTGAACATGGCTCTTGCCGAGACCGAATAGTTCTTATAGATATATTGCGTATGGCTATTAAGGGGATGTACAGGTCAAGCGGAAAATCTTATGTAGCTTATATAGAGTATGTGCAAGCCACACTCCCAAGCCCCTATCAAGCACGTGGTTGTGTGTGTCCCATCAGAGATCTGGAACTAGCTGCAAGTGGAACATATCGAATCATTAAGAAACTCTTCAATTATACATTTGCTGTCGAGAAACCCTCTGAAACGGCGGGCAAGCCTAGTTTGGAAGACAAACAAACAAACTTGGACCCACCCACGACCAGCTCTCCGCGTCTGAGGCCGCACGAACCCACAGGGAGTTGGAAAACGCAGAGATGCCCCGTAATCAATCGCCAACAAGCGCCGATTCGAACTCGGTCGTCACAACGCCGTGGGTGCCGTTGTGCTCGAGTTGTTCGCGCCTGAGCTCATTTTTGACCTGTTCTGTGGTACATTTAGTCCCAAGCAGAACCTCAAGGAACTTCCTGATATCGGAGCGAACCAGTTGCCCACTCCGCAGAGGTTCGCCACCTTAGCCGTTTCGCTCCGTCGTGCATTCGGAATGACCTAGTGTAGTCAACTGCGACCTGGAGATTTTCCAAAGGGAGAGAATCTCACAGTGGCTAGGTGAGTGCCAGTTTGTCATGGAACGAGCGTGGGCTGATTTCATGGGTAGAATTTCGATCCCGAGCACTCCTTCATCGGTATCGAGGACGAATGGGTGAGTGTTAGATTAGTCCAAATGTAGCGTATATTCTTAGATGCGGTGATTCAGACCGGAAACGCCAAGGCCCCAGCATCCACAGCGTGGAGTACCTGCCACTCCACAAAACCCGTAAGACATAACTTTTTCTTACGATTATGTATTTACCAAAGCACAGAGCAATCTTCCAAGGAGAGTTCAGGACTCCGTTTTCCGCTCTTGCGTAGGCATTATATGTCAATATGGTGCTCAATTGAAGCTTAGTCGTTTATAGTGAGGCTGGGGCGTGGTCAAAGTCCTCTCCGACACGAGCCATATCTCATAGTGGTAGTTCTAGTGGTACGGGTATGACACCACTGCTCCCCAAGGACGAGGCTCCCAAGCGGTAAGCTCGGCAAGGATTCACCGTGTCGAAGCTTACGCCATTCCAGAACCGGAGGTGGACTAGTATACCCGACCCCACATGCACACTCTTCCGACTTTGACGCGCTTCGACTTCGCTCAAGCCCTGAAAGCCCGACCAAGAAGCTTCCGACCGTCAGTGCAATGGGCAACACCGAGCTAGAACTTCCTCCGTCCAGTCCTATAAATGGGCATATGTTAGCGGTCACCCATTCCACTCCCCCGACTACACAGTCAGAACACCGACAATACCCATCAACTCCTCGTGCAAAACCAACCTGTTCGGATGACGGTATGGAAGCAGAGGATGATAAACCATACACTGTTGTCGATATCCCTGGCAAAGGCTGCCAAATTGTCTTTCGCAACAAGGCGCTCGACGCTGACTCGGGGATCCCCTTCCGCTCGCCTGTCCTGATCAAGGAAAAGGATTCGACACCGAGGAAGCCCATTGAAGTACCTATGTCCATCCAGCGCTGGCTGGGCACTCCTACTCTGCCTTCCACCACCGGAAACGGCAAGCCGAGACGACTGAACAAGCAGCGAGAGGAGAAAGCGAAGAAGCGACTTTCACTGTTCTCTGAAACCCAGATTCGAAGGAGTAAGCATGGACCTTACGAGCCAGTCTGGGTGGAGGGCATTGGTCGAGTGCTACGCCCGTCTCAAAAGGATCGGCAGGCCGTACAAATACCGCAGCAGCCCAAGTTAGGCGACACTTTCTCGCGGGTTCAGTGGCCCGACGCGCAGTTCCCGTGGTCCATCGCTGATCAGCAATACAAGGATGATGAGAAACTGGGACGTGGTAGAGAGCTGAGGCTCATCGGGCGGTATCTCGCTAGCGAGTCAGACGAGGAGGGTGAGGGAGACGAGGATACGCAAATGCCTTGGATCGGGGTCGACCGTATACCGGAGAAGCAACCAAACTCCAAACCCGACGACGCGAGTCAGCTCACAAAAGTTTGGGTGCCGACCGATCCTTCTGATGCACTTACCGCATTATTGTCTCACCAGGCTGCACGTCGAGTCGCTGTCAAAGTCAAAGCTCTTGACGAACCGAGAATATATAAGCCGCCTGAGCGACTGAAGGAAAAGTCAGAGGAAGAGGACCCCGAAGAAGAAGAACTTGTCAATATCAAGGCTAAGGAGAAGGAGAAGGGCGCGGAGAAGGAACGACTGAGGGGAAATGTGCCGTCTCTCGAACGTGAGCAAAGCAAGGAGAAGGCCAAATCACCGGTCGTCGTCCTTGACGCTCCTATGTTGCTGGGGGTGCTATCACCGACTATTTCAACTTCCGACTGCGATAAGGATGCGGATGGCGAAGACATCATCGCGTGTTTGTGCAAAGGAGGTGATGATGGACGGAGAATGGTTCAGTGTGACAAGTGCAATACCTGGCATCACCTCGAGTGTGTCAAGAAGAAACTATCCGAGGTGAGGGACAAGTGGTACTGCTGGAGGTGCCCACAAGGAGATGACCCTCGTATTGGTTCACAACCGACGTTCTCGCTCAACACCCCATCTGCCCCGTCATCCCCCGTCCTGCCGTCGAAGAAAAATAATTTACCGATGTATCAAGGGCCAGCTCTTTTGCAACCGTCACCGATTATCGACATGGCAAAGCGTTCGACTCCGAGCACTGCTCCAACCCCACAGTCTCTCATGACACCGTTCTATCCCATCGCCCCTACCCCTTCGGTTCCCCACAAGACGCCTCCCTCAAAGGCTGCACCCTTGGCCAGACCTGGCGCAACCCTTTACGCTGGGCCAGATCCAGGGGTAGGAGCGACACCTGGGGCAGGACCAAGTGTGACCGATACACCAGGAGGGTATCGACCTCCCCCATTGGACGAACTGTCACCTGTAGGCGTCGACATGCACGGGTCATCAGCCCGGACTCTCAGCCTGCGATTTGCTCCTCCCTATCCAGGTTTCAACCCGATGGCACATAGTACACCAGGCGGACGAAGAGACCCTATCATGTTGCCGGGTGTAGGATTGAGCGGTGGGCCGTTCCCCTACTACAACCCAGGTCGCCCATGGCACAACTACCCCGGACCGAACTTTATGACTCCTCAAGGCCCCACCAGGGTTCAATTTGCCCCCTACCAGGCCCCTCAAAGCACGCTTCCTTCGGTGCAAACTGACCCCTTGTTCATCCACTACGAACACGATGCGCCAAAGACAACTGCTCATCATGGAGGGAGCACGAGTGGCTCGGTACCCACAGCGCCTCCCCGGGCTATACGCGCTACGAGGAAAAAGTCAAAGAAGAGTGCAGGACCCGGTGCTGAGAGTGCAGAAGAGTCGAGGAGCTGTTCAGTTGGCGAAGGAGCCGGTGGTGGCTCATTGGCAACAGGTGACATGGAGTTGACGACTACACCACCCTCGATCGTCGTTCCTCTAGCTACCGAGGACGTGAAGATGGAGGCAGATTCTACCCATGCCGACCCCGCTCGCTCATCAACAGCCATGGAGGATCCGTCAAATACGCAGACCGAATCATCTCATTGATTACTTCTGCAACCGGTTCGTTCAAATTCCACAGTAAAATAATTTGTTTCGTTCTCACACAACTATACCATTACGCCTTTGTAGTATAGCCGTACATGCTGTCTGATGAACGAGTGTTTCTCCAATTTGGCCCGTAACCACTCACTGAAGGATCCACAGGACACGGGTACAGCGAAATGGCCTCCTAAGAATATCTATATGCATATCGACAGCATTGCAATATATAGAACGAGGAGCGATCCGTTGTAGAAAGTCCGTCCAGGGTCCATACGAATGAAATAATACATAATGCGCGCCCGGAAAAATGATAGATAACACATATCGAAATCAGCTTCGACTCATTAGGTACTCTCTTGAACAATCACGGGAGATACTGATGTGGGGCGGATAGTCTTTCTGTTTGCGGTATTTTCAGGGACTCCAACGGATGTTGATGCTTTAACAGTGCTTGTACTCCTTTCAAGAAACGCACTGCTTGCTGTTGGTGTGCCCCTCAACGTTGCGGTCTCCGCTGTATCGGCAAGTGAACGGTCGTCCTCATCCTCACTAGTCGTTTGGGACTCGGAAGTAGCCCCATGGCTTTCGGATGGATCCCCCATATCAGGAGATGCGGCTCGCACCTCATTCGCCAGAGAGCTCTTTGGTTTGACCTCTCCATTTCCAGTGGACGGCAGTGGTGTGGTCCTCACGGAGGGGTACCTGGCTCTGAGGAACGCGGCGAGAGGGGAGTAAAAGGACCGCCGTTCTGCCGGTGGACTCACGGCAAGAGTAGGAGTCGAACCCTCAGCCGGAAGCGTTGGGATGATCTCGCTTTCGCGGGGTGTCGAAGGAACGGTCATCGCTGGAGAGGACGCCTCGGAGGCTTCAGAGACCAACGTGGATGATGTGGAAAAGGTCGATGTCGCCGCAGATAGCCTGCCCAAATTTGGAATACGAGGCCGTTTCCGTCTCCTAGACCGTCGTCAGACCGATGAAATGGGGACACGGAAATCGATAACCTACCTAAGCTTTAACTCTGCACCACGTCCACTCGTGACAGTAAGCATGAGGTTATGAAGGTTTGGCAGAGTATGACGTATATCGATTGCTCGGAGACTTCGTTCGCCCATCAACTGTCGCAAGGATCAGAACTGGGTTTGTAGTGAAATGAATTATTTACCATCTCGATGTTCTTGTTGAGGAGGAATACACCGTACTCGAAGCGATATGTATCAACACCCTTGAGATAAAGAGGGAAGCTGGTTGGGCTACGTGAGCCCACCATCAGAGTGGAAAAAAGCAGCACTAACTTCCTTGGTCCCATCATGGCACTAATTGGGTCTTTGATGAGGCTCCGACTCCCAACGCACGTGACAGGGTAAGTGAGGACATAGCCCATATACGCAGATACCAATTGAACAACCTGTGCAACGAGACCCAATGCGCTCGCAACCGTTTCGTCATTGAAGCTTGGCTTTCCGGGTAAAGACACAGGCGGTGCAGGTTCAGAGGAAGAAAGTGGTACGGGAAGAGGGACAGTGACAATGTTGAAGAGAAGGTCCTTAGGTTCCAAGGGTTCTATCGGGAAGATTGAAGAGAGGGTCTGAAGGAGGGTCGTTCGAACTGGTACGAGAGAGGCGATAAGAACAGCATGCTTTTGTCTGCAAACCTTGTAAATCGACGAAATATGATTGACTGCAGTGGCCCACCTTTCCTCAACTATCTCATCTTGTTGGTCAATGAGTGCTTGTTGATCTCGTTCGTGAAGAGCGTGTGCTTGCTGCAGTATTTCCTTTCTTCGGATTATCAGTCCTCGACGACGTTCTATTTCCTCTGCAGCTGTGATTGACGAGTTAAGAAAGGCCATATGGAACATGGACAGAGACGCACTGCCACTTGCCCTCGCACGGAGCACCCCAGTCTTTTCTCTCAACCACCGTACTTGCTCCTCCTGTTCGCTCACTTCACGCCTCTGAACTAAGGTGAGTGTTGATTCTACGTATCTACCGAATACACTGACCAGCATCCCAACGACATCCTCTTCTATGAGTCTATCGCATCTCTCTTGCACCCCCTGCAACTGCTCTTGGGTATCCGCCAGTACGGCTTGCAATGAGACTAGGCTACAAATATTTATCAGTGGCATTGGCCTACTAGTCCCTAAAAAAGGCGTACCCGAGCAAGTCTCCATACGGTGCGGTTGTCTTCATCTTGGCCCCCCTCCGACTCTGAGCCAATACGTCTACTTTCACCTTAGCAGCAGCTTTCTTCGAGATAGCCCTTTTCTCAGCTTCCAACTCCCCGTCTGAGTGTGCATTTGGTGAAGGTGGGCTTGATTTTGGATGGTTGCCGTCCGAGTCTTGTGCGGGAAGGTAGTAAGCCTCACCAGGGGATCCAATATTTATCACGAGAGTATTTGAAGGCAAACGTTGAGATTGTTTCGCGAACTAAAAGGGGGTGTAAGCCTCACATAATGGCAACACCTGAGGTCACGAACCTCCGATGACAACGGTACGAGGTCATCCAAATCTACATCCCATTCGCAAATAATAGACCATCCACGCCCCGAAGGCGGCGTCCCAATCTCCTTTTCCTTGCCTTTTCCGGTCACCTCCGATATTCCCCATTCGCTATCCCCATCTGTTCTTCCCCAAAGAGACACCCGGAACCGATGTTCACTAAGGTTTGCCCATGCCGCGAAATCATGCGTTGGGTCGAGAGCCGTGAACGCAGGATTGGTCGAAGGGCGGTGAAAGGAGGAAATGAAAAAGGGTACGTCTGGCGGTCCACTCTTTTGAACAGCCGGTGGGGAGGGTGCAGGGGTGGGTAAGGCGTTTTGAGTCGATTCCGCTGCGGCTGGAGGTGCAAAAGGGTGCCGAGGGATGGGCTTGGAGATCGATGGAAGAGATGAATGACTAGCTTTCATTATGGAAGATGATGATTGACTTTCTCGTGATGACGGGCCACGCGATGCAAGTACCGGCCTCTTCGCAGACGCACTGCTATTACTTGAGAAGGACGACGCCGAACGTTTATGGGTAGGTGATGATATAGCTTGAGCCATGCTTGTCCGAAGGTTGGCAGGGGATGGAGGACCCTTCTCCTTGTTAGAATTGAAACCGAAATCATCGACGCAAGGTTGGTTGAGGGCGAGGAAAGTCTCAACCAAGCGCGATGATACTACATGCTCCAGGGATCTCTGCTGACCATCATGCGATACTAAAGGTGCACCTGCCATAGTTTGACCGGAACTATCCACTCTCCCCCCTTTCCCAAATGACCCACTGGCTTGTGAACTAGACCGCGCACGGCTGTTGGAAGCAGTCGGTGGTGGCCTTCTACTACTCGATGACGCCCTCCTTGAAGATAGGCTCTTTGATATTTCAAGAGAACGAGAGGCTGAATCTTCGTCATGTTCTAGAGCTTCCGAATGGAAACTCCGCATTGTTCCTATTGAAGCTGTGGATATCCGGCGAGTCCTGCGGCGTGCCAGTGCTAGTTCCACGTCGTCTGTGAGATGAACAGCGTGCAGAGGCGGGGTTCTCGCCTGGGCGAGGGACGAGGTAACGGCATCGCGAAATGGGAACGGGGTTAAATTGCGTACTTGAATACCGGTGATATGACGTATTCGTCTCTAGGTCACAATTGGGATAAGCGAGAGTCGTAGTCCCCTGAAGCACTCAACGCCTACTCGGTGCAATGGCTCACTGTCGAGCAACGGCTCCTGAACAGCCGAATAAGATGGTGTAAAAGTATGACTTGAACTCATCACTAGTGATCCAACAGCTGTCTCGCGACAAAGGCGATACCCGTCGCCTCGGAATAATTTCACTAGCCGAGGCTACAAGAGTTGCCGCGTTAGAAGCCCGAGTAGGTGTTAGGGCAACTGTTGTTTCTGGAGATAATTTCCTGCGTATTGGAGGGTTGTAGATGCGCCGTATGCGAGAGGTGGTTGGGTGCCAAGGTTGATCGGCAATGCTCGCACATTTGCCGCTCGTCTCGTCTTGGCCTTTCTTCTTATGGGGGACGATTGTGAAATACGTATGGCACACAACGCCTGGTCCAAATATTTTCTCTCTGGTAGTTCACGGTAGCGTAAGTGGACAGACAGGGTGTGGGAAACCGAACCACTGTTGGGAATACCCGTGTTCGGCTGCTAAATAGACAGCTGACGAGATGACTACCGAGGTGCAGCTGAATTACAATTTGATATAACCACATTCTCCATACAGCCATGATCACTCGACTAATTGGTGAGGTCAATTATTAATAATAAAATAATGCTTGCTAATTAACTCCTTCTACTTGATGTACATACAAAGTAATCAGTGATCATCGGTCTCTTGACAATAAAAGTCAAGCCCACTCAAGCGAGAGGATACTTCCGAAGTTCGAGCTCGCCAGGAGCCGATAATGTCTTGTGTAGTCTCATTTTTCCTTATTGGTCATCTTCTTCCCACAACTTGCGCGGCAACAATTGAGGCTGCGACCCCACCCAAAAATGACGCTCGCTTGCGGCATAGGGAGCGACAAGTTAAGGGCTTTGGAAGCTTATAAGAGTTTCCCCCTGTTAGGTGCCACCATTAATGTTGGTTGTCGAGCCAGCCAACTGGCCTCTTGGTGGTAACCGCCAAAGAAGGGCTGCATCCAACCTACCGCGTGCAGCTCATGAAGTTATGGTCAACCGGAGACTATGGTAATATGAGGGGACTATCATAGTTGGTTGTTGGCCCTGAAGCAGCTCGATGTTCTAGAAGCAATGGAGAGAGGAGATGCTGCATCGACAGTAACCCAGTGTATCAGAATATGTTAGAGTTCCGGGGAGAACACAACTATTTTGTATTCGGAGCTCAATTAGAGAGTTATATACCATAAGGGGCTGACCAATACCAAGATATAAGTCGTAAAAGTACTGCGCGAGGTTCACATACACGGCAGGACATGTGAGGGCACAGGCGACGATCCAATCCCTGACAGAATATCAAAGAGCATTGCTGCTAGATCCGCAGAGACCGGGGTTCGATCCCCTACTGGGTCATCTTTCCTCTTCCTACAGGCGGGGGTCGGGAGCGAACAGGCAGCCACATGCACAGATCCGATCTCTCGGCCGCAAATTCAAGGCTATTGCAGACACATGAACATAACATGAACATCATGAGGGCCAGTGACATCATTCAAGTGAAGCAAGGAGATCTGCACCCTGCAGTTTAACGCCACGCTCTGGTCAGCAGCCCCGGCCGTCCTGGCCTGCTTTTGTAACTCCGTTAATATGCACTCCCAGTCCCCTTATTCGCTTTTATACCATTTATGGCATGAGGTGTCTTGCTCCGAGTACGTTTAATCGATGAATTCGTGCGCTGCGTTGAGCACTTGAGGCTAATGACCCCCTACCGGAGGTTTCCCGTTGGCAGGATTGACAGATCCGTTGGCAGGATTGACAGATCCGATGGCAGATGACCCAGTCATGTGCGTGTCAGTGTGACCGTCACACCGGAGGCTGGGACCGTCGTTGAAATAGGCAAACGACAGTAATAAAAAATGTTAATAATACTAAAAAATGTTAATAATACATAATAATAATAATACATAATAATACATAATTTTATTACATATAAAAATGGCGGAGAATGGTGTGGTGGCCGTGCTGCGAGCCGTTCGGATAGGGCCAGCCGGCGCGTTGTTTGCAACATTAATACATAGAAATAAATTTATTACATATAAAACAGGCATGGCAGAATGGAGGCCGGCGGTAAGACGGCACGTTGGCCACTGATTTTTGAGTGAACGCGATGTCTGTTAGGGCCGAGGTACGGGTCCGGGCGATCCGTTGGGACAGAGGTTTCACCAACAGTTTCGCTGTTGGGCGAGTGAGCCAGTCGTGAGCGGGGGGATCAGACAGAAGGCCAAGAGAGCTCAAGAGCGAGAAAGAAGGAGGAGGAAAGCAGGGGATTGCCTAGTTCGATAATCAGACTGGAGAACGATCTACAAGGAAGTACAGGCTTTATAGGAAACTACATGAAACGAGCTCGAGATCGTGCTAGTCAACTGAAACGACAGCGTAGGGGGGAACATGAGCTGAAGCAGGGGTCCGAAGGGAGGTGGCGGAAGGGAGGAGAATGCAGAGGGGGGAAGTCGGGCAGGGAGGTTTTGTCCATAGGTACTAATATGCAAACCAGAGCGTTACAGATGAGCTATCTCGAAATCGTACAGTGGAAACCATCACATTGCTAATCGATCCGAGCGGGGCCGGCCGGGCTTCGGGACAGTGCGGGCAGGTAAGAGCGCTGGCTAGCAAGGGCGCGTACCGTCAAGGGCGCGCGTACAGACAAGGGCGGGTACTAGCACCAGGGAC
>Ga0307513_10007592_pt1 | contig 14017 bp, 10 predicted proteins | sample 15_EM_MG_FD_202174 | JGI IMG/M metagenome (GOLD analysis project Ga0307513, IMG submission 202174) | Populus trichocarpa ectomycorrhiza microbial communities from riparian zone in the Pacific Northwest, United States - 15_EM | ecosystem: Host-associated > Plants > Roots > Unclassified | place... | reverse complement strand
GCATGAAGAACCTGAACATTTGGATCCGAATTTAGTATTGGCGCTCAGATACGCACAGACAATTTGCCATACAAAGTTTTGATCCCTGTGTTCAGGTTCTACATGCCGGGAACATGTACAACACAAGGATAGCCCTAGTTGTCTTATAGTGAGATTTGAACCCACGGCAACATGCCTCTCATCCCGAGGGAATATCATACTGGAAATAATATTTACGGTCAGAAAGAAAATGCTAAGGCTACCTCGATCATCAAAACCACTAGCATTTCAAAATCTGACCTCCAGACCGTACTACCGATAGCCTGTTGTGATACAGATGCACCACCCACCCAAAATTGTCTGAGAAATCGCATAACCAAATCCGGCAACTCCAGACCTATGATACAAAATAAAAAATTCGACCATATGTAGTACCAGACTGGGCCTTACAAAGTTTAAACTTGATCCTTGTTTTTGTATTTTCTTTTTACAATGCGCAGCCAAATTAGGCATTGCGGGCGGGCCGGGTATTTGCTTGTGCACTAGCCCCAGCACCAGATCCAAATCAACCCGAATCTTCCCAGAGGCTCCTGTTAGGTGAGTTAAGCCTCAGCCATCCCCGTGCCAGTCTCCGCCATTGGAAAGGTCGAAAACGAGAATTATCACCCAAATTCATATTACCTAGCCCTGTTATAAGCGCGAGGGAAAACACTTAACTTAACAACCTCTCCCCAATCCGTTCTGCCCGGATTTCTCACCAAACCCAAAACGACTAGGGGTGGACCACGACAGTGCTAGTGAGCACCGGGAGAATAAGGCTCAGGGTATAGGAAGCGTAAACAAGAACTACCCCAAAAAAAGGCTGCTCTGGTATACCCCAACGCCTTTGGGACAGGCGGTCCTGCTGCCCAGAGTTCCTCTCCTTGAACAAACTTTCGCTCCCCAAACAGTAGAAAATGGTGAATTCTTCATCAGAATAACTTCAACAACCAGCTTTTCTACCCAAGCCTTGGTTACACCTGAGGATATCACATTCTATTTATTCTTTCAGCTGAATGTTCTGCCCTGCCTGATCTCTTATCCACCGTAAGCATCCCACACGCACACTCCCAAATCACCACCTCGCATTCTCTCTCCATCACAGAAGATCTTCTACAATCGCCCTCCCATCGTCCCCTCCACCCCCACCGCAAGCAGGGCTCCCTTCTCAAGCCGGGAAACTCCTGCCCAGTAAAATCAAAACAACGCCGCAGACATGCAAGCTAGCATCTGCGTTCCCTTGGCCAACAAATTGTATTGGTAGTACTATCCTACGCAAGAAGTATCCAGAATCAGGGATTCGCAGAGTATCGGGCGATGAAATCGTTTATATCACAAATTCACCCCTCTTATTTCCGGATTCTTCTTGCATGGGACAACCAAGCTCTGTGTTGTTAGTGCAGGCGTACTGCAGAAGGAACTTGCTGCCAGCGTGCCAATCCTCTCTCGCTCTAGCCCTCCTCCTTTGGAGCAACACCCCTGGCTCTTGTAGCAGCGGGACAGCACCCCTCACCAACCGACCAGTTCCTACAAGGTAATAAGAAGGGGGGGGGGATAATAATGACAGCACACCAGGAAAAAAGGAAAGAGAGCGCTCCCTCCATCCTGGCTGCTAATATATTTTCTATCCCCACCCGCAAGCCACATTGCCAGCTGTAGACACTAAGGTTGTGTAGCATAACTGCCCCTGCTTTTGTTCCAATCAGTAATTCACCCAACGCCTTTTAGAGACACTGTTCTAGTCGATACGCATCCTCGTGCAGCTTCGGTCACTTCTCCACCGCAAAAGGAGCACATCGCTGGGGGCTAGCTACCCCGGAAAATAGGACTGTCCCTCGTGGCCCAGTAAGCTCATTCCACATGGCACAAGGCTCCATGACCTACTCGGAACTGAATGGCGTTCGTGAGCACATGTGCTATTGCATACCGCCAAAATCCAGCTTTTCTGCCCGAATCCTTGAATCATCCAATAGCTGTTGTGTTCACAAACGTCATTCAACTGCGAGAGGAGCCTCTGTGGACGCTATGGGCAATCCAATTTTGCTTTCCCTTGAGGTCGCCGATATGCGGCTTCAATAACAGGCACCTGCTGTCAGTTCGCAGGCGTCCAATGTAACATCCGATAGGGTTGAAGGCGTCCAATGGCTGCCGGGGTTCCTAGAGATAGACACCTGTCAGCCTTCTAGGAGGGTGCTCTCCTATCCCCCATGCCGAGACTTAATGCCTCAATCTACTCTTGAAAAAGTAACATCTATCCAAGATCGAGTGACATCGTATGATTCCCTGTATTTGTTTGACTATAAAGTCTTTGGCTAATGATGTTCCAGGGTTCTTAGAGCATGAAGACGCAAACACAGACTGCTTTGGGACCGAAGGTCATATTTCCAGCCCCTTCTTTTGGGCTATTCAGAGAGTGCCATATGGGGGCCCGATATATGTCTTGAACTCCAATTGATGTTTTTTTAAATCTCCTGCGTAGAGCAATTAGATAACTCGCCGGCAAGACTTCACCCCACTTCTCCCTTGGGCCCACTTTTTCGATCTTAATATTATGATCAGTAATTCTGGGTATCCATCGGGCTAATATTTCGGGATTCGCTCATTCCGGCCATGTGCGTCCAGGCTTCCGGCAAGGCTACGATACTGCTTCCATGTTGGCCTATCTTCGATATCCATGCCATGAAGTTCAGAAACTGCATTTGTTTCTGGTTGCCATGCGGCCTCTGTATGTGTGTGTGTGTGTGGGGGGGGGGGGGGGGTGTTTGCATCAGAGGTCCCGACCATACCCATCTTGGGTGATGGGGTTTTCCCCATTTCCAGCAATTTAGTAAGTCCACAGCATTGAATTTACCAATCCAGCTCTATCCGACATTTGTAACTCACACAACATTTAGTCGAAATTTCCTGGGTCATCCCCGCGGCCCTCTACAAGTCTCTTATCAATTGATGCAACCCAGGCGATGGGGTGAGGTCTGGACGACCAATCGCAATGAGGAGAACACGTGAAGCATGGCTTGTGGTTTGCACCCCCGTACCAAACACACTCTCTTAATAGCCGATATCAGTTAAATCCTAGATAAGGGGGTTAAAAGTGAACTGCCATTCACTTCCGGCTCTCCCGTGGATCGTATAATGCCCGGCCGTCAGGAGCGGGCGTTCATAATACCGGATTAGCTTGAATAAGACAGCGGTGGGCTATGTAGTCAAGAATTCCCTACCCTGGGAAAGGGCGAAAAATACAGCAAAACAAGAGAGGGGAAAAACAAGAAAACTCCGGTCCTTACCAGAGGGGGCAACTCCAACGACATATCACACCGCTATCTTATTCATTTTGATCTGGTATTCCGGTCAAAACTGTATCAACTGGGGGTCAAGGCTCGTGGGCGAATGGCCCAGTTTTCGCCGTTCCCGGACACAAGGTCGCCAATTAAAATGTCGAGGTTCCATTCATCCAATCATCTTAGAAAAGATAGTCGGGTACCATAAGTGAGTCGACACGTGCCCCAGTGTAATTCGGTTCGATCCACCAGTAGAGGAGCTAAGCTGACCACCAGTCAGCGAGACCCTCAGGGTTTTTCATACCAGGGCCCCCGGCGGGCTATCGGAGGGGCGGAGGGGGGGGGGGGGGGGGGGCTGTCCCTGCAGCTACGCACCTCTTGAAATTCCCACTAGCCCCACTTTGTTTAAACTAGGCTAAAAAACAAGTTCCGGAGGGTACTTATACCGCACCAAGGCGGTTTCCATACTGAAAGCTCGAAGTTCCTCACAACACCAATCTCTCGAACTTTGCTCTATTAACTACCGCTATGAGGAATATGATGGGGAGGAGCCGGCTATCGTCGCAGTGGAGATAAGACCTAGATGATAGCACCAGAATATTTTTTCAAGATCAAGGCTTCCCAGAGGATATCAGAGTTGCCTACGCCCAAAGTCCCCGGATCGTGGATTGCTATTTGGTTATTCAATATATCTTCCCTGTTTTCCTTTTCACACCACCTTCCCTCGACTCCTCTGTGGCTGACCCCATGTCGAAAATATCTTCTATTATCTAGCATTACCTACATGGTATTCTCCCTCTTTTACGATTTTTCCTTCTTGCGTTACCGGCCATGTACCCTCCCATTTCCGGCAGTTTCCGCGGCATCCTTCAAACGGTAAGGCTTCTCCTAGCGCATGCTTAGTTGCCTATCCTAGCGATAAGAGTTAGCCTTGTTGCGGGGGATAAACAGCGTAGCGGTCAAAAGGTCGAACTAGACTAGGGCTCAATTAAAGGGTAGGCAAAATCAGAAACTTCTTCGCTCGTCATCTAAACTAACCAACCAAACATAAATCTAGCTAAGAATAATAAAACCACCTCAGTCATTCTATCGTCTGCCACACCTATCAATCTCTCCTTCATGCATAATCCCATCTGCCTAGGTACTTGTACCTCCGCAACAACAACAAAGGAAAGACTAACCAGGAACTCTTCCGTTTCTCCTGCGGTCTATTCTTCCGTCTGGAACAACTTTCTTTATCTCTGACAGCTATCCGCTTTCATCAACTCTGACAAGCCTGTCTAGAGTGGCACATGCTCAATCCACCCGCAGACCGCCGGCCAAGCCACCCCGACATCCCCTCACCGGGCCAGATGCTGATCGGTGGGTTCTGTCGGAGGAGACCAGCGGTAGCTAGCATAGTAGCTATGGTTCATCTAAGTAAACCATGTGAGAGTTTCTTATTTTGATTTCGCTGTCTGGGTGCGAGGGTGTTCGAGTGGCTTGGAAGGCACTCTATCATCTCTTCGGCAATTACCCCTCCCTCTTCTCAAACCTTCCACCAGAACCAACTCGCAACCCAGCAGCATGGCGCCCGTTGTAGTGTCGACCGAACAAGACAGCACGAGCTCTCCGCGCCCGAAGCTGCCACGATCGCAGCGTACTCAATGGCCCAGGATCTCAGTCACCCGGGAGACAATCCCGGCAAGCACCAGTCAAACCAAATCCATCGCCTTCAGGATAACAAACTCCGTTACCATGACAACCACGACGGCAACCACTCCGACTTCGAGCCCGACCAGCCCACTCGCGATCTCGGTTGGATATGCATCAATCACTGGTACGGATCGTGCTCATCTCAGAGTGGAATTCCGGATTGTGAGCGCAGCGGCCCCCAGCGGGCCGGGACTAAGCGCTGTCTCGCTCCGTGTTCCGGGAGGGCACTTTATGGGTGCGCGGTGCAGTGCTAGTACTCGTGCTTGCCCATTCTAAAAGTATCCCGATGTCCTGGCGCTAAAATTTAAATATTCAGGTGTAAATTGGGAGGTTCTTGGAGCTAAGGGATCTGGATACTTTGGAACGGGCGAGTACAGTATACAAGTAGTATTCCTGGGAGAGTGTCACGTGACAAATCCAAACCCAACCACCCACTTGTAGTCAGTTGTGCACCCGAGGGCAACGTATTCTCCAGTTGGGTATTTCCCTGAGCTTTCAATTCGGGTCTCGTGCTCCTTAAACAATATCGGGTAATAATTGATACAGTATTATCTCGGATTATACAGTATTTTGCCAAGACCGCGCGTTGCTTAAGTTGGATAGTGCCCGAAGTCCGAAATGGGCCCCTTCAATGCCCCCAGTAAACACAGTAGCCGAAGGATGGGTTTTAGTGTGTCTACAGCAATGCGGCTGAGGGTCTTCTAGTTACTATTTGTGGGGCTCGGATGGTGATCAAACAAGCACCATGCACTCGGGGGCGAATACTGGATGATGAAGGCTAAGGGGAAGCACAAAAGATGAAGGGAAAGAAAGCGCATAGACTCTAAGCGGAGCGGTCAAGGATGGAGGAACGGTGGACTAGATGGCTGCCTCCTCTCTAGCTAAGGACAAGCCAGGGGATATATCTCTCAGTCTATCTAACAACAACAAAGCACTCCCGAAACTCAATGCACTCTAAAGAAACACACGCAGCTAACAAAACCCCGATCCCTAAAGATCACAAACAATCTAGACTCATCTTATTCTCCCATGATTCTCCGTGATCATAAGGCCCCTGCCCGTGTGCCAACTCCCGTATGCCTAGCGACACTAGGGTATACAGAAACATTAAAACCAAATACCCGATACCTCATGCCCTATGGCTAGACACATCAACAAAACCATGAAAGGAATATCCTATGCCTAGCGGCATAGGATGTGAGAACAACAACCCACGGGAAAATACCTAGCCGCCGGAAATCCAAAATACCGCCTGCCCAAAACCGTATCTCTCCTAGACGCATATCCGCATACATAAATATCGGCACAACCCTCTAACCACATGCCCTATAGGCAATCCAACACTGGACACCTCCTTCAGTTTCACCGTCGCCAAATACCGGATACACCCCCTAGCGTGCTGGGGGTGTTCGGCCGTCTTCAGACTCTTGCAACTGCTCTATTGGAGGACAGTCGCGTTCTTCGCCTAGACGGGGCCGCCATCGACAAACTCCAGCTATGCTATCAACTCAAGCAGCACCAACGAAATGCAATTGGCTCGCACATATCCTCGAAAGAGACCATCATAGGATACAATAGGCGTCTTGACCAACCACAGCAGATGAAACGGTGGTCAATAGCATTGGCACTAGTTTGTGCAATGGCCCCTCTAAGTCTCTGGTTGGTCGGGATCTGGTTCGTCCGGCGCTCCATCTTTTGATTCGCCCCGCACTCATGAATGGATGTCTCGCTGGCATAGTTGATCCCGGGAATGACGGGTAGGAGTCCAGGAGTGCCGTAGAGCTTATTGAGGGAGCGTGGAAATGTGGCCCAGCGTTGATGGCGCCACCCGTGGCCGTACGCTCGAAGAAACGTTCCTCAGGAGCATTAAAATACTTCTTTGGGAGTCCATCGCACGTTCTTATGACCTTAGTCTTCCTCTCCTAATGCCCGGGGCAAGAAACTCAAGGAGTTGAGAGCAATTTGCCAATGGCTCGTTGATTCATTCAACCGTTCTCCCAGACCTCCGAACGCTAACCAAGTCCGTGACGATGCTGACCCCCGGCGGAACACATATTATGCCCATCACGTTGCATACCAATCGCAATAAACCCCGACTCTTCAAACCACATATTTCTCCCGTTGTTTCTCTTCCGACTATTCCTCACACCCATAATATTGTATACAATGCTCAAAAGCTTTACGGAAGATCTGCAGTACCACCGAACGCGAGATGATTCAGCATGCCGTAAGGCAACTTCAAGCACGAACTACTCGTATAAGTTGGCTATACGTGGGGGGGGGTCCCACAAAACTCTTTTTTTACCGACAAAGGCAATCTCTGTATGCAAGGTACAGTGGGAGCCGTTTGCGGGGGATTCCTCCGATGAATGGATCTTGCCGCTGCATACGGTGGGGTTTTTCTCGGAGTGCAGTAACACTCGTACTGTAGAAACCGAAATAGTCGAGAATCGGGCTAGGACGTTGGAGTTGCCTCTCTTAGTCAGGTGTGCTTTCACCCCCCTAATCCCAAGGGGGAAATTCTGGACGTCCTAGCATTATTCTCAACCACCCCGGTTTTTACGGTAATTCAACCTCCCACACTTCACGAAATCCTTCATTGTCAAGGAGGTGTAAATAATAGTGCGGGTGAAATTTCTGATCTGGAAATTGTCACCAATGAGAAAAATAAGGTGGCGTCGATCTTGGGCATACCTAGTAGAAATCCATCTCAGCCCGCTTACCTCCTAGCCTCCTGTTCCGAGTGCGGAATTCTTTCGCCCTATAACTTAATATCCCGCCCTCTTATGCTAGAGGCTCCCCTAAGTATCATTAGAGAAATCGACCAAACCATCTCAGTACTTTTCCCCGGCCAAAAATGCGTTTTACACTCTCCGCTCTATCTCTCCCGCTCTGCTTCTCATTTCCCCAAGCTTTCTACCCCGATCCCCCAAATCTCTCAGTGCAAAGCTCCCTTGGAATTCCTTGGCTGTCTACCCGAATGCGAGAACCTGTTCGACCCTAACGACCTCTGTGTGGTCGAATGTGGCTAGTCCCCCAGAGAAACAGTTCCCCACTTCGGGCCGATGCTAACCCGGCGTAGTAAAAGCTCATTTTGTGGAGCCGACCCCATACCCGAACCACCCATCGAGCCACCGGTAACACCACCGACGCTAAAGCAGCGTGGTCTGCACTACGATACCTTCATGATCCCACCGAGGGAAAGACACCAGCTGCCTGCCGGGGAGCTTAGAGGTGCCGGTACTCGGGGGAGAAGATGGATGCGCTAATTAGGTTTGCCAAATGCCGTAAGTTTACCCCTACGGATCTGGTTAGTCAAAGCGGTGTGCTGATTTCCTATTTTAGCTAAGGGAGATTTTGTAAGGGCCGGATGGCGATAATCGTGACTGAGCTAAGGGGGGGGGGTGACCAATCTTTTCATTGGGCAATTTTTGCCACTGCATGCCGAGCAACCGGCAGGGAACAAAAATAGTAGATTAAAAATCAAGTTAGTTGTGGTATTAATAGGAATAGCTTCCTATTGGAGGTGAACGCTAGTTGGGTCCGCCCCAATGGCTTCAGCTATTACTGCAATGCGGGTTAGGAAGAAGCATCCTGAGTCACTCGGCCAATCGGGTGGGTTTTTGTGCTATGACCTCCATAACAAGGGACCTATCGTAAGACAGGCAGCAGGTCACATACTTCCGAAGGAATGTCCCCGCATCAATGAATCTCGTAGGGCTGCAGGCTTTGAAAAAGCACTTCCCCGGGGCTGCAGAGAAGCTGCTTGTACAACACCGCTAATCTGTAGGGTTCGAGGGGTCCAATCAGCGGGGCGGGTTCCTGCGTCCGTTCTCCCGTAACTGGTCTATGGTATCAAATCATGACCAAGTGAATAAAAACCCAAAACTTCTTATCGATAGGCCATTTGAGAAGGAGCAGCCAGTGTTTGGGCCGGTCTTTATTTGAATAAGCAAAAAAATCCCTCAACCTTCCCACACTCGCAGGGGGGAATAGAGAAAAAAGGGAAGGAAAACTATTGTGCTGACACAAGGAAAGCAATCCACATCGCACCGCTACTCCACCGGCGTGTCGCAAGTACTGGTGTGGGTATTCTGCATAGTATCATCCCATGGGGTTTGGGTCTAAATTTAGAACAGTGCCCAGATGGCCCACGGATACGGTCACACCCCGCTACCCCTATTCTCCGTAATTTGGGTCCCCCGATATCCTGGATGACCCCCTGTGAGTCCAAAATCCTTCATCCCAAAGCCTGACCTATCGCCTCGGATCACCCGTTGTACCGGACAGATTCTTTAGGCTTTGGTAGCTAGCTACAGTCGCACCTGGCTATAGTGAACGGTAAGACTCTGATTGGCTCGTTAAGCTGCCTTCCGGCCATGCCATTGGCTAACCCCCTATAGTGAACAGCTTTCTCACGTTCATTATAGCCAGAGGCAGCTGTATACCAGGATGCGGATGTAATTTGCCGCCCAAGATTTTGCTCCCCATTCCCAGATTCCCTAGGCCAGCTATCAGTATAAGCACCTCTAGCGCCTTGCTCGCTAATAAAATCTAAACCCTGAGCTGTTGTTTCTTGGTTCTGAAGCGTAACGCTATCACGATCCCAAAGCCCGTTGTCAATACCGTAAAAACTTGTGCTATCAACTATCTCAGCTAGGGGCCTAATCTCCGTGCTTACAGTAAAAACCTGTAGGAAGGGTTAGTGTTTTCTTCATCCGGTCAGGTCCGAGTGTCCTGACTGTTGGATCTCATTAACTGGAATTCGCAATTCTGCTAACCTGTCAAACTAACCCTATAATTAGTTTTGAGATAGAGATTGATGGTAATTAGAGGGGAGGCAGAGATAGTGGATAACAGGGGTTTTTACGGTAGTCCTTTCCCGAGAGTCGAAGGCGACTTGTCCTATCGGTATGCTTGAAGAACATGAAAACAGGTATTAATCAAGTATACCATCGCACCCCTCTATAATGGACCTCGTTATAGTTGAAAACCCCTATATACTTCTAACGGATCCCTGGGGACGCTCAAATGTATTGTTCGTTGACAAAATTAACCGCGGACCAAGGAACATGAAAATCTCGGGCCATGACAACAGCACTCCCGCACCAGCAATATCATGGAAACTGAGGGGAGGCGAATTAAAAGGTATGAATTCATAGTAGAATACAAAAAAAACCAATATTTGAAGTCGGGTTGGAACAACCCATTGCCAATGGGGCAAAGCGCGAGTCTTACTCGGGGGTGGTAGAAAACAGCTTAGTCTAAGTCGACGCGTCCTTCCCCGGGGGGTGGTGGGTGGGAAAACAAAGAACGCGAGCTGTAGCGAGCTTGGAGACGAGAATGCGAGTTGTAGCGAGCTTGGAGGTCTCCAACTCCCGGGAGTGCGGTGGCCCTATATGGGCTAGAGCTATGGCCCTGAGACTTATATGGCGCCCTCATTGTCACCTTGGGATATATCAGTGGCAACGATCCCAAGCGACAAGGGCAGCGACATTCCCCCAACGCCTCCGACAGTGGACTTACGAACGAAGTGTGAAGGAGGGATGGTATAGCTAGGTTCAGACGGGTATTCGGTTTCAGATTTCTCTATTTCTTCTCAGGGTTTTTTCATTGTCTCCTTATATCGTCATCTTCATGTATTCACTTGGCTTTGCAAAAATTGGATTAGAGAAATTTCTTTAGATGGTGTTGAAAGTGCAGGGTGATGTGGAGCGTGGAGTTGCTGTCAATTGTCGTTCGGCGGTTAATTTTTTCCAAGAACTATACCACACAAAGTACTCCACTACGAAGATCTAGGTAGTGGAGAGCACATTGCAAAAAAATCAGGGGGGAACTTCAAAATAGCAGCTCCCTGGCCCCGAAAAAAACTCAACTTGCTGTAATGAAAGGTACCCTGCCTTGTAGGGAACCCTTGCCTACAATCTATATTATATTATGTTGGGGCACGAGCACAGCCACACCCCGTTATCCCGAATCACGATAACACGAATACCTCTCTGCCCCGTATGAACATCCGGAGCTGTAAATTTGTTCATACCAAAACCTGTCGCCTGTTCCAGAATCGCCCCCTGAGCAGCGCTGGCGCTTTGGATTTTGACCATTGGGGGATAGCAGGGTGCGATTGTATATTACATCTTGAAGCCATGGATAGAGGTCCAGCCACTGTCCTCGAATACAGCATGCATCTATAGGTGGAGCGTGTTCCTTACCCTTTGCGAACCTTTTTTCCCCCCTTTAATTGGATGATGTGCTAGCTATAGAGGCATGGTAGCCAATACTAAATTTAAGAGCCTAGAGATCTTCTTATGAGGTGATTCTTGCCTCCGATCATTTCCGTGCCGCACATTCATAAAACATCAATTGAAGTGATAATCACGACTAAATACTTGGGATGCACGACAGAAAAGAGAAAAAAAAGAGTTCCGGAAACCTGGGTCCCCCCCTTGAGGCTAACCCTCTTAGGGAATTTTTTGGCAGGAATAGCCCTCGGAAATCGGGTATGATATGATCCCCTCTCGCAAAATTACTCCAAAAGTAAATTAGAACTAAATTTGTACCTGTCTACGATTTTTGTTCTCCCCTAGTGTTGTATAGGAAGTGTCCAGCCCTGAGAGGGGATTGAACATGTCGCTCATCTTTGGCCGATAGCAGACGGCGACACATTTCCAGTCATTGTTTTTGAACACCCGCCTTAAGAACGCAAAAAGAAGATAACAGTTATTAGACACTTGGCAATGGGATTCTTTACAAAATGGTTAGAGCAACTAATGTTGAAAGAGACTTTGGATGGAGGGCAGGGTTTTGTTGACCAACACAAGAGACCCCGCGATAGTGTTCCGAACCTTCCAGTCCGTCCGTCCTGAAGGCAAGACCGGACGGACCGCTGGTGGTAGTCCGTCTTTTTTCGAGTCTATGAACGGACTAGGGAAGATGGAGGTAGGACTAGACGCCCTGCAGGGCCCGGTAGGGCCCTGTGGTGTTTTTCTGTTACATTTCTTTGGCTGGTATGATCAGAAACCTCAAGTTCGTGGTTTAATCTCGCTCATAGTTTATGATCAGGCAGGTTACGTGCCATATTCGTAAACTAGTAAGCAAGGGGGAATGCATCGTTAGCAAATGGGGAAGCCAAAGGCGTTTGTCGAATTGGGATCCAGGAGCCACCGGCATGAATCCGATGTTAAAATTGTCACGCAGGATCCAGATCTACGACACTAGCTACTACACCGAATGTTTGGATCAGGAGAAGATGTGTTTGGAGATAGCTGGGCGATATGTGAGTTGAAACGATAGTTTTTATGAGTGAGAGGTTAGGCCCAGTGGAGATGTTTTGGGAAGATGCAGAAACTCGTACTAGGGAGTGCTGAAGGTTTGGAGCTCTCAAATATAGGCTATGATCGGTAGAGTGTGTATTGGCCCTTATTCTTTCGACATCGCCAGCGGTGTCCTATATAAATACAAAGTTGACTGCACAGAAAAACATTCATTCAACTTCGTCCAAGTTCTCCACACTCATTCGATCACCGCTTCCTTTCTTTCACATAACACCCTCAAACTCCCTCCAAAACAAGGCGTCCCTTAATACCTTACCTCTGTTTCGTTTACTTACAGAGTTCCTCCATTCCCAAACGTTCCTGCTACCTTTATCTGTTTTTCTAACCTCGTAGTGCGGCACTTGTTCATTCCATCTCTTATTTCCAAACTTTTAGTACCTCTAGCGCGAGTTCCTGCATCATCCCAAACATTTCCGCTGCACCTAACCTTTTACCCAAACGCACTACAACTTCAACTCCTGTGTTCTCCCGCATTTTCCAAGCCAAGCTTATCCTAAGTCAAACGTTCATTGTTGTAGTTCGTGTCGTGGATATGGAACCTACGTGAAAACTTTAACAGAAACTAGGGTTAGCTAGAAGATGGAAGGAACGAGTATCACACTATGATAGTAGTAAAACAGGCGAAGGTATCAGGAGTGTTCAGGAAGGGAAAAGCGAGGAAAACTCTGTAAGTAGACAAAACAGAAGGGATTAAGGGAAGAAATGTTTTGGAAGTTTGAGGGTGTTGTCTGGAAGGAAAGAGACGGTGATGAAATGGAAACGGAGGACTTGGATGAAGGTTTTTCCTGTAGAGATATTTTGTGTATATATAGGACACCGCTTGCGGTGCAGAAAGGATAAGGACCGCAAGACACTCTCTGCCGAACATAGCCGATTTTCATGATCAGCAAGGCAGAAAGCATATCCTCGCTGGAGAGGGCACTAGCACTATCGCCGCCGGAAAGTTCTGATATTAGTAGCAGATATCCGGGTCCGAGAGGGTCAATCGAGTTTCCCGGTAACTCTTCTGGAAAGTCCCAGGCATTATGCTGCGAGTCAACTTCGGTTGCATAAGTTCTTTGTCTTTGCTGAGACATCTTCACCGTGACTAGAGTTAAAGCAAAAGACCTATGGAAGTATTTAAAAGAGAAACTAAGGCTCATAGCGGAATGATTGGTTCAGTCTTATCCTAACACTTGGAGCACTTTTTCGTGATCCATTATTTAACCTTTTCTTTCTTGTAGGCATATCGCTTATTGTGTCTGCTACATATCATCACCATATATCACTCATAGTTTGTCTGCACCACAGCCATCCCCTGCAGTCCCCCTATTATCATATTTTTTTCCACATGTGCCCGGCCGCCATTCCTAATTCCTGCCCCCTGTGGACCACCCCCCCCGCAGTTCTTACCCACACCCTACCGTCGTTTAATTCCCCCTATAGTCCCCGCGCAATCCCGGCCGTCCTGCCATCTCCCCTCCCTTCCGACTAAACAGCCACTTTCCCGTTTGTCTCACTAACAAAGGCTTAGCATGTGGGGCCCGGCGGTCCCCTGAGTAATTTTCCCTACACAGGACCACGGCTAGCAATCCCGTCCCGCCGCGTCTTCTTGGCATTATCCCCGCCGTCCCTGTGGGGCACCTGGACGGTTCGGAACACTGATTTTAGAGTAGGGGGTTGGGACGCGGGGGACTACAGGGGATGCAATTG
>Ga0307513_10007591_pt1 | contig 14017 bp, 14 predicted proteins | sample 15_EM_MG_FD_202174 | JGI IMG/M metagenome (GOLD analysis project Ga0307513, IMG submission 202174) | Populus trichocarpa ectomycorrhiza microbial communities from riparian zone in the Pacific Northwest, United States - 15_EM | ecosystem: Host-associated > Plants > Roots > Unclassified | place... | reverse complement strand
ACACGGACGCACGGCAAAAGCATCAACTGCACGGTCAGATCGTGCGGTCATGCACGGGCATGCACGCTCATGCACGGTCGTGCACGCTCATGCACGCTCATGCCACGGCAAAAGTTCTGTGCCCCCAAACAAAGGAAAGGTTTGTTCTTTGGGAGGTTACTTGCCCTTCCATTCCTCTGGCATCCGATATGCGACCAGTCCTTACATTCATCGCACTGAACAACCTCACCATCCTCTTGATAGTAAACAATATTTCCATCGCCTGTTGCACCGCAGCGGCAGTTGAGATCAAAATCGGAGTTGGGGAGCGAATCTTGGGAAAGAGGAAGTTTAAGACTCGGAACTGCTGCAGTTGGGTGTGTTAAATTCGACATCTTTGCTGGTGGTGGCGTAGTCTCCTCTTCGGATTCAGGGCCCTCAACTGCTGGAGTAGAAGCGGTAGGGCTTGGTCTTGTTGGCTCGGTTGAGACATACTCTGTGGTTTCACTTTTGGTGGGATGTACCAGCCAGCGACGATCTTTCTTCGGCATCTCCTCATAACCATCATGCCGAAATGAAACGCGAGGAAGCTTGTCAAGATCTGGCTCTGAAAAATATAGGCTGAAGCATTCTTGATATTCCTCGATTCGATTTTGATAGAATTCATCCTGCGCAGCAAGTCCACCACGGAGATGATAAAACGCCTCCCAAATTGCGAAGCCATTGGGAAGTATGATGTCTCGGCCTGTCATACGAGTGTCGTAAGTCGCATTTTTCTCAATGATTGGGTATCCCTTGCGCCGCAGGCTGTCATAGGTGTAGATTGTCGCCGAGTCATTGGGACAGATATATCTTGCAATGAAATGTGAGCGTTCGTAGTTGACTAGAATGTAGCCAATGAGGTCGTAGATGATTGCAGATTCGTCATCTGAGTCGGTTCCATCACTGGTGTCAGGACTGATAGTTGATCTTTCTGTCCAACACGTTCGTCGCCGATCTCAATCGCGAGGATGACAGGAATTGAGACCATAATATTCCGAATTTCCCTTCGGGCACCAGTGCAGAAACGTTTGGTGTTGCTTCGGCGCCAACAGCTATCATCAACAGCAGTTGGCCTGCTCGGAGTCTTCCCCGGCGAGAAACGATCCATACAAGCTGCAGATATGAGCCCACCGTACTTGATGTAATCGGGTGCTTGGAGCTGAAAGAAGCCATCGCGCCGCAGGGTTTCGCTTATTTGGATGTGACTTCCACCAGACTCTCGGCAGCCTGTACACTGCTGGATGTCTGCCAAAAGTGTCATAAAATATCCACTCGCACGTGAGTATTTTGTGTCGTGTTCAATGCGAGCAAGCCCAGGTAACCAACCCTATGCAAATGATAAGAAATAAATTGTAAGTCAATTGTTTTTGAACACACCACAGCAGATTCGGGCCCATTTATCATCTTAATAATCTTTTTCTTCTTTAAAAAGATTCTGAGTGAATCTCGTTGTGACTCCAGAATAGCAGATGTGTTCTTTTCTTCGAAGTCTTCATCAAATCTGTCCCGAAATATGGCGAAGAGAGCTCCTAACGCAACATCTGGATCCAGTGGCTCACAGATGGTCTTGAACTCATCAAAATTTCGAGTGATCGCCATATAAAGAATCTGCAATGGAGCGTCAAGCCAGCATGAATTGTCGCTCCACCGGTATGCCGGAGGACCCAGACCAGGCTTTTTCGGTGTCTTCTTTGGTGGTTTACCTTTCGCCGCAGGCTTTTTCTTTTTCTTCGGATGAAGCAAAAGCTCCTTCACAGTGTCAGGTGGGCGCCCATCATTCTTCTTCCGCCGCTTTTCTTCTGGCCTAGGTGCCCTGGATGGTTTCGTACGACCCATAATTGCCGCCTTCGCTTTCCAGTACTCTGGGGCACCATATCGTATTGGCACCCCCCCTGGGATATTGTTGAATTAGAGATTAAACAGAAAAACCAACAATGACATACGTAGGTGCCCTTCAAGAAGCCGTTGATAATATTCCGCAACCTTAACAAGTGAAGACATTCCCTCCATAAATGCGTGATCACGGCCACATGCTGAGTAAAGCTTCCAATGCATCGCTTCCTCGGCATTGTTGGTTTTTGGGATAGATCCCCAGATGTTGATGTCCATTGTCCTTTCTGACTCGAAGAGCATAGACGCATGGGCAGGGCACATCCGCCATTCCATCCATGATTTTAGTCGTGGAAAGTCACGGATGATTAAATTAGCTCGCAGATTGAAATCATCGGAGCTTGAGCAATGCAAAAGGCCCAGGGCCCGCTGGACGAACGCATCTTTCATATCTGGTGGAACCGCGCCATTGATCCGAGCAACGCGAGTAACTGCAGCTCGAAAATGTTCCTGGCAGCCCCGCAATAAGCGCCCAGCAGCATCGGACAGTTCGTCAAAGGATCGAACATCATCAGGATGCAATCATGCAAAGTCCAAAATTCGATGAATGCAGAGGAAAATCCTGCCCTCTCAACCTCGCTAAAATCTACAACCTATAAAAATGGATAAGTATGAATATCAGCTTGAAGTTTGGTAAATTCTTACTCCAGAAAACAGTTCATCTGTGACTGGATGATTCTGAGATTCCGCCTCGCGAGCAATGCTTTGTATGACGCCCAGAAAGTGGTATTTGAACTGTTGTGCAGATGCGCCGTTGGTGTAAGATAGAACTCCCGGAACCCAGCAGAGAAGGTCCGGACAATAAGTTGAGCTGACCACAAGAAGAGAGGTACGTTCCTTCCACCAACCATGTGCTGCATCACTGACCAGTCCATTGATAGGTCCATCCAGAAGTCGCTCCTTGACCATCTGACTTCTCATGAAAGGGGATTGAACAGAGATGACCGTAACTGCATCAAGCTGCGAGTAGATCACAAACCCAGGGTGCGCTGCAGAGAATTTCGCAAACGCAGCAATAAGGGAGTCCCCACCAGCAAGAGATTGGGATTTAAGTTTGAGTCGCTCCTTTCCAACTCGTCCAGCATTCAAAAAAACATCTGAAATATCAGCAACAGACTCCCCTGGCCCGTTGATTCCGGGAACGCCCACTATCAATGCCAAAGGTCGAGTTGTTGGATTGGCATTAACGAGGGCCTCAAACCGAACTCGTTCCGTCTTGGAGATATGGAGTATATGGCCAGGTCTCGCATGTTCGTGTTCTCCAGTGTTTGCAAAATGCACCCCTCCGGAAAATGTCCATAACGTGGAACGGACAGTGCACCGAATGTGGACCAGGATGGCCCCGCATTTACAGGCCTCCTGGAGTTGCCTGTTGATCCCATTGGGGTGTGTCTGTGGTCGAACAGCAATAGCGCAGTCGGGGTTGTCGCACTCAATGACTCCCAAGCAATCCCGATGTACTCTTTTTCCATTTATCCATTCTTCCGCAAAGTTGTCCCCACCCCAGACTCCATGCGTTTTCGTAGCCCAGTGCACTTGGAGATTGTCGTAAGTGCGGACTTCTTCAAATGTAAAATCTCCGGAAAATGTTCCGTCTGGCCACCCATCCCAGTCAACATCCGAATCCGAAGCTTTCTTCGCAGGTGGAAGAGGCGCTGTAGCTGCAGGGACAGGCAGATGTGCAGGTCGTGCTTTATAACAGAAATTGAAGTGAAAATCCAGGTAATAAACTCTGAAATTGACATACCACCTGATGGCGGCTGCATAATCGGTGCATCTAACTGCTTTTTCGGTTTCAGCATGTACCCAGTAATCTCTCCTATAATACCAGAATATGTGGTTGGGAAAATAACCATGAACATGAGGTAAGACTCACCTTCTTCGTCATATAATGGGACAATATCACCCCGTGAATGTACAGAGGAGTCGGATCCGGTTCATCCGGGGCAAAGTATTTATACATATGTTTGAAAAAACCCTCAAAACACGGTTAGTTGGGGAATTAGGATTGGGAACATTAACGATATCTCACAAAAACCATCCTGGATGTCGTTGGATAGAGGAGAGATACAAAAAATTGAGGCCGGGACTCGGATAGATAACGATAATAGGGGAGCAACCGTCTCATGGGACGATCACTTTCCAAATGGAATCAAAATTGAGAATTGAGAACAAATATGTACAGAGTTCAAAGTAATCTACCTGCGAGACAACTGCGAGACACCTGCGAGACAAGTGAGAAACAGTTGCGAGGCAGTTGCGTGCATTTCTACTCAGAATTTCAAGGACTTGCGAGCATTAGCGCCCTTGCGAGTATCTGCGAGTCACGGTATGTGCGTCACAATTCACTTGCGAGTCACCTGCGAGTCACCTGCGAGTCACCTGCGAGTCACTTGCGAGCAGTAATTGTGAACAGCTGCGAGTAACTGCAAGTGGCTGCGAGTACTTGCGAGTAACTGCGAGCACTTGCGAGCAACTGCGAGTACTTGCATATAAGAATTCAGGTGGGCTGCCATACGGTCGGTGGCGACTTGATTCGGAGATCACAGCAGGAACATTTCGTTCCATGAATGCGATCATTCGGAATCATGTGTGACTTAATGGTGTGACATAGTTTTCCGCGCCGTTACACTCAAATAGTATTGATACCCTAGGGGGAGTAGTGGACCGACGATGGAGATTGAGGGCTTTATCGAAAGCTATAATCATGTATAATCTATTTATCATAAATTTGGACCTTAGGTAAACACCCCTCTATGTGATTTACGTGAATCTTTGCCGAGAGTGCCCATTTTGGACATTACATTACCATTGTTTGGTTGACCGTCCATGAGTCCAATCCATTGTACTCACACAAAATGAGAGGACTTGGTATGGAAACAGTTTTACCACGCTAATAACATACAGTGCCATTGTATTCTGTAAAGAAATTACACGTTGGCGCGGGTTAATCCTGAAGGATAACTCTTTTTGATCTGGAGTTCAAAATGTACCGTCCTCGACCTTATTTTTTGTGTACGTCAAGTACGCTAGGTATTCCATTGATATCAACAATTTATGCCCATATATTGAACTGAGGAATGAATATATGCAGTTTCTAGAGGGGGCAGCCCAGCGCAGTCAGTTATTGGGCAATGTTTTGTTTCCAACCGCCTCTCAGAGTTAAAACCAAACTTACAATTTAAAAGGCTATGGTGCGATGCACAAGAATTCGGGCGTCGGGCCTTTGGTACGAAAATAATCATGGAACTGACACTAAATATATATCCCCCAGACAATCTGCGAGTGTTCCAAACTAATCTGCGAGTCTTCCTAACTAATCTGCGAGCCTGCGAGCCACTTGTGGGCCACTTGCGATCACTTGCGATCAGACGACTCGCAACTACTCGCAGGTGACTCGCAGAAATCTCTATGCCCGGTTTACCGCGGGCATAAAAAGTTCTGCTTCGATGGCATTACAGAAATTTTAGGCAAGAAGGTGGGAAGTTCAGGTTCTGACCGTGACGTTGACAGTGCAGGAAGCACTGGAATCAGGTTTGGCGATGCGTATCGGAAGCCCTTTCAATCTTTGATCATCGTCATTGAACACCAACCCAGACATATAGGAGCGGTATATCAACTCGCGTTACTCACCAAGGAGACAGTTGAATGTCTTTTGAATTTTAGAGAAAAAGAAGGGAAGACGATTGAAATCACTCAAGCGGGAATTGACCTAACAAGCCACCTGGGAGTCTGGGTATTGAGGCTTTCAATTATCTGCGCAACTACATAAATACGAGTAGTAGCTCCATGCCGGATGGGGTGCGATGCACATTTTAAGTTGTGCCCTCTTGTTTAATACTTACGACCATTTCTGCACACAATTTTCCTGAGGTTGATCAATAGGCGCCGTACCGAGTGCGCCAGTCATCGAATCTTCTGCACTGTACTGATACATATCGGCTATTATTATTCTCCTCACTCTGAACGTGTTGTATCTAGAGCCTGGGTCTTGTCAGCGGGGGGTTATTTTTTTTTTGGCCTCAGGGACAGAAACCATTGGTTTAGTCCAAGGTAAGTAATCTCGTCGTTCCCATGCAAATTTAAGCTGACTACTTCATAGACCTGGATTATAATATCGCACTTCCTGGCCTGAAAGACCGGCCCATTTTGACCACGCCCCTCCGAGTCTGTTTCTGTACAATCGACTACGAACATTTTCAAGTTTCAGCTCGAGTCCGAGAATGCCATATCTATCTTTCGGTCTTTCGACACATTCATGGTCAGATACGATGAGACCCCAATTAGCTAGGCAGAATTATCCATTTTGACGGTATGTTACATGAAGATCGAACCATACTCAAGTTGGCTCTCAGAATGACGTCCTATCTTTCACCCTCTCCATGATCAGACAGATGGGACCCGTAATCAGTCAGGTAGTCATGTTCCGTGAGAGGCGCGTTTTTAAAAACTTAGATGAAGGCCGCAGCAGAGAAGTTGGGTCTAAAAAAATAACCTTGGAGTCCTTATTTCTTGATTGCTTGACATGATGACAACTATGACACGATTCCCTGGTGGCAGTTGATCGTCAGATACCCAACCCGGACGTTCCGGCGAGCATTTGGAGAAAAGAGAGCATTAAAATAGATCTGGACCTAATGATACTAAGAGATTAGGCGGAAGTTCGAAGGATTTCTCGGGTCACCATACCACTCTGCTTGAGCTCTGCCGACTTATTTCAAAGGAGCCTCTGACAATGACGACAATGACGGTGAGGGAAAATCTCAAAATATATTGTAGGCATGAGTAATGAGAAGTTTAACCAAAGTTAAATGGAGGGCGGTGCACTGCTGGCAGATGAAGCAGTACCAGTCAGGACTTGAAAGAAGAATTTTACATGTCAAGTTGCACAGGATCTAATCGGTCTAATCCCTCGTCCCAAAGGTGAAAATGTTGAAGCATTCTTCGGAAACGAACTCTCTGTGCAGATACATAGCCGTGGTGCATGTCTTATCAAAATATCGTTCCAAATCCAATCCTTCAATGCAACATCCACTCTCTGTCACGACTCACAAAAGATCGGATCCGCCATAACTCCCGAGTGCTTGCACTAAATTTTCAGGACCGCGTGGCAGAATAGCCAAAACAAGTCTGAGTTTTAAAGGGAATTCCGAACGTTCGCTGATCCGCGGTGAGCGTTTGTTGTCCACACGATTTTCCTGAAGTTGATAAATAGGCGCCGTACGTTAGGCGTCAGTCATTGCATCTTCTGCATTGCACTGATAGATATCGGCTATGATTACTCTCTACACCCTGGATCTGTTATATTTGGAGCCTGGGTTTCGTTAGTGGAGGGTTATTTTTTTGGCCTCGCTGCAGGCATCGGTGTATGATTCTTGCTGTTCAGGGATGCCTACAATCGTCGTTTCCATGCAAATTATTACACAAATCAAGCTGACTACTTTATGAATCTGGATTATAATAGCACACTTCGTGGCTGGTAGCTGGACCGAATGATCCATTTTGACGGTATGTTACATGACAGAACATCGAACCACACTGAAGTCGGCTCTTATATCTTTTAACCTCTTTATGATCAGATATGATGGGACCATAATCAGTCAGGTAGTCATGTTCCATGACAGGCGGGGTTTTGAAGGACTAGAGGCAGAGCATAGTTGGGTCTAAAAGCACAACCTTGGAGTGCTGATGGCTTAACCTGGTGTCAACTACGACCTGATTCCCTGGTGGCCTGAGGCCGTTGCTCGTCAGACATGTAACCCGAACGTTTCAGCGAGCATTTGGAGAAAAGCGCGCATATCGCCGGGTGCCATACATACAAAAACCTAGGCTTAAAATAGATCTAGACCTAATGATAAGAGATTAGGCGGAAGTTCGAACCATTTCTCGGGACACCATACCAGCTATTTTTCGTCTTCAATTTGCAGGATCTTCTGACGTTGTTGCCCCGTTGCCAGAAAACTTCGGAACAAATCGGCCTCTCATACCAACCCATAAATTTCACTTATATGGTGGTCTTCTATGAGTGATTAAGTCTTTCTGGAGGGTAGGCTAGCTTTACCCATCGGGATGAACACTTCAAAGGAGTCTTGGACGGTGAAGATGAGGTCAAATCTCATAGTATATTGCAGGTATGAATAGTGAGAAGTTCAACGGAAGGCGATGCACTGTCAGATGAAGTAGTATACTTATTAGTCAGGACTCGGAGGAAGAAATTTTAAAATTAAATCGCACAGGATCTATTCGATAATCCTTCGTCCCAACATTGAAACATTGAGGCATTCTGTGTAGAGGCATAGCCGTGATGTACTGTTCTAAATCTAGTCCACAGAAGACCTCGTGCCAGAATAACTAAAAAAAGTCTGAGCTTTAAAAGGAATTAATTCCGAACGGTCGATGATCCGTGATGTGCATATGTCAGCTGCAGGCGTTTTCCAAAAACATCTGTCCGGCGTTTTCATCAGGACGGTAAAAACATCGATGTATGATAACAATGCCTGGACCCTGGCGATGACATAACCTGGGGCCAGTGTAGGAAATCCGCCTTGCCGAAGTGCCTTCCCGCTCTGCTTAGTTCGTGCCCTATTATCCAAGTCTGTCAAGTTCATTCAGGCCGCAAAAATGCTGGCCTATCCAGACCGTGCTTCGCTGCCTCCATGGGTTCTTATTCAAGTTCAAGTTATTGCAACCATATCCTGATAATTATTTTTCCCACAGGCACTGCAGGTCCCTTCCATGAATGCTGTCGACCTAAAAATAACTTGTGCTCCTGCGTGGTCTTGGGCAGCGAGGCTTCCAATCTGAACTGTCAATATTGTCAACGTTGCAGTGCTCCGAGTCGGAGGACCGATGGTGATTATTGTAACCGTATCAACTGTCTCAAGTTACTCCAAAGGAATCAGGACGATGAAAGACGATGCCTATATATAGGGGTTCAAATCCTGAACCGTCTCCCAAAAAAAAAAAATCGAAGTCGCAATGGTCCAAGGACACTGGGGGAATATTCTTTCTGGAGCTCGATACCACCTCAAGACCGTCCATTTATTCAGCCGGGCAGATTATCTGACCATCATTCCTACGGTAAAGCCATTTTCAACTCTTTCAGATCCCTTGTGGTTAACTTTAATGAATCATTTAGGTATCCTTCGCAATCGCTGTATCAGACAGCACGAATAAATGGGCAATTGTGAAAAGCAGCCTCTGGGCCTTTTTTCATCTGCTTCAAATCGCCCTCTCCAATCAATCTTCCGCCAACGAGGATAAGCTGGACAAACCCTGGCGCCCGGTGCCGTCTGGGAGGGTCAGCGTTGAACAGGTTCGACGTCTTAGATGGATTCTATCCGCGACCTGTTTGGTGGTCTCCTTTCTCCTGGGACGCTTTGTATTCGGCGCAAGTCTCGGCGTTACCCTCTACACGATCCTTTACGACGATCTACTACTACGCGGCCACTTGGTCTTCCGAAATTTGTGCATTGCCGCAGGATATCTAGCTTCGGATATAGGCACACTTACTATAATGAGTGAGTCGTCCCACCACCCTGAAATTCTGGACAATTTCTCAAACTATATTTGTCATCTTCTGCAGAATCGACGGGTCGGGTGGACTGGTTAGAAGCAGAGGAGCTACGTTCCTTGATCTACTGTGCCCTCCTAATATTTACGACGTTTTCTGCACACGACTTTCCCGATGTCGGAGGTGATAAGACTTTCGGACGCCGCACATTCCCCATCGTTGCACCTTCTGCATCACGTTGGTTTGTATCGGCTATAGTCATCTTCTGGACGATGGTGATCTGTTATAGTTGGAGCCTGGATTTCGTCAGCAGGAGTTTGTTCTTTGGCCTTGGTGTGGTCATTGCTGTACGTTTCCTGTTGTTTAGAGATTCCGTGAGGGATAGAAGGACATTATCATTATACAAGGTACTGAGTTTCGCTGCGCTCATGCAAGCCACCGAGTAATTTCTAACGATTTCATAGATCTGGCTCATAATAGCACACCTGCAGCCTGCAGGTCGCAGCGTGAGAGCGGTCATTTAAATTCGGAGGTGCCACACATAGAGAAACTTTTATAAATATCTTCCGTTTGTGATCCTTTAGGGAATTCGTTATAAGATACGAAGCCCCTTTACATACTAGCTGAACGTTTACATACTCAAAAGTCGGATCCTAGTCCTTGTAGGAATTTTTTATTCTACATTTTCTAGGTTAACATAACATTTGTGATCCCTGACGATACTATTTCTGGGAGATCAATTTGGCGCCCAGTTAGCGCCGCGCAGAAGTGATATGGTAACCCGGCCCGTTCCATGTGATGTTGATTAGTATTACGTTACCGTGACGTATCCATCCTCAAAATAAGTACATCGTCCATCCTCTGGCATTCGATTCAAGGCTTGGTACAACCTCACTCTGGACGTGTCTTGAAACCATAAATATGGAGGAAGAGCCAGCGGCGAATGAAAATATCGCCAGGATGAACGTCGAATCTGATATCTGTGTCGCCTCTGGTATTCTCAATGAGCTTGACACGCCAGGATTCCGCCTTGGTGGAGAAGAAGCCTATCATAATCTATATGTCTATTGTTACGCTGCCCAACTTCTGAAAGTGGGGAATGGGGACATCGCAACCACTGGAGCTCTCGTCTTTGACCCCGCAAGCGGCACTGTAAACGCTGACATGATTGTTGTCTCCGCTAGCTCCCGAAAACCAGGACAAACCAACCAGAAGGACGCGAAATGGGAATGGGAGTGTAAGGATCTCGAAGCTAATGAGGATTTGAGGGTAGACGATATCAGAAATCTCAGGTAAGCGTCCAACCCCACTGCCGTCCATGTACACATTTGCGACAGTCAGTGTCCCAAAAACCCTGTGGACCTCGAGATGCAGATTAGAGACCTCCTTACTGTCTTCACACTTTCCCGTGACAGAGAAATTACACTTTTTGAAGTGCGGTTCTCGCATCTACCTGGAGCCGAAATCTGAAAGTGCGAACAGGTTCATGCTTGGATCGTTGGACGGTGCTGGTTCTCGATACGTACCCGATCTCAAAAAATCTCGTGCAAGGGGCCAGACGGCCTTAATCTTGTTGATCGCCTTAGGAATTGGAGGCCCGTCGTCGGCGAGCTGGAGTCGAGCGAGGAAATTGGCTTAGGAGTGTCGCAGAGATATTCGAAGATCTCGGCTTGGACCCCACGTCTTCTGGAACGTACATCTTGAATGCTTCGACCGCAGTAAAGTGGATTGGACTCATTGCGACGATCCTCACTCTTCTGAACCAAATGTTTGAGGAGGAAGAAGAGTCGACGAGTAAGGTTCTTGACCCGGATAGGGCTCAGGCGGTTACTATCTTTATGCGTGCACTCTATGCGATTTTTTGCAATGAAGACATTCAGGATTTCTTTGGTCTAGAGTCTCTGAAAATGATCACACCGACAAGGGTGTCCCAGGCCATTCGTGGCCCTCACGCAGACGCCGATGACTTGCAGGATTCAAGTGAGCTTTTCTTGATTTCGTCCTCACGCCGAGCTACTGGGAGTATACCTGAAATTGCTCGCTGACAGGACTGCTCATAGACGACGACCTACCCAGTCTTCGGGGCGATTATACACCCGTGGCTCTGCGTAAATCGCGTACTGGCGACTCTCTCTTCCGATTCCTGCGCACGTTGACGGTATGGCAGAAGTCTGTTTGTGCCATCTTTGGTGCTTCCACACTCTCGTCGCTCAAAGTCCACCGGATCAACTTGACGTTTGACAAGTTGAATGATGGGTCATCCTTCCTCAAATCGGTCATGCGAGTGTTCGATAAAAGGAGATTTGGCACCAGTAAACGGGAGGCGGTGAAAGCGTGGATCACGGAGCAACTGGACCGTAGCCCTGGTGCTCGAGCTCGGACACACGCTGAGGCCGGTCTGATAGCGCTTGCATATGACGTTTACCATGAAAGGGTGGACAGCCATAGCGATAAAAGTTATGTCCGGGCTTTGAAGGTGCCTTGTTTTCGACTCGACTTCTGCGTCATTTGACTGTCTAAACCTTGTTTGTTTGTGGTGTGCAGCCCGCTGGCGAAGCTGCTGCTCACCTGCCGATTGGGGTAACTAGAACGTGTTGCTGGTTGTGCTTTCATCTGGGAGAGTTAATCGAGAAGGAAATGAGGTACACAAGTATGTTGGGTTTTATCACTGAGTGTATTCATATTCATAATTTCACAGAGTTAGAGCTAGCGACTACACATGGAAACATCTACCCTTGGGATCCCCCTCCTCAGGTCCCAATGAAAGTGCTTCTTTTCTTGCGTGAAGATCTTATTTCTGAAGTGATTAGGCATGCCATGGAAAGCAAAATAGTGTCCGCAAGCTCCATGAGATCGGTTGTAGAAGGATCGAGAGAGGAAGAAGACGAGGTCGATATTGCATTTCCTGATTATGTTCATAAAATGGAACACTGCGTGTAATGCTATCCCTGACTTATGAGAAAACGCGGGAAACGGCCCATACTTGATCATTTTCTGGAAAAATCCACTCGAAACTTGATATTAGTGTGTAAAATATTTCTGCCGAGTTTTGGACAGTATTCTTTTTCGCTCATCATGAATTTTGTTCTTACATAAGGCTTTTGGCTTTGAAACTTGGCTGCATGTGCGACTCAGGTGATGTCAGGTACAGCCATTACAATGCGAGTAAGTAAGCAAAGTATGTAGGGAAAAGAAATGAGGGATGCAATGCTAAGGATAGGGGGGCGTTGAAAAGGAGCGAACTTGGTGCGGAAGATGCCAGACTGTGTATTGGGTTCTTGAAATTGATTCACCTGTTGCTTCAACTCATCCCTCAGCAATTACACTCGCTTCAATTCATCCTCTAGCAATTGCCTTTCCTTCTGCAATGCAGCAGGCCTCTCTGCCACTTTGCTAGTGATCTAGAGAAGATGATTAGAAGATCACTTAATGGCTAGTGGTAACAACCACTAACCTTCGATGCTCCTCCAATCCGCACCATACTGGCTGCGAATCTCGGGCACCATTCCTTTCTTGATTTGGCGACCTTGTAGCAGTGGTTGCGACACTTGGATCAAAGATGTACCCAGGTTCACACAAAACAAGGGCAAAAAGGGTTGGTGCGCACCAATAGCGCTGTCATTTAGCAGCGTGTACATTGGGCCCCGTAGACCAACAGTGGTGACCATTAGCGACAGTTGGAGGAGTAAAAATGGGTGGCCAGAGGCAGTTGAGAGGCGGCGTATTTTGAGATGACTTTATGGTCCACGGCTGAGGACAGACCTTGGACTCAAATCACAAGATCCTTTGCAATAGCGTCAGGGTTAAACTCCACGAGGGCGGCGGAAATCCTTGCAAGATGACACTTCAACCACGATTCTTAAGAGTCTGCCTTCGCCCCCTCCTCCTCCTCTAATGCCTTCAATCCTCCAGGATGGTGTGGCGACACTGAGTTCGCTCGAAACGGAGGAACCGCCAGGAGCTTGTGTCAGGTTCCCCGACGACTTTCAACTCGGCATAGACGGATTGACGTTGCGAAGATATGTCCTTATAATGGTATACCACAGCAACTTTATATTTCCCAAGTTCCGCAAGGGGGTCGTTTGCACACAGGACGGCGCCTTTGAGGACGACAAAGTAGTAGACGATCTGGAGTCTCATTGGGAAATTGATCAAGGCCTTTCAAAAGCCTTTTCCATCCAGTAGGCTAGGAAAATATGAGGAGGGAGATGACCTGGGGCGCTGGAGAAAACGAAGGAATTTTTCCAGACGAAACTTGAGAAAGCGAAGTGTGAGCAGCATACTGATGGACAGCAAACGGACAGGGTGGACCACCTCGCTGCGCATTCGAATTTCGTCGACCTTGTTCATTTGTATAATTCCGGCCTGGTACTATCATGTGGCCCTTTTGCCGGCGCTTGTGGTTGAGTTGCGGACGATAAGTATATCTACAGTGAAAACGCCACTCACCTGTGGCGGTGGGATCGCGTCGGGCGAGGCCGTACGGTATGGCGTCGTAGGCAAGGATGATGATGATGTTTCGTGCAGACAAAAGTCATGCACAGCCATTGATGGTATCTACGTATCTAATCTAATCTACTGGATGGCGTATAG
>Ga0307513_10007589_pt1 | contig 14020 bp, 7 predicted proteins | sample 15_EM_MG_FD_202174 | JGI IMG/M metagenome (GOLD analysis project Ga0307513, IMG submission 202174) | Populus trichocarpa ectomycorrhiza microbial communities from riparian zone in the Pacific Northwest, United States - 15_EM | ecosystem: Host-associated > Plants > Roots > Unclassified | place... | reverse complement strand
TTCCAACAATTAGCTTAGTGTTCCACTCTCTTTATTAATTAACTATCTAAAATGGTTATCTAATTATGTGATGACGAGGGAACATCCATGAAATCCATATAAGATAATGAGAAACACCAAATTAAAAGGTGTAAGCTCTTCTAAGAAACCAAAATGGATACTTAAATAATAAAGATATTTCAAAATCTAATATGTTCAAAGAACAAGCTATCTGGTGTTTGGATAGTGGTTAATCAAGATATTCATTTACTTGGTTCTCTTTTCCTTAGCTCAGGAAGTACTGAATTACTGGTAAAAACCTTAATACCTGCAATAACAGTTCTTATCGGTGAGATTTAAAGACTCTTCAATGATAAAGTTAGTAACTTTTAATGAAAAATGCAACAAATAAAAGAAAAAGCTTTAAATTCCAAGAACAAGAGTGTTTGTTTTTGTTTTTAGGTATGATTAATGCTATGAAATATATAAGCTTTTAGAGTAAAAAAAGTTCTAACCTTTTTCTTCGGTGGTTTAAGGGGTATTTATACTCCCTGAACCTTGTCATTTTGATAAAGTCAAGAGAGCTTGAAGAGTCATCTCTATTTGGTGACATTAATAGAGGGTAAAGATCATTAATGAGAAACAAACATCCCTTATATATCATTAATGAGATTGAAAATTAATGTGATAGGCTCTTTAAAAGATCTTTTATACATCTATAGATGTAGGGAGATGATTATCTCTAACACAAGTTGGTCATGTCATTAATCTAAAAATAAAGCTCTATAGTCTTGGATTTCTAAGACCAATTAGACTTGGCATGTAACCAAACTCAAATGAAAAAGGGCATGGTTTCTAATCAAAATCATAGCACCTTGGGTTTAGCTGATGTCTGAACCTAAGTGTATTGGATCTGGAATTTTGCCAGACCCACATTGCCTTTGGTTCACCTGACAACTGAACCCAAGTGCATTGGATCTGGAATCTTGCCAGACCCACATTGCCTTTGGTTCACCTGACAACTGAACCCAAGTGTATTGGGTCGGACAACTTACCATACCTATGTTGCATTGGGCTCAACCAATGGTTAAACCCATATGGATTGGGTTTGGAAACTCATCAGGCCTACATTACTTTGGGTTCGACTAATAGTGGAACCCAAGTGTATTAGATCTGGCAACTTGTAAGACTTATATAACCTTGAGTTCAACTGATGGCTGAACCTAAGTGTATTATTGGATTTGGTAACTTTCCAGGCCTATATTATTTTAGGTTCTACTAACAGCTGAACCCAAATGTACTAGGTTTGACAACTTGTTAGGCTTATGTTACCTTGAATTCAACTGACAACTGAACTTAAGTGTATTAGGTATGACATCTTGTTAGGCTCATATTGCCTTGGGTTCAGCTAATGGTTGAACCCAAGTGTATTGAGTCTGATAATTTGTATGTTGGACTTTAGTTTTAGCTGGGTTTGTTTTTGGTCTTTGGTCTATGATCCATTAGGGTTATTAGGGTTGACTTTGTGGCGTTTTTGCTATACTTAGTTGTGTTTAGGTTTCATTTCCCCATCAAATTTACTTGTTTCTATTCACCTTTGTTTTAGTTTAGTTGTTCTATTTAGTTTTTGTTTTTCTTTGTCTTTATTGTCCAATTAGCATTTGTTTCGATATTGGATAAAAAAAGAACGATATTTGTTATGTCTAGATTTGTCTATTTAAAGTAAATAAAAAAAATAAGAAAGAGAAGAAAGAGAAAAATTACAAATTCAAAGCAACTGTTATAATTAGGTTAGTGTTAAGAAATTGTAAGTTTCAGGTTTTTAGCCTTTAAAATCAGTCTTCATACACTTTAATGTTTCAGTTTCATGGGAGTATTTTTAAATTTTTGGCTTCGGGTCAGATCAATTATAGTTTTATATTTTAAATTCTCAACTTATAAAGGATTTCGAAGAGGTAACATTTATTATCCTAGCCTTTCTAGGATATAATTTTAGTTATAAGACTATTTAAGATAGGAAATTATACTATCTTAGGTTATTTTATTCCTATATATGCGGCAACTTTGGTATAATAGTCAAACTTGTTTATTTTTATTGTTTTAATAGTTTTTTAGGTTTATTTAATTTATTTTGGGTTTAATTATAAGTGAGTCCATATCAGCTAGCAAATTTTAGATCCATTAATCATTGTTTAAGGTTTATTACGTATGATGGGCTTTAGTTTTAGTTGGGTTTTGTTATAGGTCTTTGGTCTATGATCCATTAGTGTTATTAGGGCTGTTTGTTTAATCTATTTATCTTATTTATTGTTGTTAAATTTCAACAACCATAGATTATTAAATAAAGTTGGTGCCTTGCTTGAAGCAACATGTTTCTCTTTGTTTAAACAAATAACAACAGAACTTACCAAAGTATTACCGATTTTTTTTATTATGTTTTTCCTACATTTTGAGTTCCTAATTCTTTATAATCAACAAGTCTAAGTCAAATCCAATACCTTTGATTCTTTTATATATGGTTGTTTTTGAGTCAAGGTTCCATCTCAAATCTGAATTTTATCATTTTGAGTTTGTCATTTACCTCGTTGTGGGTTTTTGAATCAACATATTCACGAGATTCGCATCAAAAGTAGATTAAGGCTCAATAATTTTTTATTTGATTTGATTTTGAGATTTTAGTTCATCTAAATATGTTTGGTGATTAAAATAGGATTTTAAAGGTACATATGATATTTTGTTTTTCATATTTTAAGGTTAAAAAAATATTAAAACTTTGATTTTTGAATTCAAAAACTTATAATCTGATTTTTCGATCAAGCTTCAAGCTTCGATGGTTGTAAAATAGTGTTGGAAGATAACACATTGTTCTTTCCATTTAATAAAAAATAATAGGGACATATTGATCCATTCATTAAAAAAAACCTGGTAAGCATGCCTAACCATCTAGGCTCAAGAACACTCAGCCTTTTAATTTTATGCCAGTAAACCAAGCTCATTCTTCTAGCTTAGGCACATCCAATATTTTCTTTTAAATGGTCATTAATTTTTTTATTTTATAATAAGATTCTCTTTAAAAAAACTTTTTATTAGAATGACATTTAAAAAAATATATTATGCCATAGTTTTCAAATAATATTAAAGCTTTTTATGGTAATATTAACAATTATTTTATGAATAATAATATATAATGTGCAAAACTTTTTTAAAACTTTACTCATGAATATTCAACATGAATAAAGTATTTTTTTATTTTTTAAAAATTTATTACTCTTATAGTTTTTGATACATTCATATAAAAATTATCAATTCATGATTTTTTTTTATTTTTATTTAAACTTGTTTTAAGATTATGATAAGTTTTTAGTTAAAGAACATATATTTTCATAAAAAAAAGACATGTTTTGTTTTAAAAAAGAAAAAAAAATAAACATATGAATAAGAAAAGAGTATTTTGATGAAAAGGATGCATTTTTTGTCCTTATTTCAAAAAATTAGGGCTTTTTGGATATTTATTTCAATTATCTTTTTTATTTAATAAATCTTATTGCTAATAAAAAACTATGTTTTCATATAAAAAATACAAAAATAAAAAAAGAGAATTAAATTTATTTTATTTAATAAATCTTATTGCTAATAAAAAAAACTATGTTTTATATAAAAAAAATACAAAAATAAAAAAAGAGAATTTTGTCTAAAAATAATTTCTCTCTAAAATTTAAATTATTTCCTTTCTTACAAATATATATTTGAATTATCATATAATTAAATAAAATAAATTTAAAAGTGCCTCGTGGCACAAGGTCAAATATTTGCATGTGCAATTTATGTTTTACTTTTTACAAGGAAGATAAACTTCTCGTTGTAGCTTTTCATTAATATTAGCGTTAACAACTGTTTTGATGATTTATCAGTTTATATATATTTTTTAATTTATTTTATTAAATACAAACATCATTTTTCAAGTTTCAAATTAAAAAGTTTTATGATACCATAAATACATCCACAACGTCGAAACTTTTTTATTTAATGTTAAAAATTAACTTAAAATTTTATTTGTAACATAGCATTGATGTACTGGTTAGTGGAATGCAAAAAACTCTACACCCCCAGGATAATGGATATATTTAATTAGTGTATCTCGATGCTTTTTTTGGTTACTATCTTGGGATAGAAAAGACAAAAACAGTGAGAACAAAGAAGGCAAGACAGAAAAAAAAAACATAATTATGTTTGGTTATAGCATACAAGAAAAAAGTGATTGTCTTTTATATATATATATATATTACCTCTAATATGTATTACTGTCAAACTTACATATTTTAAAAATTAACACACACACACACACACTTCGGTTTATATTAAGTTTTGAAATTAATAATATTATAATGATCATAGTTATAAAATCGAGATTGACCAGAACTCGAGACCTAGCCGACCCAAGGCTTTGCCTCGGACCGACCCACAAATCTAGTTTTAAAACTATAATAGTAAACACTTTTATCCTTACATTGACTCGAGTAAACTCGGGTTGACTCTCCTGTTCCTTACCCTGAGTCGACCCCTGAGTCAGGTTTTAAAACTATGATAATAACCACTTTTATTTTTATGTTAACCCTCCCAACTCATGACCTAGGTTTTACCCCGACTCAACCCTCGAATTGGATTTTAAAACTATAATGATAACAATTTTTATTCTTATATTAACTCAGGTCAACGATCAACCCAACGCGTGACCTAGACCTTGCCCCGGGTCGACTCTCAAGTCAAGTTTTAAAACTATAACAATAATTATTCTTATTTATATGTCGACTCGGGTCAACTCGGGTTGACCTTCCCGACCCGTGACCAGAGCCTTGCCCTCGGTCAACCCTTGACTCGAGTTTTTCAACTAGGATAATAACTATTTTTATCTTTACATACATTGGTTAAATAATTTTTGAATTGAGGGTTTTTTTACAACGATATTTTAGAAATAAAAAATGTTGTCTATAAAAACATGTTCTATCTGTATTCATTCTAAAATTATTTTAATGATAAATTTATTTTTATATTTTTATATTTGACTTTTAACCAGACACATTTCTACCTTTATAATTTTTTTCTCCTTTTATCTTGTAACCGTAACTAAGCACTGCTAACGCAATCCTTTTTATCTCAAAGGTAAACAATAATATCTGGTTTCTCTAGTACTTAATTTATACATTAATGTTGGTTATTGGGTTAGGCTTGGTCCGCCCATGATGGATGGGTCTGGTCCAAGTTATTAGAGAAGTTACTAAAGGAAGTAACCGCCTCCTCTAATCATATATAAAGGGACATAACCCATATGGAAAGGTCAAGTTTTCATTATTGAAAGAACATAGTTCTCTCTTTCACTTCTCCCATCTTGACTCTCTACATTAACTTGACAAGATTCACAAAGACGTTCGTACTGTGAAATATCACTTTGGTTCTAGTAATTGAAGTGGCACTGAAGTAATTGATCTAGGAATAAAAAAGCGAATTCTCACAAGTAAGTTTTCCTTTTCGTTCTACATTGGTATCAGAGCCATGGTTTTTAATATTGCTTTTATGCAGTATATCTATTATTACATGAACGATAGATGTAAATTTTGTATTAAAAGAATACTTCTATTGAGAATTTTGAATTTACAAAATTTTATGAAGTAATTTAGTTATGAATTTGTCTTTTCTATAATTAATTAGAAAAGATTTTCTGCATGGTAGTTATGTAATTCTATTATCAATTCATGTGTGAATTGATGATAGAAATGGAGATTAAAAACTGTCATTTTCATTTTCAATTGAAAGTAGTCAATTGAACTTTGACAGTTAATTAACTGTCATTTAAAAAAAAAAATAACCACTTGAAAGAACACATCTTTTCAAAGATGTGTAACTGCCATTCGACAGTTAATATTGTCATTGGCATTCGGTAGTCAATTGGGACTGCCATTTAGCAGTTATTAAAAAAAAAAAGGAAAACCGAATGAACACATCTTTTAAAAGATGTGTACATATATTAACTGCCATTCGACAATTAATATATATTAACAATGTTAATATATATTAAAATATAAAATAATATTAAGACAATTAATATTTTTTTTGTTAATATAAATTGTCAAATTGTGGAGTAATTTATTTATTGTTAAAATAAATTGCTTAATTTTCATATTTGTTTTTTAACATATATGATGATACATGCTTTAATTAAATATTAAGTATAATATTTATGTGCTTTTGAAATATTTTGTTGTAGTGGATAGGCAACAACAAATCGATCAACATTGGTACCATTTGTTGGGTTATGCCTTTAATCCTGTTCATAAAATTCAAGAGCACATTGATTATATGTATCATTGGATGAGTAGATTGACTATGAGTGGTGTTTACGAATTCTACATGGAACATCAAATGTTAATCGTTCTCAATTCTCTGCCTGAGGAATGGATGTCGGTGCGACTATCGTTGGAATATAGGCTGGAATCCTTAGATTTCAACAATCTCGCAGATGAAATGCTGCTTGAGAGGGAACATCAGTATGCCGAAAAGGGTATACGGCGCACTGGAAGAAGCGCAAGTCGTTTGGATGCTGCTGCTAAATTCATTCCATGGTTTGAGTAGAATGAACTTGGAGGAGATGACTTTGATGAAGTGGATGACGTAATTGGAGACCCTACTTATGTGCCTACAATATAAAACAATTCTGAAATTTATTATCTTAATATTGTATTTTTTTAAAGATGAATGGTTGTTTAATTGTGAACTGAATATTTTATGTAATTTAAGTTTAATTACATTATATGCATATATATGATAATATATGCAACCTGATTAGTGGGAGTTAGTTGAAACTAATAACTATAATTTTGCACTCATTTAAATTTCCGATAATAATTAGACCATACAAATAGAAATTGATTAAGTGTTTAACATTCTTTTCATTTCTATTGTATGTGTTAGATTATTATTTGTTTAATTTAGAATGGAGTGGCAAAATATATCAATTAAATTGTACTAGATACTAATATTTGTAATTGCTGTCAATAACACTTAATATGGCTGCATCTAAGAGTATTATTGCTAATTTGAACCATGGAGACAAACTAAGTGAAAAGAATTATGATGTTTGGCATCGTAAGATTGAGTATCTCCTGGAAGAGCAAGAAATGCTGGAAACAATCACACAACCGATGGCTGAACCTGAGCAAGGAAACACTGCTCAGCACAGACTTGATATGGAAGCATATCAAACCTATAAACGCAAGGATCGTGTAGCTTGCATTTTGATGTTGAGCAGCATGAGAAATGATATAATGCTGCGTTTTGAGAGGCATTGTTCATCTCAATCTGTTTGGGACGCAGTAAAGATTCAGTATGGAGGAATCTCCACTAATAGACTTCGTCAGTTAACCCTCAAATTCGATGGTTATAAGAAGCGCCAAAATCAAACGATGAGGCAGCATCTTACAGTCATGTCTAACATGATCAGTGAATTAAGGGGTGCTGGGCATGAGATGACTAATGAACAACAAGTTCAAGCAGTTATCCGCTCTTTGCCAAGTAATTGGGAACACATGCGTGTTAACCTTACCCACAATGACAACATCAAGACATTTGACGATGTTGCTCGTCATGTCAAGCTTGAAGAAGATCGACTTCACGCTGGAAAGCCTATAAACGAGGCTTTTATATCTGAGACAAAGATGTGTGGAGCATATGGCTCTAAATATAAAAAGGGTAAGGCTAAAGGTCTCAAATATGGCAAGAGAGGAATAGAAGCAAGTAGTAGTGGACATAAACGCAAGCGTGGGAAACGCGGCGGTAAGAAAGACAAGAATATGAATTGTTTCAATTGTGGTAAACCTGGTCACTTTGCTCGTAATTGCATTGAGCCAAAGGTAATGTTTAACCACAATCATCCCTCTAACTTATACGTTAGCAGTTGTTTAATGCTTGCTGAATCTGTTCCCTTTTGGACTATAGACCCAGGAGCAACTGACCATATAGCAAGGGATCGAACAACCTTTGTGGAATTCCGTCGAATTCCAAAGGGAAGTAGATATATATACATGGGGAATAATGCTTCCGTTGCTGTGCTTGGGATCGGTACCTGCAAACTGGATTTGCGGGGCGGTCACACACTTTATCTTCATGATGTGCTCTACGCTCCAGAAGTTCGATGGAATCTTGTGTCTGTTCTTGCTTTACTCCAATTGGGCTTTAATATTGCGTTTGTTGGTTGTTGTGTAAAAATACATTTGAATAATATTTTTTATGGTTCTGGTTTTGTATTAAATGGTTTTATGGTGTTAGACACCATTAATGTATCTATTAATTATGATGCTTCAATTTATGTTGTTCAAAATTCTAGCACTATTAATGGTAGTAATATCATAACTTGGCATGCTAGATTAGGACACATTGGGCAAGATCGATTACATAGATTAGCAATAGCTGGTCTTTTAGGATCACTTACCAAAGAGGAATTGCCCGTTTGTGAGCATTGCCTTGCTGGAAAAGCAACTAGATTACCATTTGGTAAAGCTAAAAGGGCTAGTAGTCCATTACAGCTTATTCATTCAGACATTTGTGGCCAATGAATGTGAGAGCAAGACATGGAGGAAATTATTTCATCACATTTATAGATGATTTTACATGGTTTGGTCATGTTTATTTGATCTCACATAAGTCTGAAGCATTGGGTTGCTTCATTCGATACACCAATTTGGTGGAGAATAAACAAAGTACCAAGATCAAAACTTTAAGAACTGATCGAGGACGTGAATATCTATCTGAACAATTTAAAAATTTTTGTGATGAAAAAGGGTATAGCTAGACAACTAACTATTCCTTATACTCCACAACAAAATGGTGTAGCGGAAAGAATGAATAGAACCCTATTTGACATGGTTAGGTCAATGATGGCGCAAGCTAACTTACCAATTTTCTTTTGGGGAGATGCATTGTTAACTGCTGCTTACATACTTAATCGTGTGCCCTCTAAATCTATCTCATCCACCCCATATGAACTATGGAATGGTGTCAAACCTAATCTACGTTATTTCCATTCATGGGGTGTGCAACTTATATTCACAATACTTCTCATGAATATGAGAAACTTGGTCTTAGGGGGAAGAAGTGTATCTTTATACGATATTCTGAACATTCCAAAGAATTTGTATTTATTGGTGAAAAAGCTGATGGAAGAGTAACAAAGATTGAATCGCGTGATGTTGTATTCTTAGAAAAGGTTTTTCCAAAGACAGGTGAGGTTGAAAAAGATTTTCAAATATATGAAATGGAAAATCTAGATTATGGTGAAACAAGCCATTCAGTAGAGGACTTAGATGAAACTTTTAATCCTCCTAGAAACAGTGGGAGTGATATTTTATCTATTCCTACTCTCATGGAGCAAGATCATGAGCAATCTCAACCTCGAAGAAGCATTCGTGAACCAATTCCTCGTCGTCGATTTGAGATTGAGGGGAAAGCGTTCATGATTGCTCCACAAGATGATGAAGAACCTAAAACATTCAGTCATGCTCTATCTGGTCCTAAAGCAAGTGAATGGATTAAAGCTATGGAAGAAGAAATGGAGTCAATGAAAATTAATCAAGTCTGGGACTTGGTTGATTTACCGTCAGGACGAAGATCCATTGGAAATAAATAGGTTCTTAAAATTAAACGTAAGGCGGACGAGTCAATAGAACGTTATAAGGCTCGACTAGTAGCGAAAGGCTACACTCAAGAAGAGGGAATTGATTATGAAGATACATTTTCACCAGTTGTGAGGATTACTTCAGTTCGCCTTATTTTAGCTATAGTCGCACATATGGACCTAGAATTATATCAAATGGATGTTAGAACTGCGTTTCTCAATGGAGAACTAAATGAGGAGATCTATATGGATCAACCTTTAGGATTCGAGACTAAAGGACAAGAGCGCAAAGTTTGCAAGCTTAAAAGATCCATATATGGTCTTAAGCAAGCCTCTAGACAATGGAACGTTAAGTTTCATCAAGCTATCCTTAAAGATGGTTTTACAATGGTGGAAGAAGATCATTGCGTGTATTTAAAATGTTCTAACAATAGTTTTATAATATTGTCCTTATATGTTGACGACATCTTAATAGCTAGAAATAACAAAGAGATGATTGATACTACTAAAAAGTGGTTATCATCAAACTTTGAAATGAAAGACATGGGCGAGGCCAGCTATGTACTTGGTGTGAAAATCATAAGAGATCACGTTAAAAGGCTTTTGGGTTTAACTCAAGAGACTTACATCAAAAAGATGTTAGAGCGCTATCACATACAAGATAGCAAATTAATGGACACCCCTGTTGATAAAAGTTTGAGCCTAAGCTGTGATATGTGTCCCAAGACTCTAGAAGAAAAGGAGAAAATGTCCAGAGTACCTTATGCCAGTGCTGTCGGTAGTTTGATGTATGCAATGATGTGCACACGTCCCAATATATTTTATGCCGTTGGATTGGTTAGCCGATATCAATCAAACCCTGGTCAGAAACACTGGATGGCAGTCAAAAGGATTCTACGATATCTGAAAGGAACTTCAAATTACATGTTATGTTACTAAGGAAAGAAAGATTTACGATTGATTGGTTTCTCTGATGCTGATTGGGGAGGAGATGTCGACCAATCCAAATCAACTTCAGGATGTGCTTTCTTGCTTAATGATAGTGCAATACTATGGAGGAGCAAGAAACAATCCTGCATAGCCTTATCTACCATGAAGGCTGAGTATGTAGCTTGTTTTGCAGCAACACAAGATGCTGTTTGGTTAAAAAATTTCCTGTATCATTTGAAAATTGTCAAATCAGCATCAGACCCAGTGACAATTTACTGTGATAACACTGTTGCAATAGCTGTGGCCAAATATCCAAAATACCATGGAAAGACCAAACACATCAAGATGAGATATCACTACATTAGAGAAGCAATTACTGAACAAGATGTGATCCTAAAACACATTTCTACAAATTCTATGGTTGCAGATCCGTTCACAAAACCAATAGCAAGGGATGCATTTGTTAGACATGTGAGATCCCTTGGCTTATGTAGAATGTAATTAGTTTTAAGGATCATACGAAAGCTTACAGTGATTGAGTAATGAATAAATGCCATTAAAATATCATTTTATTCATTATTTGTTTCATGGATTATATTGAGTATCGTATAGTACAATTTGTTGAAGTATGTCGATAGATTTTGATTGGCTCACTCACATGAGCAATCACCTCTAGCACTTGTAAGGTGAGTAGAGATGAGACTATTTGAGTTTTAATGCTCAATAAGCGACTTGGGCGCAGTGGAAGCAATTTTAACTCAAAGTGATTATTAAAAAGTCACCTTGGCTGGGACCAAGATGAGATTCTTAAATAAAAGAATCGGCATGAATGAATTCCCGCCATTCATGTGTCTATTATGATTGAAGCCGAGTATGAAATTATTCATCTGCCACTAATGAAAAATGAGCAAATAAGAATTTCTTATTTGAAGTCTATGTTTTTAGCAACAAGATTAAGACTCGTATAGTGTATTTCCTCTAATAAGGAGAGCAATGACATACACTCTTTGTCTTAAGAAAAGAAAAGAGTAAGCTCCACTATAACATGTATTTCATACTACATGTGCTAGCGACCATTACAGGAATAAAGAATGGATCCCTGCTTCTTTATTATGTGAGTCCTGAAGATCATATCTAAGATCTCAAAATCTTACCCTTTGTGACTTTTGACTATATCATGAGGTGATGTATTAATGATCGCTACTTTAGGAGTATATCCTATGGTCATGAAATGATTTGACTTAAAGGAATACTCTTAGGAAAGCGAGTTAATTCAAATTTGATTGATATGAGAGCGAAAGAAAAAGTAATTTTAGTTCTACACCTGTTACTTGTATTCACCGGCCGGGATCATATCACTTGAATAGATTTGATATGATTTAGAATACTTGTAATTGTAAGGATGGATTGAGTATGAAATTCTTGAGGGATTGAATTATATTCAGTCATGTGTAACTAAAAATACTTGGGGTATATTAGTACACTTTAAGGAATAATTAATTATGACATTGATGTCTCCTATATGGCCTGTATTAGGTTTATATATTGGAGCTCCTTTCACTGTGTGCTTCAGGTCGCACGGTTCGTTCGTCAAGTATGAAATTCTTGTGCAAGTTTGAAGTATAATGTATTAGAGAGATTCAGTCCTTCATGGGCGAGTGAGAGATGTTGGTTATTGGGTTAGGCCTGGTCCGCCCATGATGGATGAGCCTGGTCCAAGTTATTAGAGAAGTTACTAAAGGAAGTAACTTTCTCCTCTAATCATATATAAAGGGACATAACCCATATGGAAATGTCAAGTTTTTATTATTGAAAGAACATAGTTCTCTCTTTCTCTTCTCCCATCTTGACTCTCTGCATTAACTTGACAAGATTTACAAAGACGTTTATACTGTGAAATATCACTTTGGTTCTAGTAATTGAAGTGACACTGAAGTAATTGATCCAGGAATAAGAAAGTGAATTCTCACAAGTAAGTTTTCCTTTCCGTTCTACAATTAATCCTTGAAGATATGAAGGGTTGTCTATATATATTTATTTGAAGCTCCAAGTTTCATAGCAAAATAATTGAATCACAAGGATATGAGCAACTAATAACTTCCATGTAGTTTCCCTTTAAATAAAGACCAACTTCCTATAGAAATGAAATGCAGGGGAATTTGATCACACAGATTTCCTACAACTCTTATTGCAGATGGTTAAGAATTATGACCAAATAAATCTAAGCTGGGAAAATTAAGAAATGATATATTTTCAATTTCCACTACCTTTTTTTCCTCTATTGGTAACAACTTTTTGTGTGCATGAATCTAAAACATGGTTAGATCAACATAATACTTATTAATCCATTCTTTAATAATCTTGATCTCTATCTTTCGTTGTGTGACCAACCATTCTGGATCAGTTTCCTTCGCAAAAAGTATATCCAAGCAATGAGACCCTGAAATTAATGTAGTGAATATTGTACCGTTAATTAGCATGAACTTCCACAAAATTCCCTTGTACAAATTTCTCTGTTTTCACTTTGGTTATGGCATTGATGGAGCTTCCCAGCCAAATTTTGATCCTATTTTCTTGTTTCAAGTGAGGATACGATTTAATGGAAGGGCGTGCTTACCATTGACGGTTTTGACAGCTACAACAGTGTCTGAAATGTTCTCCAAAACCCTAGAAATACAGATGATCGGACATGTTAAATTTGGTTAGGTCTATATTTTATACATGTGAATGTGACAATTAGAAGTCACAAAATCATTGTCTTTTTCAATGTTGTTAGTTACTTACCCTCCACTACTATAAGGATCTCTTAGCCCGTTGGAGAAGATGATATTGCTAGCAAACCTTTGAAGAATCAGTTTTATACTCTACATAGTAAAAAATAATAAAGATTAAATTTTTGTGGTGATATATATGACCTCCCAATCGAAGTCAAGATCAAGAAAATAAATAAATATACAATGAAAGAAAAAATTAAAAAAAGAGAGAGGTGAAAACATGCATTAATAGAAGATTAAAGAGTTAATTAAAAGGAGAAATTAATTAAAGAGAACATACATGACCTCCGTAATAGGTCGTGATCCAATGAGGACGAGTTGGGACACCATACAAACTCTTGCAATTCTCTATATAGTCTTCCAAATCAAAAGGATCCGGTGGGAACATGGAATTATTCCCAACACCAATAGGTATCGCCATCTCACTGCATGTCTAAACACACAACATTCAATTTTTAAGATTAAACTTGTAAGAGTATATAAATTAATTAAGAGGGTCTCATCGATTCATTATATATATATATATATATCTCTCGTGAATGTAAAATCATGGACTAATATAACTTTTGTATTCTAATTTTCTTTCTTCTTGTTTTTTTTTTTTTTTTTGTAGATCTCTCTCGTGAATGTAAAATCATGGACTAATAGAATATTAACAAAATCTACACTGCCA
>Ga0307513_10007588_pt1 | contig 14021 bp, 12 predicted proteins | sample 15_EM_MG_FD_202174 | JGI IMG/M metagenome (GOLD analysis project Ga0307513, IMG submission 202174) | Populus trichocarpa ectomycorrhiza microbial communities from riparian zone in the Pacific Northwest, United States - 15_EM | ecosystem: Host-associated > Plants > Roots > Unclassified | place... | reverse complement strand
CGCCTCTCTGCCCTTCAAGATGCGCGACCACGCGCTGTTCATCTGCTTCGCCCCGGTCGAGAATCCGCGTTATGCCGCGGCCGTCGTGCTCGAACATGGCGGCCACACGGTGACCAACCTCGATACACCGGGAATCGGACGCGACATCATCACCTATCTGCTCGATCGCGACCGCGCGCTGAAATCGCTGGCCGAGGTCGAGCCGACCTGGGGCGGCGACATCGCCACGCGCATGGCTGCCGAGACCGCCGCCTACAAGAGCCAGATCTCGCTGGTACAGGGCGCGCAGACCGAGACCAACGCCACCGCCGCGCCGACCGACGCCCCGGCAGTCGAAGCAGCGACCGACGCCGCCAATTCGTCGGCGGCGGCGATCGCCAATACCGCGCAGCCCGCCGAAGAAGGATCGCGCGAGGCGACAAATGACTAGAGGATCTTCCGCCAATCTGGGCTTCGTCCCCGAACCGCTCGCCCAATTGCCGTGGAAGGTCATCCTGCTGGTCCTGGCGATCGGCTGTTTCGACCTGCTGGTGCTCTATTCGGCCGCGGGAGGGCATATCCGCCCCTGGGCGCTGTCGCAGGGCGTTCGCTTCTTCGTCCTGCTAGGCGGCGCGATGGCGCTGTCCCGCGTGCGCGAAAGCACCTGGAGCTCGATCAGCCTGCCGGTTTACGGCGTCATCATCCTGATGCTGGTGGGCGTCGAGATACTCGGCAAGGTCGCCGGCGGCGGCCAACGCTGGCTCGAACTCGGCATCATCCGCCTGCAGCCATCCGAATTGATGAAGCCCTTCATCGTGCTCGCCTGCGCGCGTTTCTACGAGATGCTGCCACCCGCCGAGATCCGCAAATTCGGGGCGATCTGGCCGCCGCTGGTGCTGATCGGCCTGCCCGCCGGACTGGTCATGCTGCAACCAGATCTCGGCACCGCGCTGATGATCACGGCGGGCGGTATCACGGTGATGTTCCTGGCGGGCACGCCGCTCCGGCTGTTCATCGGCGGCGGGCTGGCGGCAGCGATCGCCGCGCCGATCGCGTTCAACTTCGTGCTCCACGATTACCAGCGCAACCGCATCCTGATCTTCATGGATCCCGAAAGCGACCCGCTCGGCACCGGTTATCACATCAGCCAGTCGAAGATCGCGATTGGATCGGGCGGCATTTTCGGTAAGGGCTTCCTCAACGGGACGCAGAGCCACCTCGATTACCTGCCCGAGGGCCATACCGACTTCGCGCTGGCGACGATGATGGAGGAATGGGGGCTGGTCGGGGGCGTGCTGCTGGTCATCGCCTGGTTCACGATCATCTGGTGGGCGGTCAATGTCGCGTTGAAGGCGGAGGGCCGGTTCGCCAGGCTAACGGCGGCGGGCCTGGCCACGACATTGTTCTTCTACGTCTCGATCAACATGGCGATGGTCATGGGCATGGCGCCGGTGGTCGGCGTGCCGTTGCCGCTGATCAGCTTCGGCGGCTCGTCGCAGCTGACCGTGCTGTTGTGCATCGGCATCCTGATGTCGCTCGACCGCCAAAACCGCCAACAAACCCGCTGGTAAGGAAAACGCACAAAAAAGGGTTTGCAAAGCCCGATCGCGATGCTAACGGCCTCGCTCCCCGATCGGGGGCCGCCTGTCGGGCGGCTGCCGCAAGCCGGTATGGACGCATAGCTCAGTTGGTAGAGCAGCTGACTCTTAATCAGCGGGTCCTTGGTTCGAGCCCAAGTGCGTCCACCATTATTACCAAGCAAAAACAGCCACTTATTGGCCACCGGCGGTCACCCCGCCCTGCGCTCGAATTTGCGTGCTAGCGCTATACTAGCGGCGTTTCGCATAGCGGGTTGCGAAAGTGACAAGGGTACGTCAGCTTCGCGTGGGGAGAACGGGATGGCTACCGAACATTATGCCGCGATGGGCGCTGACTATCGCAAGGAGGCGGAGCGGCTGATCCCGAAGGTCCTCTTAGCAGCGCTGCTGCTACTCCTGTCCCATCTTCTCGACCTTAAAGTATCCGAGTTCGACGCCGGGGGTTTGAAGGTCGCGGTGAAGGACGTGATCGTCATCCGAGGTGGGCTGGCGCTTATTTTCCTTTATTACTTCTACGCTCTAGTAAATGCCATGCTTACGGGAACCGTCCTACTGCCTTTGCGGTCAGAGCAACGGATGCTCAGGTGGTTGGTGGCGACGGCTAAGCGCCCTTACCGTGACGAGAAAATAAAGAAACTCACTCGACGGCGTCCGACGCAGGTCAAACGATACGTTTGGTGGCGCAAGACGGCTTATCTCTCATTCATACTTCCTTTTGCGCTTACTATATTCGCGATTGTCTTCATCGCGTTGACGGTCGGCCTATATGACGCATGGGGCTTCGGATCGTATCTGTTCGAGCGCATTGTGCAGATGAACTTGGTTTAGCGGAGCGTTCATCCACTTCCGCAGGTGGCGCATAATCGGACCCGCACGACGTCCTCGGACCAGAACGGCTTGCGGCACGTCATGCAGCGCTGCCAGCCCACTCTCCTGACCACGCGCGGAGGGTGGTAGTCGTGGTCAAGAACGGCCTCGCGGCGCGCGCACCCGTCGAACGGCCACGGCGCGGGTTCGGAGAATCCCTTGGACAGGCGGTGCACCTTGGGCGGGGCAGGCGCTGGGGCCGCCTGCGCCGGGGCTGCGGCGATGGTGGGCGCTGGAGACGGTGGTGCGGCTGCTCGCGTTGAGTCACCAGCCGTGCGGCGCGCCAAGCTGCCAGCCACGCTGGCACCGGCTCGGTCATCGCGCCCACACCTCGTCGCGGTGCCAGCGGCGTATCGCCAACATCACGATGGGCATGTCATCGCCGGCGCTGACGCCCTGAAGGTCGTCGAGGACAAGCTCGCCTTCGTTGCCGCTGAAAGCGAACGCTGGCGCGCCCTGACGACATCCACCGATTTCTGAAACCTGACGGAACAAGGACCTTCCCATGAGCACAAATAATACCCCGGCCCGCCTCGATGCGCTTGAAAGCCGAGTGGCAGTCGAGGCTCTCATCAACAGCTACGCCCAGGCTTTCGACTCGCATGATGTCGATTTGCTGCGCAGCATCTGGCATGACGACGCCCGTCTCGATCTCGGCGCGGCGTTCGGCAGCTTCGACGGTATCGAGGCGATTATCGCTTCTGCCCATACCAACTGGTCGCAGATGCCGCACATGCACCATTGGATGGCGAACAGCCTGATCGATATCGATGGCGAGAGAGCGTCTGCGCGGGTCGCGGCTGATGTTTTGTGCACGGATGTCGAGATGGGGCCCGTTCAGATCAGCGGGCTCTATCATGATCGCTTCGAGCGCCGCGAGGAGCGATGGGCGTTTGTCGAGCGTGTCTTCGACCTCCATTTTCTCGTGCCTCTTTCTGACTGGAATCCGGTCGCGGGAAGCGAGACCGTGCCGGAGGCGATTCAGGCCTAGGGTCTATGGGCGGGGCGCCGCGTCGCGCCGATCGTCTCCCCGCTCCTTTCGCAGCTGATCGTCAAACTCTGCCTGCAACTCCCGAGTTGGCTTTGGTGCGCCGGTGGCAACAACCGCACGGTAGCGCGGGCGGCGTTCGCGGACATTCTGCCGACATCGCTCATCGCGCGGCGCACCTAACGCGCGGTCGATGGCTTCGGTGCGGCCTTGATCGACACGCAAGCGGCCGTTCCTGCGCGCCCTGCTGCTCGACGGCGCACTGACGCGCGCAGGCTGATCGCGCGCAAGCAGGTCGCGCTGGCGCTCGACCGCCCGCTCTCGGACGGCGAACAGACCGTCGATCTGCTCGCCTTGGCGGATGTCGCGCCTGGGCAGATGCCTGGGGGGCAATGACCTCGGTTGGACGGCGTTTCGCGGAACCGTTGTTATTCAATTTCCAACATGACTTTGAGCAGCACTGACGCATCGATGGCGTATGAATCACCGACAAGGAGCGGTGTGAGGCGTCCTTCGAGCAAAAGCATCGCGTAGCCGTGTACCATCGTCCATGCCCGGGTGACCCGGGCGGCGGCGATTACCGCGTCGCGCTCGGACAGGGGGTCGGGATGCGCCGCTGCAACCGCCGCGGTCAGTTGGCCAAAAGCCTCGTCCATCGCCCTCCTGAGCGCGGGACGCGACGGATCAAGCCGCTCGCCACGGAACATCAATTGGAACAGTCCCGGATTGGCGACCGCGAACTCGACATAGGCAACGCCGATCGCATTGAGCCTGGCCTGCTCATTGGGCTCGGCCGATGCGGCCGACCGGAGGTGATTGTTGAAGCGTTCGAATCCCACCGCCGCGAGTTCGCTGAGCAAGCCGGTCAGGTCGTCGAAATGGTTCTTTGGCGCGGCGTGCGATGCGCCTGCTTCTCGCGCGGCTGCGCGCAATGTCAGGCCGGCGACGCCATCGCGTTTGATCAGGCGTTCGGCAGCCACGAGCAATGCCTCCCGCAAGGCGCCGTGATGATAGGGCTTGGTCGTCATTTGTCCGCCGCCTCCCGATGGGCATCACCGCCCGCCCTAAATTGACACTGTCAATTTTTTCTTGACCCGCGCCGGCTGCAAGGTCAATATTGACACTGGAAATATCGACGGAGTAAGGGCGCGTGACCACTCAGACGAAATCGGATTGCACCCTCCGGATCTTGGAGCATCAGGCATGAGGCAATTGCTCTATGCCGTCGTTCCGCTGATATTCGACTCGCTCGGCGTGATCGTCTTCGCGGTGCTGATGGCGGCGAATGTCGACCTCATCATTGCCACCGCGGCGGGCGCAGTAACGGCGGTCGCGGTCGTCGCCTGGGAGGCTCTCCGCCGCCGTCCGGTGGCTGCAGTGCAATGGCTGAGCTTGGGGCTGGTGTTCGTCTCGGCTGCTGCGACGCTGATGACGCATGATCCGCGGTTCGTGATGGTCAAGCCGTCGGTGGTCTATGCGCTGGTCGGTGCGGCAATGATGCGGCGCGGCTGGATGAACCGCTATGTGCCGCCCGAACTACTCGCTGGCGTCGAGGATCTGATGACGCGCTTCGGCTATATATGGGCCGCCCTGATGTTCCTTACCGGTATCGCGAACCTGGTCGTCGCGCTGCTATTCACGGCCTGGTGGGCGACCTTCCTCGCAGCATTTCCGCTCGCGTCCAAACTGGCGCTGTTCGCGTTCCAGTTCGTTTTTGTGCGTACGATCGGAAATCTGAGATCACGAAGGATTGCCGCGACGTAGAACCAGGGAGATCGCTGGTGACCATTGCCGCTGTCCACCTCGGCCTTCTTCACCCACTCAAATAACGTCTGCGGAACGCAGCCGATGTTCAGAATGTCTGAAAGCGGCGATCCCGATGGTGTTAAGGGATCCTGTTGGTAAAAATCTGGCGTCTCAGAATTCCAAGCCGCAAGTCTGGCAGCAAGCGAAGGATCAGTGTAGGTGGGCGTCGGAGCACCTCAGGGCCTGGCTCCGCGTTTCTCACGAGGCCCGACTTTCGGAGCGACCGACACGCCACGCAAACCAAACTATGGCCTCGAGCGCCGCGAGCGCGAAAGAAGCAAGGCAGCCGATTCTGCTCAAAAGGCGCAAGCTAAGGCAGATAAAAAAGCGTCCGAGCAAGGAACGCCAAACGTAACTCGGACTGCTGATCTATAGGCGAACGAACGCCAGCTTCGCGCGAAATGTCGCTATTCCAGGAAGCTCACGCCGTTCCCAGGAACTGCCGCTCGTTCACCAAATAGTGAGACGTCCGCTGGATGTGAGAAAGCTGTGTTGCGACGGCCTGCTCAGCGTTGCTTCTTGGCCGTGGTTGCCGTGAAATCTGGAGCCTTGTTCACCACCCAATCGACAAACTTCCGCACGTTGGGGTTAGCCAGCAGGATCTCCACATCCGTCCCATAACGCTGCAGCTCGGAATTGGTGAAATTGGCGATCAGCGTCTGCTGGCAAATAGGATGCATTGGCACAACGTCACGCCCGCCCCGGCTCTTGGGAACAGGATGGTGCCAGACAATTGTTTTGCCGGTAGGCCTGCTGCAGAGCCAGCAAAGTACCGCCGCAACCGGGGGCTCCTCCTCGCGGTTCAGTTCTCCATAGGGATCACGCTTTGAATGTTTGCGGCCCATGCGTCTACCCGAGTGCCTAGAGTTGCCTTGCCCACCTAATAGCTAAGCAGCTGGCGTTATCACACCAGCATCTCGCGCTCTGAGAATTTGCCCCTGGGAAACCGCTCGCCGGACCGGCAAGAAGGACATTGCTGTCATTATATGAAATCGATTGATGATACTTTGGAAGAGCTCGGCTGGAGACCCTTTTTCAGCGCGCAGGTCTCGGTTGACGAAGCGCAGCAATGCCATCCCGTCCGCGTAATGGCCGTTCATCGCGGTAAGATCGCGGTCAAGGGTGAGGAGTTACAGCTCTCGATTACGCCCTATATCCTCGGTGCCTTACCGTCAGACGATCATCCAACGGTCGGCGACTGGCTGCTGGTGAACGGCACCACGTTGCAACCGACACGCGTCCTTCGCCGGCTGAACCTGTTCAAACGGCGTGCACCGGGCGGTCCGCACAAAGAACAGATGATCGCCGCCAATGTCGACGCGCTGTTCGTCGTCGCCTCCTGCAACCAGGATTTTAGCGTCGCGCGGCTCGAGCGCTATCTCGTGCTGGCGCGTGACGTAGGCGTACATCCGGTCGTGGTTCTCACGAAGTCTGATCTGACGGAAACCCCGGATGCTTTCGCAGCGGCGGCACGCGCGATCGAACCTGGATTGCGAGTTGAAATCGTCAATGGCCGCGACCCCGCCAGCGCAGCTTGCCTCGCTGCCTGGTGTGGCAAAGGCAAGACCGTCGCGCTTCTGGGTTCATCTGGCGTCGGCAAATCGACGCTCGTCAACACATTGCGTGGTTCGAATAGCGTCGCCACGCAGGCAATCCGCGCGCATGACGATACGGGACGCCACACGACCACCGTGCGCAAAATGCATCGGCTTGATCAGGGCGGCTGGCTGCTCGACACGCCCGGCATGCGCGAGTTGCAACTGTCGGACGCGGCCGCCGGGGTATCCGAGATTTTCGATGACTTTCTTCTGGTGGCGCAGCGCTGTCGATTCTCGGATTGCGCACATGGCAGCGAGCCCGGTTGTGCCGTCCAAGCAGCGATCACCGATGGCACGCTGACATCGGAGCGTTTCAATCGCTGGCGCCGGCTGACGGAAGAGGAAGGCGTCATCGCCGCAAACCTATCGCGACGCCGCCGACACTGAGATTAACAGGCGCCCGGGTGCCTAAAGACGAACGTCGCCTTATATTTTCGTCCGGATTGCGCCCCATTTTAAGCCATTCTAGAGCCCGAGGCCGACTCCCAGAACCTGCCATTCAAGCGCGAGAGATCCGCCGACGTCTATCGGAGTGCTAAGCGATCCGTAGACGTCAGATCGGGGACGGTCCGCCGCTTGCCGTCCTTTCCGTTTGCATCGTGTAAGATTTTCCGTTCCCGCTCGACTATACTCTCGAAATCCCGACTTCGAATTCCAGATGAATGACCCAAGCAAGCCTCTAGGATTTCGAATCGAACAGGCGTTCCATGTCCCGGCGAAATGACCTGAGTCGGGCCGCTTGCTGCCTGACGGCTTTAGGCGCCCAAGCATGAGGAACGGACATGCCTCAAGCTGGCCGCTGCAGCCAGAAACATCCACCCTTCGACCTTCGGAAATCACTCGCCTCATGCCGAAACCGGCCGCCTTTTCATGGTCCGAGGCGGTATCAGATTGGCCTGCCCCGAAGTGGCGGATCCGCCTGTACTGATCATCGCCTCACGGAATCAAATGATCGGACCGGAGTTGCCCGAATAGCCGAGTGAACGCCTCGTCCGTGGGTTGATAAACCTTGAAACCGAGGCGTCGACTCTTGGACATGTCGGTGACTACTTCGATCGGTCGGCCGAGATCCGCATCCGTATGCCACGGGGAGGCGAGCCGATTGAGATCATGCTCTCTAAGGCGCCCGCGCTCGGCCATCTTACGCCAGACTTCGGCATCGTCCGCCATCTGCTGGCCGAGTGGTCGGATCGTCCCGTCGAAGGGGGCAGCGTCGATCCCGAACCACCTTGCGATCTGGCCCCACATCCAGTTCCAGCGGAAGACGTCGCCGTTGACGACATTGAATGCCTCATTCGCGGCCGCTGGTGTCGTCGCTGCCCAAAGCAGATGCTTTGCAAGCAGTCGCGCGTCGGTCATGTCGGTCAGTCCGTTCCACTGAACGGTCGACCCAGGAAAGGTGAACGGCCGCCCGATCTCGCGGCAGATCGACGCGTACACCGCGAGCGTGGTACCCATGTTCATCGCATTGCCCACCGCCTTGCCGATCACTGTGTGCGGCCGGTGGACGCTCCAGGTGAACCCGTCGCGCCGGGCCGCGGCGAAGACCTCATCCTCTTGCGCATAGTAGAAATTATCAACCTCCAGCCGGCCCTGCTCCTCGCGGAACGGCGTCTGCGGAAGATTACCCTTCCCATAGGCCTCGAAGGGTCCGAGATAATGTTTTAGCCCCGTCACGAGAGCGACGTGACGCGGACCCGTGGGTTCGGGCAGCGCGTCGAGCAGATTGCGGACCATGGCTGAATTGACGCGAATGTTTTCGGATTCGCTGTCCTGGCGCAGCCATGTCGTGATGAACACCGCGTCGGGATGCACGTCGGCCAATGCTGTGGCCGTCGCGGCGGAGTCCAGCAAATTGACCGGGATCGGTTGCACACCCGCTTGTTCAGCCGGGCGGCGCGCCAGGCCGTGCACTGACCAGCCCTGCTCGACAAGCAATCCCGCCGTGGCGCTGCCGACTATGCCGCTTCCGCCAACCACCAACGCCGTTCCTGCCATCTTCGTCTCCTGTGCCGTCATGGAGGGGAACTAGGCATTGGTCCGGCAAGCTTCTAGACGGCACCATTTGGGAACATAGGCACCAGGAGGTACCGGTCTTGCATCCCGGAACGATCGAAGAGGAATGGCGTGAGGATTGTGCGCCGCGACGCGTACTCGAGCTGTTCTCGACCAAGTGGACCAGCATGATCCTCCACACACTCCATGTGCGTCACGCTGGCGTCGCGCGCACCGGCGTTCTTCAGCGCAGCCTTCCCGGTATATCCCAAAAAATGCTCACCCAGACGCTGCGCGACATGGAATCGAGTGGACTCCTAGTCCGTCGCGTCAAGAACGCGGTACCGCCTGCGGTCGAATATCACCTGACATCTCTCGGCATTCGGTTCGTCGAGCCTGTGGAAATGCTGTATGGCTGGGGCCGCGATAATGCCGATGCGTTGGACCAAATCCGTAGCCGCGCCACCTCGCGCCGGGGCTGATCCCGCTCCGCTGATCTGGCCGCAGGTTAGAACGCGTGACACGATCGCACCAAAGACGTCCAGGGCAAGCGGCCACTCTCTGGCCCCTCCCCTATCCGCAATCCTGAGGAGAGAGCCTCGACGTTTGCGCTGGAACAGATGCTACCGAGCAATGGGGGCTCCCAGGATCAAAGGTCCGCCGGCCCGACCGCACAAACTGTCAGCTTAGTCGTAGTTAGACGGCCGTGGTCGGCGCCGGCCTCGTTGCCCTTCTGTAGCCGGATTGGGCCGCTTTCTCATCTGACCGCACTGTGCCCCGATGTCGGCCGTTCGAGACCGACCGGGCAGGTGTTGAAAGCCGTCACAAGACAAGGTTGCGGCATCAGTCGAGCGGAGATTCGCCCTTCGGCCGTGTGATGAGCCGGGCAGCACGCTGATTGCGCGTATAAATCCATAGCCAGTTGAGCGCCACGCTCAGCCGCGCGCGCACTCCTACCAGAAAATAGATATGGGCGATTCCCCAGAGCCACCAGGCGACCGCGCCATGCAGCTTGATCCAGCCGAAGTCGATCACCGCCTTGCGCTTGCCGATCTGCGCCAGGCTCCCCTGGTGATGGTAGCGAAATCGCGTCGACCCCGGCTTGCCGGCGAGCCGCCTGCGGATCGTCTCGCCGACGAATGCGCCCTCCTGCTTGGCGGCCGGCGCGATCCCGGGCACCGGCGAGCCGTCGGGCGCGCTGATCGCGATCGTATCGCCGACCGCGAAAATCTCGGGATGGCCAGGAACGCTAAGATCGGGCTCGACGATGATCCGGCCGCTGCGGTCAGCCGCCGCCCCCAGCCACTCCGCGGCAGGCGAGGCGCGCACCCCGGCGGCCCAGACGATCGTCCGCGCCTCGACACGCCGCTCGCCGAACGTGATGGCTCCCTGGTCGATCTGCGTGACCGGCGTACCCAGGCTGACTTCGACGCCGAGCTTCTCCAGCGCATTCTTCGCATAGATAGAGAGCTCGTCCGGATAGCCGTTGAGCACCTTGGGCCCGGCTTCCACCAGCAGCACCTTCGTGCGGTGCGTATCGATCGCGCGGAAGTCGCGCGGAAGCGTATCGTGGGCAAGATCGGCGATCGTACCGGCGAGCTCGACACCCGTGGGGCCGGCGCCGACGATAGCGAAGGTCAGCAAGGCCTGCTGCCGGACGGGATCCGTTTCGCGCTCCGCCTCTTCGAATGCCGCGAGGATACGGCCTCTGATGGCGGTGGCATCCTCGATCGTCTTGAGGCCCGGCGCCAACTCTTCCCACTCGTCATGGCCGAAATAACCGTGCCGCGCGCCGGTCGCGAGGATCAACGTGTCATAGGTAATGCGGCTGCCGTCCGCGAGCTGCACGGCACGACCCGCCACGTCCACGCCCGTCACGGTGGCGAGGATCGTCCTGACATCGCTGCGATCCTGCAGCATCGATCGGATCGGCCAGGCGATTTCGGACGGCGCGAGCGACGCCGTGGCCACCTGGTAGAGCAGTGGCTGGAAGAGATGGTGGTTGCGCTGATCGATGACGGTGATGTCGACGGGCGCCCCCTTCAGGCTCTCCACCGCCGTCAGGCCGCCGAAGCCCGCGCCGACGATCACAACGTGGTGCCGCTTTGTCTCATCCGCACGAACGGTCATGGGTCGCCTCCGCTCTACCTCGAGGTCCGATCACGGACCGCCATGCATCGCCTAATATACGCCGCCATCGAGGCAGCCCACATTCGCCATCCAAAGGAGCTAGGAGGTAAGAACGACCGCCCGTCAGCGAGTATCCCGAAATCGCCGCGATCTACGGTTCTCTCAGCTGAGCCGCGTATTCACCACCGGCGGCAAATAAGCGCTCCAAGTCCGGTCGTTGAGCATTGCCATCCCCCTTCTGAAAGCTGTCATTGGATCGGCCAGTTCGGCAACAATTGCTGATGGGTAGCAAGCTATCGTTCGCGGATTTAGCCTGAGCCACATGGAAGACCGAAATCGGTGGATTCTACTCGTCAAACAGCTTCGGGCTGGGCACGGCGCTAGCATTATTGATGCCGAGCGCGTCGCGGTAGCCGACCCTGCGTGGCGTCGCTGGGTCGAGCGGAAAATCAACAGCGGCGAGCAATGCCGACGGATGGCATTGAGACATATACGCTCGAACGGTGACGCGAGCTTGATCGACCGCGACGGCGATATGTTCAAAATCCGCTAGCGGAGATGGCACGCATTCCGATGCGCCGAACGAAGGCTTCGATGATCTACAAGGCAACCGGCAACCTTCGAGCGATCCAAATATTGCTCGGCCACACCAAGATTGAAAACACAGTCAGGTGTCTCGGCGTCGACATCGAAGACGCGCTGCGCCTAGCTGAGCGGAGAGCGGCCCGTCTTCAAGTGGGCCGGTCGCTCTCAAGTGAGGCGGCAACGCGCCCAATAATCCCCGTTCAGAGATTGATCGTCACATCCTAAGAACGGGCGTTCTTGAGCGGCTTCGGGGTTCGCCCCACGCTGACTTCGTCCCCAAAAATCGAGTCGCTGCCATGAAAGATGGACGGGAATGGGCAAGCGAGTGGAATGTGCACTCAAAGGCGTCCTTTCGCCGTCCAGCAAGCCCCGGTCCAGCACATGGACGATCTGCAAATGGACCCATCCCAATGTTAGGATTGGAGGTGTCGCGGTGGGCGTCGCGAGAGCATTTGCGATGGCCAAGCTGGGGGTTAAGGCGATGACGCAGATCGAGCGGCGACAATTCTGGACGGCGATCCATCGCTATTCGGGGCTGGGGATGCTTGCCTTCCTGGCGATCGCTGCGGCCACCGGCTGCCTGCTGTGCTTCGAAAAGCCACTGGACGCGTGGCTCAACCCCCAATTGTTCGCGCCGAGCAGCCCCGCGCTGGTTCAGCCGCTCGCCGCCGTCGAGCGCCTCGAACGCGATCATCCTGAGCTCGTCGCGACCTATTTCCCGGTCAACCCGACGGCGGATCGCAACCTGACCGTTGCGGTCGAACAAGCTCCCGGCAAGCCCGCGCTCGGTTATGATCAGGTCTTCCTCGATCGCGCGACGGGCGCCATTGCGGGCACGCGCAGGACAGGTCCAGGCTGGGACCCGCCGCATCTGATGCAGGGCGTCTACCAGCTCCATTTCACGCTGCTCGCGGGCGACGGGGGTCGTTGGCTGATGGGCCTGATTGCGCTGATCTGGCTGATCAGCAATCTCGTCGGAATCTATCTGACCTGGCCACTCAAGCGCCCGTATCTGCGCAGCTGGAAGCGGACCTGGACCTTCAAATGGGCGAGCCCGCTGCCGCGCCTGCTGCTCGACCTTCACCGGTCGAGCGGTTTGTGGCTGATGCTGCCGCTGACGGTGCTCGCCTTCACCTCGGTCGCGATGAACTTCTTCGGGGAAGCGTTGATCCCGGCCGTGAAGCTCCTGTCACCTGCCCGCCCCTCGCCGTTCGATGGCCCAGCGTTGGCGGCTCCGGTCGTGCGAACGATCGATTATCGCCAAGTGCTGGCCCAAGGAACCGCGCTTGCCCAGCACAACCAACTGGCTTGGGCACCAGCGACGCTGCAATACGAACCCGATCGCGGGCTGGTCGGGCTGCGCTTCAGTCCGGGCGGGATCGAGAATTACCGTGCGCTCGGGCCAGTGACCTATTGGTTTGACGGGCGCGATGGCCGCTTCGTGAATGAAGACAATCCGTACAGCGATAGCGCGGGATTCAAGCTAATGCGCTCGCTCTATCCGCTGCACACCGGCGAGATGATCGGGACGGTCGGCGTCGCGCTCGATCTGGTGCTGGGCGTCATGACGCTCGGTATGTGTGTCACCGGTGTCTATCTCTGGCTCAAGCGCCGCCGCCCGCGGGTTTCCGCCCGCAAGGCCAGACGCAAACGTGCCGCTGCGGCACGAGAAGCGAAAGTCAGCGCCTAGAGCCCTTTTCGCCTCTCAAGCTTCCAGCCGCTTGCGATTGATCCGCCGCATCCAGCGCACCAGCGCGGGATCGGGGTGCCGGTCGAGTATCTCGCGTAGCGTTTCGACTTTTTCGTCCTGGCCCAATTTGAAGCGCGGCTCGATCCTCGTGACGTCGGCGCGAAAGGCGATGATCGCTTGCTCCATCGCGCGGTACCGTGGGCCGACATCGGCCGGACGCCAGCCGGTCCGTTCCTCGGCATCCATCGCCTCTACCAGGTCGAACAACGCTGCATCACCGCCGGCCGGTTCGAGCGTGATCCTGGCCTCGATGCGCACTTGCCCGTAATTCCAGGTCGGCGCCCAGCACGGGTTGGTGACGTGGCCGTTGGACACATAGCCCTGCGGCCCGGTAAACAGGATCAACGCCTCGGGCGACGTCTCGAACGCGGTAACCAGCGGATTGCGGCGGCCCATATGGCCGATCAGCGTGGTGACGCGCCCCTCGGCATCGGTGCGCGCGAGCAACGGCAGCAGATGCGGCTGGCCGGCATCGGCACAGCGCGGCAGGACCCAGGCGAGCGGATAGTCGGCGATCAGCGCCGCGATATCTTCATTCTCGATCGCATAGATCGAAAAGTCGACCAGCGTAAAACCAGCCGCTTGGGTGATCGCCTGCGCCGGATCAGTTCCGCTCGGTTCGGTCAAAATTCAACCCCTTTTCCCGGCCGTTGCCGGTGTCGATGGCGCTCATGCTCCGCGCCTTTGGCCCATGCGACAAGCACCAAGTCCGACAAATTGCAGGG
>Ga0307513_10007587_pt1 | contig 14021 bp, 16 predicted proteins | sample 15_EM_MG_FD_202174 | JGI IMG/M metagenome (GOLD analysis project Ga0307513, IMG submission 202174) | Populus trichocarpa ectomycorrhiza microbial communities from riparian zone in the Pacific Northwest, United States - 15_EM | ecosystem: Host-associated > Plants > Roots > Unclassified | place... | reverse complement strand
CTGTTGAACGCGCTGGGCTGACCGCCTCGGCAACGGTCGTGGTCATCCGGTCGTAGCTGATCTCAGACGGCGACGACCGGCCGCCTCCCCCGGCGGCCGGGCTCGCGCCCTCAGTCCACGGCCCCCCGCTCTTGGGCGACGCGGTCGATCCGCCGGTCCGGGACGAACCAGATGATCGCTACGCCGACCTAGCACGCCATGGCGATCCCGACTCCCACCTGGCCGCGCCGATCGATCGCCAGTGCGCTCAGAATCCCGGCGAGAAGCAGCCCGTTGGAGACCTTGGCCTTGATATCGGTCCCGACAGCCTGCCGTAGCGGCGACTCAATCCCCTGCCCTCGGATGATCACGTTCTGCAGAATGACGTACGCCACCGCCGCGATCAGCAGGTTGAGGCCGTAGACGACGACCGGGGTCCGGGCGAACCTCGACTCGTCCAGCCAGGCTGCGGTGAACGGGAACAGCGACAGGCAGAAGAACAGCGCCAGGTTCGCCTACAGCACGCCGCCGCTGACTCGCCGGACCAGATGGAACATGTGGTGGTGGTTGTTCCAGTAGATGCCCACATAGACGAAGCTGACCAGGTACGTCAGCAGGCCGATGCCGGCCGTACGGGCGAGGTCAGACAGGTCGTGGCCGTCCGGACCTTCAACTCCAGCGCCGCGTCCGCGAGACGGAAATCCCCGTCCGCGGTGCTGGGTCCGGGTTCGTGCGGGAATAGGGATGTGGCGGTCTTCTCCGCGGCTTTCTGCGCCGCCGGCTCCAGAATGCGGTTGCTCATGCTAGTCGAGACCGCGCGGCCTCCAGACTTGTGACGGAACGGCGCGAACATCATGGTCACTGGCGTACCTGAGGGTCGAGGCTCGTCAGGCCCTCATCGGACGGGCGATCGGTGTCACGAACAACCGTGCCGCCATGTCCTTGCTGTCGAACCGATCACCGGAGCCGAGGCCTGACGACCATCGGCCCACCCCCATCCCGTGTGGGAGTAGTCAGCGGGTGGCGGGACGTTCTCCCGCCACCCGCGCCGAAGGGGAGGCACATCATGTCCGCCGTCGCCGAGATCCGCTCGGGCGAATTCGAGATCACCGCGATGACCACCCCGGCGGGCATTCGCCTGCGTGGGGAGGTCGACATCGCCACCCTGCCGACCCTGGAACTCGCCCTCGAGCTAGTCGTCGACCGTGCCGCCGACGCCACCGTCGACCTGAGCGAGCTGACTTTCATCGACGTTTGCGGCCTGCGGGCGCTGGCCCGTGCCGCGATCCGACTGCATATGACCGGCCGGTGCCTGCGGCTGCGCGGCGCCGGCACCCGAACCCAGCGCCTTCTGAGCCTGCTCGGCTGGGCGGAGTTGTTCGAGCTGGGTTGCTGACCGGAGCCCAGGCGGTGCCGCTGGCCGGCGGTGGGTGCCACCAGCCACGCCCTACCGCCCACCCGACAAAGACCGGCCCGCTCCGGAACGTGACGCGGCTCCGAAGGAATCGGCGGACTCCCTTGACATGACCGTCATCACAAAGCGCCTCTCCATGGAAACCCCCGTCACAGATCTGCGGGCCGGCCGGTCCTTGCTGGTGACAACCGGGGCAGCGGATCCACTCGTCGAACGAAGGAGCGCACGATGAAAATCGTTGTTATCGGTGGGACAGGGCTCATCGGGTCGAAGCTCGTTACCCAGCTGAGCAGGCACGGGCACGAAGCAGTAGCGGCCGCCCCGAACACCGGCGTGAACACCCTCACCGGGGAAGGCCTGGCCGAAGTCCTCGACGGTGCCTCGGTCGTGGTGGACGTATCGAACTCGCCATCGTTCGCCGACGACGCGGTGATGGAATTCTTCCGGACATCCACCGCCAACCTGCTCTCGTACTCCACGAAAGCCGGGGTTAGGCACTACGTGGCGCTGTCGGTGGTCGGCACGGACCGGCTGCTGGAGTCGGGCTACTTCCGCGCGAAGATGGCGCAGGAGAACCTGATCCGCGAATCGGGCCGGCCGTACTCGATCGTGCATGCCACCCAGTTCTTCGAGTTCGTCAAGGCCATCGCGGACTTCAGCACGGTCGACGGAAAGGTCCACCTGGCGCCCGTGCTGATCCAGCCGATGGCGGCCGAGGACGTTGCCGCCGGTGTCGCACACTTCGCGGTGGGCGAGCCGCTGAACGGGATCAAGGAAATCGGCGGTCCCGAGCAATTCCGGCTCGACGAACTGGTCCGCAAGGGGCTGGCGGCCAAGGGCGACCCCCGGGAGGTCGTCGCCGATGAGCAGGCCCCCTACTACGGGGTGCAGGTCAGCCAGCGCACGCTGGTACCCGGTAAGGACGCCCGGCTCGGCACGATCACGTACGACACGTGGCTCGCCCAGCAGTAGCCGCGATCCTCGACGACGACTGACCGTACAACCCATTCGGGAGATCCTATGACCACGCCAGTCAAGAACTCGATTCCGGGCTATGTCACCGGCACCTGGGACATCGACCCAGTCCACTCCGACGTATCCTTCGCCGTTCGCCACATGATGGTGAGCAAGGTACGCGGCCGGTTCGCGACGTTCTCGGGCGCAATCGTGACCGGCGGCGACGTGACCGATTCGTCCGTCGCCGCGTCGATCGACCCCGCCTCCATCGACACGGGCAACGAACAGCGGGACGCGGACCTTCGCTCGGCCCGCTTCTTCGACGTCCAGAACCATCCCGTGTGGACGTTCCGCTCCACCGGCGTCCGGACCGACGGTAACGGCTTCCTGGTCGACGGGGAATTGACCATCAAAGGCGTCACCCGATCCGTCGCACTGGCACTCGAAGTCAACGGTATCGGGCCCGACACCGGCGGCGGTACCCGCGCGAATTTCTCCGCCTCGACCACCATCGACCGCAACGACTTCGGCATCGACATCAACCTGCCGCTCGACGGTGGTGGAGTCGTCGTCGCTGACAAGGTGCAGATCACCCTCGACATCGAGGCGATTCTGCGCCAGGTGTGATCCGCTCCCAGAGAGGACATCGACATGGATACGGATTGGCGTTCCCGAGCCGAGTGCCGCACGGAGGAGCCGGAGCTGTTCTTCCCGGTCGGCACCAGCGGACCGGCCCTTGACCAAACGGCCCGTGCCACGGCGGTATGCCGGCGGTGCCCGGTGATGAACCCGTGCCGGGACTGGGCCCTGATGACCGGCCAGGCCACCGGGGTATGGGGCGGCATGACCGAGGACCAACGGCGCGCGGCGCGCTGGCAGGAACCGCTGGACCTACCAGTGCCCCGGAACAACCTCAGCGACGCTGCACACGCAAGGTCGCGATCCGAGCCCGGGCTGCTCCCGGATCACCTGTTCAACGCGCTCGGCGCAGAGCTGTGACGACCATGGACGAGATCAGTAAACTCTCCACATTGCTCGACGATCTTGAAGTACGAGAGTTGATTCTCGGCCTCGCACACGTCCGGTCGGCGGCGCCGTCGGCCGCGCCCGGTGCGCCCCGACTGCACGCCGTAGTGCTCCGGCTCGCGGAGACGACCACCCCGGCGCAGTACCGCAGCTGGCTGTCCGACGACGCACCCAACACGACGATGACAGTCGATCAGGTGCGGACGACGATCGGCGACAGCGCGATCGACGACCTCGCCCAACTCGAAGGTGGCACTCCCGACGCCGTCGCCTGGCAGCTCGCCGCTGTGCTGCCTGACCTCGTGGACGCGGTCACCCCCGGCGGAGAGATCCTCGAGGTCAATCGGCTCGCCCGGGAGATCGCGGAGGCGACGGCGGACGACGACCGATCAGCCGGAGCCTTCGGCTCCTAGGTTGCACTGACGGGCGTGCGACCTGACGAAGACCATCAGACGGAAGGCGTAGGAACGATGCGGTTGCATTGTCGGTCTCCGCCGACCCATACACCGCGCATGCGCCCGGCCGGTGGCCGGACAACTATCTCCAGGTCCGGGTGAACTCTTGCACCGGATACGGGGGCCTTATCTGGCATGTCAGTGGTAATCGCGCCAGGGCGACTGGAGGAGGTTGACCAGTGGTGCCGGGTGTCCGACAACCCGGCTCCGCCGAGCTTCGACCCACTGGTTGTGTCGGATCCGTGTTCCCCGCTGAGCTTCGATCCGCATAGCACATTGCCCGCTGCGCAGATCCGGGCAGCGATGGAAGAGTTCAGCCGGACCGGGACGGGTGAGCGGCCCAGATGTGTGCGCTGGGCCCACGGCGAACCAGGTGGCGGAGGCCAGTGCGTGGCAGTGGCCGGACAGGCTCAGTGCGGGGAACCACGAACAGGTCGCCGATGCCGGGCACCCGATGGAACCCGAGGTGGGTATCCGACCAGTGCGGGTCCGGTCGCAGGTCCTGCACGTAGGCGGCGGCAACAACCCGCGGGGACGGTCGTGGACCGTGCGTGCGGGATCGGTGTCGAAGACGTTGGTCGGGTCATCGCGGCGGGCAGCGACGATCGCCGGGTCGAATCCACCGTCGGTGGTGCTGACGTCCAGGTCCTGGGCGGTCACCTGCCGGTAGATGACGGTGGCGCCGCACCCCTCGGTGAGTTCGAGCCAGGCCGCAGTCTTGACGCGCAGGTCCGTGCAACGGCCCGGGCGTTCAAACTCGGCGTTGAACGCCAACACCGACCAGCCGGAAGACGCCGTGCGTGGTGAGCGTCAAGCCACGATCCAGGAGATCAACTCTTCGGCGGTCATCGCCTCGGCCACGGCCACCGCCACGGTGCCGGCGAGTTGGTCGTAACAGGTGCGTGCGTATGCCAAGGCACGACGTCGACGAGCGCCCGACAGCGACCATACCGGCGGTGATGGCACTCCTGCGGCGGACGTCATGGCTTCGATGAGCACCGCGATGTTCGGGTCGGTGAGTTGCAGGTAGCGGTGTCGACCTTGGCGGTGCTGCACGAGCAGCCCGCCGGCGACCAGACGGTCGGCGTGTTCGTTGGCCGTCGAGAGCGCCACTCGGGCGTGACGCGCCAGTTCTCCCACGGTCCAGGCACGCCCGTCCAACAACGCCAGGCAGAACTCTGCCCGGCTCCGGTCGGCCAGCAGGGCGGCCCACGACGCCAGCGCGGTGCTTCCCTGCTGTTCCTGCACAACGTCATGCAGATCTTCATCGCCGCCGACCACCGGTACCGCCCCCTGTACAACCGTGCGGTCGGCACGCAGATCGCAGCTCAACTCCGGCTCGCCGGCTACCGGCCGGACAGCGGTATCCCCGTGGTACTGCTCAGCTACAGCGGCGGCGACCAGGTCGCCACCGGCGCGGTGGACGAACTGTGGTCCCAGCTGCGCTCCCCGGTCTGGCTGATCACTCTCGGCGGATTCCACAACGGCGCCAACGACATCACCCACGCCCAGCACCTCTACCGGCTCACCAATGCCGGCGACTGGATCGAGCGGGTCGGCACCTGGATCTTCCCGCAGCGGTGGCGGCTCTTGCGCCGGAGCGGATGGAACCGCCCCGACCGGAGCGGAAAGATCACCGTGCACCCCCTCGACCCGGCCACCCTCATCGGCCCGCGCAGCTATATCAGTCCGGACGCCCGGCTGCCCGATGGCCGCAGTCACCTCGACCGCACCACCGACACCGTGATCGCGCTCATCCGCGACCGCCACAGCGCCACCGCGGGCCGCTCACGGCCCGCTGAGTGCCTCCGCGCTGCGCACCCCGAAGTAGTGGATCGCGTGTCCCCGATGCTGCTGCAGGAGACGTGCGAGCGCGACCTTATTCTCCTGCGTGGAGGGGATCATCACCGCTGACTCGCCTTTGCGCAGTCCCTCGTCATAAAGGTTCAGTACGGCATCGTCGTAGCCCCAGTTCTGGAAGAGCCGGACGAACCTTGCACGCCCACCGTGCTTGGTCCCGTCCGTGTCGAGGATTCGAACACCCTCGGGGCCGTGCAGCACCACGACGTCGGAGACGTCGGCACCCGCCGTGCGCAGGGCATCGAGCAGTTCGTCCATGAGCTGCCGGCTGGGAACGAGACCTGATACGGCGTCTACCGGACGGGAGATGAACTGATCGACGTTGTCCAAAGGCTGGCTCGTGGAATTCATGGGAATCCCAGGATCAGGTTCGATCGGATGTTGCGGTGACAAGGTCGCGCGGACGACCGCCACCGGGCAGGCGGAGTGGTGCAGGAGTGCCTGGCTGACGGAGCCGAGCAGCAGGCCTTTGAAGGTGTCTCGGCCACAGGTGCCCAGCACAACCAGCTGTGCCGTCTTCGAAGGTTCGACAAGGCTGTGCCGCGGGTGCCCGCGTACCAGTGCGGGCCGGACCACGACGTCGGGGTAGCGCTCCCGCCAGTCCGCCAGGGATTCGCTGAGCACCCGCTGTGCCGCCTGCTCGGCGGTGTCGGTCGGGTATGCCGACGCGTGCCGTTCGCGTAGGCCGGCGAGGCCCGAATCGTCCCATGCGAGCACGGCGACCAGTTCGGCGCGGCGGCTGGCGCACTCCTCGAACGCGAAGCCGATGGCCGGCTCGGATGCCTCGGAGCCGTCGACACCCACCACGACCGGTCCGGCGATCGGCTCGGTGCCGCGGATGATCAGGACGGGACAGCGGGCGTGTGCGGCCGCGTGCACGGCGACCGAGCCGATGATCAGGCCGCTGACGCCGCCCAGGCCCCGATCGCCGAGCACCAGCAGCGCGGCCTGGTGGGATTCCGCCAGCAGCACGGGCGTTGCGGCGCCGTCGATCAAAGCGGTGGTGACCGGCACCTGTGGCGCTGCCTTCCTGGCTTCGGTCGCTGCCTCCTTGAGGAGGTCTTCGGCATGGTGTCGCAGGCCGGTCTCGGGCAGGTCGCCGGCCACGGGCCCGACGTTGACGTGCAAGGACGGCCAGATGAAGGCATGGATGATGTGGAGCGGCTTGTTTCGGTGGTACGCCTCCCTCGCGGCGGCGCGAACCGCGACGAGGGACTGCTCGGACCCGTCGATGCCGACGATCACTCTCGCGCTGGTCGTTTCGTCCATGGTCACTCCTGTCGTTGTCGATGGACTACCGGTGAGGGGAGGCCGGCGTGATGGTCGTACCGGCGTGGCCGGCGAGCACCCCGGCGGCGTCGGTGAGCGCGCCGATGGCCGCCGGGTTACCTGACGTCCGGGCGAACCACACGCAGGCGTCGACCTTCGGGCCCATCGACCCGGCCGGGAACGGCAGCTCGGCGAGTGTGTCGGCGTCGATGGCCGGGATCGGCTCGGCTTCTGGTGTGCCGTATCCGCGGATGATCGCGGGTACGTCAGTGAGGACAAGCAGCCGGTCGGCACCCAAGGTCAGGGCGAGCAGCGCGGCGGTCAGGTCCTTGTCCACCACGGCCTCCACCCCGGTGAGCCGGCCGATGTCGTCCTCCGTCACCGGCGCCCCGCCTCCGCCGCCGCACACGACAACCACGTCGCGGTCGACCAAGGTACGGATCGTCTCCTGTTCGATGACCCGAAGCGGGTCGGGTGACGGCACGACCTGCCGCCAACGGTCGCCGTCGACCGCCATGGTCCAGCCGTACCTGGTGGCGGCCTGGTCGGCCTGCTCGCGGGAGTAGCCGCCGCCGATGAACTTGGTGGGCGCAGCGAAGGCCGAGTCGCCAGCATCGACGACCGTTTGGGTCACCAGTGCCACCACCGGTTTCGTGACACCGGCGTTGGCCAGTTCCTGGACCAGCCAATACCCGATCATGCCCTGAGTCTGAGCGCCGAGCACGTCCAGCGGGAACGGCAGGCTCAGCTCCGGGTCGGACTCGCTCTCCCGGGCGAGCAGGCCCACCTGTGGTCCGTTGCCGTGGCAGACGATCAGTTGGTGGTCGGCTGCCAGCGCCGAGAGGGACTGCGCGGCGCGGCGCGCGTGCCGGCGCTCGATGGCGGCGTCGGGCTTTTCGCCGCGTTCCAGCAGGGCGTTGCCGCCGACGGCGATGACGATGCGCACGGCTCAGCCCGCCAGCGCCTGGACGAGCAGGGCCTTGATGGTATGCATCCGGTTTTCGGCCTGGTCGAACACGATGGATCGCTTGGACTCGAACACCTCTTCGGTCACCTCGGCGCCGTCGAGGCCGAACTGCTGGTGCAGGCGGGCGCCGACGGCGGTGCCGCGGTTGTGGATCGCCGGCAGGCAGTGCATGAACCGCACGCCGGGCCGGTTGGCGGCGTCAAGGATCTCGTCGGTGACGCGGTGCGGCAACAGCGACGAGATCCGGGCCGCCCACGCGTCGTCGGGTTCGCCCATGCTGACCCACACGTCGGTGTAGACGAAGTCGGCGTCGCGTACCGCAGCGTGCAGGTCTTCGGTGACCAGGACGCGCGCGCCGCTGGATCGTGCGGCCCTGTCGGCCGCGGCGACGACGTCCGGCGGCGGCTGCAGGCCCGCGGGCGCGGCGATGCGGACGTCCATGCCGAGCAGGGCACCGGTGATCAGCAGCGACCGGGCGACGTTGCTGTGGCCGTCACCGGTGAAGCAGAAGGCGATGTCCTCGACGCCGCCGTCGTGGTGCTCGGTCATGGTCAGGATGTCGGCGAGGCTCTGGGTCGGATGCCAGGCATCGGTGAGCGCGTTCCAGACAGGTATGCCGGCGTGCTCGGCGAACTGTTCCACGGTGTCCTGGGCGTAGCCGCGAAACGCGATGCCGTCGTACATGCGGCCCAGCACCCGGGCGGTGTCGGCGACGGATTCCTCGCGGCCGAGGTGGGAGCCCTCGGGCCCGAGGTAGGTGACCTGCGCGCCCTGGTCGTGGGCGGCGACCTCGAACGAGCAACGGGTACGGGTGGAGTTCTTCTCGAACACCAGCACGATGGTCTTTCCGCGTAGCCGGGGGATCTCGTTGTCGTGCTGCTTGTCGTTTTTGTCTTGGGCGGCCCGGGTGACCAGGTCGACGATCTGCTTCTTGTCGAGGTCCAGGTCCCGCAGCAACGAGCCGGTCACGACAGGGCTCCCGTCGCCCAGAGTGGGTGGCGGCGTACCGGACAGCTCATGCAGCGGGCGCCGCCGCGGCCGCGGCCGAGCTCGCTGCCGGCCAGGGTAATGACGTCGATGCCGTTGCGGTGCAGCATCGTGTTGGTGACGACGTTGCGCTCGTAACCCATGACCACACCGGGCGCGATGGCCAGATAGTTGTCCGCGTCGTCCCACTGCTCCCGCTGCGCGCTGCTGCGGTCCGCCTCGGCCGTCAGCACCTTGACCGGTCCGGCGTCCAGCGCCTGCGCGAGCGCGGCGGGCACGCCTCGGCTCTCCTGGACGTCGAGGTCGGCCGGGGTGTCGCCGGGGGTCAGGCGCCAGCACCGCAGCTGGTTCCAGTCCAGATACGGGTACGCGACGAAGGTGCCGAAGTCGACCATGGTGAGCAGGGTGTCCAGGTGCATCGCGGAGCGTGCCTTGGGCAGCTCCACGACGACGACGAGACGGGCCTGCCCGGTGGTGAACAGCTGGCGGGCGAGCGCCTCGACGCCCATCGGGGTGCTGCGTTCGCCCGTGCCGATCAGGACGACGCCCGGGGCGATGACGTGGATGTCGCCGCCCTCCAGGGTTGCCGGCGCGTGGTCGGCATCGTCGTCGCCGTAGAGGATGGGAAAGCCGGCGTCGCGAAAGAGCGGGTGGTAGCGGTACACGGTGCGGGTGTTGATCGACTCGCGGCGGCGGGCCGCCTTGGTCATCGGGTTGATGGTGACGCCGGCGCCGATCCAGGCGGCGTTGTCGCGCTGGAAGAGGGTGTTGGGCAGCGGGGTGAGCACGAAGTCGTCGATGTCGAGGGCCTGCCATATCAGGCTGGGCCCCTTCAGCGGGGACAGGTCGGCCTTGGTGACCCCGCCGATGAGATATTCGGCGAGCGCGGCCGGGTCGGCGTCGTCGAACAGGGCGCGGACCTCGCGGGCGAGGCCGGCGCCGAGGCGCCCGGCGGTGATCGTACGGTCGAGGGCGAACGCCCGGCCGTCCGGCGTCGACAGCGCGACAGTGAGCAGTTCGCCGAACAGGTGGACGGTCACGTCGTTCTCGCGCAGTGCTTCGACGAACGCGTCGTGCTCGCTGCGGGCCCGGCTGGCCCACAGCACGTCGTCGAAGAGCAGGTCCGCGATATTGCCGGGGGTAAGCCGGTCGAGTTCGAGGCCGGGGCGGTGCACGATCACCTCGCACAACGCGCCGATCTCGGAGTCCACGCCGACGGTGATCCCGCGGCCGGTACTGGTGCTGGTGAGGGTCATGGCCGTACTCCTTCGGTCAGGCGGTCGGTCGTTGTCGGGCCGTACTCGCGGCGCCCTGCCTTGAGCCAGATGTAGACCGGCACGCCAAGCAGCAGGCAGAACAGCCCGTAGTAGGCGGCCTGGTACCCGCTGCCGGCCAGCGCCCAGAAGCCGAACACCCACGCGGTGACTGCGACGACCAGGTCGCGCAGCAGGTGACCGGAATGGACCCGGCGGCCCTCGGTCAGCAGCCAATACACCTGGGCGGCAGCAGAGAACAGGTACGGGATGACGGCGGTCAGCACCGACAGCAGCACCACGGTGGTGAACACCTTGGCGAAGCTGGTGTAACTGACCACCGTCAGCACCGAAGCCAGAAACGTCCCGGCGACGATGCCGTAGGCCGGCACACCGCGCCGGCTGTCGCGCGCGAACGGGGCCGGGAACAACCCGTGGCGGGCGGCGGCCTGGGGCATCTCCCCGACGATCAGCGTCCAGCCGACCAGCGCGCCGAACCCGGAGACGATCGCCGCGACCGCGACCGTGTCACCGGCCCACTCGCCGCCGAAGATCGCGTTGGCCGCGTCGGCGAACGGCGCCGTCGAGGCGACCAGGGTGTCATGGCTGACGGTGCCGAACACGGCGACTGTGCCGAGGAGGTACACCACGGCACAGGCAAGGGTGCCGAACACCGTGGCGCGGCCGACGTTGCGACGCGGATTCACGACCCGGCCGGCGGCCACCGAGGCGGTCTCGATCCCGATGTACGCGAACAGGGCGATCGCCGCGGCGGCGCTGACCGCGCCGAGCGCGGAGCCACCGCCTGCGTTGAACTCGCCGAAGTTGGCGGATTTGATGAACAGCAACCCGACCGTCGCCATGAACAGCAGCGGCACGAACTTCAACACCGTGGTGATCACCTGCACCACCGACAGGCTGCGGATCCCAGCCAGGTTGACCGCTGCCGGCACCCACAACCCGACGAGCGCGATCAGGATCGACCAGCCCCGGGCGTGGGAGGTGTTCGAGAACACCTCGACGTAGCCGACCCAGGCCACCACGATGGCGGCGTTGCCGGCCCACGCGGTGATCCAGTAGGTCCACGCGTTGATGAACCCGTCAAATCACCGAACGCCTCCCGGGCGTACAGGTAAGGGCCACCGGACCCCGGAACCCGCCGATTCAGTGCCCCGAACATCAACGCCAAAGCGATCGCCCCAACCGTCACCAGCGCGAACGCGACCAGCGAGATGGGGCCGAAACCGGCCAGCGCCGACGGCAGCGCGAACACACCAGTACCGATGACCGACCCGACCACCAGCGCGGTGGCGGTCGGCAAACCGAAACGTCGCTGCTCATGCCGGCCCGGCGCCGGGCTGCCAGCCATCCGGGGCGGCGTGCCGCGAACCTCGGTGACGCTCATTTCGACCAACCTCGTTCCCCGGGCCTGCCCGCGCAGGCCTCAGCGACAACGACCATGGTGTGCCTCCCAATCAGTCGATCCAGCGCATGTCAAGCCGGCGCGGGTAGCGGGAGAACCTCCCGCCACCCACCGATTGCTCCGCCGGCCGGTTGGGTGAACCGGCGTGGCGTCAGGTCGGGCTCCGGTAGCAAGGACAAGACACCGCAACGGCTCGTGACACCGGCCGCGCGAAACACTCTCGCTACTCGGGTAAGCCAGTGACCGCGCGCTGTCACTCGCTCGGCAGTGCTTCCGCACTCAGCCTCCCTAGCGTGCGTAAGCACAGGGACCCCAAGGCCGAGGAGGCAATCGTGTCCGAGTTTGTGCTGAAGCCGGCTACCCGGGAACTCGCCGTAGCCAGCTCCGCCGGTACGCACGACCGGCTAGTGCACGAGATCTGCGTGGGTGCAGGCGCGGCGGTGGTGTCCGTCGCCCACAAGCCTTCCCCGCACGTGCACCACCGGGTCGCGATCGGACAGAGCTACGCAGCGGCGCGGTGGGGCGCCGAGCATGGTTTGGACGCCGATCCATCATTGGCCGAGAAAGCCGAGGCGGCGGCTGACTTCGAGCACGTTCGTTCTCGACTGTTCGGGATCGCTTACCGGACGTTGGGTCGGGCAGCCGACGCAGAGGACGTCGTCCAGGATGTGTGGATCCGTTGGCAAGGGGTGGACCGGGCAGGGGTACGCGATCGGGTCGCGTTTCTGTCGATTGTCACGACGCGGATCGCCCTCAACGTGGTGACCTCGGCCCGCGTCCGTCGAGAGGTCAGCCTCGGCATGAACCTACCGGAGCGCGACGACGCGGCCGCCGATCCGGCGGTGGAGGCAGAACGCGGCGAGAAACTCGTGCTCGCGGTCCACATCCTGATCGAACGCCTGTCTCCCGTCGAACGCGCCGTTTACGTGCTCCGCGAGGCATTCGGCTATTCGTTCCGCGACATCTCCGAGGCATTCGGGCTCGGCGAGGCCAACGCGCGACAATTGGCACGCCGAGCGCGCGTGCACCTCGCCGAAGAACGGCACAATCCGGTCGATCCGGCAGAACGGGATGGACTTCTGGAAGCCTTCCTCGACGCCGCCCGAGCCGGCGACATGGCGCGCCTCATCAGCCTGCTCACCGACGGCGTCGTCCAGTCGGGCCGCAGCGGGCAGATCGGCAGCCGTCTGTCCGTGATGGCCACGGGATAAACACACCCCTTCATCCGCTGCGCCGACGGCTTCGACTCAGGTGGCTTCATCGCCATGACCGATCGACCGGCGATGGCCTTCGTGGGTGACGGTGTCCGGCGGCGGGTGGGACCAGCCACGCTCTGCTTGACGCATGCTCTTCAGGAGCCGTCTGAAACCCGGTATTCCCGCTCTCATCTCGCGGCTCGGCCGGACAACCATTCACCCGACTACGACCAGACGGCGCTCCGGAACGTGACACCGGCTGGCGGAGACCGGCGGACCTGCGGAGGCCGACGTCACAACGCCGGTCTCCACGGGTCCGCGTCACAGATCCGTGGGCTGTCTGGTCCTTGTTTGCGAGGTGCCGACGGCCGTGGCAGCGGAACCACATCCGTCGAACGAAGGGGTACATCGTGAAAATCGTTGTGATCGGTGGGACTGGGCTCATCGGCTCGAAGCTCGTCGCCTAACTGGGGCGAGCACGGGCACGAGGCGGTACCGGCCGCCCCGAACACCGGCGTGAACACCCTCACCGGGGAAGGCCTGGCCGAGCGCTCGACGGTGCCGCGGTCGTCATAGACGTGTCGAACTCGCCGTCGTTCGCCGACGACGCGGCGATGGAGTTCTTCCGGACCTCCACCACCAACCTGCTCTCGTACTCCACGAAAGCCGGGGTCGGGCACTACGTGGCGCTATCGGTAGTCGGCACGGACAGGCTGCTGGAGTCGCCCGTGCTGATCCAGTCGATGGCGGCCGACGACGTCGCCGCCGGCGTCGGCCAGGTCGCGGTGACAGTGGTCCCGCTGCTGATCGCGCCGCTTCCCGGCGCCTGCGGCAGCACCCGCCGCTCCCAGAAGGAGGATCGTCGTGGATGTGGATTGGTGTTCCAGAGCGGGGTACCGCATGGAGGATCCGGAGCTGTTCTTTGCAGTCGGTACCAGCGGGCCGGCTCTTGTTCAATCGACCCGTGCCACTACTGTGTGCCGGCGGTGCCCGATGCCGTTCCGGTGCCGGACGTGGGCCTTGACGACGGGCCAGGCCGCCAGGATATGGGGCGGCATGAGCAAGGACCAGCGTCGCGCGGCGCGCTGGCAAGTCGTCCAAAACATCGCCGGCCCGGCGCCGGGTCCGAGTTCGCACAGGCCGCCCTGTCGGTGACCGAGGATTTTCGCTTCAGCTGTCACAGGCCGCGAGGCTGCCTTGTCTCGGCTGGTGCCGGGACGGCACGACCGTGCCGC
>Ga0307513_10007585_pt1 | contig 14022 bp, 11 predicted proteins | sample 15_EM_MG_FD_202174 | JGI IMG/M metagenome (GOLD analysis project Ga0307513, IMG submission 202174) | Populus trichocarpa ectomycorrhiza microbial communities from riparian zone in the Pacific Northwest, United States - 15_EM | ecosystem: Host-associated > Plants > Roots > Unclassified | place... | reverse complement strand
GCTTTGGAGGGAAAGTGGGGCGTCCGGGCGCACCAGACGCAAGAGATGAAAGGCAAAGAGGGCTCAGGAGATCCGGAAGGACGGGAGGCAAAGAGCGGACTGGCTTCGTCCGGACGCGGGCTCGATATGTCCGGTGAAAAAGGTTTTTTTGCTGATGTATCCATTGGGACTCACTGGCCCAGCGGTGGTTTCGTCTATACAAGCTACGCAGTCCATCGGCTACTAGTAATCTACATGACTATACTAAGCTTTTAAACCTGACTGCATGCTCCCACGATAAGAAATCTCCTGCTGCTTGACTGCATGGGCGCTACCCACAGCCAACCATGCGGGACACTCTTAAATCGTGACAAGACTCACACCTCTAAAGTCCACTAATAACCCATGGTAATGCTACAGTTCACAGGATAGCCTGGGACTGGCTTTGAGGTGGTTGTCCTGGAAGCCTTGCAGCTTCCCCAGTCAGCTCCAAGCTCTCTACTGTTAACCATACAACTACCCGGAGGTCAAAGTATTCCCGGAGGTGGTTCCCAGGTGTTATCCAGGTGGCGCCCGAGGAGGCGGTCACCCTCACACCCCTTATATATCCTGCGAACAGCTTCTGGTCGGTTGGATGGCCACAACTCATACAGTGTTGTAGGAGTGTTTTTATGGCTCTCACTTTACTAGGAAGCACACAACTACACAGCCGTACCGTGCTGTCGGGCCGTACCAACGCTGGGGCCGCAGGGGTGTGTTAGGAATATCCCCTGAAAGTTACAGGGGGTTCGGACCACTCCTGCTCCATCAGTAGCCCGTTTCGTGCCATACCAAGCGGCGCTGTAAACATCTAAGAGCCCCACTATAGTGGGATAACTTTCTCCTAAGTCCGCAGATGACTTTGTTGGTGAAGGTAGGGTAACTGGGGTACCTCAGTAGGATAACTGGGTCCCCATGGTAGGGTAATCATGTTCTCAATGTAGGGTAACTTTACCCCTTCATGCCTTTGTTGCCTTCGGGGGTCCGCGTGACCACATATAATGTTGCCCCAGAGACCCATGCAACATTTACTATGTGTCCTTAACTTTACGCGAACATGCCCTGCGAAGGTTACCCTGCCTAGCAGGGTAACTTTCGCCTACCTTGGTTACCCTGTCTAACGCTATGTCACCAAGTCACTTTATAGACACTTGTACCAACTCATGCCTACCGGTAGTATACCAAGTATACTGGTCTATTCTCAGTCTGGTTACCTCTTGGTATACCATATGGGCTTGAGTCTAGTCCACTGTAGCTACCTATCCGTAGGGTTGTTACATGCTTATATATCTCATTTTATTCTCTTTTCTTTCTCGAAGCTTTGAGTAGATTTTCTCTCTTTTTCTGGTATTCTTTTGTGCAGGATTTTCTTTTTTAACTTTTCTGGCATTAACTGGCTCTCCTATATTTTCTCAATTGGTATCATCTTGTTTAGTCCAATTTGGTTAAGAATTGACTGAGTTGTTTTGTTTTGTGAATGTGGTTGAAGTGGTTGTCATGGGTGTCACTTCCCGGTCCTGTGTCACTTCCCGGTCCTGTGTCACTTCCCGGTCGTTGACGTTATTTCGGATGCGAAGGGTTTTTTTTTTATGGTTGCCCTGCGAAAAAACTCATGCACTTTTGTCCTCTGGTGTAACAATGAATTCACCTTAAGCAGAATGTAACAATTGAGGGAAACTCCTCATAGGACTGCCCAAGAACCGTGTTTCTTCGGTTCTAGCTGTTGAAACTGACTACCGCTGGTCCTAGTGTTTCTCGCTCTCACTGGAACCGTCTAGTGTTTTGAAAAATCTTTTGCCAGTGCGTGTTTGACTAGTTTAGCAGAAAAAAACATGAGATGTCGGATATAAAACAGACTAGCACTAGCTATCAACAATGACACTCAATTAGTATCGGGATTGTTTGAGATGCGAGACAGTGGAGGATTTCCTACATTTCCTTTTCGTCTTTCCTTTTCTGTCTCACTGATTCTCACTGATTCTGTCTCTATAAGAGACCCTATTGTTCCTGTTTCTTTTCCATTATCGCTCTCTCATATTATTGTCTTTCTTTCACTCGTTAGATACGAATCTATTCTTTTTCGTGCGCTCTGTTGCTCTCACACCGAAGTGAATAAACCGATAGTCCACTATTCGCTACCTAAATATTGTCACTAGCAACTCTGCCTTTCAATGAAGTGGGTATTAGGTAAGAGATACCGATTCGCTATGAGTACGCACCCTCATCAAATGAGGCTGGTTTTAGGTTTCTGGTGCAATGTTGCTGGGTGGGTAGCAGGCGCTCGGTTACAGGGCCTCCTATGGTGATCAAACAATCGCCTTGCGTTGGGCGGCGTCGTGCTATTATACCCGGGGAAAGTAGCGAAATCAAACGAAGGGATGGACCGAATCTTGAGCAAATTCCGACTAGTAAGCGCAAGGTTTGTGTTGATGCCCAGGGGTGTTGAAGGTGGGGTATGCACGAATCCTGCGGAGTGTAGGGGGTTGTGGAGATGATAATTTAGGACATGTCTGGGCATGATGATGTTATTGATGGAAATCTCTGGGGATTGGGAGTCGTTATAACGCGCCTCTATTGTTATATGGAATTGGGGAGAATTTCATCAATATCAATCTCCTTAGTTTTGCGTTAGAATTTTATGGGAAAGTGGGGACCACTGTAGCGATCGAGGGTAGTCCTGAAGTTCATTCTGTGCTTCTGGTCCTCCCCGGATATTTTTCTCGTGGGATGACGAACCCAGTTACAAGGAACTGCGTTTATTCTCATGGCCCTCTTCTAACCGATTATTTAGTTTGGTCCTAGTTTGTCCGATGCTCGCGCCCTAGGGCACTAATACTCAGCAGAGAACATGCCCCGGCGCTAGCCAGTGCTTGTAGTATGATAAAGGGGGAAAAAACACGACAGCGGAAACGGCTAAGACAAAGGCTTTGCCTCCATTAAAAAGTTTCGACAAGGGTACCTCAGAGATCCGCTGGCATTATCGCTCTTGAGGTCTTGTTCGTTGTGAAAACTCAGCCCAAGAACGGCAGGACGTTAATTGACCTTTGCCGCCCAGTTACTTAAGTCGTCCGCTGGCTTTAGCACGAGCTGAACCTCTAAGGTCAAAATATCGGTATGCAAGTAAACCTTGAGAGCTGTCCGAAAATACTTGTAATCTACTATTTCGTTAGCGCGCTGCGCTGTTAAGCGATAACCGTGCCAAGGTCCCGCCACTTCGAAGGACGCTAGGCGACTATCGAAATTGGGGCGCTAGAAGGGAGTGGCTGATAGCTCAACGATACACGACAGCTCAATTTCTCACATTAAACTAGGGTAGGAATATTAAAAATTGAGCGCCGAATACCATAAGATAAAATCCTATGAGGCCAGATCTAGTTTACCGAGATACTGGCATAAACCCTCCAATTAGCCTTTAGTTAATTTCCGATTAGTAGGCCAATCGTGGGGGGATTGACAGTCATTCCATCCAGCACGAAGACCTTGTACCGGCACCTCAAATTCACGAGTTGCTGCAACTATACATGACCTTCCTTGTTCCTTTAGTCTCACAATTGCTTTCTACGCATCTCTATCTCGGATATGCTAGACATGGCATCTGGGGTGGTGGAAAAAGCCTTGTGGGGGTAATTGAGAAAGGTATCGTTAAGCTATCATGGATCCTTAAGCCGTCAGGCACGCCCTTTGAGTGCCCCCAACCTCAACGGTCTCCTAGGGTCCTTCGAAGTGGGGGGAGCCTTCGCATGGTTACCGCACCCTAGGAACCGACCATCCCGCCAGGACGTTGCAGTTGCCTCTCCTAGCACAGGAGGGAAGGGGTCTTTGGCTTGCGAAAAAAAGTAAATTTGTCAAGCAGGGTAACAAAATATCCCTGTTACCCACCCCTGCTCCGGTAATAGGCTGGTATTCCTCCCGCGCTGAATGGAGACCCCATTCATCCCAACCGAGGGCTAAAAGAGAATCCACTCGCTGTGTTCTCCCACTTAACCTAAAGGGGAAATTCTGGACGCTATAGCATCATTCTCTATTGTTCTAGTTCTTTGTTCTAGTTCTTCTGGTGTGATACTTGCTAGGGGTTCCGAAGTGAACAATGAAAGAACTGCAAGAATATAGGACCTTAGTTTATGAAGCTACAGTAATTCGAACAGGGTCTAAAATTCCCTTACATAAGTACCCGCTATGGTACATAGACACTACCAGAAAATTCTAGCACGTTTTTTCTTACATTTCGATGCCATTACTTTTACTTGTACTCATATCTTACCACTTCGTATGACACCCTCGGAGCCTCACCCAGATAAACTAGGTCTGACAACCCCAGAGAGAGCTTACTTCCTAACTCTTGCGCCCACCAGGAGCCACCTTTGACATATCAATTAGCTCCCAGGGCAGGTCCAGTCGGTGTTCCCAACGGGCCAGGCCAAAGCAGGCCGCTCTGAAAATAGGCTAGGCCGATATAGGCCGAATTCGGCTAACCTGCGAAAGCCTATCAGGCCTAATAAGCGCCTGTAGGCCGGGTAATTAGGATTGAGAACAGATCGCTTTAAGCGTATCTTGATTCCTGCACCTGTTTCAAGTTCCTCGTCTTTATTCTTTTCGTCTTTATCTTCGGATATTGCTTCTTAAGGAATCACCGAATGAGTGGTAAGCAAATATCTCAAGAATGTCTTGACGATTTACCTCTAAAGCCACCACCACAGTCAAATCTTATCATTCTTCCCTCCAATTCTGCTTCTTCAGCAATGACTACATTAAATTCCTAAGGTGATAGGGGGGGAATTTTCCTGTATTTTGGATGTCATTTTGTAATTGGAAAACATCTATAAACAACTGCCATTGTATCGATGCCCCATAATATTCCGTCATTACCTTACCAGTATAGTACTGCATAGTTGACCGACCACAATAGCAGCTGTTTTTCTACGATTAATTTAATCAATTGGCCTGTTATCTCTAGTATTTTTTTGCTCATAAAGCAAAATGGCTCCATTTTTGGCGTTGTTTGGTAGCGGGGGTGTTTACTTTGAATTTTTGCGGTAGAGACTAAATAGCCACTCGCTAAGAGCGGTTTAGCCTAGGCCATGTAACTTAGGCCGGTCTAGGCTATATACGCCTATCAGGGAGCCGGCACCAAGCCTGCAGGCTCGGGCCAGGCCAGGCCCTAGAGAGTTTTCACAGGCCCGGTCAGGCTTGACCGCGGCCTGGCCTACCTAGCCCGCTGGGAACACTGGAACCCAAAAACATTTGAATAACAATATAAGCACTTCCGCACCCCCTTAAATTCACACCCTCCACTCCACAATCTATCACTCGACCACAACCCTGAATGCCCCCGTAACAAAAGATGGAGCGATAATAGCATAGGAGTGGGAATTAGGTTGAATTACTTCTCCGATGGGCAGAAACAGCACAATGTGTAGCCTACTTAGGTGATCTCCCCAAATATCACTCAGGGTATCTCCGTGCCCGGGTCCAGATCTCGCAATAGTGAGTAGGAAGCATTGAAGGACTAGCACGGCGTAGCGGTAGACTGAGAGGAATCGTATAGGGCTTGACGTATGTGGAGCCAACTATAGGAAGCGTGTAGTCATAAGCTTCACCCTCCGGCTTGGTGTCCCCCATAGACTAACCGTAAGGACAAAGGTATATACTATTAAACACCAGGAAATAATCCTGATCCTTCCACGGATCACAACATAAATCAATTTTCCCCATATATGTCCACACTTCCTTACTCACTCCAGTGTGGGCAAGAGAAAGACATACCTATAGAAACTTCTCAGTAAATTATTGTGACTTCTGAGTCAAAGAAACCACCCACAGGTTCCTGGAACCTCCACGATACATCACAGCTGACTACTTTCCTCAACCAACACTAATATGGAGCCACAGTAAACGCCGGCTCTTTAATACCCCCATCCTCATCACCACTAAGCAATCCCACCCCCCCCCCCCCATACAAACAAGAACATGAATGAGATAGAATTCCGCCAGCTGTGCAGGCAGGCATTAAGGATTCTTGCTCGCAATGTCTTAGGATATCGCAGCACAACTCCAACCGTTCGCCGGCCGAGCTATTATTCCATTCGAGATATCCCGGTGGTAATGGACAAAGCGAAAACCCCGAAAGAGTGTACGATCGCCCAAGGCGGCTAATTTCCCTCACTAAGCTAATGAAAGCATCTCCTGAGGGCATACGGCTAACTAGAATTAATGTAGAAAAACATAATTCGCTAGGGAATATGGCGGTACCCTCCTGCTGGTGCCTGGGGGGGGGAATAACTGGAGATGGAGAAAGTACAACGCAGCGCAGGCCTGATTGGTAGAAAGTGAAGTATAAGTTAAGTGGGTGGGCAAGTAGATGATGTCTGAGAGGCGTATCCTTTGCTGAAGAGAGGGTTGTTCGCTTAGATTGCTGAAAGAGCGTATGAATGAATGAATAATAGCGGATGGGTGTTCTTCCTTCCGTCTTTCCTTCCCCCTATCTCCGAATTATCTCATGCCGGTTTCAAAGTCCGGGCCCACCCCCCTCTCCACCACCCCTGACTGAAAGTCCGAAGCCCACACTCCGCCCCAATTGGGTTCATTACGCGTCATAAGTTCAGCCGGGATACCCCCCTCTTCTAGGGTCTTATGTCCGGTTGATGGGAGTCCGACAGGTATTGGGGGAAGCGGTGGTCCCCTTTGGCGGCGCCGACGGAGCACCACCGCGCCTAAGAGGGCAAGTACAACAGCCGCCACACCTCCCACCGTACCCCCGGCTATCGCCCCAATGTTTGGTCCTGGTTTGCGAGGGGCGTTTAGGGCCATTATGGTTTCAAGGGCTGGGTGGCTCCAACCATTGGCTGGGGCCTTCTTAGTTGAACCTCCGTCTTTACTACTAGGCGATTAGTTTTCACTATTGCTGTGTTTTAGGATTCAAATAACTCACCTGCCGCCAATAAGCTTAATAACCTCCTGAGGAATTTCGTAAGTTCCCTTGTTGGGTGTAAACTCGTCTGTCCATGTTGATGTGTTGACATCGAACAAGAATGCAGCATTTGCCTTGTCGTCGCAGGTAATCCAGCCAGTGTTATAATCAGCTCTGCTCCCGCCATAGTAGAAGATGTAGTGTTCTCCAATTGCTTGACATTTTGGTGAAATCCTCCCTTTCGGGTCCGCGACAGTAGTCTTTGTCTTAGAGGACAGCTGGGCCCACTCAAAACTTGGAATCGAGAGAACCCAGATGGCTCCAGTGCTTCGGGCTTCCGTTATATCTGTTGAAGCACCAGCCTCAAGGCCCCCCATAATGTAGATTTGATAGCTTGAACCATCGGGTGCTGCTTTGAGAGCTGTGCAGAATGCGAAACGAGCACCAGGCACCTCGACTTCAGGTGGTAGATATTGGGTGTACCATTTTGATTGCTTTATGCTGTAGATGTTGATCTCAGAAAGCTTTCTCTGCGGGGCACTATCAGCATTTTACGCAGAGAAATTTAATCGGTGGAGAGACATGCTACTTGGGTATACAACCCAGAGTATCCACCAAACTGAATCAGGACCTCATCTGTAGCCGTCGTGATATGCACCAAGCCTCCATCAGCTATTCCCCCAAATGGTGTGGTTTCGTTTGTCCACGTATTAGTAGCCTGGTCATAAGTGATCAGGCCGTTATGCTCCTCTAACCCTGTGACATTGCGCCATGTTTCTTTCAACGTGAAAAAACTGCCACCGAAAAGAAAGCCCTTCTTCATTGATGGAACCCACGCTGTCATTGCACTGGATACCCTCCTTGAAGTGTTCGTCGGGAACCAATTCCTTCGCGTTATTCCAGCATTCGTCCATCGTTGAGTTGCAATCTCATATTGCCATTTCTTGTGCTCTAGAGGAGGATCCTTCTTCCCATAGATGGACCTGTTGTATGGGTTCCACCTCCCAAAAGTCAGGTCAAACCCGGATTCCGTAGGGAAGAGTGCGGCATCTGAAACACCAGGTATTATGCTCGGAATTTCTTCCGTTTGAACGTAATGGATGCTGTCCAGAGAAGTTTTGAAACTCTGCGATATATTCAGTGATCTAAGTACTGAATCTAGATGTGTAATCAAAGCTTTAGTTTGGAGAACAACTCAGGGAGAAGGCTGGGCATTGAAAGCGGGTACAGACTAGGGCCATCGTAATCCTGGTACTTTCTGAGATAACGCATCACCCCTCCCGCGATATAAAGAATGTCATCTTTCTGGGCAACTATATATTTGAATCTATGGTAAACAAACAGTGATACAAAGTATTTTAACAAGCTGGGGAGAGTCCTACTCATATGCGATTTTAAGGAACAAAAGTCTTCTGTCGGATCAGCATCCCTGCTCTGCGCTACTGATGAGAAGGGCAGCAATCCACCAAGAAGCCAAACGCTAGATGTAAATAGTCGCATACCTCCTCAGCTGTGACAAAAGGGCTTTGGAGAGGGTGGGTGATGAGAGGTTCTGGGTTTAAGAGAGAAGGAGGGATATCACCGGAAGTAAGCAAGAAAGATTGAGGCTGCAGCATATCACAAATAATAATCTTCCTCACCTGGTGTAGTAACGAGAGTGCATTCATCAGTTGCCACTAGTCACATTCTACTACCACTGTCGGGTATAATACGAGTTTCTCCGCGGAAGAAGTGGATGGGCGAGAGCAATTGCTGCTCGAATCCTTTGAAAGCAAGCCCCAATCAGAGTCTTTACCATGTGCTGAATTTTACTTGAGTAACCTAGAGAAAACTCTTCCGCAGTTGCAACCACTCGATGGAAGCGTTTGACCCAAATCATGTTGTAATTGTGGCTGCGCAATAGGAGGTGGGGTAGTGGGGTTGATTTTGTTATCATCTACAGGTAATACTCCACTATAAACTCTCGTGATGAGCGTTTGACAAGGGCATGCATCGTTGGGATAGATGTCTGCACTAAACGCTAGGAGAATAAGACAATAAAAAACGACCGCTAATCTATAGCACAAACTCCTCGACCCCCGAAATAGTACTGGGAGGACACGAACACCGACATAAGACAAAATGTGAGAGGACGTTGGAATTTTCCTTCGCTCCGCGAGTGGAAAGCAAAGCCAACTCAGCCCCCAGCTAAGACAAAAAAAAAGGAACACACATAGCGCCTTACCGGTACTACGGAGGTACAGGGCATAAGTTTTGTAGGTTCCACAAGCGAAGTTTGCTGCCCTCACCCCCTGCGTAACCTACAAAACTTATGCCCTGTACCTCCGTAGGGGGGCAACCACAACATCCTAGCACATTTTTCTTCTGTTCAATTTTTTAAGTTACAAGTAGCAACTCCGCCGGGCTTTTTATTCCAACAGTAGAAAGTGACCACTGCGCACTAGCAGGGGGAGCGGCGTTGACAATAATTACTTACTTGTGGGGTGATAAGAGAGGCCGATGGTTGTTCCTTCCTCTGGAGTTGCCCTTTCTTATCTAGTGATCTCTTCGCCTTCCCTTACCCGGTACGTACCCAGGACCCCCGGATGTGTTGACAATGACGATCTGAAAATTCGGAAAACGAATACCGGTATATTAGTACAGTACATGTAATACCCAGAAAAATGCAGAGGGCGGGGCAGAATGCCCCTCGGCTGATAAGTCAAAAAGTGACGTCCGGTAACCCCGGCTGACAAGTGAACAGGGCGGTTTATTTCCCACCGAAAGCGCAATATCTTGGCCAGACGCCCCGAGACCCACAGAAAATCAGGAATAAGAAAAAGAAAGTGTCCTGTTATCCCTTACTACGGAGGCACAGAGCATAAGTTTTGTAGGTTCCACGGGGGGTGTGGGTAGCAAACCTCGCTTGTGGAACCTATTGTCCCTTAGCAAAAGTAACCGAACATTGCTATGCAACGGCTCACACTTCTTCATTGACGCCGAGCTCAACAAATAATGTCTAAAATCACGACCAAAAAATATTTAAAAATAAAATAAATCTATGATTCCAATTAATATCTTGTGTATTATCTATCTAGTTGATTGAGATTTTTTGTGGTGATGTAGGTGTGGTGTGTTCAGGAATGAGGGGGCTGGGTTGAGATACTGTATGGTGGAACGTTGCAGCGTCGGGTGTTCGGTTACTTTTGCTAAGGCACAATACAAAACTTAGGCCCTGTACCTCCATGATGGGCTCCTGAAGCACTGCAAAATTTTGTGCAACCCTGGTCAATTCCTGAGACACTAGTTAATTAGCAACCTTTTGTTAATTACTACAAATTCACGGATGCAGAATAAGTTGCTCAAGCCCCAGAGTACGGACTTTAGACTATTTCTAATAATTCTATATAATCGTATACCGGTATATGTGCATCATCGGTGAAGAAAACTTAGGCGGCACTTTCAGCCATCTGTCTTATGCACCGAGAGGCGCGGCACAAAATTTGACGATGTCTGAGTGGTCCGGGAGATGCTCGTGCTCGTAGATTGTCCCCTTCGATGGGGCGCTTCAGCTCCACACACCAGATCTGAGCTAGGCGATTCGATAGAGCAGGAACCATTTACGATAACCATACCGGAAACCCTCGAATAGTCAAACCGTGTACTAGAAACCTAAATACCCATTCTAACTATCTAGCTAGCTAACAGTGTGTTGTGAAGTCTAAAATTCCCTTCTCTCGAAGGGGCGCAAAACACACAGTAAAAACACATCCCCATTCCCCCATCCGAGACAGAAGAAAAACATCAATTTCTTGACCTTACTATGAGGGGAAAGCCCAACGACACAGCACGCGGGAGAATCCCACGCCGTACTGCGATACCTAGTTAGCTAGTTAGATCGCTTGGAGGAATAAAGGTTTGGGCCTCTAGAACACGGCTCAGTTATTCGAATTTCCACGGTAGGCGATAATTGAGTTTCTGGGCCAGAGTAAAGCACTCGGTACTTGTACCGTATTATTTCAAATTATACGGGTTTTCGCTAAGACTAGACGTTGCCTTCATTTTTATGATGCTAGACATTTAAAACTGGCCCTGTAAAGAATTTGTTAACCCGTCGTAAGTAGGCCCGGCAGCTCCCCCTGCCACAAGAGTAGAGTTTATTAAACCTCGAGGATCAAAGTTACAGCGGAGGACAAAAGAGCATGAGTTTTCGTACAACGCAACCATCGCCAAAAGAAATATCACCCCAACACCGGCAAGGCCAAAATCCAACATAGTGCCAGCAACACAACATACCGGCACATGCTAAAGAAAGAATACTAATAAGGCTGCAGAGGCATTGCATTACCTTGTATAAACGTACTCTTCTAGGCCTAGAAATGGTGGAAATAGGTGCGGCGCAAAAGGCAAGTCTCCTCCAGAGAGCAAGTTAAGTTACCCGGCAGACCCATCAACTGATATGTATGTGGTGGACCTTGGGCTCCACAATCCCACCCCAACTTCCATTTTTAACAGGAGAAGTTGCTAGTTCTAAGAGTGACTTGACTTAAGCATGCAGGGACACAATACAATGTAAGGTCATAGTGTTAATTATGTACGATTTCCTAGCCTAAGCAAGAAGTATCATGTATGTTCTGGTTGATTATAAGAGTTTCCTTGGGTATGAGTCAGCATCATGTAATCTCAAATGTCTATATAAGGAGGAGGGGTCTCCCTTGAGCTTGGGGAAGTGCGCAAGCTTGGAATAAGCTTCTACAGTCTTAAACTATATGTTACTCATCATTACTGCCAACCTGTTTACACAGACAAGCGTAATAGATACAAATATTTTCACATAGAGGCATGGTAGTGGTGATCGGTGCCTTGTGGGCTTTAACGTCAACGACCGGGAAGTGACACAGGACCGGGAAGTGACACCCATGACAACCACTTCAACCACATTCACAAAACACAACAACTCAATCAATTCTTAACCAAATTGGACCAAACAAGATGATACCAATTGAGAAATATAGGAGAGCCAGTTAATGCCAGAAAAGCTAAAAAAGAAAATCCTGCACAAAAGAATACCAGAAAAAGAGAGAAAATCTACTCAAAGCTTCGAGAAAGAAAAGAGAATAAAATGGAGATATATTAGCATGCCAGAGCATTTAAAAAGTAGATGTAGGTAATCTCCTATCAGTAGAGATAATATAGTAAATAATAGTTGACAACAATGGAAGCTCATTGTATACAGAAATTGTTAAGCAAAGGCTGAATTTAACAGCAAACCTGTAAAAATGTTAATGAGACTCTCAGGACTTGAGCAAAATAAGTATCAGGATGGGAAGTGAAATATAGGTGTAGCTCAATGCTAGTGCAATGAAGATATCTGAACTGATCAGGATTTATTATATTTTGTTAGTTGGGCGGCTGTTGTTATTGTATTTTTAATACATCACCTTACAAGCAATTTTATTGCAAATTTTGTATTAGTTAATTGCCTATATACTGCAAATTATATAAGAATAGTTAGAGAATGCTTATTTACTATTACTGTTAATAAAATATTCATTTATTGTAAATTTATTACTACCTATTCATAAGTTGATAGTTATTCAATTAAAATTAATGTAATTATAAAAGGGAATGTACTATGTAAGAACCAAAACCTGTCCAATTGTATCCAGCCTATAACTAGTCATATACAGCCGCATTTGCAAAGTTCTCCTACCCTCCTGAGTACCACGAGTAATTAGAAACCCTTTGCTAACCCTCTCCCTTGATTATTTGGTAGGATAAATGGTGATAAGGGTTTACAATGCTCCTAGGTGTATATCCGAAAAATAGTTATCAGAAGGCTTCTGGTTATCCTGTTGTTGTAAATAGATATTGTTCTTGAGGTACAAGGGGGGGTACGAGAATTTTGCGAACGCGGCTGTATTAGTAGAAAATACAAATGCCTAAAAATTCTGCCACTATCTAATACCTATATCTTTACCCTTTCCATACTATTACCTATTCTCTTATACTAGTACAATCAATACAGTTTGTACACTGGCATATCCTCTCGATTCTCGATTTATACATGAGAAGATTCTACTATGTTCTACCATGTTTCATGTTTCCAATCATATATTCTTTACTTCTCAAGCCCTTCCAGAATACAAAGGGTAGAGTATCAGCAACTAACAGTTGTCAGGTTTCCAATTCATCTTACTCTAATACTATTCATTAAAAACTCAATAATAACAACTTATCTACTTTTGAAATATAATAAATCCTTATTAATACAGATATCCTGAGTGTGCTGACCTTGAGGCATACCTAGATTTCACTTCTGATCCTCATGGTTGGCTATCACAAGTGCTAAGAGGCTTATTAATATTTTTATCGTTTTGGTATAAAATTTATCTTTTCTTTAACCATTTCCTTCTACTATAATCTTCCATTGTTGTCAACTATTATCTGCTATATTATCTCAACTAATAGGAGATTACCTACATCCACTTTGAAAATTCTCTAGCATGCTTTGTAATGGGGGCACTCTGTAGGAAGACAGATCCTAAGATTCCGACCGCACCGAAGACTCAAAGTAGGAGTAAAGATCAAAACAAAGATAAGGATAATTCAAAGTAGAATCAAGCGGTAAAACTTAATATCGTTAAGCCTGAGCCTGAAAGCTTCACTCAATATGTTCTCTCGAGGATCGTTGGTTATCAGAATAGGGTGTCTCTCGCTTTAGTTAAGTAGAATAATGTAAAGCCAGAGGGCACCCGTCAACCATTCTGACCTTTCATCAGCACCCTGCTCAGCTCACAGCTGGCCAACTCACCCACCTAAAGTGAGTTCAGCACTCGGAGGCAATCGGACCGCTCGGATATTGACTATCTCCACAAATAGGAAGTGCTCCCAGTGAGCTCTCTCCAACTACATCTGCTTGAGCAAAACCTGTTCAAGTTCCTATTGGTAGCATGTCAGTGGCCAACTGACACACCCACTGTAGAGATAATACATCAGCAAAAAAATCATCTTGCGCCCCATCTCTCCCCGCTCACCCTGTGCGCCGGACGTTCCAGGCGCTTATAACGTAAACTCGAGTTCTGGGTGCGTCCGCCCGGGTTCATTCCGTCCGGAAG
>Ga0307513_10007584_pt1 | contig 14022 bp, 18 predicted proteins | sample 15_EM_MG_FD_202174 | JGI IMG/M metagenome (GOLD analysis project Ga0307513, IMG submission 202174) | Populus trichocarpa ectomycorrhiza microbial communities from riparian zone in the Pacific Northwest, United States - 15_EM | ecosystem: Host-associated > Plants > Roots > Unclassified | place... | reverse complement strand
CGGTGGAGCATGAGATAGGGGGATTACTCTCATGATAACCAGTACGCCTCCGAACGCAGATTGACCCATCACCCCGAACTCATCCACCGTGACGCTGCCCGGAAAGGGTTCTCTTTCCTCTGGGGCTCCGCAACCTTACCCATCTTTTACCTTCGGAACGAACCCTCGTCTTACGGTTACGGATAGCGAGCTGAGCAGGACTTTGCTGAGAGCACCAAGTACTCCCGTGTTTGTTACACAGGACGTGGCGCGGCTGAAGTAGGTGCGTCGTAGCCTTTCCCAGACTAGGGGAGGTCGGCTGGCTATCAATATACGAAACAGCCGCGGCGTCGCGATTCCAGATGTGCGGTTAAAAGGTGATGTGTAGGGCCTGAAGTAACGAAGGTGGTCCGGACGGTTCCCTTAATATTCATTTGACTTGTGCGTGGCCTTTTTGCGTGATCTGCATACGTACACTCTGACGACCAAGCAGTAAGGGGGTTCTATTACAATGCGTTTACAGGTTAGCTATTAAAATACCGAATGCGGCTACGGAACCTGTAGTTTATATGCCCAATCTCATCCTGAGGATGTAATATCCGATCCCGCCCAAAAGACCTCCAACGTGGCCAGCGGTGTCGGTACCCTTTCGACTTCCAGTGAGAGCGCTGTACCCATCCCAAACAAATACGCCGGAGATGCACAGCCAAGCTGGACAGGGGATGATTCCAAATATGAGAAAGGTGGCTCGAGGGGCCAGGCAAGCAAAAAACGATAGGACGCCGTATAATGCACCTAATTGTACGAGTAGCAAATGCACCAATCAACGAGCTATTTTAGTGGAAGTGGAATTACATTACGCACCACTGGCTCCGAGGGAAGAGTATCTTGGGTTTTGCTTTACGCTGGAGTGCCACCAGAGGCTAGACACCGAAGCCACGAGTCCGGCACCGAGGTAGAGAGCAAGGAAGCCGGTGTTTCCGAGCGCCGAGAGGATGGTAGGGACGGTGAAATAATAAGACAGGCCATTGAAGAGTAGGTGACCGACGTCTCTTTGTGAAAAAGATGAGGTGATGAGGGTCCAGCTGTGAATAAGGAAGATGAGTCCGGCCGCGTGGACGCATGGACTGGCAGAGAAGTCACGCACATCCGACCATTATTCACATTCCACGCACTCGTGGTGAAATGCTGAAACATGAATGCCAGTAAGGTCGGATCTCCCGATTGTTGCTAACACGGCCAGATGATATGTCAGCCTCTTGTCTCGATATCTGGTGGGGAGAACCATGGCTGACATATTGTGTGTTGGCAACTTGCCACAAGACAAAGACCGCGCCATTGATGCCGAATATTCCCCAGAAGATGACGTTGTAAGATATTCTGTTGATTCTCTGGGAGATTCGGTGCCAGAATCCGAAGCGAGGAGGCCTCGGCGCGTTGAACGAGCCGCGCCCGCCAGAGGTCCAGCCCCGATGAGTGGCGTTCCAGGTGCGCGAAGGACCGAGGATTTGGAGAATCGCAGAGGACGGCTTAGCCTGCCATGCAGCTGTGATGTGTGTCCTTGTCGCCAGCTGTCCGGAATGGCGTGGGAGACGAAGCGTGGACAAAAGCGTGCGGGACAACATGATCGTCCCAGGCAGAGGGTCGATTTGAGACCGATCGGATGAGAAGGGGCGAAAGGAAATCATCCCGTTAGATAACACCGAAGCCATGTCGCACCACATATTCATCCTTTCACCGACGGACACGCCATTGTACAGCCTGACGCATTATTCGTCCAAGCCGGCGCAATCGACGGGGTCCTCATTGTCGTCAAATCTGCCCTCATGGTCGACGTCGGCGTTCGCGGGGACATTGACGGCGTTGTCGGGTGCCTCGAGCGCAACACAGGTGCACCACACGAGCGGAGGGGGCGGAGTGCGCGTGGGGGGCGGACAGGACAGACACGTTATCCAGATGATTGCGAATGCGAGCTTGGACGCCATCGAGGAGGTGATGAGGAGAGAAAACATGATGTATCTCAAGTCTGTGGACAAGTTCAACGAGTGGATTGTTTCTGCGTTCATTACCCCCGGCAGTCAGTGGTCATTTGGTCATCTTGCTCTCTTTCTTATGAAAAAACAGACATCAAGTTCATCATCCTCCACGAGACAAAGAACGACGACGGGATCAAAGTGTTCTTCAATGACCTCTGGGAGCTCTATCTCAAGGTCCGTGTCCTCTCCCTCCTTTTCTTTTCCGAATATTCACGGGGTTCCAGACGGCCATGAATCCGTTCCACACCGCGCACACGCCCATACGCAGCACGGTGTTCGACAGTCGGGTGAGGGCGAGTGCGAAGAAGAACCTGTAGCTAATCACGCGGCTCTTTTCCTGCTGTTTCCTCCTCTTCCGCTCTCTCCCATCTCCTCCTCCGTCTCTTCTTCTGTCTCTTTCTCTCTCTTTATTCTCCAGATTTCTTGCTCTTTTTTCTTCACCCGCTGTTTATTCTATCACATATCTCCTCCAAACAAGAAATAATCCCAAGCCGGGTCCTCGACTCATCCAACGTCAGCTGCCGCTCTCAACCGACCCTCTCCTTTTGTCTCCTCATCCCTTTCTTCCGCGTACAGTGGTCCTTCCTCTTGCTCCCGATCCCCCGTGGAACGTCTTCCGTCCCCCGCGCATTTAAATAGACCACCAAGCCTCTCTTCCGATCCCCTCCAGATGGCCGTCTCGCAGCAGAACAACCGTGCTTCCCTCCTTGCTGGTCTCCGCACCGGCGGTGTCCGCTCCACTTCCGCCAACGTGCCCCACACCGCCGCTCCAGGCGGAACCTTCAACATCCCCCGTTTTGCCTCCTTCTCCCGCGACCAGCAAATCGATGAAGAATTCGATTACAGCTCTGAAGCCCAGGATATCTATATTCCTAACCGCACCCACCAAGGTGCCCTCACCTCGGGTGTAGATAGCACTAGGTTCTCCTATCAGCAGAGCGCTTCCTCGCAGATCAATCCTGCCGCTCTACCCTTTAGCCCAAGCGTAAACGTTCAACAGGCTCAGAGCTTACAAATGCAAATGATGCAGATGGAAATCCTCCGCCTCCAGGTCAGCTTCTTTTCGTACTACCCGATATTTCCGATCTATTGATCCATTGTCCCACGTATCAGGCCCAACAATATCAAGTCGAACTTCTCGCACAAGCTCAACACCAGCAGCAGCAACACCAGCAACAGCAGGCACAACAGACCCAGACCTGGCGCGCTCCATCTAATCCCCCGGCCACCGCTGGTCCTCGGGACCTCCGCTTCGCCGCCGCCATGAACAATCAGATACGAGGTAACCAGGCGGAGAGTTTGAGGTCAAAGCTCGGCGTTTACGACGAACCAATGACCGCTGCTCTCAGCGGAAGGTTCGGAAGTCGAAAGGTCCACGACGACGACGAGGGCCAAGAGCTCACCATCCCACCTCCCACCCCGAGCCGCACCACCGTTATCAGCGGAGGCACTGTACTTGGTAGTCCCCTGTCCAACAACATGAACACCAGTCCCTCCACCGGTCCTTCCAAGTCTGACTCTGCCGTTTCTTGGAGGAGAGGTGGGAAAAATAACTCGGTGTTGAGTGGACCGAACAGGGCTACTTCATATACTCCCCCTCCCTCTGTTAAGATAACCCCGCCGCCTGGAGAAGGTCCCTCTGAATCGGTTACCCCTTCGTCTGCCGGAAGTACCAAATCGCGACCCCAGCCCCTTCGGTTCAGTGTCGCGGTGTCGCAACCACTTCCGGTCATCGCCATTGATTCTTCTGAAATTGATGCCGACGATGCTTCCTCTTCGGGATCATCAAGGTCTGGCGGCTCCCCAACAACTCCATCCTCGCACGACATGCCACCTTTATCCCCTCGCGAGGAGGCCACCAAGAAGTTGTATGAAGGGTTGGGTATCGGGCGCCCCATTCCTAGTCCATCTACCACAGTTTCTATTCCTCAGCTTCAGCAGGCGGCGCCTATCAAGGTCCTCAGTCAACCCATGAGGCAACCCAAGGGCCCCCCCTCTGGCGCCGATGAGCTTGGTCCCAAGAACTTTGCGACAAGGATCCGCAGGAAGGCCATCGGGGGCCTTAATGGTCTATTGGAGACTCGCGAGAGAAGAGACATCGAAGTTTGTTAAAGACGTTGGAGGCGATCCTGGATCTCCTAAAATTCGGAGAAAGGGAAGATGGACGTAACCAACAACCCACCTGGAAGTGCTGCCGTTCCCTGCATTCCCATGTGTACCCGCCTATGGCTTTTTGTTGTCACCCCCAACACCGTCGGCGATCGTGCACCCCCTCACAATCATTGTCCCTCGCATCAGTTTTTTTCCTTCAAGGTATATCATGTTATTATTATTTGATGTCGTCGGTCGGCGTCAGCATCCCCCTCCCCATACCTCCCTCACTCCTCAAAGCAAGAGTTCACCAATTTTTGCCTCACGCTGGACTTTTATTTATTTTCTTTCCCCCAACTGATTCCACAGTCATGCAAAAACGCTCGCCCCTCCTCCTGTTCTTTTGTATACCTGTTTGGAGTCCTTGGAGGCCACTGCACTCACGACGGAAGGACGATCTCTGTCACACCGACCCACCGCATCCTCGTTTTCTAACCGTACACTCACTCTTTTATCCGTTTTTTCAGTTTTCCGTTCCCTTTATCATATGGCTTGCCACTTCCGTGTCAATAGTTTTACACTTGGAATTTGTTTGTACATCTTCCCACCACACGCATCCCATCCTTTCCAGTCCGCAACCCTCCGCTTTGTCTTCCGATCCATCTCGCTGGCGTTTTCTTGGGGTTTAGCCGTTTTCACAACGGTCCGCGGATGTGGTTTGTTCCCGTAGTTCCCTCCCTCGGCCAGTTTCCGTGTGGTTCTTTCCTCTACAACGGACCAGCGCTGTGCCCTTTGTCCGTTATCCTTGTTCGGCTATCTCGTAGTAGGGCGGTCACCGACCGAATTTCATCCTTCTACAAATCAAATTAGTGGCTTAGGTGTTGTACCTTTCTACTACATATGTTCATCCACCCTTGTGTTTTTTTCACCTCTTCCATAACCCTGTAGTTTGCGAAATATACAACAAGAAATCGGTTTTTACTCGTCGAGTGACTGTCCATAAGATGCTACACCGTGTGCACACGAGTCTAGAAGAATATCCGTGCAGAGATTCCGACCGCTCTGTCGGGTCGTGGACAGCACGGATCTCAGCTACTGGCACCGTTCTACGACATTTAGAGATATCTCTAGCCTTAGGGGTAGTCACCGTAGGCCGACAGGTACACATATCCGTTTCGGAGGGGCCCATTAGCCGGGATCCACTCCGCAATACCCGAGCACCCTCCGCGTAGCGTGTACCAATGAAACCGTTTGAGATCGCATCAGCAGATGGCGGGGCTGAAGCGGGTGAGATCGCAATCCCCTCCAACACACCAATGGTCTGGAAGGTTGGTTGAGTGAAATGACCACAGTGCCGCGATCCTAGTAGATGGGGTCCTGACAGGATCCCTTGCAAGTCGCCGGATATTCGTCTATAGCCATTCATTATCCTTGCGACCACTCGATATCTGATGGGGTTCGCGATGGGGCTGTGTTGTTAGGACTTGAAGAGTCGAGCTGATGATACCTTCGACCTACCAGGATTTCTAGAACGATTGGAGTGAAACATCTGATCCGCCGGCTGGTCTCCTTCCTTCATTTCGTCCGGCAGCTTTGTGAACGCCGGGAGAGATGATATGTGGGTCACGTAACATCGGAAGGTATATGGGGACGTATCACCCCGAAGGGTGTGCATTCAAGATTGCCAGTGCTAGTGGGGTGATCTGATCTGTCATCGAAAAATCAATATTACCCATCCGGGGACGCGGATTGTCATGCCATGTTACTTGACGTTGTCGCGAGCAGGAGGGTGGGACACGGCACGGAAACCTGTCAAACCGCACAAAAGATTGTACATGGACGTACTCAGCGAGCTTCAGCACGTATTGATGAACGTTCATACATAACAACCCTCTACCCTATAGCCTTCGTCCACAAGCGCTGCCGAGCCCAGTTCCTGGGCTCTCTATCAAAGTCAGCTGTAGAGACACCGAATGGAAGTTTTGGGGGTCTGTATGTCAACCGCATGAAGTATCTAAAACGTCTATGAAATGAAAAACTTTCGGTCAACGGCGTAGTCCAGATATCTATTCGATGAACGGGAGGGGTGTCTTCGCAAGAAGAGAACCACCATGCTATCGCGGGCGGGTGTAACCTTGGGAAATCCCACCGCACGGCACACACGCACACCCCCCAGCGGTTCACCGTGAACTGTGAAGGTACGAAGATGTGAACGCGGGAGTGACCCGCCGGCTGGGCCGATCTCGACGCGATCGTCCATTGAAGTTTCCGATTGTGGGTGAGGGGGGTGGGGGGGTTGCAGATCCGCTTGGAGACGGTTCCAGAGAACGAAAAAGGAACACGTCGCTGACAGAAGAAACACCAGACGACGAGATAACAGATGGGGGGTGCTAAGCCACTCAAGTCCGGAGCTCCAACGTTCCCGGGTATGCGCGCTCTCGAGAGAGAGTCTGTTACCCCCCAAAGTTTAGCGTTCTTTACGTGTTCTTTACCTTCCCGACAAATTTGCGTACGAGACTGCAGTAAGTGACAGGGACGAGAGGTGAAACAAGGGAGTCCGACAGGTCGGGGCGAAAAAAAAAAAGAATGAAGAACGCCTCGGCAATTTTGGTCCGATGACGCACTAAGATGCTCGATCCCGTCCCCACTCCGAAGACAAAGCGACGTGGACGTGTATCGCACCCTCGGGGAAGGTTCTTGCCATTGTTCTGTTTGCCGAGCTTCATTAGCGTCGACTGATGCGTACGACACGGAGCTTCTGGAGGCCGACGACACGTCAAAACACCTTTTGTCAGTGCTCGGTTGGGGGGACACCTGATGCTCCTCCAATGCGCCAGGTCCGAACCAGCCGACATGGAGCTTCATCCTCCAAAACCAGATGACCGCCACCCTTACGATATCGAGACCCTGGTACAACAATTTTCGAGTATATTGGTTTAAGGAACGTGTATATACGGATCACGAGCCTGCAAGAAATACGGGACGTACAAGCAGAGCACGGGGAATGACAGAGGGGTCTGTTCGTCACAAGAGTCAAGCTTGAGACAACAAAGGAACAAGAAAAGGATAAATAGGGTTAGGTTCCAAAGAAGTCAGGTGAACGAATGGAGACGCATGGGTTATGTGGGGTAGTGATGTGGTGGTCAGGACGGATAGCAGAGAAAACGGATAGCGAGGATAATGATGGGAATAAAAATGCAAGCAAAAATCTGGGTTGGTCGGCCACTCTCTCAGGTTCGATCCAAGGCCTAAACTTAAACAGCAGCGGCTTCCTTGTCCAACGCCGAATACGAGATCATGGATTCGTAGTCAAACTTGCTGTCTTGGTACTGGCCCTCGAGGTCCGTCGTCGACTTCTTTTTCACAGGCGAAGTGCAAGTGAAGGTCTCGTTAACTGCGGTTGTGGGGCTTTCACTATAACAAATGGAGGGGGGAACGGTCGGTATCCGTTCTCCAAAGGAATTATGATTTTGCAACAAAGGGGCGCTTACATATCCTCCATTACGATGTGTGTTGTTGTCACCTTTATCTGGGAGACACCAGCGGGTGAGCGGCGGAACATCGGCGCGCTGATCGGTCGTGACCCACGCCCTTCAAGCCCGCCGCGGTTCTTGGAGTTTCCAGTGCCATCCTCGCCGATGCACACGTCGCGGTTGCGGAAATCTTGCAGGCGGATGACAAGCCGACACGCGGCAATTGATCTGCAGTACAACGCAATTAGAATGACGAGGGCATCGAAGAAGTCGGGGGAAAAAACTCACGCTACAGTGGCCGCTGGGACGGTCGCGATACTGCATCGACGTCAGTTTAATATTCGGTGGTAATGTGTAAAAAACTCTACTCACACATTCATCACGGTGTTGAGTTGGAGGACGTTCAATATCGCCGGCACCGCGTTGAACGAGAACGTCACCAAGAAGTACACCAGACCATCACGGAACAGCAAGTTCCAAAGGTCAGACCGTGTACCGGAATACGAGAACCGGTATAGTGCGATACTCGTCAACGTCAGGATGGTGAAGTCGAACGCCATGGCTGCAATAGAACGTCAGGAACGGAATTCCGTCACATTTGTGAAGTACTGACTGGAAAAGAACGTGGTTTGCAAAAATTTGTTGTCGATCTTCACGAACACGCATGCCGTGACGGTATCGTTCCATTCGGCACTGACAACAAACATGCCTCGCCAGAGAATTCCCCAATGGGCGATGCTCAAGCAGATGAGAGGAATCATGACATATTTCTTCCTTTCCCAAAGCGCGATACTGTTTGGCGGGGGACGTTGAGAATCAGACAACAGGGGCACAAGGGATGAAAACCCACGTCCGAATCATCAGCGACGTCGACGCGGCAAGGATGGCCAGATTCCCTGTCAACTTCACCCCAATGTTGGTCGCATTAAAAAAAAACCAACGGAACAGGGGCTTACGGAATTGAATGTGTACAATGCCTAATGTTCCACCCTTTAGTTCGGTAGGAGGTGTGAATCCGAAGAGTGTGCGTACCTGGCAGTTGATGCGCCTCTCCAAGGTGAAGGAGAGAATCCTATTCGCTATTCAGTATCGGTGATCACGGGGTTAACCCCGGTTTTCGTAACTCACATTCCGATAATTGCCCAAAGAATGCAATAACGTGTAAGGAAGAAGAAAACTAGCAGCGATCGGTCACAAAACAAATACGAGGGGGATCGCTCTATAACTCACTTAGTGGCCAAGTAAACTTTCTGCGACCCGTGATCAATGACCACTCGAAGTTGCAAGTGGTGAACAGCTCCCAGAGGTATACACCGAGGAAAGTGAACATCATCTGAGAAAGGACGACTGCATGTACGGATGGTCAACACCTCGAGCGAGAGTAGGGGGGGCTAAGGCGGAAACATACGGCCAACTTTGGACAACACCTGCGGGGACTCCCAGTCGAGCATGATTACTTAGATATTGGAGAACGGAGGGCGAGGGGGGCGGGGTGGGGAGTGGTGGGCCGGGACACAGAGAAGACGAGGTTCTGAAGAGTCGACTCTTTATAGCGGAGGATCCGATGGCTTGTCGTGAGGATATTAAGCCTCTCTCGCTGGTGCGACCCATCGTGATCTATGACTTCTGTCCAGAAGTGCGGTTACGAAAGGGGTACGTATTGATCCTCTATCGCGTGTCGTGGTCTGTTTGTGCACATCGGGGGTCGGAATCTGCACGAGGCCTTCATTTCTCTGAGGCCCCCGCGGAGTGTCAGTCACGATATTACTCATCCCGCGGCAAATCCCAGCTTCGAATTCAGTTTGGACCGTGCGGGCCTGAGGCTAGAAGGGAAGTCGGCGAGCCATCCCCAATCAACTTCGCGGGATTCTATTAAATAACACCGTTGTGTAATACATGACCACTTCCTGCGTCAGCATTTGGACGGAGAGTGTCGCCTGGGGCAAAACTTACGATAAGCTTTTCGTAGCGAGAGGGGCATAGATCCCGCGTACCTACCCAGCCTGAGGATTGGAGACGGCTGACGTTGATGGGAGGGTACAAGGGGAAGGAGGCGCAATCTTGATCGCCATCATCTTTTTCATTCGCGCTCACACTCCGCGGGGGTTGGGTGGCAAGCCCCCGTTCGGCACAATTTCCGACCACTCAGGCGCGAGTGTTTCAATCAGGACTACGGGAGAAATATAATAACAACGGCGGCGATGAGCAGCTCTGTGGGTCGTATGAACTGGAAAAAGGGAAGCCAAAATCAGCTGCACCACAGATCAACCTTCCCATCCGCGCCAGCGGACAATAACCACGGTTGTCCACGAACCCATTCCACCTGTAGAACGCCAAGCCCATCCCTCACAGCGTGACCCCTCAGGATCTTCAGCGGAACGATGAGGGGATCCGTCATCAAATCGTTGTAGATTCTCGCGTGGAAAATCTGTGTCGTCCCGTCGTCTGATGACGAGGCAAACAGCGGATACGTGGGGTGGAACTGGAGAGATCGGATCGCCCTCGTGTGGTACCTGCAAGACGGATCAGCCGCACAACACGTGGCAGCACCAGGACGCATAGCTGACCTGAGTATTTTGTATGGCTTGTCGCTCAGTTCTAGGTCGAACCAGCAAAGCTTTCGATCGTAGCCCCCAACGATTATGTGATCCCCCGACGGGTGCACGCTCATCGAGGATATCCATTTGATGCCAGGCATGAGGGTTTTGATTAACTTCTGTTCAGAAAGGTTGTAGAGCCTCACATATGTCTGTGTCTGTGGCGCGATGTCAGGTCGTCGGGAGGGACGAAGGGCGGTATGTGCGCGCGTACCGCAACAAAGAAGTTTGGCTTATTCGGGTGAAAGAGAACCGCCTGAACCGTACCCTTGATCTTTTTGAACGGTGATTGGGAGTGGCGTTTTGTGACCTGGTGGATCCAAACGCCACCGTCGCTAGCTAAATTTGTGTCGTCACACACCACCCCAAATGAAAATGATGCACGTAGCTGGACGTACAGACGGTGGCAAAATAATCACCCCTTGCGTGCCAGGCAATTTGCTTCGTCAAGCCGGACAGGCCCGCGATCACCAGGGCGGGTTTTTCTGGATCAGAAGATGAGGTCCATTTCAATGGCGAGGGCGTTGCTGGTTGGGGTGGCAGCGTGGCAGGGGCAAGAAGATTCCTGGTAAAAGTGTACAGTGCCGGAGACAAGTTTGGAGGAATAAAGAATTCGAGTCGGTCTTCCCTGCTCAAAGATCAGCGTTGCTGTCGGGTGAATGACCGGGAAGAACCTCACAGTCCGACAGCGAAGTAGCAGGACTCGGGGTTTGGGCACCACGAAACAGACGCCACCGTGCCGGGAGCCTTCCACTTCTTGACTTCCCTGCCAACTATGACTTCCCAAATGCTGATCGCGCCATCCTCGCTGGCGCTAACCACCCATGTCCCGTCTGGGCTGGCGCTGATACAGCGCACCATGGAGGTACCATGGCTGAAGTCGAGCGATTTGTACGTGGGGAACGGTTTAAGGCTGTTTGGACTGGGAAGTTTGGGGATCAGACTATTGGGATCTATTCGAAGCTTGGTCCGCTGGATTCGGGGAGCGAGGTAAAGGTCGAGCTGCCTGCTGAACCGTTGCTGGATAAATTGATCATAGGCGGGAACCAAGCGCAACGCAGGATATTTTTGAGCAAGGTAGTCGCGTTCGCGGTCTTCCTTATCAGTAGCCTCCCACTCCTTTCGTTCTTCCTCAGTCGGGAGATACTCTTCCGGCGGGTTGTAAGATTCGGCATGGGTGGGGAGACGTGGTTTTGGAGCGGGGAGGGGAGGGGGATGTAGCGAGGGCGTGGGATCCGACCAAATAGCGTAGAACCGGGGCTCAGTGGTGGATGTTTTCGGTTTCGAAGGTACAATCCGGCCTTGCCTGATCGCGCGCACGATTTTCATGACCTACATCATCATATGAGCGGATGAGCGACTTTAGACGAAATGGGTTACTTTCTGCTTCTCCCACTTGCTGGGGATCCATCGGCGCTTTGGCTCAGGCGCTGCAGAAAGCGGCATGATCTCCTCCTTCCCCTTACCGGTGAACCATTCAACCGTGGGTTCATATGGGTCGTATCCGGCGTCGGGATTTTTATTCTGATACAGTCGGCGAATAAGGTCAAGTTCTTCGGGGGATAGCTGCTTCTCCGCTTGGGTATTCTTGTCTAGAGCAGACATCCTACGGCCCCGAAATCAGGAACACAACTATGTGACCAAGGCAAAACCCACCATGCTGTTGGATCCTCCTGCGTCTTTAGGAATTTGTCCAATTCATCACCCACGGCTGGACGCAGAACCTTCTTCCCGCTGATATCGTACCCTATATGCGGCATATCGTCGTACCAATGTATGGGGATGTTTCCGACTCGATTAGGATCCTATATGCAATCAATATCGCAACGCAATCATCGATACAGAGGCTAGAGATGTACTTACGTCCTCCGTTGAAGAGTCAGAGTCATAATCAGGCTCAATCTCCGGGTAGACCTTTTTTGGTTCGCCGGTAATATCAGATATAATAACCTTCGCCTTGGGGAAGATCTGCAGCCCTTTATTGCTGCCGGACGCGTCGGAAGAATAGTCTTCTTCCCCTTCGTCCTCCTCATCCTCGTCCTCATCTTTCTCTTCGTCCTCGGTGTCGCTGGCGGCGTCGATTCCAGGAAACTCGTCGTAGTCCCCATCGTCGGATTCGGGCACCTCGTCCTGCTCGTCCTCACTCAGCATTTCGAGAGCATTGACAGAAAGGGACTGGTCATCCTGAGGCGCATGTCCGGGAGTAGGGGCTTTCCGTTTCCTCGAGTGAGAGACCGAAGCCATTCGGATGCGAGGAAAAGTTTATGAGTGATCGGAGGAATAAAGTTGTTTACGCTTGTTGTCCAAAGGCTTCGACCGATCGCCTGACGCGTTGATCCTCTCCCAGTCACCATGGTCCAGTATGGCGGAGGTGCGCGTACCGTGTCCAGTCCCGCGCATCCGGGAACAACCGCTGATTGGGATCACTAGATGAAGTCGCTGCTCTCGTCGTCGACATCGGTTCTTCCACTCTCCGTGCTGGTTATGCGGGAGACGATACTCCCAAGGCAATAATCCCAACCTACTACGGATACAGGTCCCAACCACCAGACGCAGACGTGGCGATGGGTGGGACAACTGATGACTACAGTGGCCCCAAGCCTATACCAAAAATCGCCAAGATGTTCGTTGGCCAAGATGGTCCTTCTATCTACAGAGAGGGAATGGAAGTGGGAAACCCCTTGAAGGAGGGACTTAGTACGTGTTTTCTTTCCGTGTTCACCTGACCTCTACTTACAGAGCAACTCAGTTGAGGATTTCAACCCGATAACTCCACTCATCCGCCATGCGTTGGAGGACGTCATGCATATTAATCCCGTCGACCACCCAATCCTGGTCACAGAGCCCGCATGGAACACGCCAGCCAATCGGGAGCGGATGGCAGAGATTATCTTCGAAGAATTCAACGCCCCTGCTTTTTACATTGCAAACACCTCCGTCCTTAACGCGTAAGACCTCTCTTACTACGCCTATCCGCTTTGTAACGGCTCCGAAGTTTTGCTGCAGGCAAAGGTTCCGCGCTTGTCATTGATATTGGCCACTCGGAAGCCAGCGTTACACCAGTGATCGATGGATTCGTACTCAGAAAAGGTTCGCCCCGCCCATATTTCGAGAGATCACCAACTTGTTGAGCCCACGCTGTGCAGGACTCGTACATTCATCTTTACCGGCATTAGTTCACCAGAGGGCCAAACACATACTTACCCAGCCTGACCAAAACCGCCGCGGCATAAATCTACTCCCACACCAATTGATTGCAAATAAAGCTGTGAGTCTGTGATGAAATCATCCCATTTGTTCATCCCTGACTCAGTCCCCAAGCCTGTGGACCCCGGTGCCGACCCCCGGTTTAACCCACGCGAAGACCGCCTCCAGGGTATTACGAGCAGCTGGCGGAACTGGGCCGAAAACCGAGAGGTCGATCAATGGATACACAGCGTCGCCTCGGTCCTGGACCAAGGATGGAATGAGCAGTAGGCGCCTTAATTTAATTCATTTCCCTCGACGAACCCGACTCACGCTGAGCCCCATAAGGGCCGTTGCCGCGCGGGGCGCAAGGCAATATGAATTTCCAACGGGGTACAACTATTACTTCGGCGCCGACAGATTCGAAGTTGGAGAGCTCTTCTTCGCGCATCCCCAGCACCTGCAGGTAAGTGTTCGCTCTGCGTAAATTCCTGATACACCCCACGGGTTTATTAAATTGTTAAATCCAGGCCGCTAATCCTAATCTGCCAAAATCCCTCCCTCAACTTATCAGTGCATCCGTAACCTCGTGTGATCCCGACATCCGCCAAGTTTTACTGAGTAACGTGGTACTCGGTGGAGGAGGAAGCTTGTTTTCGG
>Ga0307513_10007583_pt1 | contig 14023 bp, 15 predicted proteins | sample 15_EM_MG_FD_202174 | JGI IMG/M metagenome (GOLD analysis project Ga0307513, IMG submission 202174) | Populus trichocarpa ectomycorrhiza microbial communities from riparian zone in the Pacific Northwest, United States - 15_EM | ecosystem: Host-associated > Plants > Roots > Unclassified | place... | reverse complement strand
AAAATAGTTTCAATATTGGTTTGTATTTGAGGCACTCCTTAAAGAGTAGTAACTTCCAACTAACTAATGTCAAGTTCTCTTCAGCTGCACCCACATTCACCCCTCTTTCTCTGCACCTTGTTAACCGCTCAGAGCCACCCTCAAATCCTTTACGGCCAGTACTGGAACCACTTTGAATACGACCTCTGACGTATGCAACACTCATTTGGCTTTTCACAGCCCGTCCATCGATGGCTCCACCACCAGATACAACGCCTAGACCATCTTCCACCTGTTGACCTTCAATTGAACCCTTCATGTTCGATTCCCAAGCCGGTTCTGCGTGACCCTGCACCCTTGTGCCACCGTCTCTCGCTTCGCCCATGCACCGATACTGTATGTTTAGCCTATGAATCGGTCTGTCTCAACACGATTCTTAGTAAGAAAGGTCCTGCGCTAGCTGGCTATGCGCCACTCCACATGTTTATAACATAAATAACATAAAGGACAAGAGGGCAACCAGCCTCATTTGTGGGACGTCTTGGTCACAAGCAGGGAACCCGAAACCGACCAAGAAAACTAGCAAACAATTCCAGAAACTCGTAAACGGCATGTAATCGATATCTCCGTTTAGACTGGCGTGTATTCGTACAATAATAACAACGCAGACGCCAGAACCCCAGGAATGAAAATCTAGCGACAAGACGACGATGTGCGATCCAGAGAAATGGTTGTTGTGTGTTGTACAGGATCTTGAGAAGATATGCTGAGTGGTTCTGTGCAAGAAATCCGCCGATAACCACAAGACATAGAACAAGACTGACGGAGGAAACAAGACGAACGAAGAGGTATGTACGCCAGAACAAGCTCGAAGAGCAAGATTTCACGATAGGAGAGTACTGTAGTTGCACCTGGCAAAGTCTGAGATATCGATAGGTGATTGTTGGGGATTTTTTAAGCGGATTGTTCCGGTTGAGAGACAGATGCCTTTAAAACTTCATGGCGAGCACGCGGTCTACCCCGCGCGTTGCGCAAGAGTTCTTCCATTTCTGCATCTTGTTTTTGCTTCCTCCATAGCTTTCTGAGCTCCTTGAACTCTGCACTGAGATCAGTTTATGGTTGCGATGCGGGCGGAGTTTGTTCGCACCAGAAGGGTCCCGTTTTAGGCCATGCCCGGAATTTGTAATATGGGCATTGAGATGATTCAGTGTCCCTTTATACCACAGAAAAGCTCATCAGTGACCAAGTCAATGCCAAGCGGCGTTGCGTACCATAGGCCTTTGTGCATCCGGTCCATGTGCAGGCGTAATTGCGAACAATCTCTTCCTAGTGATCCAATTCAGCAAAAGACGGAATGCATGGAGCAATGGCTCACAAATTTACGGCGTGGGCGCTTCTTGGTTTCTCGGGCATTGTGAATGAAGGCATAAGCGTGTGGCTCGTCAGAGTCATCTGCGTCATGCTCGATGCTGCAACACGCGCCAAAGCACCGCTGGGCTTGGTTGCCGTGGTAGGGGTGCACAGGCATTGTCAGATCAGGATAACCCATTGTAGCAGAAGGGTCAGTCGGACTGGGGGAGATAGGTGGGTAGCAAGGTGTGAAGTGAATTCCACGTTGGTGATGATGGGGGTGGCCATGACACGGATTGTGCGACGGCATAGATCGATCGTGGGTTCCATTATAGATGGGCAGCAGCGGGGGGCGCCCAGCATAACCACTACCAACCACAGGTACGTCCGGCCCGTCGTACAGTGCAGAAGGAAGGTTTGAAGGCAAGCCTTTGTAAGCGGTCACTGGTTGGTGTACCACAGGACTATACTCTGGATACTGCAGGGAAACGGGACTACACTGGGACCCTGGGGCATGCTGAACGTAAGGGCTAAGTGGTGACTGCGGTTCCGACTGTGGAAGAGACCGTTGATCAGAGAGATAAGCGGTCGAATCTGAATGTGGTGTAAGTATCGTAACCGGGGAGGTGCTTGTAGACGAATGGGCGGTGTTCGATGATATACTGCAATGAGACCCTCCGAGGAATTCTTGCTGGCCTGATGAAACGGAGTATGTAGGACTAGCATGGGATGGCGACGTCGAGTTCGATAAGGCACTATGGCTGGACGACCACGCTGGCGCCGTGGGAAACCTGCATATGGGAGCAGGAATCGGCGGTGTGTGGCTAATCTGACCATGCGGCCCCGTTGACGGCAAGGCATTACGGTTGCATTCCGTAGCTGGGTAGCAAGAAGCCGAGTCGTTGTGTATGATAGGGCTTTTTGTGTGTAGCCCACCGTGACACGCGCTTGTCAGTTGGGTAAGGTGACCCTCAGATCCAATAGGAACGCCATAAACGCCGGGGTAGGGCTGCTGATAGAGCTGACAGCAAGGGGTATTGACGTCGCCTGAATTCGTAGTAGTGTCACCAGCATTAGCGACGGTCGGTGAGTATGGGGTGGAACTGAACAAGGAGGGGGGGCCAGAGCTTTCGACGGTGTAACAATTATTGGTTTGAGGCATCCCTGTAGGGTACTGCGCTGGATACAATTGTGACGTCGCAGGCGTTAAGGTGCTAGAGTCCTCTGGATAGGGTAGGTGGGCGGTCGCTGCGATAAGGAGGTGAGACCAGTGCGCATGATCAAGGAATGAGACGAACTAGGCTGCGCAGTGGACGAAGAGTGGAGGCGATATGATCCACCTAAGAAAAGGTTCGAAGATTGTGCCGTGTGAAGAGGATAGGGATCGGAGTCATCCCCGATTCCTTGAATGTTGGATGAAACACTTTGTACTGTTGGATAAATTACGTCCTGGACAGTTGAGGGACCCATTGCCGAGTATGCAATGGAAGATTGGGCGACAGGGTAGTGTGATGCGCTGAGAGGTCCATGGCGAGGCTGGACCGTGTAATAGGCCGTTGGAACGCTGCTCGGCGAGGGATGTAGACTATTGCAGCGCGTTCCAACGATACTTGGTGATATGAAGGGACGAATGGATGGTGGTGCGTTTGCGAATGTATTCTGCATGGTTTCTGCAACCTTCAAGGAGGAATCAGGGCCCTTTCTGGACGATGGTGGTGGAACGGAGGAAGAGCAAGTAGTTGTGGGCTGAAGTGACAAGCTATCAGCTATCCTGTTATATTGGGCGATGCCATTGGCCGGCGGGTCATATTCAATCAAACCGTCAGCCTCATTAAGCTGTTGCACCGGACTTGCGTTGGCGTAGTGCATGGCAATCAAATCCCTTTGTGGATGGTCAGGTCGAAGCCGGCGGCTGCTCCCAAATCTCGTTGTCACCTGCTATGCAGGGGTAAGACGACGCGCAAATAGGTCGGGCTACGGGCGGGGATAAGAGCGTTGAGAACGGCCGTAGTCGAGGGTGTCAGGGACAAGGTGGTTTTCGACGTCGTACGGTTGGCAGGGAAGGGTCACTGAACCGCGGTAAGAGGCTAACTTGAACAGCTGAGAGGCAATCGAAGCAAAGATGGACCGCGTTTATACCTGTTTCAAAAAGTCGATCCGTACTGCGCGCGTGGACGCGGTGAGGACTCTAAGAAGTGGACCTCGGCCAAGGGTCTGTGTTCCTATGTGTAAGCCTCGCTTTGGTTTGGAGAGGGAGTGGATAAGAAACTGACCTCGGTCGCCAATAGTGAGGCGCCTTGCCAGCGACAACAGCAAAGGACGAGTCTAAGTCAATGTCGCGCTCGATGTGTGGAGGTTGCGTCAAGCCACAAATCCACGATGTTCTGAATAGTGATTCAGAGAGTTGGCTACTCTATAGATGGAGTAGAAGAAGAAGACCCACAGTGTAATCGCACGACCCAGATCTCGAGGGACATGCGAGGAGGCGAGGCAGAGTAATATGCACGATTCGAGACGGTGCACAAAAAATAGCACTGGGCTGGAGCATAAGCACCGAAAATCGAGGTGCCAGAGCCACTCACAGGCCGACCGCAAACTGAAGATAGAGGACGGAGCAAAGAGAGGTGCCAACGCAGACGCCGCCCGTGGCAAGTGATAAAGCCGTCCTGTCCGGCCCCTTGATCTCTTTGCAAATTCCTTCCTGAATCGGCCCCAAGCTGCTCTGGAGATGTAACCGGGGACGATCGCAGATATCATCAACGTATCACCCAACACCCATCCACGTTGACATCCTGCAGGACCAAGTGAACTGAATGGCCCCCACTGTGGCGGGCTCTTCCTGGCTGGTCGGCGTTCTACGGTGCTTCGATAATTCTGAGACTGTCGTTGACCTGATCCTCGGGGCCACGTTGCGGTGGGTCCCATCAGCAAACTTCCTACTCTGTCCTTATTATAGAGTCCGCGTCCCATGCTTTGTAGAGTATGCTCATTGCACTGTATTGTGGAATAAAGTACGTCCAATGGCGTGCCGCTTCGGGACCGTGGGCAGGGATTCCCGAGAAGACGAAACTGCTGCATTGCATTGCGATCCCCAACATGCCATGACCCTGGACGAAGCGGAATCGTCATACCGACGACTGTTGGTCATGAGTATTGTTATCGAAGGTCCACTGCACCTGGCATCCCTGTATCACTGAATACGGGACCCCTTCTGTGTGGGTGATTGATCCTCTTGAGCTGTGCTTCCTCCGGCACAGTATTTGGGTGCATCGAAGCACGCAAGCACGCGTGGTCGGACGCGCAAGCCGATTCACGCCAGAGACGGACGGACCAAGTCCTGGACTCGTTGAGCTCGTCAAGCACCAGCACCACTCCTTACTATATCTTGCGTTTCCGGTACATGGAGACCGCCGAGCCATGGCCCCTGACTGACAGTACACCTAGGGTTCCTTGCCAACATCATTGTTTCCGAGAGCGGGGAGCCCACGGAAGAATAGAGGCCATCAGACAAAATCTCGCAGGTATTCAGAGCTTCCGAGCACAGCGGATGGCCCACAGATCCTGAGCCGCAATATGCCTGCCGAGAGAACGGCCGCTTTTTGCTTCCGAGGACATTTCCTGGCGCTCGGGCTAGCTACCGAGACCACTAAAACCGCTAAATGCGATAAAACGTGCCAGTCAACTTACGTGTTCGCTCTGGAATTGGGTCAAATCCACAGGGCCAGGAACCAAGAGCAGGGAGTGCTTGGTGATGCTTGGTGAGCTGTCAGAAGCAGAAGGACAAGCGTGGAAGAATGACGGCATAACTGCATTGTACTGACATTCATTTGCTGTGGTCTGATCCCCAAATGCAATTCGATACGCGCGGTTAAGGAGTTGTACTCTGAAATACCCAAAGATCAGCCGCCAAATTTCTTCAATGGGTCACTCTTCTTTCTCCCATTTCGATTGGACCCGCCACGACCTCGCTTAGCCTTCCCATGCGGTCCTCCGCTTTTGGTGAATGGCACGAAACCAAGATGTTCGGCACGTCCTCTGTCCTCGGCTGGCACTGCCGTACTTCGAGGCAGTAAATACTGTGGAATGTACTTCATATGTGGTTGAACACGAGCTGGGTGGAGGGGTTTGTCGTGGCGCAGGTACTCCAAATCCATTGGGTGGTCCTCAAAGTGGGCCTGGCCGCAGCTAGCATTTAGTACCACTTGTGCCCTGAGCAACACATAAACTCACTTTGAGTTTGTTGGAAGCCAAAATCTCCTGCTTCAGCTCTTTGATCCTCGCTTCCTTGATCGTGCTGGCTGTTACAGCTCGTAAGGCGTCTTCCATTCGATAGCGGAATCCCTCGACTTGTCCCTTTTCAAATTTCCACTCTTGAATCTTGCTCCCTCTGGCCCCCTGCTCCCTCTCGATCCTTGAAAACACCTCCTCATCGCGCACAGCACCTGGCAAGCTTAACACGCGATTTTTGCCATGCTCCTCCTTTGGCACAACCAGAGACAGGGCGATGCCAGACCGCCCGGTGCGCGCAGTCCTCCCAACCCGATGGGTGTATGATCTAGCTGATGTGGGTAAATCAAAATTGATCACGCATGCGACATCCACGAAGTCTATGCCTCTGGAGACACCGTACTCCCGGTCCCTTGCGCCGGGTGCTCTCTTCTTGCGCTTCTTCGTTGAGGCCGGTTCGGGCTTTCGCATGGGGCTAGACTCCCGTTTCCGTTTGCGTGATGCCGGTGGTTCAGTCTGGCCTGCTACCGATTCCGGAGGATCCGATGCACGTTGTGTTGCAGCGACTATTCCAAGAGAAGGACGGTTAGACGCCAGACGCAAAACGAGGATAGGGTGCTCACAGTGCTCTGCAGGTACCGCATCCGAACCTAATTCTTCATCCTTTTCGTCACATGAATCGACTTCCACCTTCCCTCCGCTCTCATCTGTCGCGATAATGTAATCATAAATACCCTTGTTGAATTCTTGAACGATGTGGAACCTGCGGGTCATGTCCTTGATAAGCGAACACGCTTACGGACCGTGGGGAAGGAACTCGCCTGGAATTCAATGGGAGTTCTGAATTCAAAATGCAGCTCTTGATGGAGAACTGCTCGAGGAACAGCTTGAGGCGATAACACCGGTCGACGTCGTTGACGAATAAGATGCATTTTCCCTTGATCAGCTTGAGCTTGAGGACAATATACACCAGGAGGAATTTGTCCGTCTCGTTACATCTGGAACTGGTTAAGCGCGCAGCTGCGGACACACAAGCCGATTGTGGGTGGTCTGATGTAGTACCCCAAATGATCGCTAGCCAAAGATTGAGCTGGCAAAATGGTCCGAGGGGACGCGTGTTGATCCCAGGGAGGCAGAGAAGCCCATAAACTGACAACGCAAATACTGAGCCATGGGCTCGGTTTGATCACGTTATAGAATGAGTGTTAATTGTCTCGATATGCGTCATCATCACCCTCGGTTAAGCTTGCTACCGGCAGCGGTAACAGACAGAAACGTCCTCTTGCATGCAAGATGAAGCCTCTTGATGCGGACAAGTGCCTAGAGGGTCACCATGGTGGTGGTGAAGGGCATGTTCCGCATCACGAGATGCCCCAGAAGCTCAGCGATTGGACAAGCGGCAATCAAGATAAGTTGGGGGTTTCGAAACATCGTACCTAGCGGCGTATTGAACAAGGTTTCGTGCCTCGTCTTCATCCTCTTCGAGTCGCAAGATGGCTGGTTTGCGGAGAACAAGACTCTTCAGTGCTGCCACATCATTGGTCATCGTCGCACTCATAAGAAACGATTGGAAGACGGTCGGAAGGTATGCGTTCTCGGCTGATAATACCGACCGCATATCTTGGTCATGACCGTATGAAAGGATGAGGTCCGCCTCGTCGATGACAAGAGAGTCTAAAGAGGAAAGATTTAGGGCCTTCAGAAAGGCCAAATCATAAATGGGGTTCAATAACAGGCCGACGTATTTGGCACGATGCATCGCCCACCTTGGACTGCAACATAATCAGAGCTCGCGTGGGTGTTGCCACAACGATGTCAGGCTTGTCGGAGAGTATCATTCTAGGTAGAAAATATCAGTTTATTTCTGCAAATTCTATCTGGAAACGAGAGCAGTCCTGGTCCCCACGGAAATGAAGTCAGAGCATGTGTCGTGTTCCACAATGCCAACCTGAAAGCATGGACTCGTGCGTCCACCCAGTGCAAGAAATCACAACGCAAGGCCGACGCACCTTTGAAGATGAGTAGTAGCACCACCAGCAACATTAACGCTGGTAATCCCCTCGCAATATTTTAGTAAAGCTTTGAGCTGGTTCGAAACTTGCTCCGCCAGCTCTCTTGTCGGAACAAGAATTATCGCTCTGGTAACTTGTTTTGAGAGATCTGCAGTACTGATACCCTGTATATACTTTAGCCTTGCCAAATCTAGCGACCAAAGAATAGCCGTTCAGAGACGTACCGATTTGACGTTGAGAATCTTCTGGACAAGAGGAATGCAATATGCAGCAGTCTTTCCACTACCAGTCCTTGCTCTCGCAAGGATATCGCGCCCTTCTAACGCGAGTGGGATCGCTTTTGCTTGGACGAGTGTTGGGCGTGCAAATCCTTGCTCCGCCAACGCTCGTAATATCCTCGCGTCCAACATATGCGAGAATGAAGAAAATGATTGAGCGTGGTCCACTAACATGTCGTCCGCCATGTCCGTTGGCCAAATCCCTACAATGAAGTAGGATCCAAGCTTCGATTCGAATTCAAGTCTAACTGCGGGGCAAATAGTGTATAAAGGTGATGTTTTTTCTGGCACAAATACACGCGTACCAATCCTTGGAAACGAACGAACACAACGCATCGAACCGTATAGATTTAGATGAGATGGAGAGCCCAGCACTCCGTGGGCTCAAACTGCGAGTTCCGCCGGTCCCTATTCCTACAACCCTTGCGCTTATCTGGGTGAAGAATATCTTATAACTCACCGCGCGGCTTGTCCCCCTCTGCGCGAGCGAACGCCTCCTGGACTTCTTCCTCTCCCCGCCCGATCACGATCTGATCAACGGGTACTCCTCCAACCATCACGGCTGGCTCCTCTACGTCGATAGGAAGGATACTGACTTCCGGTGCTTCAGGTGTAGGCGCTTGCTTATGTGGTTGCCACATTTCCACAGCCATAAGGTGAAGCTTGCCATTGTCTTCGGCGAACTCCTTGACCCACAATTGAATATCCGCTTGAACTTCGGTAAGGCGGAGGTTTACGGGATTTGCAGGCGCCTCGAGGTCCACTCCAGTATGAAGATCCTGGTATACACTCTCCCATCGACGGGCCTCTGTATCGTGGAGATCATGAGTAAAATGTGCATGTCTCGAGGAGCACTAAAAGGGACCCACCCCGGTTCAGTTCATGGTACCGTGTCCAATCATGAGTCGAGACATCGTCCAACCATGTGTAATCCAACCCAAGATCAGATTGAGCGTCATATGCCATTCTAGTCAACCGCTCCGCAATAACCTCGATCTAGTGCTCAGGTGAGCATGCATTCCAAGTCGCACAGAACAACCGGAAGACTCACCAATTTTTGCTCAGCGTTGATCCAATCGTGCACCCACTTCTGAACCTTTTCTTGAGTTTCCTTGATCCTCTCATTAACCTTCTCGTCAACCTTCCCCAGGACCTTTATCCAGTCCTTAAACTTCTGCTCATCGCTTTTCTTGTCTTTCTTCAACTCTTCGAAGTAGAGCTGAACGTGCTTCTTCGCCTTGAGCGCCTCCTTCTTCAGGTCCGCGATCGTCGTCTGGATGACACCGCCTTCGTTGTTAATGTCGTGCAGGGCAGACTCACGTTTGGCCACGAGTGCGTCCACCAGCTCCTCTTCGCCATGCTCACCGGCCTCGTTGAGCTTCTCCTCCCACTTGGTATGCCGCGCTTCGATATCAGCCCGCTTGTGCGCCGTCTCCACTTTCCTTAGACGGGCCCGCTCGGCACGCTCTTCAGGGGTAAGGGGGGTGCTCTGCGGCGTAGCAACGGGCTCTGGCACTTTCTCTTCTTCTTTGAGGAGGTCTGCGAGGAACGCCTCTAGCTCGGCATCCAGGTTATCTGGGGTTTTGCCGTGGTTGGGATCGGCCGCTCTGGTGTTCTCTACTCCAGTATCATGACTGTTTGTAGGGTACATAGGAGGTTCGGGCGGCGCCACAAAACCACCTTCAGGGACTGTCCGGGCGTTCCCCATCGGAGTGGTCGACGCCTCCCTATTTCCGTTCAAATCTCCGGTGGTAGGGGTGATGGTATCCTCTGCAGCACTAGCAACAGTCGAGGCCTCCTCAGACACCACGCTAGCATTCATCTCTTCAACCTTCGCGACAATCTTGCGCAGCTGCGGATCGACCCATTTCTGCTTCGCCTCTTCAAGTGGTCTTACTAAATAAAGGCTGGCGAGTGCAGGTGCTTCTTCAACCTTTGCGAGAACCGGGGTAACGTAAGGTTCTGTTCTGATCCAAAGACGGAAACCAACAGCGTATGCTTGGTTGATGTAAGGCTGTGCTTGTCTGCGGTACCTCCTCCAGTTGTATTGCATGACTCGTATTTGCGGTCGTAGCCGTATATTGTACTCCCGCTGCATCTGAACGATGTAAGGACGAGCGGCGACTTCAAGCTTCTTGTAGAGTGCATCGTATTGGGTAGAAACCACGTCATATGTGTTCTTGATATGGGGTTTGGCATGCGCAATGTGAGGCGCGACGGCGGGATGGTTGGCGACGAATCGGATAGGGGGTAAGATATACGGGTCGAAGATTCGCTCTCTGGCGACCGAGAGCTTGTGGCATACTGCCGATTCGTTTTTGGTGTCTTTGGGACAGACCAAGACACTGTAGATAGAGAGGAGGAGGAAAAATATACGGAGCAGGACCTCGAGGGTGTTCAGGGATCGCCTATCCCTCTTCCTTCCTTTCAAGAGCTACCAGGTCTTCAGCGAACTTCAGTCCGTGGCAACGGAGATCCCGTACCTTGTCTCTGGGTTGTGTTTTCTTCATGTGTTTCTTCCCAGGGAACTTGTCTTTCTTTGGTGGCGACGGCTGCGAGAATGCACCCATACATTAGCAAATTTTTACTGCATACTATTTGACACCCACAAGGGTGAAGCCATGAGCGCAGTCTGGTTGACGCGCTGCTACCGGCTTTCAGCCGCACACAACCAACACACGACCAAGATGAGACGTGTGCAGTGGACCCCCGCGCGCAAGCGGGGTGCAACCTCGGACAGTCTCCACAACTCGACTCACCAGAAACGTTGGGTTCTGTCCAAACGGCCCGTCGTCCTCAGGATGCAGGGCAGGTATGGTCGGGGGTGCGACGGGTTTGTTCTCGACACCAGACGCGGCGAGATGGCCTTCCTTGAGGTGCGAAGATCCTTTGACGCTTGCCTTCTTTGCGGCCTTTGGTGTCGAAGTGGACGAGTTTGTGCGGCTGGGCGCAGGTGGCGCATTAGGATTGGTCGACTTTCGAGTTACGACCATGGTTGAGTAGTTTAGATAGGCGGGTAAGGAGTGTCTCTCCTGCGCTGATTGGGTTTAAGCAAATGAACCCAACAGAGTCCGTGCCAGCGAACCGGTTGAGCGCGAGTGTTAGTGTTATCCAAGTGTCCAAAATGCGTGTGGGTATACTCGTCGACGATTGTCGTTACGGCTGTGGCTATGGGTGTGGTGTGGTGTGGAACAAGTGACGTGTTACCCTTTCCAGCCTCAATGGTAGGCTGAGGAAGCATGTAGTCGGTGGATCCTCCTCCACGTCTTCTCTTGGACGGCTCGCAGAACGCTAATTGGTTTCTTCACAGCTACCTGCGACCCGGACGACAGTATATGCCTTATTGCCAGCGCTGAACGCACACACTGAGGAGCCCCAGCCCGCGTTTTTATATTGACCGTGCACCTCGTTCGAGCACGTTCCCAAGTCACAGGGCTGTAAAAGGGGAGCACAATGGAACTCTGTATTATGATATGTGCAGCGTTGGTAATGAGCAGGATGGACTCAACGAGAATCGACGGCCTTACAACCAGCTTTCAGGTAGCGCGTGTAATGGATGACAGGAATCACTGGAACGACGTGTCGAGGGTTCTTGAGAGCATTCACGTAATAGCGGCTCGACCGACGGCAAATATTGAAAGAATGATGCGTACTTGCCTTTTCTTTCCGCCGCGCGCGCATTACAGTAATATGACCTTCCGAAAAAACCAAAGAGCTAGGGGAGTGAACGAGATGATACCAGAAGCAGAGCATAAAGCAAACACATTCGTATACTACTTGGCATTCTACTTAGCCTTGGTGTGAAAGGTTCCTCATTCGCCGTCAGAATCCTCCTTCCACTTGAGGTGCTTTTCAAAGAATTCTATAGCCTATCGACGACACTGGTTGAGTCGGTGTTCATCATGTTATGGCACGAATTGACTCACGATTTCTGGCATCGTCTTCCGGATATAGGTCGATGGGACGGCTCCCCTGGACCCGTCTTTCCTGTAAACACAAGTTTGGTCGAATTCAAAGGCCGGAAAACACCTCAGCAATGCCTCGACAGACTCACAAAGTGATAAAATAAAACAATTTCCCATTGTTTATCTCAACTGTCTGCACAGACTGAACCTTATTCTTCATGTCGCGAATATTCATGAGGTCAAATCGTTGAACCATTCGCGGCTGACCGCCCGACGAAAGTTGCGCCTCGTCCTCGTCGGCCGACTCCGGCTCAAGCTTGACGAACGATTTGCCGTTTGCACGCGCACCAGCAGAGGAAGAAGAGACACCTTTCGAGGCCTTCGTCAGCCGCGGCTTCTTCCTCGGTGCATGGTCGTCAGTGTCAACATCTATAGCATCCTCATATCGAGAACGAGACTTCGACTTTGGGGTCGCGATTTCCAGCGAAGGAAGTTTGCCCTTTCCACCTTTGGTCGTGGTAACTTGCTTGGATCCTTTGGGTTTGGGGCGCTGCTCCGGGTGTTGCTCCCAGAATTCACTGATGAGGTCCTCTGCATGACTAATGAGCGGAGTGAGATTGTGGGGTACTGTACGGGGTGATTTTGAGCACCTACCAGTCCTCTACCGAGACCCACGAGTTATCATCAGAAGTATAGCCTTTCCATTTCACGAAAAAGCCACCAATTTTCTGCCAATTTCAGCACATTAGCGATGTACAAACTAAAGAGGCGTGAAGGTAACACAATAGCCCGAACCCGAACTGCATATTCCGCACACGCTTCAAGAGTGCTCTGGTCAGGGATTACGTGTAAATTCGCGCCTGCGAGCAACTAGGCTCTTGAAGGGAGCTCCTAGTTCCTGGAGGGAGGGAGAGATCTCTTATAAAGAGACTCTAGCCAATTGCCCGGACTATTGAAACTCGTCACAACGTAATCCATCCACATACCTTTCTGGTCTGCTCAGAGATAAATCTGTTGGGTTCATATGCAAGAATTCGCTCAATCTCGAACTCTTCTTCTTCCACTTCCTCGTCCGCTGCTGAGTTCAGAGCCTGTTTTTCAACATCATCCTCCTCCATGGCATTTACGCTTTTAGGCATCGTGTTTGGAGTTTATCTGAGTGAGAGAAAACGCGCTGAGCGACCGAGCTTGCAGGCACGCCCAGGTGAGATGTGGTTCAACACTTTGTGCTCTTTGTGTTCCGCCGACCTTGAATTTCTGTTGATGCTCTCCACACCGCCCAATGCTCTTTGGGGCCACATACTCCCGCTCCACCCTCGTAGAGACACGTCCACAACGGCTCTTCCACCCTCAGACGCGTCCACCACCCGCATCTCGGTGCAGCCCGTCCAAGATAGAAACGCGACATCTCTACGCGTCCTCCTCAACTCCGCGGAAATGAGCCTGCAGAAGTTCTCGTCGCGTGTTGATGAGCTCGTCCTGGGAGTCGGAGAGGCCAGAGCCGAGGTGAAACATGCGGGGAAATTGCTCGATGGAGTTGGCGATCGGATTGTGGGCGATGTCACTAGCATATGTAGGTGGCGTTGCGTGTTCTCTCAGTGACAGCTTACGACCGGCATTCGCAGTAAATCGCATGCAAGGTCGCGTCCTCGAGATCATCCAAGATCCCGCGCAGCAAACGACGTTGCTGTCTCTGGCTGCAGAACATAAGGCCATGTCTACTAAGATCGATTTAATGCAACTGGTGCGTACCATTTTCTTCCCATCTTCGAGTTCGTTGTGCACCATTGTCCAGCAACTTGAGACATTCACCGCTCAGCAAGCGACCCTCCAAGCCTCGACCAATGCACTTCAGCCTCTCGTTTTCGCAACCGAAAAGCTCTCTACCCGCTTGGAGTCATTTGATTCTACCACGGTGGGTGCGTTGGCAAAACTGGAGGGCCTGGTCGTGGAATTAGCAGGAAACCTCAATGACATTCGAGATATTGGAAGGAGTAGTACTAATACTTCTAGGAAACGACATTCGTCTATCTCGCCGCCCCTGTCTCCAGAATTTCCACCGCTCAAACGGCGCAAATTCGATCTCGCGCCCAGCTCTCCAGAAATTGTCCCTAGCTCTCAACCTAATAGCGTGGGTGATGATGACAGTGTTGATGAGCCTCCTTCTGCAGTACCCACGGCGCGCTCTTCAACTGCTCTTCCACAGCTGTGCCCAATCCTGTTCACTCCTACTCAAGTTGAATACAACCTGAACAATCAGATCTCCCCGGTC
>Ga0307513_10007582_pt1 | contig 14024 bp, 17 predicted proteins | sample 15_EM_MG_FD_202174 | JGI IMG/M metagenome (GOLD analysis project Ga0307513, IMG submission 202174) | Populus trichocarpa ectomycorrhiza microbial communities from riparian zone in the Pacific Northwest, United States - 15_EM | ecosystem: Host-associated > Plants > Roots > Unclassified | place... | reverse complement strand
GGAGGTGAATTGGGTAACCACTATACCCAATTCGCTGTCCTTATACCCGATTTGCTGCCTTGGCCCCTGCTAGCGTAACACCCCTGCTAGTAAAATATTCAAAACTTAGGTGCTGTACCTTCGTAGGGGGTGAAAACACAGCTAGAATATTCTCTTTCAGCCCTCACTTGAGACGAGGAAGAAGAGATGATACGACAGGCCTTACTAGGAGAGGCAACTCAAACGCCCTAGCGAGATTCTCAATTATTTCGGTTTTTACGGTATCATACTCGCACAACTCTTAATGTCCTACGGTTTGTGAACACGGCTGGTATTGCGGACCAGAAAAACCCTGAGTCTCTGGCTAATTTTTTGCCCTTGTGCAATAGCAGCCGTCACCACAAACGCCAGGACGTTACGAGAAGCGGGGCTCTTGCATCGGCTCCGGTTTGTCTTATCATAATAGTTTACTCTTGGTAACCTCAACCCCTGGGACTATCTTATTTCATCATTTTCCTGTTCCTTCTCAATAGCGCAAATTCCATTTGACTTTTAATTCCCAGCCTAACCTTTCTGATTATTTTTGTATTTCGCCCTAGAGGTTTGTTTTGATTTTGAGACCTTTTACTTTCAGTTGTGTAGTAACCCGTTGGTATTATTCTGAGGCAAGTGTTTTGCTGCAATTTTTTTGGTTTCTCCGGTGGTGATCTGGCGGTGGTGGTCATGGGCCACTGCCTGCTCTGATGATTTCCAAGGTGAAGTACGTTAAATCATCCACATAAATTCCGGGGGCTATTCCGTCGAGCGAAATCATTGGATCTCCAATGTTTTTCTCTTTTTGTGTGGATTTCTGGAGAGGCGGAGCAGAATACCACTACCGGTAGTATCACAGGTATGGCATTTGATGAAACAGGATGTCTGAATTGTTCATTGATTCAAGACCCCAAGTGCCAAGGTGATATTACTCAAAGGTGAACGACACTGGCCCCGGAAAAGGCGGAAAGGACAGGAATGTGTGCAGAGGAGCTGGTACTTTAAGGTATGATAATACGATATATGAATAAGAGGAAAGTGAACTTAGCTCCCGACCTTTACTGGTGTGATAAATATCTATAGGGAGTATGTTACAAAAACTGCTTTTTCTTTCTACCAAGCATGTTTCTTATTCTCCGATGTGAAAGTTGCGGAGAAGGGAGGGTAAGGTTCTATTTCATAAAAATAGGCTAAGATGGGTAGAGAGTCTTGCGGTCCTTATTCCTTCTATGCTGCCAGCAGCGTCCTATATATACACAAAACTCTCGTATGATACAAGAAACTCTCTTCTTCTCCATCGTTCAAGTCTGTTCTTCCATCACCGTCTCTTGCCTTCCAAACCACACCCTCAACTTTCCAACAGATTTACTCCTTCAATCCCTTCACCCGTTTCAACTACTTACAAACTTTTCCTGAATACTCCTTCCCAAACTTTCCTGATACCGTTGCCTGTTTCGCTATCATCAAAGTGTAACACTCGTCCGTTGCATCCGCTAGCTAACACTAGTTCCAAACCTTTAGTACCCCTAGTCTGATTCATGAATCCTCACAAAACATCTCCGCTGCACCTAACCATTCGTCCTTACATGTCATCGCTTCAACTTCCATACTTCCAAACACTTTCCAAACAAAAACTATCCCGGTCCAAACCTTCGGTGTAGTACCAGTGTTGTAGATATGGAACCTTCGTGAATATTCTAACACTATTCTATGATGCCAAAAGAAGAAGAGAAAACCCACTAATCTCTTAGGGAGGATCTGGGTAATAAGAAATAAGTGCTTTGAAGCTAGCGATGAGGAAAAAGGGTCTATCGAGGAAAGAATATAAAGAGAATTAGGCCTAATGACATATGATGATATCTTAGTCAAGTTTGATGGCTGTGCAAACCAACAAACAGCTCAAGCGAATGGACTCCTGGTCACTCGCCCCACTTGCTGGAAATGAGTAAAGTCTATGGAAAATTGTTGCGTGGCCTTCCTAGTGGGGCGTGGGGGGGCAAGGGTGGGCCGAGGGGGGGTCGGACAGAGGGGCTAAAGATAGAAAGAAATGCGAACGATACGATAAAACTAGTGGACGGAGAAAGGAGGAGGCGGTGTGGGCCGATCGGGTGGAAATTCAAACAATAGCGGTGTGTTAAGCTTCGATAGAGCATCAAAACCTGCGGATCCTTTTGAAGGGGCGTTGATCTAGATCGGGCGGCTTGGGCGAAGAAAGCGTTGAAGCTCTATCGCAACCTAGTAAGGGAATGAAATTTTTGCGTTCGGAGAGTAGTTTTATAATAGCATAGTGTCCACGCTTGAGAGCTTGCGAAAGCGCTGTTTCACCGGTGAGATCGGCCATATCGGAGTTTACATCCACTCGCTCCAGCAGTGTCTTTACGATTCCTTCGTGTCCCTCGCGGGTGGCTCTGAAGAGCGGTGTTTGGCCAAATTCGTTCGCAATATTAGGGTCGACATCGACTCGTTCCAGCAACATCTTCACGACTTTTACATGTCCTTTGCAGACCGCTCCAAAGAGTGGCGTTCGGCCATATTTATCCACAGCGCTGAGGTTGACGTCGTTCCGCTCGAGCAGTACCTTCACGACTCCTTCGTGCCCCTCGTAGGCGGCTCTGAAGAGCGGTGTTTCGCCACACACGCTGACGGGGTTCGGGTTGACATCGCTCCTCTTCAACAGTGCCCTCACGACCCCTTCATGTCCTTCCCAGGCGGCCATGAGCAGTGGTGTTCGGCCGTATTCATTCGCGGTGTTGGGGTTGACATCGTTCCCCTCCAGCAGCATCTTGACCACTCTCGCATGTCCATTCCAGGAGGCTATAAAGAGCGGCGTTCGGCCATGTTTATCCGCAGTGCTGAGGTTGACGTCGTTCCGCCCCAGAAGCACCCTCACAACTCCTTCGTGCCCTTCGTAGGAGGCGCTGAAGAGCGGCGTCTCGCCTAATTCGCACACGGTGTTGGGGTTGACATCGTTCCGTTCCAGAAGTATCCTAACGACTCCCTCATGTCCTCTCCGAGCGGCTCTCGAGAGTGGTGTTTGGCCATCCTCATCTACAGTATTGAGGTTACCATCATTCCGCTCCAGAAGCACCTTCACGACCGCCTCACACCCATGCGCCGCCGCGAGCGAGAGCAGTGTTTGCCCACATATATCTGCTGTGTTAGGGTTGACATCTGCTCGCCTCAGCAGCATCATCACGATTCCCTCATGCTCATCCTAGGCGGCTTGGGATAGTGGTGTTAGACCGTTTGCATCCCTCGAGTCGGGTTCGATATCCGCTCGATCAAGGAGTATCTTCACGGCACCTTCATGTCCATTCGAGACGGCGCAAGAGAGCGGGGTCCGGCCATATCTGTCAATCGTGTTAGGATCGATGTCCATCCGTTTCGCGAGAACACCAACCACCCCCCTACGCCCATACTCAGCAGCCAACGAGAGTGCTGTTTGACCATATATGTCCATCCTGTTAGGATTGACATCCGTCCGTTCTCAGAGCTTCTCCACTACGCCCCGATGGCCACACGCAGCCGCCCACATAAGGGGTGTTCGACCATCCACATTCGCTGTATCGGGGTCAACACCAGGTCGTGCCAGTAGTATCCTTACAGCATCTTCATGACCCTTTCTGGCTGCCCAGACAAATGGCGTATTCCCCCCGACATCGGTTGAATTAACATCCCATTCTCCCTTCTCCAATAGAGAACATATGATGGGCATGATCCCGAGGTATGCTGCACCATGAAGCCCCGCGAACCCCCCAACGGCATTACTACCGTTTTTCTCGGAAAGGTGCCACCACCAATCTCTTTCATGAATTAAGAGCAGCTTAGAGGATACATGCTTATCGTAGTCGTCAAGAAGTCTCAACGCTAGTGATTCTGCTCTTGGGCTGAGCCCCTTTCTTGCATGAGTTCCCCAATAACAAGAGGCATAGTCAACAAAGAAGACTACTACTAGTGGCGAATCAAGGGCAGTTGACAGGTCCCTAACGCACTGGAAGTTGAGGAAAGTCAAACATGTCTCGGCCATGATCTAATGGGGAATATGGAACAGGGATGAGGCGTTGGATAGATGCTCTTGGAGAGTGAAGTGAACAAGGCGGACCGTAGATGATGATGCCTCGATGGTGACAAGCCCGAGCGAACAGCGTAGCACGGTTTCGATTGCAGGTATGTTCCACGAATTCTCGTCTGTTTCTCCTTTTTCTACCCCCAGTGCCTGACATAAATCAAGAGCCTTCAATGGCCGCTCGGAGTGTGATATCCACATGAGGGCTTCCATACCGAGCCTCGATCTGCTTCCATTTTGTGACTTTATCCGGATGAGGGTTGCCGTGTACGCGTCCCCTAGTCCCTTCCCTTTTGTCATCTCTTCCAGCCTTTTCCTTCTCTTGTAGATGGTCACCTCTTCAAGAATTGCGTCAATATTTAGTGAAACTAGGAGGAATCTAGCTACCGGTGTCAGCGAATTCCCCTCGTCCGCGTTGTAGATGCGAATAATATTTCTACTCACACTTCGGAAATCATTTCCGGAATTATCCTCACAATATCCCTCCGCAAATCATGGTCCATCGCACAGGGCTCCGTGTCCCTGTCCAATCTCGCATCCAAGTATACCCTGATGTCACCTTGAGTCGGACTAACAGGTACTGTGATGACCTCGGTGAAGTATTTCTTCACTTCCTCCTCTACATGAGCTCTCCCGGTAATTAACACCCGCGTACTGGGCGACTCCCTCACAATATCTCGTAGTGACCCAAGTAGCTCCTGTCGACTCTTCGGGGTGGACTCGTCCAAAGCGTCGATGCAGATATAGACCCTGGGTAGCAATGAGATAGTCGCCTTCAGCATTCCCACTATATCGGGTAATCGTAGACCTCGGTCGGAAAACCGTTTTCGAAATGCCTGTCGTACATTCTCCGGCATCTCCTTATGCTCACGAGCTGCTTTAGGATGGCACCTATCATGGCCGTTGCTGACTGCTCCGAATGGGCGAGGAAATCGCAATATAGCCAAGCGACCGCTAGATCCTTCTCCCCAGCCTGATCACATAGGTTGTCAATCACTAGGGAGCTGATATTTTCATACTTGTCAGTTACATCTGAAATTTTTTTTCCTTTTCCGGAGGTGGGGTGTTCTTGCCACAGATATGTCTGGCCCACACCTGGCCCCCCGGAACAAAATAAAACCCTCTCAGGGGATCCACCATCTCCGTTACTCCATCTCCGAACCTCGCTGGTTTCCACAAACCAATCGCCCACGCCATCGAACCTCTCGGCTCGCACACCTTGGTGCCGCTGTTGAGGTTTCAGAGGTGATAGCCACTCCCGGATCTGATTATCTTCATCCGACATTCCTGTATTGACGTTGATAACATTGAAAGAGTTGACATTGTCGACAATGCTTAAGTTGTGCGATGGTTTTTGGTCCATGTTCGAAGCACTCTCGATCGGCACCGGTAGTGTAGTTAAGAGTGTTGTCGAAGAAATTTAGGGGATTCCCTTCACCTTAAGACTTCATGTGGGGTAAGGCTTTGACGTTTCACAAGGCCGCACTCATAGCCTTGTGTTGACTTTATCGGAAGGAGAATCTCTCATGTGGGTGGAGGATATGTTGATCTTAATTCTATCTTCGCATCTATGGGGGAAAGGTGAAAATTTAGTGAATTGGCCAGAGAAAGTATCTTGGCTAATATTAATCGATCAGATGTGGTGGAAGGGTCGCTAACAGAATTGTGAAAAGGGACTACGGTAGAGGAATAATCGTAGTTATGTAGTGTGGATATGAAGGTCGTAGTTGGTGATCAATTCATGACATTAATGTAAATTTATTTTAAGCGAGAAGTGATTTGCCATGAAAAGCCTGTACTCGTCGTGTCGTGACGTTTGTGAAATGGACCGGGCTTGCATGGTGGTGCACAGGGGTGTTGAGAGGCCAGGGGCAACCAGAATAGGACTAGGAGATTGATTAGTGTAAATAGGGGTATAATTAAAATAAAAACAAGAATAAGGGATCTCGTAGAGTATATATCATGTCAAATTCTTAAAATAAGAAAGACAAACCACACTCAAAGGTTCATCAAAATGGCAACACCGCGTGGCCCAACAACTTCTATGGCCAAAAGAGGGCAGATCATGGGGTATGCAATGCTAGATGGACAACAAAAGATGAGCCTGAAGGAGATTTCAGCAAAAACAGGGGTACTTGTTAGTACCTGTTCGAATATCATCCGCAACGCACGTCAGCAAGCGAGTAAAAGCCAGAATGCCAATCTCTTTGCAGATGAGAACCTCGCTCCACTACCCAATCCTGTTAAAGGTTCCAATGAGGCTTTAACACAGGCACAAAAGGAGTATCTGGTAGAGGTAACTCTACAAGATGCTGACCACTGTTGTATGACTTTTACACAGTTAGCTGAAGCAGGTAGTCTCTGTTTTTTGTTTGATATTTATTTAATTTAATTTAATTTAATATTTATTTTAAATATTTAAGCTAAGTGTAACTAATAATTTAAATGTAAATAAATAGCTCAACTAAATGTTAGTCGACAGACAGTTTCAAAAGTGGTAAAGGAAAATAAAATTTATGGCCGACTTGGAAAGCCAGTTAAAAAACCAACCCTCAGTCCGGACCAAAGGGCAAGGAGACTTGCATTTTGCCACGAGCACCAAAATTGCGATTGGAGGAATATTATCTTCACAGAGGAATCTTATTTTGAGACGGGAAGTCTCCGGGTCAGTCAAGCTCTTGGTGTACTTTGTCGAGCTGGTGAGGGCTATCGGCCACAGAATATTGATCGCATTTTTGCCCAAGGGGCAACTGTCATGTTTTGGGGTGCAATTCTCTATGGCAAATCTGATATGTACAAGTATAAGTTAAATTATTTATTATATTATTTTTACTTATATTTAAACTACCTGTTTATAACTATTTTTTTATTTTATTTATTTTATTGTTAATTGTAAATAATGTTTAATGCTAATAAATTATCAATTATATACAAGGTCACGAACATCCCTACCATTTATATACTACACCATATGAGACTACAAACCAGCGAAAACAAGCCTTGGTTGCTCTTCAACGAGAGCATACACAAGAGCTGGTAGCAAATGAAAATGCTACAACTTTGGACTACAAATCCCATTTCCAGACACGGTCTTGAAAACCCGAAAGAAGGATAGAAGAGGGGGAATCAACTGGTATATTTACAGTGAGCAAATCCTAACCCCTCTTCTTTATTCCTTTACGAGCAGGGCTATCAGGGAGTTTCCGGAGAGGGATATTGTGATAATGGAGGGCAATGCTTCCGCACATATTCACCATCATCGCAATATCCCTTGTGAACGCCTAGGGTTCAGGAAACTCATCAGGCCCGCTAACTTCGCCAGATTTGAATCCTATCGAGAGTATCTGGACCGAGTTAAAGGATATTTTAAGGGAACAAATTGGTGCTTGAATGATTGCTTGTCAGATTTGCCAAGTTCTTGAAGAGGTACATAGTTTTCCTTCCCTTTCTCTTATTTTATTTTATTTTAATTTTAAATTAATTTCATAACGTCATTTACGGGGATCCCAATCAGGACCGGGATCCAGATCACCCACAGCAACAACTGAAAAATCAAACCTACAATTCATTATCTCAATCAATAATAGAGATACCAGCCTGAAAATTCAGTTACAAGTACTTTAAAATATAGAGAATCTGAAAATCTAGTTTTTATTTTCTTCTAAGGAATTATCACTCTGGTATCATGGTTTTAAGAGAGCCTATTTCAGAAAAGAATAATACTCTTTCGAAAGGATATAGGGTTGAAAACCCTTCATCAAGGACGTTCTAAAATAGATTCAAGCATAGTATAAGTAATATATAATAATATTAATCTAGGTTTAATTTACTTTATAACCGTTTTTCCAAGCAGTAGTTGTTAGAGGAGACAGGGAAAACTACATGTGGGCTACATACAAATTGGGTCAATTTTACCATGTAATATTTACATATATAGCTGGCCAATGAACTCCATTCTTTGTAATACTCTTTATTATAATATCTTAATTAAGTATACACAGTTTAAAGCTGAATAAACAAGTTTGCATAATCCATACTTTGATTATTATCAAGCTAGTGAAAACTAGAGATAAATCACTTGACTACTATCAAATTGCAATTGTGAATTATTTGAACAAATATTCAGCTATGAGATTATTCTAATGGGTCTTAGAAGTCACGCTGTACTGTACATTGTAGAGCTTGGCAAAATAATAGTTTCTCATCAGATTATATATTTATTGCATTTAGTTAAATATAACAAATCCTGTTCCAAACAGTTAATATGATTAAATATACCTGTCGAGCAAATATATAGACTATCTAGAATAGTTTCATTATATCCATTAAATCATAGATTGACTTCTAGTGTACTCAAGAATTGGATTTGATTGATTTGAGGCTTAGGGAAAGGTTTATCAGATATAACATATTATGATTCATAGTGTACTAGTAGAGTGTAACGGATATGAGAGGCATGTTTGTCTAACCAAACTTTGAATATTTGCTTAGAATATGATAGGCAAAGGTGTTAGGTGGTAGCTTCGGCGTAAGGTATTCCGACAGCTAGGACCTGAATCGATTTATATCAGAGAACTCGCTAAGAAGACACGAGTAATGTAGGCTAGATATAATGGTATACTTGGGGATAGACCGTCGAACTATCGGTAACGATAAGGTAGAAACTTATTATATTGATAAGACCTCTTCTCTGTGCTTGTTGTGTCTAATTGCAGTGAAGATGCTTCGATATTTATATTCCGCGTCTGAGCAATCGCAGTATACATGCTAACTCTATACTAACTAAGTATCTTGCCGCAATACTGCGAACTTCACCTGAGTGCGAACACTCGTAGACCCTGAAAACCCTCTGCCACACCTTTTGATTCCATGGCCAACTTATCGGTTTGCGCTTCTGTTATTCCTGATGGTGTGGAGACCACGTCAGGTGTCAGCTCATCCGGTTATCCGTTGACAACGATGGTTACTAATTATCTTTCCTTCGTGTTCACTGAGGGTAGTCTAACTCCCTGGACAGAAGATGGCCAATCGTCTTTGGTTGGATCCGTCGAAAATTTGACCTGCAACCGCATGTTGGATTCGGGTCTCCCGGTATTACACGACTTGTCCTCGGGATCGTACCTATGAGCCTTTTCCCTCGGACTCCATCTTTTACCAACATGTCCTTTGTGGATGCACCCGATCCACTTACTGGGCATAGTTATCTCCTTCATACTCTACACGTCTTTGTAGGTATGAGGGGACTAACTTTCGTGCAAAGCGTCCCGTTACCTTCGACCCACTCTTCAGACTGGGTGTCTTCAAGTGTCTGTAACCTTATGCGCAGTCGTCCGATTCACCTGTTTCTACTTGCATAAGGTGCCCGAAGGTCTCCCCTCATATACCCTGCGAACAGGGTCCGGTCGGACGGACGGCCGTGACGTATACGGTGTATACATAAGATGTGTTCGATTGATAGTGGTCTTTGGTGTTGGGACGCAACTGCCCAGGCGGCCAGTGATGACACGCGATCCCAACGGTGGGGCTGGAGGGGGGTGTTATCTTTTTCCTTTGAAGTTCGTGCGTGTCAAGGTAGGGTAACTCTGCCCTGTGAATCCTTACGGGGAGTCCGTGCGCCTAACAAATGGTATTCCAAAGAATAGAGTTCATTGGCCAACTATATACTATGTTGATATTGCATGGTAAAATTGACCCAATTTGTATGTAGTTTATATGTAGTTTTCCATGTCTCTTTTAACAACTATTGCTTGGAAAGACGGTTATAAAGTAAATTAAAACTAGATTAATCGTATTATATATTACTTATACTATGCTTGAATCTATTTTAGAACGTCCTCGATGGAGGGTTTTCAACCCTTTATCCCTTGGAACCAGTATTATTCTTTTCTGACATAGGCTCTCTTAAAACCATTATACCAGAGTGATAATTCCATAGAAGAAAATAAAAACTAGATTTTCAGATTCACTATATTTTAAAGTACTTGTAACTAGATTTTCAAACTGGTATCTCTATTATTCATTGAGATAATGAAAGGTAGGTTTGATTTTTTAGTGGTTGTTAGGGGTGATCGGGATCCCGGTCCTGATCCGGTTCGCCATAAATCAAGTTATTATTTACTTTACTTTATTTTATTTTACATTATTAACTAATACCCTATAGGCTTGGAATAACTACCTACAGGAGCGAATCAATCATCATATTGATTCTATACCCGAACGAATAAGAGCCTGTACTGAAGATAAAGGAGGAAATAATTTTAACTTTTAACTTTTAACTTTTTAATTTTTAATTTTTAATTTTTTCCTTGCTACTTTAATTATATTATAATGGATAATTAATTATATATCTTGTCTTGCCATACTATATGTTCAATTAAATCCTTTTTGGGCTCTTATGTGACACTATGCACGTTCCTGTCAGCCTCCATGCAAGCCCAGTCCATTTCACAAACCTCACGACACGACGAGTAAGTCATTCACAAATATCTGGTGGCTGCCAGGGCACCTGGAGGTCTTACAGTCCAAATTGGAATTCTAAATGACCTGGTGGCTTCAACCTGGGCATCTGGCGGCTTTGGCTTGGGCTACTTCGGGGGGGGATCTGGCTGTTACCTGGGCGCAGCAGGGCTTTCCACGGACTGGCCCAGGCTTTTTAAATCCTCTGCCGCACTGAGCGATTGGGATTACTGCGCACGACTCCCAGTGTTCTTACGTTTGTGAACACAAATGCTACCGAGACGAAGAAAATTGCCGGATAGTGTATCTACTTTTCGAAGTGCAGGAAGCTAAAGTCACAGGTGAGAAAACGAGCCTGATAAAACATGTTGAATTTTTCTATTGATTCATTTCATATGTATAGTCCCTATGCAAAAGTGTTGGTGATATTGCTTAGCTGGATATCTCACATTCTCACGAACACTTTTGCCTAGGGACTTTATATTTCTTTCCATTTACCATTGTCTAGAGGCCAACATAGCTAGTTGCATGCTAAAGATGGCACACAATGTACACCATCTTTCTTGCCTCAACTCTCCTGCTTACATTAGATTTGGTTGCAACTTGGAAGCTGGCTTATATATTCTCAGACTTAGTTTCTGTTTCAGCTATTACTTGTACTCTGCTTACATTACTACAGCTAATAGCATATTATGTTATTTCATTAATATTTCATGATAACTATCAAGGATTTCATGTGTTTTCTTATCTGGTATTCAGGCATTTCAGGATATTTTAGACATCATTCATGCATTCCTTCATGTCTTTTGATTTATGATTATCATCTAATAATTTCCTCACACCACCTGAGATTTACACGTATTACATTGGGATTTTCTTCACTTGTTTTCAGGGTCAAACATGGTTCACACTTATGTTTCTTACTATGTTTCCCTTATGTTTCTTTGCTATATGGAGAGCGCACTTTATCTATAAATATTGGGGTTACTACTTACCTCACCTAGAATAATCAAGGAACTAAAATACCTACTAATCAGTTCTATACTCCTCACTGGTCTACATTTAGCATGCAATACAATCCCCCCCCACGTGGACAGTATTATTGATAAAAAATAACGATCGTGCCCATTCAGGGTTCCACTTTTGAACAAAACAAACTTCACAATTCATAATCAATTCAACTCTAAGCTACTTCGTAGACCTTTCACCCAAAATCACCATAGAGAAAAGACAAAAAAATCTAAGTGAAAAGAAAGCCCAACCTTGCCCGGTTGTCCGATTATCTATGCACAAGTGACCCTCCTCTTGTTGTCCGCTGTCCCAACTTTTCTTTCGTCCTTTGACAGTCTAAACTGTTGCTCGGTGGGGGTGGGAAGAAAGAGAGAAGTGAAAGATGCTTGCCTTACATACACTAGCCCCCTTGTCATCCAAGCCTCAGCAATCAACCACCCTTGTAATAGACATGACCGACACCCCTCACATGAAAGAGAAGCACTGTGTATCCTTTTCTAAGCAAAGATCTATCATCAACGGTCATTCATGCTCCAATAAACGATTCCCAACAAGCTATGATATCGTAACTAAGCAAAGGCGAAATTTATCCGCAACAGTACGACACTTGCACAACCCGTGATCCAGTTCGTCCGGCCTTGAGGCCAGCCGGACTGTGGGAAAGCGGCGTTCCAAAATCAAAGCTAGGCCCTGCAAGGGTACCCGATGGCCCAGGTAATGAGTCATAGCATGTTCGACCGTGACCCCAATACGTAATAATGGCTTCCAGCGTATTAGGGTCAGGGTTGAAACACGCTATCCTTCATAACCCCGTGTTGACTTTATGGGAACGAGAATCTCTCATGTTGGTGGAGGATATGTTGACTTTAATTCTATCTTCGCAGCTATGGGGAAAGGGTGGAAATTTAGTTAAGAATTGGCCAGAGAAAGCATCTCTGCTAATATTGATCCATCAGAAGTGGTTGAGAGGTCATTAATGTTATTCTGAAAAAGGACAAGAGGTAGAATCGTGGTTGGGTAGTACGGATATGAAAATCGCATTTGTTGATCGGTTTATAACATTTATGTGTCATGGGCGAAATCTATAGCACCATAGGCTACATGTTTTACTCTCATTCTGGGTGATTTTCCGTGAATAGCCTACCGGCTGTTCACAAATATCTGCAGGCTGCTTGGGTACCTGCAGGTTGGGCAGTCCAAATTGGAATTTTAAATACCCTGGCAGCCTTGGCCTGGGAGCAGCTAGGCCTTTGGGGCCTATGGGGAAAGGCACTAAAAACGAGTGCTTCTGAATTCCTTAATTAACAGAAGCAAGGTCCGAAAGATTTACCTCCCCGCAAGTTTATACAACTGGCCTGGACACATGCAGTGTTCCCAAGCATCCCGTCGGCCCTGTAGGCACCGCCAGGACTGCAGTCCCGGGGATCCCGGGGGTGTGTCTCAAGCTGTAGGGCAAGGGCGTAGGCCCTTCGGGTAAAACTACCGTCCAAGGGTGTGGCTGTGGGTCCCTATAGTCCTCGACGGATCGGTAACTCCCCAACCGTACCTGCAGTCTTCATCCGTCGTCTGCAGTCCTCGCCAATTAACTGCAGGGCCCGCTCGTCATCCGGAGTTACCCGAAAAAATTGCACCACCTAAGACACCTGTAGTCCCCACCAGTTCGTCCCTGGCAGTCCTCCGGACAGACTGGACTCTTGGGAACACTGGACACATAGCCTGGCAAGCATCCCATACCCATATAAGCTGCGTTCTTTCCCCCGAAAGTATTACTTCCATTACGAGGCATTACCCCCGGAAACTTCTTAGGAAATATTTGACACTTATTGTGAATAACGGCCTGAGGAAGAGTTTCCCAATTCTCACCAAGTGCTTGTTTCGCACCCGAGGGGGGGAGGTGGGCCATATTCAACACTTTGAGGTTATGCGCAGCGAACAGATTTTCTAGTGGTCTGGAAGTGCAGAACTTTTATTGGTAAGAACAATTTGGACAGACAAAAGTTATCAAAGAAACAAGAAAAGACAATGAGATCGTATGCGGTAACGAATGACTTCGACAAAGAGTAGAAAACAAGGTGAACAGAAAGTGAATGCGATGACAGACTGATAACAAACGAGCAAAGGGAAGAACAGGCCCTCTTATATCATCAGCAAAAATAATACCTTGCGTTCTGTGCGTTCTGTGCGTCTGACGCACCTGACGCTGGAACGCAAATCGCGAACCAGGACGCAACCACCCTACCACACAATGCGCCTGACGCAACCTGACGCAGCACCTAATCCTCAGGACGCATCAGACGCAGCACCTAATCCTCAGAATGCACCAGAGGCAGCACCTAATCTTCCGGATGCAACCCCGACGTCAGACCTCCTCTTCCGGATACAGTGCATTCAGTACTCATCTTCCTGAAATAAGCGAACTTGAAGGGTACCCCCTTTACTTTTCCTGACAAGGGTCACAATAGATTTTATGCTCCCAGTG
>Ga0307513_10007581_pt1 | contig 14024 bp, 8 predicted proteins | sample 15_EM_MG_FD_202174 | JGI IMG/M metagenome (GOLD analysis project Ga0307513, IMG submission 202174) | Populus trichocarpa ectomycorrhiza microbial communities from riparian zone in the Pacific Northwest, United States - 15_EM | ecosystem: Host-associated > Plants > Roots > Unclassified | place... | reverse complement strand
AGCACTCAATATAACACTTTTCTAACATATTCAATCCACAGCTATAAAACTCATCTCAATGCGTGGAAGGTTTTAGAGAACAATTCAAAACGCTGGGCTGCCTTTTGGCCCAAAGATCTTTTCAAACATCTACTGTAAGATTCTAAAGAATATCCTAATGCAATTAAATTGAAAATCCCCACTAGTTCATCTTCTAATATCTTGGCCTCCGCAGACCAGAATAACAATGAAGCCTCAGCAAGAAATGTAGCGAAAGTCGACTTCAGTGAGTTGGACAAGATTGCTGAGCTGGCAGATGCAGACTCCCCCTTGGCTTAAGTACACTATATTTTCTGTAGTGCTTTTTATGCAATAAATTGTCGTCAATTCATTCTATATTTGGAAAAGCATCTGCAAACAGGAAAGAGAACCAGAGACAGTGAAAGACAACTAAAGATTCAAAGATTCAGGATAAGTTCTATCTTCACATGTTTTTAAATCTCTCTCAGGATGTCCCAGGATGTCCCAGGAAAGCCAACATTTTTGACCTTGCTCTGGGAGCACTCCCAGAGCAACCTACGTAGCTTTGAATCTTTGAAGTCTTTATGTCTCTAACGCGCTTCAGGGCATCCTAGGACATCCTAGGGACAGAGTCCATTTTCCTGATGTCTCAGGTGCCACATCTTAGATAGTGTTCCTTGGAATCCTCAAGGCATCTCAGACTTAGAAATAGGTCAGGAGGCTTGCAGATCCCTAAGAAAAGGAATACATGCAATATTTGGATGGGTTTTCAGATTGTACAGTATTTGACCAGTCACGTGTATGGTCAAATGTTGTATCAGCCACTGCAACACTAGATGTCGACGGGTTCAAAAAATATTATTTTTCCTCAATAGAATAGTACATAGAGATAATACTCAGAAATTTTTATGAGTTCCCATGAAGAATTCATTCATACAGAGCCCATCTATGAGAATGACCTGTGGAAACAGAAAAATGTCTGAGTTGTACAGCAGTGTGACAATACACTTATTCTGGCTTATTGCGCATTGTGCGATTGAGATTCAGATAATGTGAAGCCAATTAGGAAGGCTTTAAATGTTGAAATAATGGTTACCCTTGGAACTTGAGTCTATTTCATGTAGGGACTGTCTTGACAATGGATCTGGCCTTTATGCCCCTGAGTAGCCCTTCAAAATCTATAATCTGCATGGTTTTTAATGGTTACAAGACCAAAAATTGTGATTATCTCACTAGCATGGGCAATTAATATGGAGGAATACTTCTGTGATGTTTTTGGAGAAGAATTGTTGCATGCAAAAATTCTAGTAGCAGATTTAAAATTGGGCTTTTAAGTGATCCTTAGGTATTTCGCCCACAGCAATTTATGAAGAAATAATTTGGCTTCAAAGATTATATATTCATGGACCCACTCACATTCTCTATAACCTACAAAAATAATCTTGCCGATCCGTTAAGAAATGCCTTGACAACTGCATACTGTACAGATGACCCATGGTGTACACGTGACCAGTCAAATACTGTAGAATATATTTTATTGTAAAGATTGAGCCAAACAGTTTGTACAGTATATAATTTTGAGTATTTGTAAAATAAAGCAAGCAATCCTCTTAGCTCTTTTGTTGGTCAATTGGGTAGAGTCCCAGTGCGAGAATGAAAAGACTGAGATGATTGGCTTCATTGTGAGAGATCAGAATGATATAGAATGAGATTTTGTGATCAGAACAGACAGACATCAAGCTCCAGCGCTTAATTGGTTTAATTGTTGCATCAGATGGCTGAAACAGGCCTTGTGAATGGTTGAAACAGACCCCCAGAGCATACAGAACAGTGTCTATGATTCCAGAAGCTGCAGAATATCCATATATCTTCGAAATCAAGCAATACAATGAGATCTACACATTTATATTCAATAAACCTTGCATAAAAATTGTACATCTTTGGAAGAACACTCCTAAGACATCCCAATCTTAGAATTGGTTGTGAATAACTCCTCACCACAATAAATGAACCTCAAGGTGGCAAACTAAGCCCTTGCATCATTGAAATTCAAACAAATTGCATACCCACAGTCACAGTCAGGATTTATTAGTGTCTTTGACACTAATTTTGTGTGGATCGCGTCGCTCAGTCATTGAGCCTCGCTTTGCTTGTGTGTGTTTTGTGTTTGTTGTTTCTTCAGTCAGACTCACATTGCACCTCTCACTGCGACAGTCTGCAGTGAGATAATGGAATCCCTCTGGGCTGCCCTGAATGGGATTTCACAGAGCATCTGCATGGCAACATTGGCCCACCATGCAGAAGTCCTGGATGATCATGCATGTGACTCAAACCACAAGAAACTCCTCGGAATGACCAAATTCCTTAGTCACCGTCACAAAGAAGCTGCTGAAAACCTTGAGAAAGCAGAAAAGTATCTTGACCAACTCACTTGAGCCACTGATCCACTAGCCATTCAAGCATGGACACAAGAAATTGAACATGCCAAGGCAACCAGACTGGTTGATCCAGCTGTCATGGATATTTATGGTGCTCACACAATGCCCAGCACTGCAGTGCCAGTGGAAGTGCCGGCACTGAGTGTCCTCCACTCTGCCATGTTAAGTTGAGTGTTGAGGATGCCTCCCTGGCATCTGCCAGGCTGGCTGAGTAAGGCAGTTTTCTATCTATGTTACACAATTTGTCTAATGATTCAATTGACACTAGACCACCACCACATCATTTGACATTGACCATCAAGGATGCTTCCCCTGGTATCTGCCACCACTGCCACTTCATTCAATGTTGAGTGTTGAGGATGCTCCCCTGGCATCCGCCACCACTCTCTGCTCTGTGTAATATCATAAGCCATTTTATTTTTATTATTACTATTTTAACTCATCTTATGTCTATTTACAGTGCTTTATGATGTGAACAAACCACCTCCACCTCTTCCACCACCCCAGTCACCAGTACAATCTATACTAGTATCTATTAGGAGGGTAGTAGGTTAAATATATATAGTTTATATTGTATGTTTACAGGATAAATTCTAATATTATTTTTTATTATTATTCTATAAATGCTATGAAGTGAAAGAAAAGCCCACATTCTAAGCTGCTCAGAGTGCTCTGGAAGTGATCTGGGAATGCTCTAGGAATGCTCTGAAGATGCTTTGGGAATACTCTGGGATGCTTTGACAATGCTTTGGGTGTGCTTTGGCTAAGTTGAACATTGGGGACTTTGCTTTGGGACGAACCTGGGTGTCTTTGAGTCTTTGGAGTCTCTAGAGACACCCAGAGCAACCTGGGTTTCTTTAGAACCAAACCCCTTTTTCCTGATGAAGCTTTGTAGCCATTTGACTGAATTAAGGTTTCTCCCTCATTGAATGTGGAGAAGGATATTTGAGTATATACAAGGATAATAGCAGCTATCTTGAATGTTTGAAGAGAGTATGAAAGGGTTCAATGGTGTTGAAACTGAGTGGGAATAGCAAAAGTGGGGTTAATAAGGGCAAACAAGCCACACATTGGAGTAGGAATGGGAAGCAGCCATTAACAAAGGCAGTAGCATTTTGGATATAGCTAACTGAGAGATTACAAAGCAAAACATTAGTCTATGGAGAATAGCAATCCAGCCATTGAGGACCCAAAGTGGATGTAGTGAAATCAACATGGGCATTGAGAGAGTGTGGTATAGTAAGTATATTGGCAGCGTCAGGCAGTTGTTCATCAAGTGGCACAAACATAAGATACCCCCTGCCATGTGGAGAGACCAACCAGCCAGTATGTTCATGTTCATGATTGGAACCCACTAGCTTCTCCTGGATGTAGGGAGGAGTGATTCTCTTGAGAAACATATTGGACACCCCCACTGAATGGCCTTCAAGCACATTCTGCACCACTCCCTTGGAGGAATCCCATACTGGCACCAATTTCTCCTCAGAGCCTGAGACAATGCATCTGTCATCAGGCGAAAATGTGACTGAGCAGACCGAATATGTGTGGCCTTTGAGGACGTTCTGCACCTCTCCCATCAATGAATCCCATACCCGCACTGAATTGTCCCTTGAGCCAGAGACAATGCATCTGCCATCAGGTGAAAATGTGACTGACTCAACTGACTCCATGTGGCCTTCAAGGACATTCTGCACCTCTCCTGTCAATGAATCCCATACCCGCACCGATTCATCCTCTGAGCCAGAGACAATGTATCTGCCATCAGGTGAAAATGCGACTGATGAGACCCAATCCATGTGGCCTTTGAGGACATTCTGCACCTCTCCCGTTGATGAATCCCATACCCGCACCAAATTATCCTCAGAGCCTGAGATAATGCATCTGCCATCAGGTGAAAATGCAACTGAGCAGACCGAATCCGTGTGGCCTTCGAGGACATTCTGCACCTTTCCTGTTGATGAATCCCATACCCGCATCGAATTGTCCCTTGAGCCAGAGACAATGCGTCTGCCATCAGGTGAAAATGCAACTGACCAGACAGAATTTGCGTGGCCTTCGAGGATGTTCTGCACCTCTCCCGTTGATGAATCCCATACCCGCACCAAATTATCCTCAGAGCCTGAGACGATGCGTCTGCCATCAGGCGAAAATGCGACTGAGCAGACTGAATCCATGTGGCCTTCGAGGACATTCTGCACCTTTCCTGTCAATGAATCCCATACCCGCACTGATTTGTCCTCAGAGCCAGAGACGATGCGTCTGCCATCAGGCGAAAATGCGACTGACCAGACAGAATTTGTGTGGCCTTCAAGGATGTTCTGCTCCTCTCCCGTCAATGAATCCCATACCCGCACCGAATCATCCTCAGAGCCTGAGACAATGCGTCTGCCATCAGGTGAAAATGCAACTGAGCAGACTGAATCCGTGTGGCCTTCAAGGACATTCTGCACCTCTCCCATCAATGAATCCCATACCCGCACCGAATTGTCCCTTGAGCCAGAGACAATGCGTCTGCCATCAGGTGAAAATGCGACTGACTCGACCGACTCCATGTGGCCTTCGAGGACGTTCTGCACCTCTCCCGTCGATGAATCCCATACCCGCACCGATTTGTCCGATGAGCCAGAGACGATGCATCTGCCATCAGGTGAAAATGCGACTGACTGGACCGAATCCGTGTGGCCTTTGAGGACATTCTGCACCTCTCCCGTCAATGAATCCCATACCCGCACCGAATCGTCCTCAGAGCCTGAGACAATGTGTCTGCCATCAGGTGAAAATGCAACTGACTCGACCGAATACGTATGGCCTTCGAGGATGTTCTGCACCTCTCCCGTCAATGAATCCCATACCCGCATCGATTTGTCCTCAGAGCCAGAGACGATGCGTCCGCCATCAGGCGAAAATGCGACTGACCAGACCGAATCCGTGTGGCCTTCGAGGACGTTCTGCACCTCTCCCGTCGATGAATCCCATACCCGCACCGATTTGTCCCATGAGCCAGAGACAATGCATCTGCCATCAGGCGAAAATGCGACTGACTCAACCGACTCCGTGTGGCCTTCGAGGACGTTCTGCACCTCTCCCGTCGATGAATCCCATACCCGCACCGATTTGTCCGATGAGCCAGAGACGATGCGTCTGCCATCAGGTGAAAATGCGACTGACCAGACCGAATTCGTGTGGCCTTCGAGCACGTTCTGCACCTCTCCCGTCGATGAATCCCATACCCGCACCGAATTGTCCCTTGAGCCACAGACGATGCGTCTGCCATCAGGCGAAAATGCGACGGCGTATCCCTCCCCCAACAACGTAATGCTCATCACCAATGTGCCACGTCGCGAAGCGTTGGTGAATCTGGGAATACCTGGGAAACGGTGCCTCCATCCCCGACAAGGCTCTATATTCCGTGGCCATGTTGCTAGTGCCGATATGTACAGGTGAGGCGTCGACAATGAGGCTCTGCTCCCGCTGAAATAGGCGGCAAATGTTGCCGCCTCGGCCAATTGTTCGGCTACTGTTGAGTCGGACTACACCACAAGGTAAATTAATCATCAAGTACTTGGTTAACAAAACACTCACCTCCGTAACCCACTTGCACGCCTTTAGAAGCATCGATTCACACAAGCCACGCGATCCCAAGAGATTCATTGCTTCGATCCAGAAAAGGACGGGGAGTTTGAGGAACTCGGATAGTGTCACACAGAGCGGAGCCATATCCCGTGTCTGAACAGCGCAAAGGTGGTAATCCCAGTTTCGGCAGGAGTAGCTCAAGAAGGGTCGGATGTTCTGCTTGACCGCATCCGGGAGTATGGAGTTGTCATTATCGAGCACGAAAGACGATTGGATATTTGCGATGTTAAATCGTATGCCTGACTTCATGATTCGGAAGCAAGATTCCACGAGACGTCGATGATGCTCTGCTTCGTTGCACCAGAACCTCTTTGACCGATCCGGATTAAACAAGAAGTCAGGGAAAGATTTATGGTACCAGAAAACCTGGTCGTGTTGGGTATAGAGCACAGCATGAAGCTGTGAGAGAACTTTATCAACGACCTTAGTGAACGAATCGGCGTCCGATATGGAAATAAGATCGGCGACGATGGATGTTGAGGTACGCTCCGCGGTGCAGAGGAACGTGTGAAGAATTTTGAGTCGGTCCGGTCGCACTGTTGACGGCAAATTGTCAAACGCATTAGAAAGCAGTTGAATATATAGCTGATCAAGCAGGGGGGCTTCGTCGTCCTTCATTTGTGGAACACCCAAGGCGGAGGTGGTGAGGAGCTGATCCAAGAGATTCTTCTGCTCCACTTCCTCCAGGTCGGCCAAGTACTTTACTATCGTTGCAGCGTAAATGAACAAGCCATCCGCCTGAGATACCAGCCGATCCATTGCTGGCGAGCCTACGAAGTACGGGAGACTCGCGTTAAGGTACTTTGCGATGTCGTCTTGCGCTTCCTCGGATGGCACTTCTTCAAGACGATAAAGTTGCTTGTCCTTGAAAGATTTTATGTGGTTGACAAGATCTGGGTCGGGGCGGCTCGTAGCAAAGAACTTGAGACCTCGTAAATGGTGTTTGTTGATGATGTAGAGGAGATCGCGCAAAAAGTCGGAACCACCTTTTCCATCTATTTCGTCTAGGGCGTCGATGATGATGAGGTAATGTGGTGGTGTAGAGGGGTTTGCGAGTCGGTCGGATTCGGATTCGTGCCAGGGTCTAACGAGGAGATCCTCGAGCTGCGTACGAACATCTCGGTGGATTGTGTCGAACCTTCCGCAACGGGCGAGAGCATTCGCAAATGGTTTACATACAAGAGCCAGGTGATACACGATGGTACGAACGATCCGTTTGGCCTGTCTCGTTTCCTCGAATTGTCGCGAACAGAAGAAATTCCCTCCCAAGGCGGTCGTGTCGGTATTGGCAGCTAGCTCGAAGCGGCGAGCAAGGGTAAAGGCGATCGTGGACTTCCCGGTACCAGCCAGGCCGAATAGCCAGTAGATGGTCTGGCTCTCCAACGAGGAATTCTTAACCCATGTTGTTATGTTGGCTAAAATACGCTCGCGCGTTCCGGGTGTACACACTGCGCGACACAGCGATCGTTCCTTCTCGTCTTCTAGGTAATACCTGTGGTCAGCGAGATTCGACGCCTTGAGCTGTTCCATAAACATTTGCTGTCGGATGGTTGGTTCGCAGAGAAAACGATTGAATGGATAAGACCACATACCCTCGTGTTCTCCTCGATTGCGTACACCATCTTGTATACCCTAAGATTAGTCTCCAACTAAGCCGATGAAAGAAGCAATCAACAACGGGATAAGCACAATGCCGGAAGGACGTACCCCTAGCCGTAGCCTAGCCTCGTTGATGCGCTCGAAAATCTCTGCGATCCGCTTCTTATCGTCCTCCTGTATTGCGAACTTTCTAAAACGGGATTGTTCCTCGAGATCCCTCAACTTCTCCAGTTCTTCTGTGATGGTCCTAAGCAATCGTCACTTGTGAGCGTACGTTCAAAATAGAGGGACATGAAGCACCTTTTAAATTCTCTTATCCCTCGCGGCTCCTCTGCATCACTCGCAGCCCAATCATCCAGAGCACTCTCGACCTCGAGAAGCTGGGATAACGTTGACAGTATTCGTTGCTCGACTGAATATTTGTTGTCATTCATCCCCTACGAGGCAAGTCAGCAACAGACTGGCGAGAAGAAGTGCCGACGAACTTCTTTAAGTTCAAGAATGATTTTTGCAAGACCGAAGGCAATCTTGACTGGATTAGTGTCCACGACGTCCGGTATCTTTTTAAGCAACATCTGGGCGAGACTCCATCCAACCCCGATACAGTCCCTCGCCGTCTCAAGAGTGCTACGGGTTGGTTCGGCTGGGTTGGTCGCTGTCTCTGGAACGGTGCCGACGGCCTCTTGAGAAACTTGGTAAGCTGGTAGTACGAAATTGCGATGAAGTGACGGATATGGCAGAATACGTACCATGAGGTTGCGAAGAACGACTGGTTAGGTCGGCGTCATCCCGAGTCGCGGTTTGGGGCTGACCTACAAACGTCTGTCAATCTGATGAATCGCAGATGTTCTGAACTTTGTTCACCCTGAACCACTGCAGAGACGGATGGGCCTGAACTTGAGGAAGGTTGCTGCGATCTTGATATCGGGGTTGGGGTGCGATGATCTGCATGCTGGAATGAGCGGTCTGCCTAGAGAATGAGACGCAAGAAATACCCTGTTGGGCAAAAGCCTTGGGCAAAATAGATGGGGTAGGAGACCCACTCAACGCCGTCCTGAGCCTCCTGAAGCCGCTCTTGAGAAATCCCTTTGAGGAATGTTTGGAAGTAGGCGTTTTCCCGTCAGTCATGTCAATAAGAGCGAGAGATAAGAGTAGGCCTGCTTTCAGAGTTACATGCGGCCGTTCGAACTTGTCGTAATGCCTCGTTGCCTGTGACAGGTCCGATTCCAATGTTATGATCGAGTGCTCTTTCCTTTTTTATCCATCGTGCTTGCCTTCTTACTGATGTGCTCCCTCGTCTGTTCGACAAGAATCAGCTGCGTACACTACACAGATCATTAATACTACTATATCCCCCCCATGGACCCCCTGCCGCTGTTGAGGGGGACATCTTCTCTGGCCGTTGCGTAGCCCTCGTCAAAGCTTCAAATTATTTCTCTAACCCGCCATTGACTCTCCCCGAAGCGGTGCCAGTTCCTCCTCCTGTTTGTTTCGCTTGATTCCTAGTCCAATTATTATAATCAATTTCGGCAAGGAGCTCGACGTCAAAATTACGCGCTGTGCTTAGACTTGGGTTACCAAGTGGGGACCGGGCTTGCATGGAAAGGACAGCGTGATAGTATGTGATACGCAGTCTGCTTGGGGAGGGTTCGTTTCCTTCGTAGTTATCTGAAATCTATGTTTTCACCGTTCTATCCTCTGGCTCTAAAATTCAAGCTGCTTCTCTGTCATTAGAGTACCTGTTGCTCGGTTCTCATACTCTAAATATCTTAGTTCCTTAGTTGACTGTCAACTATTGGTCGACTAAGTATCTAATAAAGATAGAATACTGACGATGAATACTAGACACACGAAGAGTATGAAATGTGAAAATAGCTTATTGGTGCTGTTGTCGGCGAACTCGAGGAGGCGAGAGAAATTACTTCAGTGAGTCAACATGGAAGCGGGAAAATCAAGATTGGGTGCTTACCTACTCTCTTCGTCGTAGGCCACGGCGGCGAGTCGAATGCGTAGAATGGCGTCAATGAACGAACGAGAACGAAATCGACTTACCGGCGCTGTCATCGGCGACAGCCGTTTCATATCTTCCAGCCCCAGAATCGGCACACTGCAGCTCCGCCGCCTGGCCCCTTCCTCCTCCACAGTGCAGCAGGGTGTGGATTTCTGACGCAAGAGATTAGCAGATGCGAGCCTCAAGGCAGCAGAGAAAAAAAAACTCATCAGCTTTGGCCTCGATGCCTCTGAAAACGGTTGTAGGAAACCCAGATATATCTGAAGCACTCAGATCAAGACAGGGGCAAAGGAAATAATGGGAAGACGCACCATGAACCAGATAGCCAGACTGAATTCCTTTACCAAACCCTCTCTGCTCACTCATCCACAATATTACTGGCACTCGCCCCTTTATCTTGAAATGGACGACTGCTTTAGCGTCGAGGACCATAGCGCTGTGAAGGAAAGAGAATGAGAAAATAGTTGAGAAGGATAGTGATACAGGGCGAAGAAAAGTCGAGTGTAAAAAAATGAACGTATGAGTAGAAGAGAAGAAAGATGAAGATATGAAAACATGGAAGGAAATAGAGACGAAAGGACGAATCGAGCCCTTAGAAGACATCATGATTTGCGTGTACGTTCACCGTCAATTTGCTTGGGGACGGCGGACGCGATTCTGCGATTCTGAGCTTCAAAGTTCCACAGGCAACACTAGCGGAATATTACCACAGCCTGCACTGCCGTAGATGTAATAGGAACCTCACCCGACTCAGACGGGACCGCGTTCGTAAATCCCATGCCACCACTAAACGGCGTTCCCTGGCTGTGATCATTAGACAATGTGACAATGGAAATTAGGGCAAGAAAGGGGGAAGAATGGACGTACAGTTCCTCATAACCGACATCAGTAGTAAGTTTCTCACTTCGGGCCAAACCACGTTCACTGTGGCGGGGTTAATGTACAATGAAAACGAAAAATCTGTGGACTGTGGACCAATGGCTGCAACATTAATTTCATGGTTGAATTGAATGAGATTTCATTGAAAATATCATATCAATTTTGGCAGGTCAAGCTGGGAGGGTGGTGAATAACGGGAGACTTATCATCAGCTCGATGATGTCTGCGGGAGGGGACTTTCCGGAAAATAGAAACTCCGATAAGCAATTTCCCACTGTTGATCACGACATCCATACAGCGATGGCGAAGAAAAAGAACAAGTGAGATATCTACACTTGTCATAGAGGTGCATAAGCTGATTTACTTCTAGGTGATCCAACCATGGTAATGGTGCTGTGAGCGCAAATTTGAGGATGAGAAAGGTTCGTGTGACTCATGCCAACTCACTCTATTTTCGAGCTAATTTTCCGTCCAGTTTTAATGCAGCCCAAAAGGCCAAACGCTTCAATTGTAATATGTGTCCGAGACGGCTGAACACCGCAGGAGGATTGGCTGTTCATATCCAACAAGTTCACCAACTTGAACAGGAAAAGTCTGTCGATTTCTTCCAGCTCATGCCATCGCATCACTGATACCCACTTTCTTTAGCCTGCCTCGCATTGAAAATGCACTTCCAGCCTGACGAGATGGATAGGAGGTGGAAATTCTGGGGATGGAAGGGATTCCGGCACCAGATACAAGCCTCGCAAGGAAATCGAACTTGGGCTCGCTGCTGGATCCTTCTCCCAGCCTTCTCCGAACAGGGCCAAAGTAGAAAACCGCCCATTGACCGAGGAGGAGCTGCGACAGCAACTCGCCCAACACAAATCGCTCATGGGACTCAACCCTCGTCGTTTACGGCGCTCCACAGACTTACGCAACACCTCCACCTCTTAGCGGCCCTCCGATGACCGGTAATATATTTTCTACTTCTTTATCGCTTGGTTCTCATGTACTTGCCTTTAGATCACCACCTCCTGGATTTCCTATGCCAGGCTTCCCACCGGGTGCTCCTCCTTTCCCGCCAGGCCGTGCCCCATTCCCACCTCCACCCTTCCTCCCTCCTGGAATGTCGCCGCATGACGGTCCTCCAGGCGGTCCTCCAGGTGTATTCTCTCCGCCTCCGCTTCCTAGATTTGGTCCCGCACAAACAAATCAAAGCCCATATCCTTGCCGTGATGCGTAGCGATGAGGACGCGTCATTTCTTCGTTCAATCCCGAATTTCTCGAGATAGGTGTTGACCAAACACGCGCTACCCTGGTATCCAAGCCTGTCGAATCCGAAGAGACATCCTTAACACACAATATGTCAATGGATATGGCAGATGTCACTTTTCCGTCGCCTAGCGGTCAGGTCATCGCATTTGGCGATGTAACGCGTGAGTTCCATACATTTTGAGCTAATAATAATATCGATTTCGTTTCAACCAGCTCGGACTGTATATGGGCTTGAACCAGAAGTCCTCCTCATCGAATATGGGAGCGCCCATGGGACCATACTACTCATATCCACTGGCACTGCGAGAACTTAGCTATACTCCACCGCCGTTCGCTGACATGACCGCTGCAGCCAATCTATTCCCACAGACAACTCCCTGCTTCTCTGGAGTTCCCCCCGCTGTACGACGACTCTGTCGACGCAACACCATCTATGGGTTCCGGGTTGGGATTTACTGCGATGACCAACCTGGCCTACAACAATACTCTTGACGCCACTACTGGTAACTTTGACTATCACTCCTCGGATCATATATTCGATAGTTTTAACGCTAGTTTTGGATTTTCGGATAGTGCTTACTAGTGTCTCAGAGAGTACTTAGTATGTTTTTTAATGTCCTTCTTTATTTTGTTCAGTGTTTGAGTCCTAACCGAAGTTAAAATTTATTTTTATCTATTCAAGTTCACTATAACTAATCCAGACATCAAGCGCCGGAGTGTGAGTATGACCAACCGAGTGTGAGTATGACCAACCAAGTGTGAGTGTGAGCAGACGACAATGACGACAATGAGGATTTTACGCGCTTGAGTGTGAATGTGACAATGCGAGTTGAGTATGAGTGTGATTGGCGTGAGTCTGACAGTGTCGCACTTGGGGATTCCTCGGGCAGGTATTAATTACCCCAGGGGGTGATGTTTGGTAGGTGCTTTCCATACCCTTCTTATTCCCATGCCCTCGAGTCGTACTTAGGTTCGTGTAACCTCTTTCCCATTCCCTACTACTTTCCTTTCTGTACGTGACGGTCGGTCTTTTCTCTCAATCCCATATTATATAATTCGACGTCTTCGGCAGCGTAAAGGAAGGTTCTTTTCTCTCGTTTTCCTGAGGTTGCCTAGCTCCCCATTCGTGCTTTACGCCCGGGTTTCGTATCCCTCACCACTTCAGAGTCACGCCTTCACCAGTCCGTCGCCACATTTTCCCTGCTAATGGGATACTTATTCTTTGGCGTTCATGTTAGATTTGTCAACCGAAGCGCAAGCATTTCTTATTCGGGTTGGTGCTGCAATGCTAGCAGCGTTTCTTGAGGTCAGCTTTTACCTATATATGCTATCCTCAATCATTTGCGCCACTTCGACTGTGCACCGGCGGGTTCTTGCTGTTTTTTCATTGTTTTACCTCCAACGGCGTTATCTTCGGTCGTTACGTCTCCGAAGTCATACTGCTACATTCCATGTGACTGAATACACACCATTTAAAAATGGCTCATTTGGCATTACAACGTGGAGGCAGAAGACCGTAATTATTCGAGACGCGAAGAGGGAATGACTCATAATCAATCACCATAGAATGCATTGTCAATGGGAGAGGTTAACTCAAATAACTTCGTTAACAACCACAAGAAAGTAGAGATTTATTTAATATTCATCCACTAACTAACACGCATCGAATACTTTCAAATAGCTACCTTCGCTAGGCGCGTCAAATACTGAAATCTAACCGAAACCATCCAAAAGGTGGAGCGACCCAGATAGTCAGCTAGCTCAAGCGACAGCTCAGAACTCTCCAGGAAAAATGGATGAACTATAAAGGCCCACTCGTATCTACTAATAGTGCTAACTGATAACCTTCCACCCCAGAAAAAGCTACAGGAAGTGATCCGTGGCATGTACAATGCTGTGAATCCCAAATCACACCCTCCATATCCACGGGGTCGCCCTATGCATCCCGGTACACCACCGTTCAAACTGTGATTGTCGTTTCTGAATTTTGAGTTGGCGGTCACACAAGTATAGCTCTAGGCACTCTCTGACGGCATTTGCGAACATCTGGCTGTTTAGAGCGTGCGCGCCCGACCGCTCGGGATTCTCTAGCAAGTCATGCAAATACTCGAGGTATTGAATTCCTCTCGGTTTGATTGTGGGTGTAATGGAATGTGTTTTGAGGAGGCCAGCGAATCCCGAGTCTTCGAAAAACTCCTTGTCTCCTT
>Ga0307513_10007580_pt1 | contig 14026 bp, 9 predicted proteins | sample 15_EM_MG_FD_202174 | JGI IMG/M metagenome (GOLD analysis project Ga0307513, IMG submission 202174) | Populus trichocarpa ectomycorrhiza microbial communities from riparian zone in the Pacific Northwest, United States - 15_EM | ecosystem: Host-associated > Plants > Roots > Unclassified | place... | reverse complement strand
CGACGGCGACGCCGGGCGGCTCGCGCGCGTGCTCGAGGCGCGGCTCGACGTCACCGACGACGCGATCGACCAGGCGTCGATCCTGGCGCGGATCGCCGAGCTCGCGGAGCACCGGCTCGGCGACAAGCGGCGCGCGCTCGACGCCGCGCTGCGCTGGCTCGCGATCGAGCCCAGCTCGAACCAGGCGCTGGCCGAGACCGATCGGCTCGCCGAGGCGCTCGGCCAGTGGCCCGAGGTCGCGGCGCGGCTGACCGCGATCGTCGAGGCGTCCGACGCGCATGTCCGCGAGCCGGACACCCAGGTCGCGCTGCTCGGCTTCCTCGGCCGGATCCAGCACCGTCACCTGAACCAGCTCGATCGCGCCACCGCGTCGTACCGCGCCGCGCTCGCGCTCGAGCCCGACTCGGTCGCGGCGCTCGACGAGCTGATCGCGATCCTGCGGCAGCGCGGCGATCAGCTGGCGCTCGCCGAGGCGCTGCTCCAGCGCGCCCGCAGCGTCGCCGAGCTGCCCGACAAGCGCGAGGCGTTCGCCGAGGTCGCCGCGATCTACGAGCGCGCTGGCGAGCGCGCGCAGGCGATCGAGGCGTGGCGCGAGCTCGGCGACGCCGACGACACCGATCGCGGCGCGCTCGACGAGCTGGCGCGCCTGTACCGCGGCACCGGCAACCGCGGCGAGCTGATCGAGACGCTCGGCCGCGCCGCCCGGCTGGCCGCGTCGACCGAGGACGAGAAGGCGCTGCGCGTCGAGATCGCGGAGCTCGAGGCCGACAGCCCGCGCGCGGTCAACGCCTGGCAGCAGGTGCTCGATCTCGATCCCGACGACGTCGCCGCGCTGGCCGCGCTCCAGGACACCTACGCCCGGCAGCGCGACTGGATGGCGGTCGCCGACATCCAGACCCGCCGGCTCGGCCTCGCCGGCACGCCGGCCGAGCAGGTCGCGATCCACGCCGAGATGGCGCGGCTCGCCGAGGACAAGCGCGACTCGATCGACGACGCGATCGCGGCCTGGTACGCGGCGCTCGACGTCGACGCCGGGTACCAGGCCGGCTACGTCGAGCTCGAGCGCCTGCTCGTGCGCGGCGAGCGCTGGCACGACCTGGTCGAGCTGCTCGACCGCCTGGCCGAGCAGCACGTCGCGCGCGGTGACGCCAAGGCCGAGATCGCCGTGCTCGCGCGGGCGGCCGACGTCTGGGAGAGCAAGCTCGACAACCCCGACGCCGCCGGCGAGATCCTCGAGAAGATCCTCGCGCGCGAGCCCGGCTCGGTCGCGGCGCTGACCCGGCTGTCGAAGATCTACGAGCGCGCCGGCGACTGGGACCGCTGCAAGGCGACGCTGGAGCAGGCGCTCGCGCTGTCGCCGACGGGGCGCGACGCGGCGGATCTGTTCTTCCGGCTCGGCGAGGTCGCGCGGATCAACGCGGCGGACACCGACACCGCGATCCAGGACTTCCAGCAGGCGCTCAAGCACGATCCGGCGCACGCCGGCGCGCTCGACGCGCTCGAGAAGCTGGCCCGCGAGCGCCGCGACGCGCCGCTGCTCGCCGACCTGCTGCAGCGCCGCGTCGCGACCATCACGGCGCCGGCCGAGCGCGTCGCGCTGCTGGTCGAGCTCGCCGAGCTCGAGCGCAAGGCCAACCGGCCCGACGCCGCGCTCGTCGCGCTCACCCGGGCCGCGGCCGACGCGCCGGGCGACGCGCGGGTGCTCGCGCCGCTGGCCGATCTGTACTTCGTCACCGGGCGGCTCGACGAGGCCGCGCCGATCTACGATCGCCTGGCCGAGGACGCCAAGCTCGGCCGCCGGATGAAGGACGTCGCGCGGTTCCGCCAGCGCCAGGGCGGCATCCTCGAGGCGCGCGGCGATCGGCCGGGCGCGCTGACCGCGTACGAGGAGGCGCTGCGGGTCAACCCGACCGACGTCACGACGATGACCGGCCTCGGCCGGCTGTACTTCGCCGGCGAGGACTGGGAGAAGGCGCGCAAGATCTACCAGTCGCTGGTGCTGCAGAACGTCGACGCCGAGGCCGGCGTGACCAAGGCCGAGGTCTACTGGGCGCTCGGCAAGATCCACCTGCAGCTCGGCCAGCCGCCCAAGGCCAAGAGCATGTTCCAGCGCGGCCTCGAGATCGAGCCGCACAACCCCAAGCTCAAGGAAGCCCTCTCGGGACTTCAGTAAGCACTTCCGGGTGCGCGGCTCCGTCGCGCTACGCGGCGCTGGTCGGCGCCGGCGGACGGAACGGCCAGTGGTGCTCGCGCTTGAGCCGACGCAGCAGGTAGAGCACGACGGCGATGTTGAACACGATCACGGCGACCTTGGCCCCGGTCAGGTGGATCGCGAGCTCATAGAGCTCGAGTGGGATGAACGACGTCGTCACGATCACCGTCATGACCTCGGCCCAGACCCGCCGGCCGAGCAGGCCGATGCCCTCGATGACGAACACCACCGCGTAGAGCAGGCACGCGACGCCGAGCTCGCGCAGCTGGCGGGCGTGCAGCGAGGTGATCCTGGCGAGCGCCTCGGTCAGGTACTTGCCGTGCGGGTCGACCGCGAGCGCGTCGAGCCAGCGGCGGACCACGCTGCCCGACTCGGCGTGCCGCATCGACAGCGCGCCCAGGCCAACGGCGACCAGCGCGGCGGCCTTGACGAGCTTGAACAGCGCGATCAGCCGGATCACGACATCGCTGCGCGGGGGCGCCATCACCGCACCTCCCGGCCCGGGGCGGGGCGGCCGCACTGCGCCGCGGCGCGCTTCGCGGCGGCCGACGTCGGGTCGTCGCGGTCCGCGAGCACCAGCAGCTTCGCGCGGGCCGCGGCGGGGCAGCTCGGGCCGAGCGCGCCGAGCCCGAGCGCGGCGGCCTGGACGATCTCGGGGAACGCGGTGTCGTCGAGCGCGTCGCTCAGCCCCAGCGCCGCCCCCGGCGGGTCGAGCCGGCCGATCGCCGTCGCGGCGCTCTGCGCCAGCGCCAGCGCCGCCGTGCTCGACAGCGCCTCGGCTCGCCAGAGCCGGAGCCTGCCGAGCAGCTTCTTGGCGAGCGCCGGATCGCCGAGCGCGATCGCCTCGAGCACCGCGCGCGAGCGCAGCTCGAGCGGCGCCTGGTTGTCGTCCCACAACCGGGCGAGCAGCGCGGCGACCCCGACGGCGTGGCACTGCACCAGCGCGCTGACCGCGTTGCCGCGCACGCCGAGATCGCGATCGCGGTCGATCGCGTCGACCAGCGCGCGCGCCGGGCCCGGGCGCTGGCAGCGCGCGCCCAGCGTGGTCGCGGCGCGGCGCCGCACCTCGGGCCACGCGTCGCCGGCGAGCACGCCGCCGACCGCAACGTCGATCTGATCCGCGGCCGGCGCGCTGCGGGCGTCGGGCTCGCCGCCCAGCGCGCCCAGCGCCGCGAGCCGCACGCCCGGATCGCGATCGCGCGCCGCGCCGATCACGAAGTCGATCGCCTCGGGCCGCGGCGCGCCGGCGATCGCGCGCACGGCGACCTGGCGCAGCGCGGCGGCCTGGGCGCCAGCGGGCAGCCCGCCGAGCGTCGCCTCGAGCGCGCGCAGCGCCTCGGCGTCGCCGAGCGCCGCGATGCCGTCGATCAGGCGGTAGCGCCGCTCGTAGTCGGTCGCGGTCGGCAGCGCAGCGCGCATCGCCGCCAGCACCGGCGCGCGATGGCCGGGCGTCGCGCGCGCGCTGCGGGTGAGCGCGCGCCACAGATCGCCTGCGACCGGCGGCGCGCTCTGCGTCGCGACCGCCGCGAGCAGCGCGTCGACCGGCGCGCCGCTCATCCGATCGATCACCGCGCGCCGCAGCTCGCGGACGCCGCCGTCGAACGCCGCCGCAGGCGCCTCGAGCCGGCCCACGCGGTCGGCGTCACCGGCCGGCCCCGACGACGGCGGGCCTGCGGGCGCCGCGCCGGCCTTGGCACCCCGCGCGCGCGGCCGCTTGATCGCGGGCTCGGTGGCGAGCCCGGCGTCGAGATCGATCAGCATCGCGAGCCCCGCCGCCGTCACCGGCAGCCGCGCGATCGCCGCCGCGCGTGCCGCCGTCGGCAGCGCGCGATCGGCCGCCACGTCGCGCAGCGCCTCGCTCTGGCCCAGCCGGCCGAGCGCGCCGATCACCTCGATCAGATCCTGATCGCGGACCCAGCCCGCGGTCGTCGCGTGGACCAGCGCCGGCGCCGCCGCGGCGTCGCCGTTCGCGACCAGCGCGCCGATCAGCCGCCGCCGCGCGCCCGGATCCGTCGTCGCCGCCAGCGCGCCATCGATCGCCGCCGCGCCGGCTGCGCCGCGCTTGCCGAGCGTCGCCGCCGCGGTCGTCGCGCCCGCCGCGCCCTCCGCCACGACCTGCGCGAGCAGCGTCTCGCCGCCGCCGCTGCGCTCGCCCTCGGCGAACACCTCGAGCTCGGCGATCGCCGTCGTGCCCTGCGGCGCGCCGTAGGTCGACTCGAGGATCACCGTCACGCAGCCCGCGATCGGCGCCGGCAGATCGATCACGTACGCCGCGCCGGGCGGCTCGTTCGCGGCGTCCGGCAGCTCGATCCGCCACGCGCCGCTCGCCGCGACCACCGCCAGCTTGCGCGGCCGGTTGAAGCTGCGCAGCGTCGCCGCCGACGCCGGGTTGCCCGGCACGATGCGGAGCTGGCGCGCCCGGACGTCGCGCGCGCGCGGCTCGAACGTGAAGAACTGGCCCTCGCCGGTGCTCGCCGCGAGCTCCTCGCGCCACAGCGTATCGAGCCGGCCATCGTCGAGCTCGCGCGGGATCGTCAGCCCGCCGGCGTCGCCGGCGCCGACCGCGAGCGAGGCCGCGTGCGCCTGATAGAGCAGGGGCGGCTGCGCGCGCGCCGCGTCGAGCCGCGCCGCCAGCACCGGCGCCGCGTCGGCCACGTTCGACGGCAACGCGCTCGACCGCCGGAACCGCGTCCCGTCGAACTTCTCGGCGAACAGGTAGCCCGGCTTGCCATCGCAGCGATGGATGTCGCTGCGCGTCTGGTAGCGATAGATCCCGTCGGGCGTGGCGTCGATCGCGACGCCGTAGTCCTGATCGAGCCCGACGCCGCCGAGCGCGACCCGCGCGACCTCGTGCCAGCTCCCGGCGTCCGCCCGCAGGATCACCGCCTCGCCAGCCGCGCTCGTCCCCGGCGCGCCCAGCGCCGGCACGAGCTGCGCGATCACGTAGTGCTTGCCGCGGTAGTGCGTCACCGCGAGCTGACCGCGCGCGATCGCCGCGGCGAGCTTCACCTCGCCGCGCGGCTGGCCCGCGATGCGCAAGACGCCGTCGCTGCCCAGCTCGATCGCGTCCGGCGCGCCGTCGCCGTCGACGTCCTCGGCCAGCGTCGCGATCGGCGCGGCCTGGGCGATCCCCGCGACCAGCGGCAGCGCGAGCGCCGCCCAGCGCAGGCCGCGCGCCCACCCGAGCGCGTTGTTCGGGCCTCGTGCGATCATCGACACCAGGGGATGCTAGCGTGCGCCGGTTGTTCGCGCCGTCCGACTACGCCTTCGATCTGCCCCCCGAGCTGATCGCCCAGGAAGCCACCGAGCTGCGCGACGCCTCGCGCCTGCTCCACCTCACACCCGGCGGCGCGATCGCCGACCACGCGTTCGCCGAGCTCGCCGAGCTGCTCCCCGCCGGCGCGCTGCTCGTCGCCAACGACACCCGCGTCATCCCGGCGCGCGTGCGCGGCCACAAGCCGTCGGGCGGCGCCGTCGAGCTGCTGTTCCTCGAGCCCGATCCCGGCGTCGCGGCGCCCGCCGGCAGCACGGCCTGGCGCTGCCTCGCCCGCGCGCGCCGCCCGCTGCGCGCCGGCCAGACCATCGCGATCGACGGCGGCCCGACCCTCGCCATCCTCACCGAGCGCGCCGCCGATGGCACCGTCGCGATCGCCGCGCCCGGCGACGGCTTCGCCTTCCTCGACGCCCACGGCCACATCCCGCTGCCGCGCTACATCGCGCGCGCCGATCGCGCCGACGACCGCGAGCGCTACCAGACAATGTTCGCGCAGCACCCCGGCGCCGTCGCCGCGCCGACCGCCGGCCTGCACATGACCCCCGCGATCGCCGCGCGGCTCGCCGCCCGCGACATCGCGCTCGCCACCGTCACGCTCCACGTCGGCTGGGGCACGTTCGCGCCGATCCGCGAGCCCGACATCCGCGAGCACCGCATGCACCGCGAGCGCTACGTCATCCCGCCGGCGACCGCGGCGCTGATCGCCAGCGGCCGCCCCGTCGTCGCGCTCGGCACGACCGCGCTGCGCGCCCTCGAGTCCGCCGCGACCGCGCGGCACATCGTCACGCCGGGCCCCGGCGCCACCGAGATCTTCATCTACCCCGGCTCGGGCCACACGTTCCAGATCGTCTCCCACCTGGTCACCAACTTCCACCTGCCGGAGTCGACGCTGCTCATGCTGGTCTGCGCGTTCGCCGGCACCGCGCCGGTGCTCGCCGCCTACCGCCACGCGATCGCCGCGCGCTACCGGTTCTACAGCTACGGCGACGCAACCTTGCTCCACTGCCATTCCTTCGATCCGCCGGCCCCGGTATAACGCCGCGCTTGCGCGTCCAACTCCCCACGCCCGGCTTCTCGTTCGAGCTGCTCGCGACGCACGGCCACGCCCGCGCCGGCATCCTGCACACGCCGCGCGGCGACATCCTGACCCCGGCGTTCATGCCGGTCGGCACGCTCGGCACGGTCAAGGCGATGACCGCCGACGAGCTGCGCGCCGATCCGCTCGACGCCCGCATCATCCTGGGCAACACCTACCACCTGTACCTGCGGCCCGGCCTCGAGGTCATCACCGCGGCCGGCGGCCTGCACCGGTTCGCGGCGTGGGACCGGCCGATCCTCACCGACTCCGGCGGCTTCCAGGTGTTCTCGCTCGCCGCGATCAACAAGGTCGACGACGACGGCGTCACGTTCCGCTCTCACATCGACGGCAGCAAGCACCGCCTGACTCCCGAGGTCTCGATGCACATCCAGGCCGTGCTCGGCTCGGACATCGCGATGTGCTTCGACCAGTGCCCGCCCGGCGACGCGCCCGCCGACGTCCAGGAGGTCGCGCTCGCCCGCACCACGGCGTGGGCCGCGCGCTGCCGGGTCGCGCCGCGCGCCGAGGGCCAGGCGCTGTTCGGCATCATCCAGGGCGGCGTCGACCTCGAGCGCCGCGCGCGCCACGCCGCCGCGATCACCGCGCTCGACTTCGACGGCCACGCGCTCGGCGGCCTCGCGGTGGGCGAGGACATCGCGGACACCTACCGCGTGCTCGACGCCATCGCCCACACGCTGCCGGCCGAGCGGCCGCGCTACCTGATGGGCGTCGGCACGCCGGACAACCTCGCGCGCGGGATCGCGGCCGGCATCGACATGTTCGACTGCGTGATGCCGACCCGCAACGCACGAAATGGCTACCTGTTCACCAGTGCAGGTCGGGTCAATATCCCCAACGCGAAGTACCGGACCGACCTGGGGCCGGTCGACCCCGAGTGCCCGTGCACGACGTGTCGGACCTACTCGCGGGCCTACTTGCGCCATCTCTACGTCGCAAAAGAGATTCTCTACTCGCGCCTCGCAACCCTGCACAACCTAACGTTCTACGCGCGCCACGTGCGCCGGATCCGCGATCAGATCCTTGCCGACGGGAAGGTCGCATGACCCGTCGCTTGACCCTATAGAAGCCCGATGCTACGAACCCCGGGAATTTCCGAGGTCTAGCCGCCATGCAAGCCATGCAACCGATCCTAATGATGCTCGTGATGTTCGGGATCTTCTACTTCATCCTGATCCGCCCTCAGGTGAGGAAGCAGAAAGAGACCCAAGCGATGCTGCAGAAGCTCGGCAAGGGCGACGAGGTCATCACTCGCGGCGGGATGATCGGCAAGATCACCGGCGTCAGCGACGACGGCATCCTGGTGCTCGAGCTCCAGGAGAAGGTCCGCGTCCGCGTGCCGCGCGCTTACATCGAAGCCAAGTGGGACGGGAAAGTTCCGGCCTCGGCTACCAAGAACGCGGCGTAAGTCGTAGGGCTAGGGGACATCATGGATCGCAGTCTCAAGTGGCGGACCCTCGCGCTGCTCGTCGGGCTCTTGTTGTGTGTCGGCGTGCTCGCACCGACGTGGCCGGGCACCAGCGCGTTGCCGTCGTGGTTTCCGTTCAAGAAGAAGATCAGCCTCGGGCTGGATCTTCAGGGCGGCATGCACATCGTCTACTCGATCGACCTCGACAAGGCGGTCGACGACAAGGCCTCGGAGATCAAGCGCGACCTCGAGGCGCGATTCACCGATGAGAAGCTCGACGCCAAGGTCAAGACGCCGTCGCAGCCGCTCGGCGCGGTGACGATCCTGCTGCCCGACGCCAAGCGCAAGGCCGAGGTCGAGGGCCAGGTCCACGCGGACTACGGTAACACCGTCGAGGCACGCGACTGCGCGGCCAGCGACGGCCCCAACGCGATCTGCTTCCGGGTCTCCACGACCTACGCCGACGGCACCAAGAAGTCGGCGCTCGCCACCGCGGTCACCACGATCCGCGAGCGCATCAACGAGAAGGGCGTCGCCGAGCCCAGCGTCGTCGAGAAGGGTGATCAGATCATCGTCGAGCTGCCGGGCAATCCCGACGACCCGGTCATGGTCGATACCCGCGACATCATCGCGCGCACCGCGAAGCTCGAGTTCAAGGTCGTCGACAACAACTCGCCGTACATGACCGCGCTGTTCAAGCAGGTCGGCTCGACCGGCAAGGAAGACCTGCCGACCGATCCGGCCGCGGTCGCCTACGGCATCAAGGCGATGTACGAGCAGTGGACGCACGAAGAGGGTGGCGGCCGCGAGACCGACTACTATCTCCACGCGTTCGACTTCGAGGCCGGCCACGAGGTCACCGTGTCGACGCTGTGGGCCAAGGACCACGGCTGCATCAACAAGATCGTCGCCACCCCCGATGGCAAGGTCTCGTGCCAGCTCACCGGGCGCGGCGCGATCGAGCTCTACGTGTTTGGCGACAAGGCCGGCGGCATCAAGGGCCTCACCGAGTCCGATACGTTCAAGGTTCCGGACGACCGCCAGCTCGGCTTCGAGCCGCAGTATCCGGACCCGACCGCGACCGAGAAGCGCACGCTGTGGCGGACCTACTACCTCGACCGCTCGGTGAAGCTGACCGGCTCGGCGATCGCCAACGCGCAGGGCAGCAACGATCCGAACACCGGCCGGCCGATCGTGCTGCTCGACTTCAATCGCTTCGGCGGCCGGATCTTCGGCGACGTGACCTCGCAGATCGTCGGCAAGAAGCTCGCCGCGGTGCTCGACGGCAAGGTCCGCAGCGCGCCGACGATCAACGGCGCGATCCGCGGCGGCCGCGCGTCGATCACGCTGGGCGGCGGCGACGTGCTGCGCCAGGAGCGCGACCGCGAGGAGCTCGTCAACGTGCTGCGCACCGGCTCGCTGCCGGCGCCGCTGCGCATGGACACCGAGTCCAAGGTCGGGCCGACGCTCGGCCGCGACGCGATCGACAAGACCAAGGTGTCGTTCATGATCGGCATCTTCCTCGTCGTCGTGATCATGGTCGGGATCTACCGATGGTCAGGGTGGATCGCCGTGTTCGCCGTGGTGTTCCACATCGTGATGACCCTGGCGGTCATGGCGATGTTCGGCGCGACCCTGACGTTGCCGGGTGTCGCCGCGATCGTGCTGTCGATCGGCATGGAGGTCGACGGCAACATCCTGATCTACGAACGGATACGCGACGAGCTGTTACTCGGGAAGTCGGTGCGCGGCGCCGTCGATCTCGGGTTCTCGCGCGCGTTCTCGGCGATCCTCGACGGCCAGCTGACCACCGCGGCGGCCGGCTGGGTCCTCCTGCAGTACGGCTCGGGGCCGATCAAGGGCTTCGCCGTGATGCTCCTCGTCGGTGTCTTCACCACGCTGTCCACCAACATCTGGGTCACTCGCATCTTCTTCGACTGGTACATCGCCAGGAAGAAGGGCCAGCTGGCGACCATCTCGATCTGAGGCGGGCGATCCCATGACCGACCATCACAAGTTTCGCTATCTCCTCCCGCCGGGAAACAACTTCTCGTTCGTCAACAAGTTCCGCGCGTGGATCATCATCTCGTTCCTGCTCATGGCCGCTGCGATCGGCTCCTTGTTCGTCAACAAGGCGACGCGCGGCGAGTACATGAACTGGACGATCGACTTCAAGGGCGGCACCCAGATCCACTACGCCTTCAAGGACAAGACGACCCACCAGTACATCAAGGTGGATCCGGGCAAGGTCCGCGCGACGCTCCACAACGCGGGTGAGGACGGCATCGACGTCTCCGAGATCAGCTGGGAGAACGTCGAAGGCATGATGATCAGCACGCCGCGGTTCTCGGCGCAGAAGCCGGAGAACGAGGCCAAGGCGGTCGAGGACCTCAACAAGAAGTTCGGCGATCGCGAGATCGGCAAGGCGACGTGGTCCGGCGATCGGCTGTTCGTACGTAGCCGCAAGGCGATCACGAACCAGGAGGCCGCGCCGGTGTTCGCCGGCGCCGGGCTCGATCTCAAGCCGTGGTCCATCGACGAGCAGCAGCACTACGCGCAGCCCGACGAGGGCAACGGCGACTTCAACCAGCAGTTCGCGGTGTGGGGACTCGATCGCCAGTACCAGCAGCTGATGGAGAAGGCGCTGCCCAACACCGAGGTCATCGTCGCGCAGAGCTACGGCGTCGGCGCCAAGGCCGGCGACAAGCTGCGCGATGACGCCGCGCGGTCGATCATCTACTCGATCTTCCTGATCATGCTGTACCTCGCGTTCCGGTTCGACATCCGGTACGCGCCGGGCGCGGCGTTCGCGACGATCCACGACGCGGTCATGGTGATCGGCGTGTTCGCCATCACCTGGACCGAGGTCTCGCTGACCTCGGTGGCCGGCCTGCTCACCGTGATGGGCTACTCGGTCAACGACACCGTGATCGTCTTTGACCGGATACGAGAAAATCAGGCGAAGCTCAAGGACAAGAAGATCGAGCGCATCGTCGATATCTCGATCAACGAGATGCTGGTGCGGACGATCCTGACGTCGTCGACGGTCTTCGCGACCACGCTGATCATGAACCTGTTCGGCGCCGGGTCGGTCAAGGAGTTCGCGTTCGCGATGAACATCGGCGTCATCGTCGGGACGTACTCGTCGATCTTCCTCGCGGCGCCGCTGTTCATGTGGATCTCGCGCCGGTACTACTCCGGTGCGGCGCCGGCGCGTCGTCGCTTCGCGGCGATCGGCGCGGCCACATCGCCCGAGTCGCCCACCGACGACGGCGAGCCCGACCTCGAGGCCGAGGCCAAGGCCAAGCCTGAAAAGTAGCGCGCCGCGCGATGCGCAGCGTCGACGCTCGATCCAGCCGCGCTGGGTCGAGCGTTCGTCGTTTCGGCCCGCGCGGACACCGTCGGGACGCGCTGCGGCGGACTGTCCGGGCGGCGGACGATCCCGGGGATCGCCTTGAATGCAGGGATCTCGCGCGGTTCGGTGTCAGACCCCACCCTTAGCGTGCGGGCGTGCAACTGCGGCTCCGTCGTGTCGACGAAACCCTCGTCTCGAAGCTCGCCGGCGCGTTGCGTGTCCGTCCTGCCACCGCGCGCTGCCTGGTGGGACGCGGCGTGATCGATCCACGCGCCGCCCAGGGCTTCATCGACCCCAGGCTCGCCGCGCTGCGGCCGCCGGCCGGGCTCGCCGGCATGTCGCGCGCGGTCGAGCGGATCGCCGACGCCGTGGTCAAGCAGGAGCGCATCGGCGTGTTCGGCGACTACGACGTCGATGGCGTGACCACGGCGGCGCTGCTGACCTCGTTCCTGCGCGCGGCCGGCGCCACCGTCGAGGTCGCGGTCGCGCGGCGCGACGCGGGGTACGGCTTCACGCCCGCGGCGGCGGCTGACTTCGCGGCGCGCGGCTGTCAGCTCATCATCACCGGCGACTGCGGCACGAGCGACCTGGAGTCGATCGCGGTGGCGGCGAGCGCCGCCATCGACGTCATCGTCGTCGACCACCACACCGTGCCGTCGGCCGAGACGCCGCACCCGGCGCTCGCGCTGGTCAACCCGTACCGCGCCGACTCGACGTTCCCGTTTCGCGGCATGGCGTCGGTCGGCCTCGCGTTCTACGTCGCCGCGGCGGTCCGCACCGAGCTGCGCGACCGCCGATATTTCGAGACCGGCGGGCGCACCGAGCCCGACGTGCGCGACCTGCTCGATCTGGTCGCGCTTGGCACGATCGCCGACCTCGTGCCGCTGTCGAGCGAGAACCGCATCCTGACCGCGCTCGGCCTGCGCCGGCTGCAGAGCCGCGCGCGGCCCGGCGTCGCGGCGCTGCTGACCGCGGCGGGCGTCCCCGACGATCGCGAGGTCGACGCGCGCATGGTCGCCTGGAAGCTGGCGCCGCGGATCAACGCGCCGGGCCGGCTCGGCGCGGCGGAGCCGTCGCTGGCGCTGCTGCTCGCCGGCAGCGACACGGCGACCGAGCGCGCCCAGGCGCTCGAGACCGCGAACACCGAGCGCCGCGCGATCCAGGATCGCGTGATGGCCGAGGCGCTCGCGCAGCTCGGCGACCGCGATCCCGGGCCCGCGGTCGTGATCGCCGGCGAGGGCTGGCCGGCCGGCGTGGTCGGCATCGTCGCGGCCAAGCTCGTCGATCGCTACCAGCGCCCGGCGTTCGTCGTCGGCATCGATCCGGTGACCGGGACCGGGCGGGGCTCGGCGCGCACGTCGGGCGGCGTCAACCTCTACCGCGCGCTGTGCGAGGCCGCGCCGTGGCTCGAGCGGTTCGGCGGCCACGCCGCGGCGGCTGGCTTCACGGTGCAGCGCGAGTCGTTCGCGCAGCTCAGCGAGTCGCTCGGCGGTGCGTGCGCCAAGCTCGCCGCGGGCTCGGGGCCGGTGGCCAGCGCCCGCGAGGTCGACGCCGAGGTCCGGCTCGCCGAGGTCGACGAGCGGCTGGCCGAGGAGCTCGCCGGGCTGGGACCGTTCGGCCAGGACAACGCGGCGCCGGTGCTGGTCACGCGGAACGCGCGGGTCACCGCGGCGCGCCGGGTCGGCGATGGCTCGCACCTGAAGCTCACGCTCGAGGACGACCGATCGACGACGCGGACGGCGATCGGCTTCAACCTCGGCGATCGCGAGGTCGACGTCGGCGCGCGCGTCGATCTGGCGTTCGTGCCGACGGTGTCGACCTGGCAGGGCAGGCGCAGCGCCGAGCTCGAGCTGTCCGATCTGGCGATCGTTTCGTAACCGCGCTACTCCTGCAGGCGTGGCAACCGAGCCGGCCGACGAAGAGGTTCCGAAGCTGCCGCGCGGCCGCGGGATCACGCTGTCGATCCCGCAGCTGGTGCGCATCTTCGGGCTGCTCGCCGTGCTCGTGTTCCTGCTGGTGATGCAGCGGCCATGCGCCAACGCGGTGTCGACGTTCGTCACCGGGTTCGATGGCTCCGCCGCCAGCAAGGCGAAGCCAGCGGGCAGCGCGGCAGGCAGCGCGCCACGCCGGCTCGACGACTACGAGCACCTGCGGCCGGGCATGACGGACGAAGAGGTCAAGGCGGTGATCGAGCGCGCGCGGATCAAGGCCGGCAGCGCGCTGGCGCCGGACCAGCCGCTGGCGCCGGACCAGCCGCCGGCGACGCGCTGACGCCGATCAGCCAGCGTCGTCGATCGTGCACGTGGACGTGGCACGTGCACGACTCGCGCAAACCGCGGCTATTTCCACAGCACGGCGTGGCGCAGGCAGGGCATCTGCGTGCGCCGCTTGTCGACCGCGGCACCGTCGAGGGTCACGACGACGACGCCGTCGCCTTCGGCGCGCTCGCCGGCGATCGTGCCCCACGGATCGACGATCAGCGTGTGGCCGTAGCTCTCGCGCTTCTCGTTGTGGCGGCCCCACTGTGCGGGCGCGACGACCCACGCCTGGTTCTCGATCGCGCGGGCGCGCAGCAGCAGGTGCCAGTGCGCCGCGCCGGTGTGGGCGGTGAACGCGGCGGGGACCACGAGCACCTCGGCGCCCATGTCCTTGACCAGCTGGCGATACAGCTCGGGGACCCG
>Ga0307513_10007578_pt1 | contig 14030 bp, 13 predicted proteins | sample 15_EM_MG_FD_202174 | JGI IMG/M metagenome (GOLD analysis project Ga0307513, IMG submission 202174) | Populus trichocarpa ectomycorrhiza microbial communities from riparian zone in the Pacific Northwest, United States - 15_EM | ecosystem: Host-associated > Plants > Roots > Unclassified | place... | reverse complement strand
CAGTGCCTGGGTGTCGCCGTACTTCTTGTGTGCGCCTTCGACGGTGATCGCCGCGTCGGCCACAGAGTCCTCCTTGCTGGACGAAGCCAGCTCGCTAGTCAAACTTGATTACCTTTCGAAGGTAACCCGCCCGGAGTGATTGGTCAAACTTGATTAGCCCGCGTCCCCGGGGTGCTTCTCCCCCGTCGCGTACGGGTTCGCCTCGCCCTCGGCCAGGACGCCCACGAACGGTTCGCCCTCCCCCGCGAAGGTGTACGCCCCGCCCTCGATCCGGGCGATCAGCCCCAGCGTCCACTCGGCCTCGGCGTCGGCCGTGTGGATCCAGAGGTTCATGATCTCGCCGATGTGGCCCAGTTGTTCGGGGCCGTCCTCGGGGACGTAGTGCTCGGTGACGGAGGCCCGCCACGCGTCGATCCCCCGGATCCGCTCCTTCAGGAGCGCCACGGCCTCGGCGCGCGGCAGTTCGACGATGAACCCGATCGCCGCCGACTTGACGTCCATCTTCTGGTCGTACGAGGTCAGCGCCTCGCGCACCAGCCGGAAGCACTCCTCGGTGCCGGCCTCGGTGATCTCGTACTCCGTACGGGGCGGGCCGCCGGCCGTGGAGGGCGCGATCTCGTGGGCGATCAGCAGGCCCTGCTTGGCCATCTGCTTGAGCGCGTGGTAGATCGAGCCGGGCTTGGCGTTGGACCACTCGTGCGCGCCCCAGTACTCCAGGTCGTTGCGCACCTGGTAGCCGTGGGCCCGCCCGTGCTGACGGACCGCGCCGAGCACGAGGAGACGGATCGCTGACATGGGGCCAGCGTAGGACCCTTGACGTCAGCCCCAGCTCGTGCCCTGCTCCTTGGCCACCAGCTCGAAGGCGGTGGTGCCGTCGAGGGACTCGCGGATGATGTCGGCGTGACCGGCGTGCCGGGCGGTCTCGCGGATCAGGTGCAGCGCCAGCCAGCGCATCGAGACCCGGCCCTCCGGCGGGAACCAGGGGTCCGGCGGCAGCGCGAAGGTGTCGTCGAGGCTCGGTACGGACCGCAGGAACGCCTCGGTCACGGCGGCGGTCTTCTCCCAGTACGCGAGCTGCGACGCGACCGTCTCCCCCTCGACGAGCACGAAACACTCGTGCCAGTTCGACTCGTCCCGCTTCACCGCCGGCGCCTCGCCCTTGGCCCGCGCGATCCAGCCCTGCTCGACCTCGGCGACATGCTTGAGCAGCCCGGAGAGGGACAGCTGGCTGGCACTCGGACGCGAGGCCGCCTGCTCCTCCGTCAGCCCCAGCAGGGCCCGCCGGATACCGCCGCGCTGCTCCTCGATGAACGCGAGCAGTGCTCCGCGCTCGTCGCCGGGCGCCTCGGTGGGGACGTGAGTGACCATGGTCGGCCGCCTTTCATCGGGTCGTTCTGCCTGACACCGATGACGTTACGAGGGCTTTAGGACAAGTTCTGTCCTCATAGGAAGGCTCGCGGGGCACGATTAGCGAGGGGCGCCACTCACTCTCACGAAAATGATTAGCAAGAATCGAAAGACCCCTGAGAAGCCCCGTTCTCAGCAAGCTCGTTGCACTGAAGCGCTCTCAGGGTCTACCGTGATCACTGTTGAAGGCGGGACCGCAGTTCAGGTCGCCGCCGGTATGACGACTGCCCGCTCACCGGGCTCAGGAAAGAGCTGTGCCCCGGGCTGTGTGCAAAGCAGTGACAGTACTCCGGGGCGCACAGAGTCGAGGCTAACACGGAAGTTTTCACCCAGGGAGGGGCAACGGTGACCGAGGACGAGGCCAAGCGGATCGTCGACGCGATCTCGGCGGAGCGGTTCCAGCCGTTTCTCGACGAGTGCGGCGGTGACGTGGCCGTGGCCCTGCGCCTGTACTGCTGGGACGGCGAGATCTCCCGAGCCTTCCTCGGCATCCTGCGGGACTTCGAGGTCGCCATGCGCAACTCGTTCCACGCCAAGCTGAGCGGGCGCTACGGTCGCACCGACTGGTGGGACTCTCCGCGCGTCCAGCTCACTCCCAAGGGCCATGAGCTGGTACGAAGCGCACAGCAATCCCTCACCCGAGAGTTCGGTACCGGATACACCTCGGACGACATGGTGGCCCAGCTGACCCTCGGCTTCTGGGTGGGTCTGACCGGTCGCGGCGTCAACTACGAGATGCAGTTCTGGAACCCCGCCCTCCGGCACACCTTCCGTGGCTACCGAGGCCGCCGCGGTGCACTCCAGCAGCAGCTGGACTACGTACGCAAGTTCCGCAACCGCATCGGCCACCACGAGCGCATCTGCCACCGCCACCTGCCGCAGGACTTCGACACCCTCCTCCTGCTCATGCAGTACATCTCGCCGGAGAAGGCTGCCCTGCACCGGCAGCACAGCCAGGTGCCGTCCGTCCTCGCCCGCAAGGCCGACGTGCTCGCCGGACGCGAACCGGTGAGGGTCTGATGCCCCAGGGGAACCAGTCGGCGCGGCAGACCACGTCCGCGCCCTACGCGCCGGTCACGCTCGGCGAGATCAAGGAACTCGCCGAAGTCGGACGTCCGACGGTCAGCAACTGGCGGCGCCGGTTCTCCCTCGCCGCCCTGGCCGCCGCGAACGACCGGCGCCCGCCCTTCCCCGAGCCGAGCGGCGGCAGCGAGAGCAAGCCTCTGTTCGACGCATTGGAGATCGCGGACTGGCTGGACCTGCGTCCCGTCCCCGACTCGGAACCCGATGAGAACGGCAGAACCCCCACCTACGGAGACCGGTTCAGGCGAGGTCTGAGGCTCCGAGGCCTGATCGCGCTCAAGCATCGCCTGGGCTCGGCGGAGACGCTCATCGCACGGGCCCTGGCGACCATCGCCATGTGGGCCGAGGGCCAGGACCTCCTTCCTGAGTACCTGCCGGAGGGTCTGCGGGCCGACTACGACGCGGCCGGCACCGATGTCCGGCAGGCTGTCTCGGCCCTCATGGACGAGATCGGCTCACCGGGCAGGGCGGCGGACGCGATTCTCGGCATCGACGAGGACGTCGAACTCGCCAAGCGTCTCGAGTCCGACCTCGTCATGGACACCGTCCCTCGGGAAATCGTCTCCCTCGTGGCCTCGCTCATCGGCCCGAACCAAGGAGGCCCGGGCGAGCGCTCCGCCATCAGCCTGTGCGCGGGCCTCGGCGAGCTGCTCCTCGCCATGGACGGCGGCCCGTACGGAAATCTCGGCGGCCACGGCGAACTGGTGGCGGTCGAGCCGGACCCACTGCGGCGGAAGCTGCTGAAGTACCGGCTGCTCAGCTACTCGATGTACGGCGGTGGCACGGATGTCTGCGCCCAGCCGTCCGACCTCGACACACTCCGTACGTGGGAGCAGGAACCGGACGACGAACCGTGGGGCTTCCCGAGCGCCGACATCGTGCTGGCCTCACCGCCGTACGCGTCCGGAGAACGGGAACGGGACGAGACGGGCCCCCTGTGGTGGGCGCAGGAAGCCGTGCGACGTCTGAAGCCCGGCGGGCACGGCTACGCCGTCGTACCGTCCTGGACCCTGACCCGTACGCGCGGCGCGGTGCCCGCACCGACGGTCGCTGCCCGCGACTCACTGCTGACCGAGGGAAGCATCGAGGCGATCATCCAACTCCCCCGCCGCATCCACCCGTTCCGTACGGGTGCCGAGTACGCGCTGCTCGTCCTGCGGCCACCGGCGGACACCCCCTCCGAACGTCAGGTCCTGCTCATCGACGCCGACCGCATCGCGCGGCGGACGGACGGGCGGAAGTGGATCGGCTACGTCACGGAGTTGATGCTCGGAGAGAGCGAACCCGACCCACGGGACGCACGCTCGTTCCCCCTCCGACCCGCGCGCCCAGGCGAGGAACATCTACTGGACAACAAGAACTCGCTACTGCCCGCGCATCGGCTCGCGGCCCCCGAGTCCGGCGTCGACCACTTCGAGGAGACCGTCACCGCACGCAGGGCCACCATGGCCGCGATGCCTCAACTGCGCGCCTGGCTGGGCGACATGGGCATCGCGAAACGGCGTACGCCGATACGGCACCGGAAGCTGGGCGAGCTCCTCAACGCAGGCCAGTTGATGTCGTTCGGCGGACATCGCATCAAGGACTCCGATCTCTCGGACGCCGGCCTTCCGGTCATCGGCCGCGAGGAGATGCTGGGCGAACTACCGGTCGGGCAACGGCGGATCGAGCTGGAGAAGCTAGCGGCGTACTCCGCCGCCAGGACCACCGAGCGGGGCGATGTCATCGTGCTGGCAGAGCACGGGGTGCGGTGCCAGGTCGACCAGGCGGGCGGCTGCGTACTGCTGTCGCCTGTACAGGGGCTGCGGATCGCCAAGTATCGCGAGTACCTGGCGGCGGCAGCCAAGGACGAGCCCAGCCCAGATGACCCGTGGATACGTCCGCACTCGCTGGCCCATCTGATCCAGGCCCCGCGCAACCAGCATCGCGGCAGCGGCTCGCTAGTACGACGCGTCAGCGTCCGCGACCTGGACCTGCCCCAGCTGCCCCCTGCAGAGATCACCGAACTGGAGTCCATCCTGACGGAGACGGAACGGCTGCGAGCCGACGTACGCAGACAGTTGGAGGCGCTGGACCGCCTCGCCGCGCGCATCTCGGCCGGTGTCGCCGACGGTGATCTGGCGTTGCGGCGGCGGTAACCGGCATCGGTTGTAGGACAGTTCCCTGTACTTGCCCCCTCGACGCAGAAGAGAAGTGAGAACTCCCGTGCCCCCACGGAAGAAGAAGGAAACCAAGCCGGTGCCCATGAAGGCGATCCTCTGGAAGTCCGCGGACAAGCTACGCGGGACTCTGGAGGCCGCCGAGTACAAGCATTTCGTCCTCGGCCTCGTCTTCCTGAAGTACGTCTCCGTGGCCATGGCCGAGAAGCGGGCGCAGTTGGAGGCCGAGCTGAGGGATGGCAGCATGCTCGCCAGGCTCGGCCTGGAGGGCCGGGCGTCGGAGGAGTTGATCCTCAAGACCGTCGAGGACCGCAGGCAGTACACGGGTGCAGGGCTCTTCTACGTCCCTCCGGCCGCCCGCTGGGAAGAGGTGATGGAGCGAGCCAAGGGGACCTTGGACGGCCCCTCCCTCGGTGAAGTCATCAACACGGCGATGGAAGCCATCGAGAAGACCAACCCGGCGCTGAGGGACAGCCTCCCCGACAACTACAACAGCGCGCGTGTCAACGAGACAACACTCGCGGGCCTGGTACAGCTCCTGGACCGGCTGGAGTTCCAGTCCCAGGTTAGCGAAGACGGCAAGCGCATCGGGGCCAGGGACCTTCTGGGCGAGGTGTACGAGTACTTCCTCGCGCAGTTTGCACTGGCCGAGGGGCGCAATGCCGGGGAGTTCTTCACCCCAGAGTCGATCGTGCGGTTGCTCGTGGAGATGCTGGAGCCGCAGGAGGGGGAACGGGTCCTGGACCCGGCGTGCGGCTCGGGGGGAATGTTCGTCCAGACCGAGAAGTTCATCGACGCGCACGACGGCAATCGCTTCAACATCTCGGTCTACGGCCAGGAACGCAACCTCACCACGTGGCGACTGGCGAAGATGAACCTCGCCATCCACGGTATCGAGGCCAACCTGGGTGAGGAACCGGCCGACTCCTTCCACGAGGACCAGCACGCAGGCCTGAAGGCTGACATCGTGCTCGCCAACCCGCCGTTCAACATCTCCGACTGGGGCGGTGAACGGCTGGGCATCGACGACCGCTGGATCTACGGCGTCCCTCCGGTTGGCAACGCCAACTTCGCCTGGGTCCAGCTCATGGTCAGCAAACTACGACCCGGGGGGAGGGCAGGGATCGTCCTGACCACCGGCTCGATGAGCAGCAAGTCAGGAGGCGAGGGCGACATCCGGCGCGCGATGGTCGAGGACGACTTGGTGGCCTGCATGGTCACCCTACCGAGCCAGCTGTTCCGGTCCACGCCGATTCCGGCGTGCCTGTGGTTCCTCGCCGAGGGCAAGGGGCAGCGGCACTCGGAATGGGTGCATGGGCGGAAGGGTGAGGTGCTCTTTATCGACGCAAGCGGGCTTGGTCAGATGGTCGAGCGTACGTTGCGGGAGCTTTCGGCGGCGGACATCGAGCGGGTCGCTTCGACGTTCCGGGCGTGGAGGGGCGTTGCGGGGGCGGGGGCGTACAAGGACGTGCCCGGATTCTGCCGGAGCGCTTCGCTGGAGGAGATCCGGGAGAACGACTTCCTGCTGACTCCGGGTCGGTACGTGGGAGTCGCAGAAGTGGTGCAGAGCCCGGACGCAGAGTCGGTGGAGGCGAAGGTGGAGAGGCTGACGAAGGAGTTGTTTGGGCTGTTCGAGGAGTCGGGGCGACTGGAGGCTGTGGTGCGGGAGCAGGTGGGAAGGCTGTGACGGGCGATTGGCGCACGCGACGCCTAGACGAAGTCCTGAGACTCAAGCGAGGCTTTGACCTGGCTGCCGGAGACCGCACTCCGGGGCCTTACCCAGTCGTGGGTTCTGCGGGAATCAGCGGGTGGCACAACGAAGGACCAGTAAGCGGGCCAGGTGTTGTGGTAGGACGTGCTGGTTCGTCCATGGGGAAGGCCACGTATGTACCTGGCGATTTCTGGCCCTTGAACACAGCGCTGTTCGTCGAGGACTTCCTCGGGAATGACCCATGTTTTGTCTACGCGCTGTTGTCGCTCATCGACTTCTCGCGTTACAACTCCGGCGCCGCCCAACCCATGTTGAACCGCAATTACATCCGCAACATCCCTGTTCCCATCCCAGACCTTCCCGAGCAGCAGGCAATCAGCGAAGTCCTAGGCGCCCTCGACGACAAGATCGCCGTCAACGAGCGGATCGCCAACACCGCATACTAGCCGAGGCCCTGTACACCCAGGACTCCGCCGTCGAACAGGGCTGGCGCGAGACCATCCTGTCGGACACCGCGAAGTGGATGTCCGGTGGGACGCCCACGACCAGCGAGCCGAGCTACTGGGACGGCGACATCCCGTGGATCTCCGCCGCGAGTCTCAAGTCCCCTTGGCTCGACGACTCGGAGCGGACGATCACTCAGCTCGGGGCCGAGAACGGGACCCGCCTGGTCCCGGCGGGCACGATCATCTTCGTCGTACGCGGCATGAGTCTCACCTCCGAGTTCCGGGTCGGTCTGACACAGCGCGAAGTGGCCTTCGGCCAGGACTGCAAGGCGCTGGTTCCCCACCCCGGAATCGACCCGGTCGTACTGCTCCTCGCTCTGCGGTCCCGAACCCAGGAGATCCTCGGTCTCGTCGACACCGCCGGGCACGGTACCGGCCGGCTCGGCACGGATCGGATCGCGAAGCTCCGTGTCAGGCTCCCCGAAGGGGATGCAGCGACGGCCTTTGCCGAAACCGTTCGACCTCTAGCGCAGCGAGCGAGTGCCGTGCGGCGCGAGAATCGCACCCTCGCCGACCTCCGAGACACCCTGCTCCCCCAACTCGTCACCGGAAAGATCCGCGTCAAGGACGCCCAGCGCGTCGTGGAGGATGCCACGTAATGACTGCCGAAAGTGCTGCCAATTCCCCGGAGTCCGAAGGCCACCCCACCGGACGCTCCTCCGATGGCTCTTCCGAGCACGACTGGGAGCTGCTCGCCCTGGATCAGCTCGCCGAGTTCGGATGGCAGCACTTTCCCGGCAAGGGCCTCAACCCGAAGAGCGGCCAGCGGAAGGACTGGGGTGACCTGGTCCTCTACCCCCGTCTGCGCACCGCCATCTCCACCCGCCACCCCGAACTCCCCGCCCATGCCGTAGAAGAGGCGATCGCGGAACTGCTGCGGCAGGCGCCCGGCAACGACGTGCGCAAGAACTGGCAGTTCTACAAGAAGCTCACCGGTGATCTGAAAGTCGAGTACACGGACCCGGTCACCGACAAGGCGCACAGCGTCACCGTCCGCCCTATCGACTTCACCGATCCGCACGGAAACGATCTCGTCGCCGCTTCACAGGTCCGTATAGTCGCGGCCAGTGAGCGGCCGTTCGTCTTCGACATCGTGCTGTACGTCAACGGAATCCCGCTCGGTGTCATCGAGTTGAAGAAGGCCAGCGGGCGTGACGACTCTCGCGCGGCGTACGACCAGATCCAGAACTACCGGCGTGAGCTGAGGAGCGACGGCACGTTCCGCACCCTGTGCGTGGCCGTCGCCTCCGACGGGGTGACCGCCCGTCTCGGTACGCCCTTCACGCCCTGGGAGCACATGGCGCCCTGGCATGCCGAGGACGGTGTGCTGCTGAAGCGGGCGGAGGAGCGGGAGGACGGTCGTGCGCTGGAGCGGATGATCGCCGGGGCACTTGAACCCGATCACTTCCTGGACCTGGTCGGCAACTTCCTCTCGTACTCCGCCGAGGGCACCGGCGGGAACGTGGACACGGTGAAGCTCGCCAAGGCACACCAGTACATCGCCGTGAACACAGCACTCGCCGCTACCGAGTCCGCCGTCGCCACGGACGGCCGAGCCGGTGTCATTTGGCACACGCAGGGGGCGGGCAAGAGCGAGGAGATGCTCTTCTACACCGGCAAGGTGGCCAGCATCCCCGAGCTGTCCAATCCGACCGTCGTCCTCGTCACCGACCGGATCGACCTCGACGACCAACTCTCGAACACTTTCGCCGCCAGCCACAGCCTGCACCGGGCGATCGGCGGGGTGCCCGACAAGGCCCGTAACAGCGCCGAGTTGAAAGATCTCCTGACCCGGCGTGAGGGCAGTGGTGGTGTCATCTTCACGACGCTGCAGAAGTTCCGTATCAGCAAGGCCGAGAGGGAAGCCGGGGCCAGACATCCGCTGCTCTCGGACCGCCGGGACGTCATCCTCGTCGTCGACGAGGCCCACCGCAGCCACTACGACTTCGAGGACGGCTTCGCCCGCCATCTGCGCGACGCCCTGCCCAACGCCACGTTCCTCGCCTTCACAGGCACTCCGATCGATAACAGGACCGGCAACACCCTCGCCGTCTTCGGGCCGACGATCCACACGTACGACCACACCCAGGCCGTCAACGACGGTGCCACCGTCCGAGTCTTCTACGAGCCCATCCTCCACAAGGTCCGCCTGCCCGAGGAAGAGGAAGCCGATCTGGACGGGATGGACGCCCAGGCCGAGGGGCTCGTCGAGGGGCTGAGCGAGGCCGAACAGGCACGTGCACGCGCCCAGTTCGCCACGTTCGAGAGCGTGATCGGTGCGCCCAAGCGGATAGGGGAACTCGCCGACACCGTCCTGTCTCACTGGGACGACCGCAGCCGGGAGATGACCAAGCTGACGGGCAACCCCGGCAAGGGCATGATCGTCTGCTCCTCGCGCCGGATCGCCGCCCGCCTGTTCAACGCGCTGGCCGCTCGCCGCCCGGAGTGGACCGGTGAGTTCGACGAGAACACCGGGCTGCTGCCCGACGACAGCGGCAAGATCCGGGTGGTCTTCACCGGGAACCCCGGCAAGGACGACGATGAGGTCGCGCCGTACGTACGCAGCCCCGAGAAGCTCAAGCGCATTCAGGAACGTCTCACGAAGCCGAAGGACGAGCTGGAACTCGTCATCGTCCAGTCTCTGTGGCTGACCGGCTTCGACGCGCCGCCGCTGCACACCCTCTACCTCGACCGCCGGATGCGCGGGGCCGCCCTGATGCAGGCCATAGCCCGCGTCAACCGCACTTGGGGCGAGAAACCGTCGGGCCTGGTCGTGGACTTCTTGGGGGTGACCCAGCACCTCACCGACGCTCTCGCCGAGTACACCTCGGACGACGACCAGAATGAGGGGATCCTCGGCGCGGACATCTCGGAAGCCGTCAAGACGGTACGGGAGATGCACGAGCGGATCCTCAAAGTCCTCGACGACTGCCCGTGGCGCGAGACCCTCGACTCGGACGGCTACCAGGAAGCCCTGTACGCCGTCCTGGAGTTCCTGAAGGAGGGCGAGCCCGATCTCCAGCCGGGCAGGCCCACGCGCCGCCAAAGCTTCATGCACTACGGCAAGCTGCTGGCCCAGGCGTTCTCGCTCTGCCCGACCCACCCCGGTGTGCAGGATCTCCTCCCGGACATCCAGTTCTTCGCCACAGTACGCACCTCGCGCGAGAAGCTCGACGTGGACGGTCTCAAGGACCAGGGTCTGGCCACCGCCGCCGACCAGCGCCGCCTCATCGAGCAGCTCAACGCCGAGGCCGTCGTCGCGGACGGTGTCGTCGACATCTACGACGCCGCCGGCCTGACCAAGCCCGATCTGTCGCACCTGGACGAGGAGTTCGTGGCCTCGCTCAAGGCGAGCCGCCATCCCAACCTCGCCCTGGAAGCCCTGCGCCGCTCACTGATGAAGGAGATCCGCGACGCCAACCCCGGCAACATCACCCGGCAGCGCGCCTTCACGGAGCGGATGCAGGAGACGATGAACCGGTACCACAACGGCCTGGTCAGCACCGCCCAGACGATGGACATCCTCGTCGAGTTCGCTCGCGAGGTCTCCGCGAGCCGCGCTCGCGCGGCCGAACTCGGCCTGAGTGAGGATGAGTTGGCGTTCTACGACGCGGTCGCTGCCAACCCCTCCGCACTGGAGATGGGGCAGGGCGTCCTCAGCGACATCGCGCGCAGGCTGTGTGAACTCGTCCGTAAGGACGTCACCGTCGACTGGCGGGTCAAGAGCCAGGCCCAGGACCGTATTCGGGCCAGGGTCCAGTTCCTGCTGGACTTCTTCGGCTACCCGCCGGACAAGGCGCCGGACGCGATCAACCGCGTACTGAAGCAGACCGACGTCATGGCGGAGGAGTGGGCCTGAGCCGTTGGCGATCAGGCGGAGAAGTCGCCGCCCTTGACCGCCGCGACGAACGACCGCCAACCAGGCGCTGGGAAGACCACGGCGGGGCCGTACGGGTTCTTGGAGTCGCGGACGGGAACGCCGGAGGGGCGATTGTCGAGGACTTCGAGGCAACTGCCGCCGTTGGGATCGCTGTAAGACGACTTCAGCCAGCCGCTCAGCACGGCAGCATTCGGAATGGCGTGGTCAGTCATGGTGTCCGTACTCCTTCGCGGTGGCCCTGAGTAGGGTCAGTGATTCCTTCAGCGGCAGCGCGTCGCTCAGTGCGAGGTCGTAGCGACTCTGCAACTCGCGGACCACGGACGGAGAATCGTGCAGTTTTCCCATCCGCAGGGCTTCACCGTATGCCAGAGGCGGTTGGTCCTCGAACCACATCAGCGTGAGCATGCTGTCCAGCAGTGGATGAAGACCCAAACCGAACGGCATCACATGTACGCGGATGCGCCCAGCCTCAGCAAGACGAACGACGTGCATGATCTGCTCTGCCATGACGTCCTCACCGGCCACGGGGCGTCGTAGCAGCGCCTCGTCCAGCAAAGTCCACACCAGGGGCGCCACCGGATCTTCAAGAATCTTCGCGCGCTCAAGGCGTGTGACAACGCGCCTGTCACACTCCTCTTCACTCACCGGAGGGAACGCCGCACCAAGGACCGCACGCGCGTACCTTTTCGTTTGGAGAATGCCCGGGAAGTACGCCAGGGCGAACTCACGGATCATCACCGCCTGTCGTTCGAGTACGCGCACGGCCTCGAAATAGTCGGCGGTCGCCACATCCTCCTCCGGCAGAAAGCTGCTCAGCACGTTTCCCGTGCCCAGCGCCCTGTCCAGCCGCTGCGCGTCCGACTTGGACGGCACCCGGCGCCCTGCCTCGATGTGGGCGATGTGCGACCGCGTCATGAACGCCAAGTCGGCCAACTCCTGCTGGGTCAGCCCCGCCGCCTCGCGCTGCGCCTTGAGCCAGTCGCCGTACTTGGTGCCCACCGAATCAACTCCCTTGTGACAACCGACCTGTCACCAACTCCCCTCTGGCGAGGCTAACCCGGACCACCGCACAGTGTGATCAGTTCGCTACAGAAAGCGAGATAGCCCTCGCGACCGAGCCACCGGTCCGAGGGCGTGGTCATCAACAAACGCAAGGGAGCCGACGACATGGGGCACCGTATCGTCCGCCGTTTCCTCGTACCACTGCTACGGCTGCTGCTGCCCGCGACGGGACACCGAAGGCAGCCGCACACCGCCACGCGGCAGGAGAGCCGGCCCGTCGCCGCGTACCTCCACAGCCGTACCGCGCGCCGCCCCTGGGAGCGCCCTCTGCGCGGCGAGAACACCCCTCTGGCCCGCCCCTACCTCGTCGCCCACGAGCGACGGGAGCAGGAGCGGCGACAGCGGGCCCGGCAGCGCACGCTGCGGCTCGCCGTCCACGGCGTCGACATCCGGCCCCGCGCGATCCACATCCACGGAACGAAGGTGACAGCGTGAGCGACATCGGCACCGCGCGGCTACTGCCCTGGGCGACGCCGGAGGGCAAACCCGCCTACCTCATCTCGGATGGAACCGGCCGTATCTCCCGGCTCGCGGACACCATCGAGGCCGTTCAGCTCGACATGGCGGACGATCTCCTGGACCACGCGGCCGACCTGCTCGACGACCACCGGACGACCCCCGACCAGCTCCGGTTCCTGCTGGCCCGGATGAGCGAGGCCCTGAACGATGTACGCCGGATCGCGGTGAGCCGTGGCGCCCGGCCGTGAAACCCGGGCCTGCCCCGCTGTCGGAGCCCCGTGAGAGGCTGACACCGCCCAGCGCGCGAGGACAGAGGCAGGGAGGGCAGGTGTACATAACCGGAATCGGCTTCGCGAACATCAGGGGCTTCAGCGGTGAGCGGGCCGTGCATCACCTTCCGCTGCCCGTGCCGTCGGACGGCGGAAGCTGGACCGTGATCGCCGGCCGCAACGGCTCGGGCAAGTCCACGCTTCTGCGTGCGCTCGCCCTGTGCCTGGCCGGGCCACAGGTGGCCCGCACCCTCGTACCCGACTTCGGCGGCTGGATCACCAGCGGCGAACGGTCGGCGTGGGCGCGGGCGTACGTCCGGCCCGAGCCCGCCCTCGACCGGCTCACCGGGCGTGGTGAGGCACCGGGCAGGCCGGTTCCGCTGGGGCTGTCCTGGACGGCACCCAAGGACGTGGCAGGGGGGCCACAGTGGCGCTCCGGGAGCTTCGGAAGTCCGCCACAGCCACAGATGTCGTCGTACGACGCCGAGGGGGCCACCAGAGAGCCCCGCACCGAGCGGGTCGCCGTCCGCGGCCCCTGGACGTCCGGCGTCCCCCAGGGCTGGTTCTGCGCCGCCTACGGGCCGTTCCGTCGACTGACAGGCGGCAGCGACGACGCACGGCGGCTCATGCTCGCACCCGGGCCCGCGGGACGTATGGCCTCCCTCTTCCACGAGGACGCCTCACTGTCCGAAGGCGTCTCATGGCTCAAGGAGCTGCGGCTGCGCGGTCTGGAAGACCAGCAGGACGCGGGCGAACTGCTGCGAACCATCCTGGAGTTGCTGTCGGACGGGCTGCTGCCCGACGGCTACCGCGCCCTGCGTGTCAGCGCCGACGGGTTGTGGGTGGCGCCTGGCGGGAACCTCGAACGCGCCTATCCGCTGCGGGAGATGAGCGACGGGTTCCGTACCGTCGCCTCCCTCGTCCTCGACATCGTGCGGCAGGTGCAGAACACGTACGGAACCCTCGACTTCGCGTCCGACGCCGAGGGGCATCCTGTCGTCCGCATGCCCGGCGTCGTCATCATCGACGAGGTCGACGCCCATCTCCACGTCACCTGGCAGCAGCGAATGGGCGAGTGGCTGCGAACCCACTTCCCACGCATCCAGTTCATCGTGACCAGCCACAGCCCGTACATCTGCCAGTCAGCCGACCCGGGTGGACTCATCCGCCTTCCCGGCCCGGAGGAAGAAGACCGGGGGCCCGAGGTCGTCGACGACGCGCTGTACCACCGCATCGTCTACGGCAGCGGCGAGGACACCGCGTTGTCGGAGCTCTTCGGCCTGGACTCCCCGTACTCCAGCAGGGCCGAGGAGTTGCGTCGCAGGCTCGTACACCTGGAGCGGAAGGTCTTCGCGGGCGAGGCCAGTGACCAGGAAGCCGTCGAGTTCAGGGAGTTGACCGCTCGGCTCAGGAGTTCGCGGTCATCCCGGGTCAGGGAAGTAGCGGCCCGGCTCGGGAGCGGCCGGTGATCCCGCTGCTGCGGCTGCCCGCAAC